>WBZY01001817.1_pt1 | contig 9955 bp, 10 predicted proteins | sample 5204191 | NCBI WGS metagenome assembly WBZY01 (sample SAMN12344363, study PRJNA552823) | activated sludge metagenome | biome: Activated sludge suspended growth; feature: Anammox Sidestream; material: Wastewater; isolation source: activated sludge from anammox sidestream of wastewater treatment... | reverse complement strand
CCCAGCGGCATCGTGGTGGTTTGCCAAAACGAACGCAGCCAAATCCAAAACCGGGAAACCGCGATGAAGATCCTGCGCGCCCGCCTGCTCGAGCAGGAGCAGGCGCGCGCCGACGCCGAGCGCGCCGCCGACCGCCGCTCGCAGGTCGGCACCGGCGAGCGCAGCGAGCGGATCCGCACCTACAACTTTCCGCAGGCGCGCGTCACCGATCACCGCGCGGGCGTGACGCTCCACAAGCTGCCGGCCGTGATCGAGGGCGAGCTCGACGAGCTGCTCGACGCGGTGGCGCTGAACCTCGCCGAGGGCGTGCGCGGCAGCGCGGAGGACGCATGAGCCACGAGCAGCGCGCCTCCGTGCCGGAGACGCCGGCCGCCGCGGCGAGCGAGCGCGCGGCGGCCGCGCGCCGCGAGCCGGCCGGCCGCCCGCCGGTCTGGACCGTGCTCGAGCTCCTGCGCTGGACCGCGCAGCACTTCGCCGAGCGCGGGATCGACACCGCCCGCCTCGACGCCGAGCTCCTCCTCGCCGACGTGCTCGGCTGCGACCGCCTGCGCCTCTACGTCGACCACGACAAGCCGGTCGCCGAGGACGAGCGCGCGCGCTTCCGCGAGCTCGTGCGCGCGCGCGCGGGCGAGCGCGTCCCGGTCTCGATCCTGCTCGGGCGCCGCGAGTTCTGGTCGCTGCCGCTCGCCGTGACGCGCGACGTCCTGACCCCGCGCCCGGAGACCGAGACGCTGGTCGCGGCCGCGCTCGACGCGCTTCCCGACCGCGAGGCGGAGTGGCGGGTGCTCGACGTCGGCACCGGCTCGGGGGCGATCGCGCTCGCGATCGCGCACGAGCGGCCGAAGGCGCGGGTGACGGCCACCGACGTCTCGCCGGCGGCGCTCGCGGTGGCGCGCGGCAACGCCGAGGCGCTCGGGCTCGGCCTGCGCGTGCGCTTCCTGGAGGGAGCGCTCTTCGCGCCGGTGGCCGCCGAGCTGGCGGCCGGCGCGCGCTTCGACGCCGTCGTCTCGAACCCGCCCTACGTGGCGCGCCGCGACGCGGAGAGCCTGCCGCCCGAGCTGCGCCACGAGCCCGCGCTCGCCCTCTTCGGCGGCGAGGACGGGAGCGAGCTCCTGCGCGCGCTCGCGGCGGAGGTGGCCGGCGCGCTCGCGCCGGGCGGCTTCGCGGCCTTCGAGCTCGATCCGCGCCAGGCGGAGGCGATGGCGGCGTGGCTCGCCGCGGGCGGCCTCGCCGGGGCGACGGTCCACCGCGACGCGGCCGGCCGGCCGCGCGTGGTGTCGGCCCGCAAGGCCTAGGGGGAGGCATGGACCGCATCGTCGTGCGCGGCGGCAACCGGCTCGCGGGCGAGGTGCGCGCGTCGGGCTCGAAGAACGCGACGCTCGCGCTGATGGCGGCGGCGCTCCTCACCGACGAGGAGACCGTGCTGCGCGGCGCGCCGCGGGTGCGCGACGTCGAGACCATGCGCCGGATCCTGGCGGCGCTCGGCGTGCCCTCGGCCTGGGAGGAGGCGGCGCCGCAGGTGCTGCGCCTCGGCGGGCGCGGGCGGCCGGGCCACCCCGAGGCGCCCTACGAGCTCGTGCGCCAGATGCGCGCCTCCTTCCTGGTGCTGGGCCCGCTCCTCGCGCGCTGCGGGATCGGCCGCGTCTCCGAGCCCGGCGGCTGCGCGATCGGGGTGCGGCCCGTCGACCAGCACTTGAAGGGGCTCGAGGCGCTCGGCGCCAAGGTGCGGCTCGACCACGGCTACGTGGAGGCGGCGGCGGCGCGCCTCGAGGGGGCGCGCTTCGCCTTCGACCTGAACACCGTGAACGGGACCCAGAACGTGATGATGGCCGCGGTGCTGGCGCGCGGCCGCACGGAGATCGAGAACGCGGCCCGCGAGCCGGAGGTGAGCGAGCTCGCCGCCGTCCTGAACGCGATGGGCGCCCGGGTGCGCGGCGCCGGCAGCGACCGGATCGAGATCGACGGCGTCGAGCGCCTGCACGGCATCGACCACGAGGTGTGGGCCGACCGCATCGAGGTCGGGACCCTGCTCGCGGCGGGCATGATCACGGGCGGCTCGGTGCGCGTCCTGGGCGTCGCGCCGGCGCTGCTCGAGACGACGCTCGAGAAGCTGCGCGAGGCGGGGGCGGAGATCGAGACCGACGCCGCCAGCGTGTCGCTGCGGGCGACCGGCCGCGCGCGCGGCGTGAAGGTGGTGACCGCTCCCTACCCCGGCTTCCCGACCGACATGCAGGCGCAGCTCATGGCCGTGCTGGCCCTCGCGAGCGGCTCGAGCGTCGTCACCGAGACGGTCTTCGAGAACCGCTTCATGCACGTTCCCGAGCTCGTGCGGCTCGGCGCCGACGTCGCCGTGGACGGCCGCAGCGCGCACGTGCGCGGGGTGCGCGCGCTCTCGGGCGCGCCCGTGATGGCGACCGACCTGCGCGCCTCGGCGGGCCTGCTGCTGGCGGGCCTCGCCGCCGAGGGCGAGACCGTGGTGAACCGCGTCTACCACATCGACCGCGGCTACGAGCGGATCGAGGAGAAGCTCCGGCGCCTCGGCGCCGAGATCCGCCGGGAGGGCTGAGCATGGCGGCGAGGACCCGATCGGGGGGCAAGGCGGCGCTGCGCGCGCTCGCGAGCGGCGAGGCCGGCTTCGCGCGCGCCTTCGACGAGCTGGTGCGCCGGCGCGAGGCCGGCCGCGAGGACGTCGAGAAGGCGGCGCGCCGGATCCTCGAGCGCGTGCGCGAGGGCGGCGACGACGAGCTCGTGGCCTGCGTGCGCAAGTTCGACGGCGCGAAGCTCGACGCCGTCGAGGTCACCAAGGCGGAGTGGGACGAGGCCGTGGCCCGCGTGGACCCCGCCGACCGCGCCGCGCTCGGCAAGGCCGCCATGCGCGTGCGCGAGTTCCACCGCAAGCGGGTGCCCTCGAGCTGGGAGATGCGCGAGGAGGGCGGCGCCTACATGGGCGTGCGCGTGCGCCCGCTCGCGCGCGTGGGCCTCTACGTGCCGGGCGGCAAGGCCTCGTATCCCTCGTCGGTGATCATGAACGCGGTGCCGGCCTCGGTGGTGGAGGTGCCCGAGATCTGTGTCGCCACCCCGCCGCGCCCCGACGGCAGCCTGCGTCCCGAGGTGCTGATGGCGGCGCGCCTGGCCGGCGTCCACCGCGTCTTCAAGATGGGCGGCGCGCACGCGGTGGCGGCCTTCGCCTACGGGACGGAGTCCGTGCCGCGCGTCGACAAGGTGGTCGGGCCCGGCAACCAGTGGGTGGCGGCGGCCAAGCGCCTCGTCTTCGGCGAGGTCGGGATCGACGCCGAGGCGGGGCCCACCGAGGTGGTGGTGGTGGCCGACCGCACGGCGACCGCCGCCTGGGTGGCGGCGGACCTGGTCTCCCAGGCCGAGCACGACGAGCAGGCCCAGGCGATCCTGATCACGCCCGCGAAGGCGCTGGCGGCGAAGGTCCAGGAGCTCGTCGCGAAGCAGGCGGCGGAGCTCGCTCGCGTCGCCGTCATCCGCGAGTCGCTCGCGAAGCGCGGCGCCGTCGTCGTGACCCGGGACCTCGACGAGGCGATCGAGCTCGCCAACCGCTACGCCCCCGAGCACCTGGTGCTGGCGGTGGACAAGCCGGAGGTCGCGCTCAAGAAGGTGACCAACGCCGGCGCGGTCTTCCTCGGCCACTACACGCCGGTGGCGGCGGGCGACTACCTGGCCGGGCCGAACCACGTGCTGCCGACCGGCGGCACCGCGCGCTTCTTCTCCCCGCTCGGCGTCGAGGACTTCCTGAAGCGCTCGAGCTTCGTGCGCTTCGAGCCGCCCAAGCTGCGCGAGCTCGGGCTCGACCTGATCCGGCTGGCGGAGCTCGAGGGGCTCCCGGGCCACGCGCGCTCGGTGGACCTGCGGCTGGCCAAGATCCGGCGCGAGCGGCGCGAGCGCGAAGCCGCCCGCGAGGCGGAGGGGGACATCCTGTGACGGACGAACGCAAGGCGACGCTCGCGCGCAAGACGCGCGAGACCGACATCCAGCTCGAGCTGAACCTCGACGGCAGCGGCCAGTACGAGATCGCGACGGGCATCGCGTTCTTCGACCACATGCTCGAGTCCTTCGCGAAGCACGCCGCCTTCGACCTGCGCCTGCGCGCGAGCGGCGACCTGTCGGTGGACCTCCACCACACGGTCGAGGACGTCGGCATCGCGCTCGGCCAGGCGCTCCGCCAGGCGCTCGGCGACGCCGCCGGCATCCGCCGCTACGGCTTCTTCGTGCTGCCGATGGCGGAGGCGCGCGCCGACGTCGCCGTGGACGTCTCGAACCGCCCCTACCTGGTGTACCGGGTCGAGCTCGCCAACGACCGGGTCGGCGCCTTCGACGTGGCGCTCGTCGAGGACTTCGTGCAGGCGCTCGCGCAGAACGCCGGGCTCGACCTGCACGTGGAGCTCCGCTACGGGCGGAGCCCCCACCACGCGGTGGAGGCGATCTTCAAGGGCCTGGCCCGGGCGCTGCGCGCGGCCGTCGAGCGCGACCCGCGCACGGCGGGCGTGCCCTCGGTGAAGGGGGTCCTCTAGCGCCGTGCCCGCCGCCGCCCCCCGGATCGCGCTGCTCGACTACGGCGCCGGCAACCTGCGCAGCGTCGCCAAGGCGCTCGAGCGCTCGGGCCTCGCCGCCGACGTGACCAGCGACGCCGCCGCCGTCGCGCGCGCCGACGGGCTCGTGCTGCCCGGGGTGGGCGCCTTCCGCGACGCCCGCGCGCAGCTCGCCGCCAAGCACCTCGACGACGCCGTGCGCGCGGCGATCGGCGCCGGGCGGCCCTATCTCGGCCTGTGCCTGGGCCTCCAGTTCCTCTTCGAGGAGGCCGAGGAGCACGGCCGCACGCCGGGCCTGGGCCTCCTGCGCGGGCGCGTCGTGCGCTTTCCCGAGCGCGGCGCCAGCGGCGAGCGGCTGCTCGTCCCCCACATCGGCTGGAACGAGGTGCGCTGGGTCCGCCGCGGGCCTGCCGACCACCCGATGCTGGCGGCGCTTCCGCTCCGCGACCACTACTACTTCGTGCACTCCTACCATGCGCTGCCCGCGGACGCGGACACGGTGGTGGGCTGGACCGACTACGGAAGCCCGTTCGCGGCGGCCGTGGCGAGCGAGAGGATCTTCGCCGTGCAGTTCCATCCCGAGAAGAGCCAGGCCGCCGGGCGGCGCCTGCTCGACGCCTTCGCCCGCTGGGTGGAGGGCGCCCGATGAGCGCACTGCGACGCCTCGTCGTGTCGTCCGCCGCCGCGGCGGCCCTCGTCGCCTGCGCCGACGAGACCCGCTTCGTGCAGGTGCGCCAGGCGAGCAACGAGCCGATCCCGATCACCCGGCTCGCGGTGGCGCCCTTCCGCGCCGTCGAGCGGCCCGGCGGGCCCCGGCTCCCCGACGACGCCGCGCCGCTCGTCGGCGGCTACGTCGCGTCGGCCTTCGAGGGCCGCGGCGTGGACGTCGTGCCGCCCTCCGACGTGGCGAGCGCGCTCGCCCTCCCGATCGCGCCGGGCGAGGCGCCCGACGCCCGCGCGGTGGCGGCCGCGGCGCACGCGAAGTTCGGCGCCGACGCCGTGGCGCTCGGCAGCGTCCACCGCTTCCGCGACCGCTCGGGCGAGGCGATGGGCTCGACCCACGCGGCCAGCGTCGGCTTCGAGGTGCGCATCGTCTCGGCGCCCGCCGGCCAGCTGCTCTGGGTGGGCGCCTTCGACCAGACCCAGGTGGCGCTCACCGAGAACGTGCTGAAGGCGCCGCAGTACCCGGGCGGCGGCACGCGCTGGCTCAGCGCCGAGGAGTTCGCGCGCTGGGGCGCCGGGCTCGTCGTGAACCAGGTGCCGATCGCGAGCGCGCCGGTGGCGGCCTCGCCCTAGCGCCCGAGGAGCGATGGCCCCCTTCGAGCTGATCCCCGCGATCGACCTCCTCGGCGGGCGCTGCGTGCGCCTCGCGCAGGGCGACTACGGGCGCGCGACGGTGTATGGCGACGACCCCGGCGCGGTGGCGGCCGGCTTCTGCGCGGCCGGCGCGCGCCGGGTCCACGTCGTCGACCTCGACGGCGCCCGCAGCGGGGAGCAGCACAACGGCGCCGCGCTGGCGGCGATCCTGCGCGCGGCGCGCGCGGCCGGCGTCCCGGTCCAGCTCGGCGGCGGCCTGCGCTCGCTCGCCGCGGTGGAGGCGGCGCTCGCCGCCGGCGTCGAGCGCGCGATCCTCGGCACCGCCGCGCTGCGCGACCCCGCGCTCGTGCGCGAGGCCGCCGCGCGCTTTCCGGGCCGCGTCGCCGTGGGGCTCGACGCGCGCGCGGGCCGCGTCGCGGTGGCGGGCTGGCTCGAGACCAGCGAGACCACCGCCCTCGAGGTGGGGCGCCTCTTCGAGGACGCGGGCGTCGCCGCGCTCGTCTACACCGACATCGCCCGCGACGGCATGGGCAGCGGCCCCGACCTCGACGGCGCCGCCGCGCTCGCCGCCGCCGTCGCGATCCCGGTGATCGCCTCGGGAGGCGTGGGCTCGCTCGCGCACGTGCGCGCCGCCGCGGCGCGCGCCCGGGACGGCGTCGCCGGCGTGATCGTCGGCCGCGCGCTCTACACCGGCGCGGTGGACCTGGCCGCCGCGCTCGCGCTCACCGGCGTGCACCCTCCGGACCCGCACCCGTGCTCCTGAAGCGCATCATCCCCTGCCTCGACGTGGACCGCGGGCGCGTCGTGAAGGGCGTCCAGTACGTGGACCACGTGGACGCCGGCGACCCGGTCGAGGTGGCGCGCCTCTACGACGAGCAGGAGGCCGACGAGATCACCTTCCTCGACATCACGGCGAGCCACGAGCGGCGCCGGATCCTGCTCGACGTGGTGGCGCGCACGGCGGAGACCGTCTTCATGCCGCTCACGGTGGGCGGCGGCGTGCGCCGGCTCGAGGACATCCGCGACCTCCTCAACGCGGGCGCCGACAAGGTCTCGATCATGACCGCCGCCGTCGAGAACCCGGACCTCGTCGGCGAGGCCGCCGTCAAGATCGGGAGCGCGAACCTGGTGGTCGCGATCGACTGCAAGGCCGTCGGGCCGGGCCGTGCGCCCGCGGCCGGCGCGGACGCGCCGGCGGGCGCCGGGCGCTGGGAGGTCTTCACGCACGGCGGGCGCCGCCCGACCGGCCTCGACGCCGTCGCCTGGGCGCAGCGCATGGCCGCGGCCGGCGCCGGCGAGATCCTGCTCACCAGCATGGACCAGGACGGCACCCGCAGCGGCTACGACCTCGCCCTCGTGCGCGCCGTCGCCGACGCCGTCCCGATCCCCGTGATCGCCTCGGGCGGCGGCGGGAGCGCCGAGGACCTGGCCTCGGCCCTCGACGACGGCCCCGCCGGCGGCCACGCCCAGGCCGCCCTCGCGGCCTCGATCTTCCACTTCCGCCAGACCACGGTCGGCGACGTGAAGCGCCGCCTCCTCGCGCTCGGCATCCCCGTCCGCCCCCCGGCGGCCTAGCGGGGCGCGCTCGGTCGCGTCGCGCTCGGCGGCGTGTGCGCGGCTCGCTGGTGGCGGCGGGCGGCGAGCCCGAGCAGGGCGAGCACGGCGTGCAGGCGCATCCACACCGACCCCGGCTCCGGCGCCGCGTAGAGGACGTCGCGCCCGAGCCGATCGTCGGGCTGAAGCTCCTGGAACAGCAGGGCCAGGCAGTAGTCGGTGGTCGCGAACGGTCCGCCGCAGGGATCGTTCGACATGATCCCGCTCTGGAGGAAATTCGGGGAGTCGAGGATCCCGGCGAACGGGTCGAGCGGGTCGACGAGGGCACCGGTGTCGGGATCGAGGTCGGTGTCGAAGTTGCGGGCCTCGTTGGGATGCGCGAAGCCGAGCGTGTGACCGATCTCGTGCATCAGCAGGCGCGTCAGCGCCCAGGCGGCCACCTCGATGCTGATGCCGAGGTCGGCCTGGGTCTGGCGCAGCAGGGTGGCGTTGAGCGCCACCTCGCCGCCCGTGATGACAACCCCGTCCGCAAGCTGGCCGTTCGGCAGCAGGCGCGCGGGGAGGTACTGCTCGGAGACGTCTCCGAAGCCGAAGGTGGTGGGCGAGGACAGGAACGGATCCTCGCTCGCGGAGCGCGTGAACACGTCGATCTCGCCGCCGGCAGACGGGCCCGCGATCGTGCCGGGGGAATCGAAGGTGATCCGGAAGTGCAGGGCGGGGTTCTCCCAGGCCGCGAAGGCGATCCGGACGGCCTCCCGGGCCACCTCGACCTCGGACGGATCGGCGGCGCCCAGGTCCTCCTCGAAGTCCGGGTGCACGAACACCTCGATGCCATTCCGGAGGCTGCGGGCCACGCGCGCGTCGGCGCTCCAGCGGGGCGCTTCCCCGAGCACCTGCTCCACGGGCGTGCTCAGGTCCGACGGCGAGCCGGCGTTCAGGACCGCGAAGGCGCGGGCCGGATCGGGCGCCGCGACCAGGATCGCGGCGAGGCCCACAGGGGCGAGGGTCGAGGCGACCGCGCGTCGGTGGATGGAGGGCACCCGCCTCCTCCTTCAGCGTCGCGCAGCACCATATCAGAGGGCGGTGAGCCCCCGGCAGGGCTCCCGCGGACGGGCTAGCCCGCCCCGGGGCGCTTCGTTACGGTCCCCCTTCGCGCCGGAAGGCCTGGGCGGGCGGGGCCCGGCCGGCGTCTCCTGCGCACGTCGGATCCCTTGCGGGCGTCCTCCGCCAGCCCCCGGGCTGACACGCCGCCCGCGGCCCGCGCCACTCACCCCCTACGGAGACGGAGAGCCTTCTTGCCGGTCGTCAAGGTCAAGGAGAACGAGTCCTTCGAGGCGGCCATGCGCCGCTTCAAGAAGCAGGTCGAGAAGGCCGGCATCCTGACGGAGCTGCGCCGCCGCGAGGCCTACGACAAGCCGAGCGTGCGCAAGAAGAAGAAGGCGGCCGCGGCGCGCAAGCGCGCCCTCAAGAAGCTCCGCAAGATGGTGCGCTAGCGCGCACCCGGGCCGCGCCGGCCGGGCGGCGACGGAGGCGGCGTGGGACGGATCCCCGAGGAGACGATCGAAGCGATCCGCAATCGCGTCGACATCGTCGATCTCGTGGGCCGCTCCGTGTCGCTGCGCCAGGCCGGCCGCAGCTTCAAGGGCCTGTGCCCCTTCCATCACGAGAAGACCCCCTCCTTCCACGTCAACCCGCAGCTCGGGATCTTCCACTGCTTCGGCTGCAACGCGGGCGGGAACGCGTTCGCGTTCCTGATGCGCCACGACAACCTGACCTTCCCGGAGGCCGTGCGCGCGCTCGGGCGCGAGTGCGGGATCGAGGTGCCCGAGGAGCACGCCGGCGCCGAGCAGGGGGTGGGGCGCCGCCTGCGCGAGGCCTGCGCCGTGGCCGAGCGCTTCTACCGCGCGTCGTTGCAGAGCGCCGAGGGGGCCGCCGCGCGCGCCTACCTCGCCGGGCGCGGCTTCGACGCCGAGGCCTGCGCGCGCTTCGCGATCGGCTTCGCGCCCGACCGCTGGGAGGCGCTCGTGCGGGCGCTCGCGGCCGCCCGCGTCCCCGTCGCCGCGGCGCTCCAGGCGGGCCTCGTCGGCGAGGGCCAGCGCGGGCACTACGACCGCCTGCGCGGGCGCGTCGTCTTCCCGATCCGCGACGTGCGCGGCGACCCGGTCGCCTTCGGCGGCCGCGCGCTGCCCGACGCCCAGGGCCGCGCGCCGGACCCGAAGTACCTGAACACGCCCGAGAGCCCGCTCTTCAGCAAGCGCGAGGCCTTCTACGGCATGCCCGACGCGCTCGAGGCGATCCGCCGCGCGGGCCGCGCCGTCGTCGTCGAGGGCTACTTCGACCGCATCGCGCTCGCGCGCGCCGGCCTGGAGGAGGCGCTCGCCACCTGCGGCACCGCCCTCACCGAGGACCACGCGCGCCAGCTCCGCCGCCGCACGCAAGAGGTCGTGCTGCTCTTCGACGGCGACGCCGCGGGCCAGCGCGCCGTCGAGCGCTCGCTCGCACTCCTCCTGCCCGAGGGCCTGCGCGTG
>WBZY01001816.1_pt1 | contig 9967 bp, 11 predicted proteins | sample 5204191 | NCBI WGS metagenome assembly WBZY01 (sample SAMN12344363, study PRJNA552823) | activated sludge metagenome | biome: Activated sludge suspended growth; feature: Anammox Sidestream; material: Wastewater; isolation source: activated sludge from anammox sidestream of wastewater treatment... | reverse complement strand
TGCTGACGGTCATCTTCGGCCGCCGCGCGGTCGCTGCGGCCTCTGAGACTTAACCTCGCGGGCAGGTCGGGCTCGCCAGGCCGCCAAACCCTTGGCACAAAGAGCGTCTACGAATGGAGACAATGCTGGCTTGCATTTGTGTGACATGCAACCATATGCGAGGCGCGCCGTTCGATCGGTTCAAGGGAGTGACCGCTGATGGTCGACAATCTGTTCCTTCTGGCAATCGCCGCCCTCGGCTGGGGGCTTTCGCTCTCGACCTACCGCCTGTTCGCGCAGCGCAACGGTTGGCCGATGGGCGCGCTGCAGGCGGATCTTCCGTTCATCCCGGTGCTGCTGGGGCTGATCGCTTTCCTGGCCGGGCTTTCGTTCGCTGCCGCTCGCGGCTACGACTACGGCGGCCTTGCCATCGTCATTTCAGGCGTGCTGCTGGCCGTGTTCTGGACGGGCTTCCTGAGGGTCGGCTCGCAGATTTCGCTGTTTCTTGCCCCGGTCGCCGCCTTTTTCCTGATGATCGGCTGGCTTGGCATCGCGCAGGGGCCGTGGGCCCGCGAGACGCTCGGTGAGACGCTGACCAGAAAGCGCGACCAGGCCGAGGATCTGTTGCGGGACCGCCTCCTCGAGAAGGAGCGCAGCGGCGCGCCTGCCGCGAAGAACGGTCAGCGCTGACACGCTCAAGGGCGATTCGGCAACACGCCTTGATGTTTGGCAAGGGGAGGTGGAGGGCTCCACCTCCCCTTTGCTGCTTTTGGCCATCTCGACTGTGCCTTGCCTTGGTGCTCTTAACGACGTAGTGGATCACCTGTGCGCCGGGTCCTGCTGGCGCCGCTCGGTTGCGGGGTAATTGCCTGGTTCTGCGCCGCCTGCCATCTGGCGACCGGCAGACGCCCGACATCCGACGTTCGAGCTTCGAGACCACCGCGACGCCGCGAGGGGAGCACCTGATGTCCGTCCGCCGCCTCAATCCGGAGCAGCCCGCGAGCTTCGCGTTCACCGCGGACAACCTCGCGTGGGCCAAGGCGACGATCGCCAAATACCCTGCCGGCAAGCAGGCCTCCGCCGTGATCCCGCTGTTGTGGCGCGCCCAGGAGCAGAACGGGGGCTGGACGTCCGAGCCCGCCATGCGCGCGGTCGCCGACATGCTCGGCATGGCCTATATCCGCGTCTACGAGGTCGCGACCTTCTACACGATGTTCCAGCTCTCCCCGGTGGGCAAGAAGGCCCACATCCAGGTGTGCGGAACGACGCCCTGCATGCTGCGGGGCGCCCGCGATCTGGTCGAGGTGTGCAAGCGCAGGATCGCGGCTCATCCCCACGAGCTGTCGGCGGACGGCAACTTCTCGTGGGAAGAGGTCGAGTGCCTCGGCTCGTGCGCCAACGCGCCGATGGTCCAGATCTGGAAGGACACCTACGAGGATCTGACGCCCGCCGCTCTCGAGAGCCTGATCGACGCCTTCGAGAAGGGGACACCGGTGAAGCCCGGCTCACAGACCGGCCGTACGTCGTCCTGCCCCGAAGGGGGGCCGACCACGCTCGCCGAGCCGGCGCTCTATGACGGATCGGGCCTCGGCGCCTGGAAGAAGCGCTTCCAGGATGCGCAAGCCGCGGCCGATGCCGGCACGGCGGTGTCGGCGCCTGCCGCGGCGCCGGCCCCTGCGCCCGCAACGGCGCCTGCCGCGCCGGCTGCAAAGCCCGCCATCAACCCGCCCGCCGCTGCTCTGGCCGCGAATGCGGGGCTCGTGCCCGAGCTCGAGAAGCGCGGCGAGGGCAAGCCGCTTTCCGCCGCCGAGCTTCAAGGCCTGAAGACCATGGGGGCCGTCCCGGCCGCGGCCGGGGCGGCAACCGCGGCGGCAGGATCGGCCGCGACGTCGCAGGCCCTCAAGCCCGAGCTTCTGGCCAGGCCGCGCGACGGCAAAGGGGACGACCTCGGCCTCATCTGGGGCGTGGGCGACAAGCTGCACCAGAGGCTCAACGAGATGGGCATCTGGCATTTCGACCAGATCGCCCAATGGACGCCTGCCCACGTCGCCTGGTTCGAGAGTGCGATGGACGGCTTCAAGGGACGCATCGAGCGCGACAAATGGATCGAGCAATGCAAGAAGCTGGCGACGGGGTGGCGCCCCGAAAGCGACGTCGGCGAGCGGCCGAAGGGGTGAGGCGACATGCTGGCTGACAAGGACCGCATCTTTCGCAATATCTACGGCTTCCACGACGCCGGCCTCAAGGCTGCCATGCAGCGGGGCGCCTGGGACGGCACCAAGCTGCTGATCGAGCAGGGCCACGACTGGATCATCAACGAGGTGAAGGCCTCGGGCCTGCGCGGTCGCGGCGGCGCGGGCTTCCCCACGGGCCTCAAGTGGTCGTTCATGCCCAAGAGCGATCCCCGGCCGTCTTATCTCGTCATCAACGGGGATGAATCCGAGCCCGGCTCCTGCAAGGACCGCGAGATTCTGCGCAACGATCCGCATATCCTGGTCGAAGGGGCGCTGCTCGCCTCGTTCGCGATGCGCGCGCATACCGCCTACATCTACATCCGCGGCGAGTACATCCGCGAGCGCGAGGCGCTGCAACGGGCGATCGACGAGGCCTATGCGGCCAAGCTGATCGGCAAGAACAACGTCCACGGCTGGGATTTCGACTTCGTCGTGCATCACGGCGCGGGCGCCTACATCTGCGGCGAGGAGACCGCGATGCTGGAAAGCCTGGAGGGCAAGAAGGGCCAGCCGCGCCTGAAGCCCCCGTTCCCGGCCAACGTCGGCCTCTACGGCGCGCCGACGACGATCAACAACGTCGAGAGCATCGCGGTGACGGGCGAGATCCTGCGGCGCGGTGCGACGTGGTTTGCCGCTCTCGGCAAGCCCAACAATACCGGCACCAAGCTGTTCCAGATCTCGGGCCACGTGAACCGCCCCTGCGTGGTGGAAGAGGAGATGGGCATTCCGCTCAAGGAGCTCATCGAGAAGCACTGCGGGGGCGTTCGCGGCGGCTGGAGCAACCTGCTTGCCGTCATTCCCGGCGGCTCGTCGGTCCCCTGCGTTCCGGCCGAGCTTTGCGACGAGCTGACGATGGATTTCGACGCGCTGGCGAAGGTGAAATCGGGCCTGGGCACCGCGGCCGTGATCGTAATGGACAAGTCGACCGACATCATCGCCGCCATCGCGCGGCTTTCGTACTTCTACAAGCACGAGAGCTGCGGCCAGTGCACGCCCTGCCGCGAGGGCACCGGCTGGATGTGGCGGGTGATGGAGCGTCTCGTCAAGGGCGAGGCGGAGAAGAGCGAGATCGACCTGTTGTTCGAGGTGTCGAAGCAGGTCGAAGGCCATACCATCTGCGCGCTGGGCGATGCGGCCGCCTGGCCCGTGCAAGGCCTGATCCGTCATTACCGCCCGGTCATCGAGGCGCGCATCGACAGCTATCACAAAGCCCACAAAGTGGCGGCGGAGTAGGCGAGCCCCATGCCCAAGACACTCATCATCGACGGCCAGACGATCGAGGTCGAGGACGGCACCACGGTGCTGCAGGCCTGCGAGCAGGCGGGCGCCGAGATCCCGCGCTTCTGCTATCACGAGCGCCTGTCGATCGCGGGCAACTGCCGCATGTGCCTCGTCGAGGTCGAGGGCAGCCCGAAGCCGGTCGCCTCGTGCGCCATGCTGGTCAATGAGTTGCCGCCCAACCGCGACGGAAGCCCCAAGAAGATCTTCACCAAGAGCGCGATCGTCAAGAAGGCGCGCGAAGGCGTGATGGAGTTCCTGCTGATCAACCATCCGCTCGATTGCCCGATCTGCGACCAGGGCGGAGAGTGCGATCTGCAGGACCAGGCGATGGCCTATGGCGCAGGCGGATCGCGCTATCACGAGAACAAGCGCGCAGTGGAGGAGAAGAACCTCGGCCCCCTCATCAAGACGATGATGACGCGGTGCATCCATTGCACGCGCTGCGTGCGCTACATGACCGAGGTGGCCGGCGTCGAGGAGCTGGGACTCATCGGGCGCGGCGAGGATGCCGAGATCACGACCTATCTCGAGAAGGGCATCCTTTCCGAGATGAGCGCCAACGTGATCGACCTGTGTCCCGTGGGCGCGCTGACCCATCGCCCGTGGGCGCACGCCGCGCGTCCCTGGGAGTTGAAGAAGACCGAGACCATCGACGTCATGGACGCGGTGGGCTCGGCCGTTCGCGTGGACACGCGCGGGCGCGAGGTCATGCGCATCCTGCCGCGCAACAACGATGCGGTGAACGAGGAGTGGATCTCCGACAAGACGCGCCACGTCGCCGACGGCCTAAGGACACAGCGGCTGGATCAGCCCTACGTGCGCAAGGACGGCCGGCTGCAACCGGCTTCCTGGGACGAGGCGCTGGGAGTGGTCGCCGACAGGTTGAGCGCCGCGCCGTCGCCGCGCGTCGCGGCCATCGCCGGCGATCTCGCGGGCGTCGAGGAAATGTTCGCGTTGAAGGATCTGCTGTCGCGCCGCGGGGTCGTCAATCTCGACTGTCGGGCGCCGGGCGAGATGCTCGTCTCGGCGAGCGGCTGCGCGGGCTATCTGTTCAACTCGACCATCAACGGCATCGAGCAGGCCGATGCGATCCTGCTGGTCGGCACCAATCCGCGCCTCGAGGCGGCCGTCCTCAATGCGCGCATCCGCAAGCGCTGGCGCCAGGGCGGGGTCTCCATCGGCCTCGTCGGGCAGCGCGTGCCCCTGACCTACGCCTACGAGCACCTGGGTGCCGGCCCGCAGACGCTGAAGGACGTGGCCGAGGGACGGCATGCGTTTGCCGACGTACTGAAGAACGCCAAGCGGCCGATGGTGATCGTGGGGGCAGCGGGCTACACGCGGCCGGACGGGGTCGCGGTGCTGTCGCTCGCAGCAAGAATCGCGTTGCAGGCCGCTGCATCGATGGAGCAGGGGTGGAACGGCTTCAACGTGCTGCACACGGCGGCCGCGCGGGTCGGCGGGCTCGACATCGGCTTTTCCCCGGGTGAGGGCGGTCTCGACACGGCGGGCATCATCGCGGCGGCTGGCAAGGGCGCGCTCGAAATGCTCTACCTGCTCGGTGCCGACGAGATCGACATGTCCAAGCTTGGAGCAACGTTCGTCGTCTACCAGGGCACGCACGGCGATGCCGGCGCGCATCGCGCCGACGTGATCCTGCCCGGTGCGGCCTACACCGAGAAGAGCGCGACCTACGTCAACACCGAAGGGCGCGTGCAGCAGACGGCGCGCGCGGGCTTCGCACCGGGCGTCGCGAAAGAGGATTGGACGATCATCCGCGCACTGTCGGGGCGGATGGGGCAGCCGCTGCCCTACGATACCCTGGACGCGCTGCGGGCCACCATCTATCGCGCCGTCCCGCATCTGGGCCGGCTGGATACCGCCGGCTCCGAGCCGGCCGCCGCCGAGGAGGCGCTTGCCAGGATGGGCGGCGTGGTCGGCGCGGAGCCGTTCGGAGTGGCGATCAAGGACTTCTACCTGACGAACCCGGTTGCCAGGGCCTCGGCGGTGATGGCGGAGATGAGCGCGTTGAAGGCGGCGGCCGACCGGACCGCGGGCCTCAGTGCGGCGGAATGATGAGAGGCGCGGTCAGGCATGCTGAAGTCGCTGATTGATTGGTTGCAGGCAACCCTCTCGCTGCCCGCCTCGTTCGAGTGGGTGTGGTGGCTCGTCGTCTACGCGGTGGCGAGCCTGGCGGTTCTCGTCGGCCTGCTGGTGCTGATCGCCTTCCTTCTGCTGATGGACCGCAAGGTCTGGGCGGCGGTGCAGATGCGCCGCGGCCCCAACGTCGTTGGTCCCTTCGGCCTGTTCCAGTCGTTCGCCGACCTTTTGAAGTTCGTGTTCAAGGAGCCGCTCATTCCGGCCGGCGCGGACAAGGGCGTGTTCCTTCTCGCTCCTCTCGCCACCGCCACCTTCGCGCTCTCGGCCTGGGCCGTGATCCCCATGGACGAGAACAGCTGGGGCAAATGGGTGATCTCCGATCTCAACGTCGGCGTGCTCTACCTGCTCGCGATCTCGTCGCTCGGCGTCTACGGCATCATCATGGGCGGCTGGGCGTCGAACTCGAAGTATCCGTTCATGGGCAGCCTGCGCTCCGCCGCGCAGATGGTCTCCTACGAGGTGTCGATCGGCCTCGTCATCATCACCGTGCTGCTTCTGGTCGGCTCGCTCAACATGACCGAGATCGTCAACGCCCAGAAGACCGGACCCGGCACCAGGCTCGGACTGCCGAACTCCGCGCTCGACTGGCACTGGCTGGCGCTGTTCCCGATGTTCGTGGTGTTCTTCATCTCTGCGCTGGCCGAGACCAACCGCCCGCCCTTCGATCTGCCCGAGGCCGAATCCGAGCTGGTCGCCGGGTTCATGGTGGAGTACTCCTCCACGCCCTACCTTCTGTTCATGCTGGGCGAGTACGTGGCGATCTGCACCATGTGCGCGCTGACGACGATCCTGTTCCTTGGAGGCTGGCTGCCCCCGCTCAGCGTCGCACCCTTCACCTGGGTTCCCGGCATCTTCTGGTTCATCGGCAAGGCGACCTTCGTGTTCTTCATGTTCGCGATGGTGAAGGCGATGGTGCCGCGCTACCGCTACGACCAGCTGATGCGGCTCGGCTGGAAGGTGTTCCTGCCGCTTTCCCTCGTGATGGTCGTCGCGACCGCCGCGGTGCTGCACTTCGGAGGGCTGGCGCCGTGAGCCCGATCATCGACAACATGCTGATGCTGGGTTGCGCCTTCGCCGTCGGCGAGACGATCCTGATGCTCGTGCGCACGGGCGGGGGACCGATCGTGGCCAAGGTGCACGCCGCGCGCCAGCGCATCGCCGTAGCAGCCGTGGTCGGCATGTCGATCGGCGCAGGGCTCGGGCTTGCAAACATCAAGGTGTTCCCATGAGCGTGGCGCGCGGAATAAAGTCGCTGTTCCTCACGGAGTTCGTCTCGGCGTTCTTCCTGACGATGCGCTACTTCTTCGCCAAGAAGGCGACCCTCAACTATCCCTTCGAGAAGGGTCCCCTTTCCCCGCGCTTTCGCGGCGAGCACGCGCTGCGCCGCTATCCCAACGGCGAGGAGCGCTGCATCGCCTGCAAGCTGTGCGAGGCCATCTGTCCCGCGCAGGCCATCACCATCGAGGCGGGGCCGCGCCGCAACGACGGCACGCGCCGCACCACGCGCTACGACATCGACATGACGAAGTGCATCTACTGCGGGCTGTGCCAGGAGGCCTGCCCCGTGGACGCCATCGTCGAAGGACCGAACTTCGAGTTCGCCACCGAGACGCGCGAGGAGCTTTTCTACGACAAGGAGCGGCTGCTCGCGAACGGCGACCGCTGGGAACGGCAGATCGCGCGCAATATCGCGCTCGACGCAAAGTATCGCTGAAGGGCCTGACGATGACGCTCGCCGCCGCCTTCTTCTATCTCTTCGCGATCCTCGCGGTCGTTTCCGGCGCCATGGTCATCATGGCCAAGAACCCGGTGCATGCGGTCCTGTTCCTGATCCTGACCTTCTTCAATGCCGCCGGTTTGTTCGTGCTGCTGGGAGCGGAATTCCTGGCGATGCTGCTGGTCATCGTCTACGTGGGCGCGGTCGCGGTCCTGTTCCTGTTCGTCGTGATGATGCTCGACGTCGATTTCGCGGAATTGCGGGCAGGGTTCATCAAGAACGCGCCGATCGGCGTGCTCGTGGGTGGCGTGGTGCTCGCCGAGCTCGTCATGCTGTTCCTGGCGCGCGGGTTCGGAGCGGGCATCGGCAAGACCGTCCAGTCGCCCGTGCCGGCCAACGTGTCGAACACGGAAGCGCTGGGCCTCATCCTCTATACGAAATACGCCTATCTGTTCCAGGCGGCGGGCCTCGTGCTGCTGGTCGCCATGATCGGCGCCATCGTGCTTACCCTGCGCCACAAGGAGGGCGTGCGCCGCCAGTCGGTGCCGGCGCAGAACGCGCGCAATCCGAAGACGGCGGTCGAGGTCGTCAAGGTCGCGTCGGGCCAGTCGATCATCCCCTCGAGCGAGGCACGGAGCTGACATGGCGCGCGGGAACGGCCACGATCAACGATCGAATGTCGCTTCCCTCGCGGAGGCGCGGGCGCGGGCCGCGCGCGCATCCCGAGCGCCTGCGAGCGGGCCTGGGGCTTCACGGTCGCGCACGGTGAAGGAGCGGCTCGTCGGCGGCGTGCTCATCGCCATGGCCGCGGGCTTTCTCGTCTCCCTTGCCCTGCCGCTGGTGAAGGGATGAGCCGAATGGCGGACGAGCTGCATCAGGGATCGAGCGGGCCAACCGAGATGCCGGAGCGCGCGTTTCGCGCCTCCGCTCAATACCAGGACCTGCGGCGTTTGAAGGCCGAGGTTCGGGCCGAGCAGGTGGCGCGCCTTCGCGACGGCGCAATCGACGCGGCGACGTCGGTGGCCGCCGGCCGCCCGTCGGCCCGGGGATTGAAGGAGGCGCTCGCCGCGACGACGGGCGGGTTGCGGCTTGCGATCAACGTGGCGGGGCTCGCCGTCGGCGGGCTCATCGCCTTCATGGCTTTGAGGTGGGGTGGGCTCGTATGACCATCGGACTCGGACACTATCTGACGGTCGCCGCGTGCCTGTTCACGCTCGGCATGTTCGGCATCTTCCTGAACCGCAAGAACGTCATCGTGATCCTGATGTCGGTCGAGCTGATGCTGCTCTCGGTCAACATCAATCTCGTAGCGTTCTCTCATCACCTGGGCGACCTCGTCGGCCAGGTGTTCGCGCTGTTCGTGCTGACGGTCGCGGCCGCGGAAGCGGCAATCGGGCTTGCGATCGTCGTCGTCTACTACCGCAACCGCGGCTCGATCGCGGTCGAAGACATCAACATGATGAAGGGCTGAGGGGCGCGATATGATCTATCAGGCGATCGTATTCCTGCCGCTCGCCGGCGCGCTGATCGCGGGCCTGTTCGGCCGCCGCATCGGCGACCGGGCGGCCGAGATCATCACCACGGGCTTCCTGCTGATCGCCGCCGCGCTGTCGTGGGTGGCGTTCGTGCGCGTCGGCATCGGCCACGAGGTCGCCCGGGTTCCGATCCTGCGCTGGATCACATCGGGCGATCTCGACGTCTCCTGGGCGCTGCGGATCGACACGCTGACCGCCGTGATGCTGGTCGTGGTCAACACGGTGTCCTCGCTCGTTCACGTCTACTCGATCGGCTACATGCACGAGGACGACGGCCGGGCGCGATTCTTCGCCTATCTGTCCCTTTTCACGTTCGCAATGCTGATGCTGGTGACGTCCGACAACCTGCTGCAGATGTTCTTCGGCTGGGAGGGCGTCGGCCTCGCTTCCTATCTGCTGATCGGATTCTGGTACAAGAAGCCTTCCGCAAATGCGGCTGCCATCAAGGCGTTCGTCGTCAACCGCGTCGGCGACTTCGGCTTCGCGCTCGGCATCTTCGGCCTGTTCTACGTGTTCCGGACGATCAACCTCGATGCCCTGTTCGCGGCGGCCCCGACCGCCGTCGGCAAGACGATGGACCTCGCGGGCTATCAGGTCGACATCATGACCGCGCTGTGCCTGCTTCTCTTCATGGGGGCGATGGGAAAGTCCGCCCAGTTCCTTCTGCACACCTGGCTGCCCGACGCCATGGAAGGCCCCACCCCGGTCTCCGCGCTGATCCATGCCGCCACGATGGTGACGGCGGGCGTGTTCATGGTGGCGCGTCTTTCGCCCCTGTTCGAGCTGGCACCGGTCGCGCTGCAGGTCGTGACGCTGGTCGGTGCGGTGACGGCCTTCTTCGCGGCGACCGTCGGGCTCGTCCAGAACGACATCAAGCGCGTGATCGCGTATTCGACCTGCTCGCAGCTCGGCTACATGTTCGTGGCCTGCGGCATCGGCGCGTATACGGCAGGCATCTTCCACCTCTTCACCCACGCCTTCTTCAAGGCGCTGCTGTTCCTCGGCGCGGGGTCGGTGATCCATGCCATGCATCACGAACAGGACATGCGCAACATGGGCGGTCT
>WBZY01000620.1_pt2 | contig 9967 bp, 6 predicted proteins | sample 5204191 | NCBI WGS metagenome assembly WBZY01 (sample SAMN12344363, study PRJNA552823) | activated sludge metagenome | biome: Activated sludge suspended growth; feature: Anammox Sidestream; material: Wastewater; isolation source: activated sludge from anammox sidestream of wastewater treatment... | reverse complement strand
TCAAACCCTCGTACGCGCGGTTTCGCAAGATGAGATTCCGCGTCTCGGTTGCCGCTATCCCCCGCTTTTGCGCAGCCGCGACTGCAGCCCCGAGACCGACAGCAAGAGGCAGCGAACCCATCCCGGCAGAACCAAGAACGTAGGTCTTGCCGTCAAGCCACTCGACCGGCTGTATTTGCGATGACGCTTCTTTGCGTATGTAAAGAAAGCCCGTTCCTTTCGGGGCCAACAACCATTTGTGTCCGGGCGCGGCGTAAGCGTCGCAGCCGATCGCCTTTACATCGACCGGCGTATTTCCCACGGCCTGTGCGCCGTCAACTACGGTGAGGATTTTTCGGCCCTTCGCAAGTGCGACGATCTCACGAACTGGCATACGCAGGCCCGTAGACGTGATCACGTGGCTGACACTCATAACCTTGGTCTGCTTTGTTATCGCACGTTCGAATCGTTCGACGATCCCTTTTACATTATGGTCCTCCGGCGCGATCGCGACCCGATCGATACCGATTCCGCGTCGTTTCTCAAGGTGCTGCCAAACGGCGCTGCCGCCTTCGTGTTCGACCTCCGTCGTCAGTACGCGATCGCCGCGATCTAGGTCAATGCCAAGTCCGGCGATCGTCATTGCATTGGTAGTGCTTCGGGTCAAAAGCACTTCGTCTGCAGAACAGCCGATCAGTCCGGCAACCGCCTCGCGCGTTTTGTCAGCCAGAGAGAGAACCGCTCCGGCACCATATGACATTGCGACCGGATTGGTTTCCAGTTGAGCCCATGCTTTCGACACCGTATCGAAAACCGATTTCGGTGTCGGCCCAAGCGAACCGGTATTGAGATAGATCGTTCCCGGCGCAAATCCGTACTCGCCGCCTTCTGCATGAGCGGTGCGGCCACTCAAACAGCCCGCGCCGACCATTCCAGCAATGCCGGTAAACATCTCGCGTCTTGTTAATTTAATCATCGGTAACTTCCTCAGAATGTCTATTGCGGCGGATCGAACCGTTTCAGTATTTCCTGAAATCGCGGATCGGCGCGGAGCGAGTCGAATGGCGGTTCGGTCCTGATCAGGAACAGCCAAAAGTCTCCCTGCTCGGCCCTTTGCTGAAGGCGCTGGATCAGCTTTTCCTTGGCGGCCTCATCCTGCGGCCCTTCGATCCCGACCCAACCGCGCCCGCCGGTACGCCCTGCCCTCGCTTCGTCGATAAACGCCTTCCACCCGCCGGACGCAAATGCTTCGCGTAAGCGCCGTGCTGTGTCTGGATCGCCGTCAAGCTCAACAGAGCGCGTCCAGCCATCGACGGCCGCAGGAATGTTGCCGCTGAAGAAATACTGGCGGGCAAGGTTGCTGTACGCCCATGAAAATCCCGGATCCATTTCTATTATTCGTCTGAAGAGTCTGATTGCATCGTCTCCCCTTCCCGAAACCGCCAGCGTGACCGCTTTGTAGAAATTGATGCTGTTAGCCGTCGGCTCGATCGCGAGCCCGCGGTCGAGCTCAGCCATGGCTTCGTCGTACTTGCCGATCATCGTCAGCCGGATGCCGTTCCACGCATATGCCTGCGCATATTTCGGGTTCAGTTCCTTCGCCCGATCGAGCTCGCGTTCGGACGCGGCCCAGTCCTGCTTGCACATCAACTGATATCCAAGCGACGCATGGGCCTCGGCCAGATCCGGGTCGATCTCAAGCGCTCGACGGATGTATTCGAGTTTTTGAGGCCGGTTCTGATCCTCATTGGAATCCGCAAGCCCTACATAGCCGAGTGCGAAGTTCGGGTCTTTCTCAACCGCCTGTTGAAACAACGGGACGCCCTTTGCAACCTCAGTAAAAGTGCGCTTGTTCCAGTAGTAGCGGCCCTGTAGGTAAAGCCGATAAACCTCGGGGTCGCTGGTATATTTTTTGGCAAGTTTCAGTTCATCGGCACTTGTGAGTTTCAATCTCAGTTTGCTCGAAACGTCGCGTGCGATCTCAGTCTGCAAGCTGACAAGGTCGGATTGACGGCGGTCATATTTGTCGCTCCACAGTACATTCTCATTTTGAGTATCAATTAGCTCGAGCGTGAGCGTAAGCTGATCGCCACGCTGCACGAACCGGCCGTTCAAGACGGCCTGTACACCGAGATCCTTGCCGATCGTTTTGGCATCAACATCCTTGCCTTTGTAACGAAACACCGACGACCGCGCTTTTACGTTCAGCCCCGCGATCTGCGAAAGACTCGTGATAAGCGACTCGGTCATGCCATCGCTCAAGTATTCGTTCTCCGCATTGCCGCTGTCGTTTACAAACGGCATCACGGCGATCGACTCGATCTGTTTGCCAGTCGAACTGAAATATTGATAGCCAAAGAACCCACCAATCAGCAGTACCGCAGCCATCGCAAAGCCGATCAGCGGCTTTGCCGCCCTATTTGCGGAAAAGCTATGCTTTTCCGTCGCGCCACCCAAACTTTCGCGAGGCTCTGCCTCCGACGCTGTTGTGTGAATAAACGGCCGTGTTGCATCCTCGCCGGCAAACTGGCCGCCCGCTGACGCAGGCGGTTCCGACCGGCCGCCTGAAGGCGGGACGCCAAACTCTGACAAGATCGCCGTCTGCGGCTCATCGCCTAAGGACCCAGTCGCTACCGCTCCCGGTTCTGACTTGGGGCCGCTTGCCGGGCCTTCGAGCAGCGCATTGCCGTCGTCGAGGCAATAAAGCAACGTATCGTCGTAATAATCTCTCCTACATTCAGGACAGCGTTTCATATCTTTCTAATCGGCAAAGCCGACTTTTCGCAGCAACTCGATAAATCGCGGATCGGAACGAAGCGGCGCGAATTTAAGGTCCACTTTTAGGAACGGTATCCAGATCGCACCCTCTACGCGGGCCTCATCCATACGAGCAAGTGCATTCTCGTGATCGCCGAGACCTGAATAGATCTGAGCGAAGTTAAGTGCGGGCACGTACTCATTGCTCGAACGCGTTGCAAATTCCTCAAGGATCTTCTGAGCTTTTTCTCGGTCGCCGGAAACTGCATAAATGTATCCCGTGGTTCCCAAAGCCTGCGGGTCCATCGCCTCGCGCGGTGTCTTTTCGATCGTCGCGATAGCCGACGCCATGTCGCCCTTCGCAGCGTATGCCTCAGCCAGAAAGGTGTTCGAAACCGGGTAGCCCGGGATCAATTCGAGTACGTCCTTGAACTGTTCGATCGCCCGATCGGTCTGTCCCGACCAAAGCAGGACCACGCCGATCGCGTTGTTATTTGGGCCCGATAACGGATCGAGCTCGTGTGCACGCCGCAGCTCTCGCAGGCTCTCATCGAATCGCGCCATCAAGCCCAAAAACCATCCATACCACATATGGACGATCGCGCTGCCCGGATTGAGAGCGATGGCTTTTTTAAATGCAGCCTCGGCGGCCGGATAGTCCCAATCGAAATACAGCTTTATCAGGGCAACTGAATTGTGAGCTTCGGCTAGATCAGGATCGATCTGCAAAGCCTTGTTGGCGGCATCTCTTGCCGACGACCGTGCATCGATCGGCGAAAATGAGAAGAACGAGAGCTCCGTGTAGGAATCGGCCACTCCGGCGTAAGCCGATGCATAGGCCGGGTCGATCGCAATGGCCTTCTCAAAATTCTCAATTGCCTTATGGAAATCGCCCGGCGTCCATTTAGCAAAGTGCGAAAGTCCTCGCAGATAAAATTCGTGCGCCTCCGGACTCTGAGTATGACGTTTCAACAGCGCGGCCTTGTCGTCACCGAGAAGCTTTATCTTCAACGCGTCAACCACTGCCACCGCGATCTCGTCCTGAATGTCAAAGATGTCCTTCATCTCGCGGTCGTAACGCTCGGACCAAAGGTGATAGCCGTCCGCCGCATTGATGAGCTGAGCTGTGATCCGCAAGCGATTGGCCGACTTTCGCACACTGCCTTCGAGGATCGATTTTACACCGAGCGTTTCGGCGATCTCTCTGATATTCGTATCCTTTCCTTTGAACGCAAAGGCCGACGTACGTGCGGCGACCTTTAGCCCGTCGATCTTGGCAAGCGCGTTCAATAACTCTTCCGCAAGGCCGTCGCAAAAGTATTCGTTCTCCTCATCCGCGCTCATGTTCGCAAACGGCAGGACGGCGACCGAGGGCGACGCTTCGGTGCTGTGCCGCTCGGTCTCTGTGGTCTGCGGCTCCTTCAGCCCCGCCTTGCGCAGTCCTTCCATCAACTGCTCGACGAGTTCCGGTAGGTACCACTTCTCAAATATGCCACGCACGGTTTCGGGGAGGTCGGGCTTCAGCACGAGGGCGACCTGGAGGGTCTTGTCCGCCGCTTCACGATCACCAAGCTGGCCGTAGGCCGCCGAGAGCAGCGTGTGCATGTAAAAATCCGCACCGCCTCCTCGCATAAGCGGCTTTTGTAAGTATGCGGTAGCGGTCGGATAATCGCCCTTCCGATACGCATCGAGGCCATGAACGGCCCAGTACCATCCCGAATGGTTTGGGTTGAGTTGCCGGGCGCGCTCGCCCAGTTCGCAGCCGCGATCCCAGTCGCCCGCAAACGCGAGCAGGTGTGCGAGGTATTCGAGTGTGGAGCCGTCCATCGGGTTGAGCTCAATTGCCCGTTCCGCCGCTTCGCGGAACGCCGAGAATTCCTTGCGGAAGAAAAGTGCCTGTGCAAGCGCGAGCCAGGCAAAATTGTTCGCGTGCCCCGCGTCAACCGCGCGACGCGCGGCTTTGAGCGAGCGGCCGAGCGGATCGGGCTGAGCGTTGAAGCCGAACCGATGCTCTTCGCCGTAGATCATCGCCAGCATCGCCCAGCCGTCCGCATTGCCCGGCGCTTGTTTGACCGCGCGTTCCAAACCGGCGCGCACCGCCGCGTGTTCGTCCGGAGCGATGCGCTCGAAGTAACCGAAGCTGCGTAACACCGCTTCATACGAGCTAAGTTGATCAGGCGCTTTGAGTCGCACCGCTTCGCTCATGCTGTGCGGCAGCGCGCCGTACCAGTCCGCGACGGTCGAAACGATGCGCGGAACCAGATCGTCCTGTATCTCGAAGATCACTTCCGGGCTGTAGCTGCGGTTATAGGTTTCCGTCCACAGATGCACGCCCGTGCTCGCATCCACCAGTTGCACGGCGACGCGCAACTGTGAACCCGCACGCCGCAGGCTGCCCTCCATCACATAACGCGCGCCGAGTTCGCGGCCGATCGCTCGTACATCGCCGGAATCGCTGGAAAAGTGCAACGTCGAGCTTCGCGCGATCACACGCAGATACGAAAAGCGCGACAAGCCCGTTACGATATCTTCAGACAAGCCTTCCGATAAGGCTTCCAGATCGGCATCCGCTCCACGCCATTTGAACGGCAACACCGCCACCCAGAATCCGTCATCGGTACGCGGTATGGCCGAACCCGATGGATCAAGGATCTTTGTCGCAGGTTCGCCGGGGATGTTGGCGTTCGGAAAGATCGCTGTCTGTGGCTCATCGCCCAAGAACCCAGTCGCTACCGCTCCCGGTTCTGACTTCGCCGGGCCATACAGCAGCTCGCTGCCGTCATCGAGACAGAAGCTCATTGTCAGGTCATACTCTCTTCCACACTGCGGGCATTTTTTCATAGCTCTATTCCGACAGATCCATTCGTTTTAGCAGATCCTTGAACCGTGGGTCAGTGCGCAAATTATCCAGGACGGTCTCTGTCCTTAAGAGCGTCATATTAAAGGAGCGATCTTGGTATGCACGTTCGAGCCACTCAAACGCTTGGTCTTTGTCGTTGAGTCCGGCATATATAATGGCGATGTTGTAAGGAGAAACGTATCGGGCTTTTGATAGTTCCTGCAATTCTACCAAAACGTTGTGGGCTTCTTCCTTCTTGCCCGCCGCCGCGTAAACATAGCCAAGGCATCCCAAGCTTGATGGGTTTGCATCGACTTGACGTGCCTTTTCGAGCGCCCCGATCGCCTCTGAGTACTGTTTCTTTCGTTCATACGCAAGACCCAATACTTGATAGGACCACCAAAAATTCGGGTCGAGTTCCAGTGCTTTTCGGGCTTGTGCTATCGATTGGTCATACCTGCCCGCAACCAGCAAGAGACTCGCGAGATCCCCGATCATATTCAGGTCCAACGGGGATCGCTGCTGCAGTCTTTCCTGAGCGGTAACGGCTTCATCGAGCCTGCCCTTTGCGGCTAGATATACCGGATAAGTTGCGGGATAGGCCGGGTCAAGCTCGTTAGCTCGCTTCCACTCTCGTTCTGCGGCCGCCCAGTCCCATTCATACCAGAACAAGATTTTCCCTAACAAAAAGTGAGTTTCCGCAAGCGTGTCGTCCAGTTCCAACGCTTTTAGCGCGGCCTCTTTTGCCTTCGGCTCGGACTCCTTTGGCGGCAGATAGAAACCATTCGCAAAGTCGTACGCGGCTGCAAGGCCGTGATAAGCCAACGCATAGTTCGCGTCCTTTGCAATGGCTTGGTTATAGTATTCGATGGCTTTCCTATAACCCTCTTCGGTGTACTTTGCCTGATAGAAATTGCCCTTTAGATAGAGTTGATATGCCTCAGGGTTAGTCGTGTATGTTTTTGTTACTTTGGCTTCGTCCGCACCCGTAAGCCTGCTCTTTATCCTTCCCGACACATCTCGCGCAATGTCGGCCTGAAGTGTGACGAGTTCGGCTTGCTTACGTGTGTACGTTTGGCTCCAGATCGTTTTATTCAGCGCCGCGTCTATCAGTTCGACATACAACGAAATATCCTGTGCACGCTGTGATACGCGTCCGTTGAGGACGGCTTGGACATTCAACTCTTTTCCGACTATTTGTGCATCGGTTTCCTTCCCTTTGTAGCGAAAGACAGTCGAGCGTGGCTTTACATTAAGATCGGGCAGTTGCGTTAAGCTGCTGATCAATGTCTCGGTCATCCCGTCAGCGAGATATTCCAGATCCGGATTGCCGCTGTCATTTACGAACGGCATCACCGCGATAGAGTTGATCTGCTTACTTGAACCCGCTGAGTTGTTGAAATATCGATAAGCAAAGTAGCAGCCAACAAGTATAATCACGCCCGCCGTGGCGACGTACAGCCAGTGTTTAGCAATGCCCTGGGTCTTCGCTTGCGGTCTTGCTTGCGCCTTCGCTTGCGGCTTCTCTTGCGGCTTTGCCGCTCTATCTGCGGAAAAGCTCTGCTTTTCCGAAGCCTGCCCCAAACTTCCTTGAGGCTCCGCCTCCGCTTCGGTTGTATGAATAAATGGCCGCGTTGGATTTTCGGCGAACTGGCCGCCCGCTGACGCAGGCACTACTGACCCGGAACCGCCTGAAGGCGTGACTCCAACCTCGGACAAGATCGCGGTCTGGGGCTCGTCGAACTGGCCGCCCGATGACGCAGGCGGTTCTGACTTTGGGCCGAACAGCAACTCCGAGCCGTCGTCGAGGCAGAAGCTCAACGAATCGTCGTTATAATCTCTTCTGCACTTTGGGCAGCGTTTCATAAGTCCTATTTCGACAAACCAAGCCGGTTCAGCAGTTCGCTCCAACGCGGGTCGTCATGCAGCGAAGCGAGCGGCGGCTCCGTACTCAACGCGATCAGATAATAACTGCGATCTTGATACGCTTTTTCAAGCCACTCAAACGCCTTGTCTTTATCGCCAAGGCCGGCGTAAACGATGGCCAGATCGCGCTCGTCCGCCGACTTGTTCCGATACCGTTCTTCGAGTTCTTTTGTGATCTTAAGGGCATCATCCTTGCGTCCAAGCCGGCCGTAGACATATCCCAAATTTCCGAGGGATGCGCTTGACCGCTGCGACAGATCGATGCCCTTCTGCGCCGCAATGAGGGCCTCGTCATATTTTCCCTGTCCGACCTTTACCCAAACCAACGTCTGATACCCCGCCCAAAAATTCGGATCGAGCTCGAACATACGCTTGATCTCGTTCTCTGCCGAATCGAACTCATGCTTATCAACATAGATCTCGGCAACGCTGTTGATAAATATTGGCGACAGCGGGTCGAGGGCTTCTGCACGCTTTAATTCCTTAAGAGCCTCATCGCTCCGCCCGAGTGATCTTAAGTAAACCGAGTACCATTGATGCCCCGTGGGGTAATTCGGATTAAGTTGGATCGCGGCTTGGAACTCCTTGCCCGCCTCATCTTTGTTCCAATCCAGCAGCCAGGTCGCCAAGGCAAGCGACGCGTGCGGTTCGGCCAAAGCGGGATCAAGTTCGATGGCCCGTTTGGCCAAGGCCTTTGCTTTCGGCAAAGTCTCGGTCCCAAGTTCACCGGTATATGGCGAAGCAACCACGTAGCAATCGGCAAGGCCGGAATAGGCAAGCGCAAAATTAGGATCTCTTTCGGTCGCTTCGTTAAACAGGCCGATCGCTTTATGAAGATTGTCGGCATTTCGTTTGTTCCAATAGAACCTGCCCTTGAGATACATCTGATACGCTTCATTGCTATCGGTGTAGGTTTTGGTCAAACCCTTCGAATCAGTTCCGGAAAGCTTTAACTGAAGCTTTTCGGCGATCGACGCGGCGATCTCTCGCTGGGTCGCGAGTAGATCGGACATGTTGCGTTCATATTGCTCGCCCCAAAGTGATTTGCCGTTTCGCGTATCAACCAGATTTACGCTGATGATCAAGCTTTCGCCACGCTGCGTGATCCGCCCTGTCATCACCGAATCAACACCCAGATCTTTGGCAACGACCTGCAGATCGGCGTCCTTGCCTTTGTAACGAAACACCGAACTCGTTGGGCTTACCTTCAGGTCAGGCAGTTGCGAAAGCCGATAGATCAAAGATTCCGCCAAACCATCGCTCAGGTATTCAGAATCGGGATCGCCGCTTTCATTGACGAATGGCATAACTGCGATCGAGTTGATCGCACCACCGTCGTTCGCGTTAAGGTATCGATAGCCGAAATATCCGCCAACGAGAAGGATCACGCCCGCCGCGGCCGCAAGCAACCACCGTTTATCAATGCCCCGTGTCGTCTCTTGCGGCTTTGCTTGCGCCTTCGTTTGCGGCTCCGCAGCTCTATTTGCGGAAATGCTCCGCTTTTCCGTCGCGCCACCCAAACTTTCCCGAGGCTCCGCCTCCGCCGCCGTCGTGTGGATAAACGGCCGTGTTGGATTCTCGCCGGCAAACTGGCCGCCCGCTGACGCAGGCGGTTCTGACCCGGAGCCGCCCGCTGACGCAGGCGGTTCCGACCGAGAGCCGCTTGAAGGCGGGACTCCAAACTCAGACAAGATCGCTGTCTGCGGCTCATCGCCTAAGGACCCGGTCGCTACGGCTCCCGGTTCTGACTTCGGCCCGAACAACAACTCCGAGCCATCGTCGAGGCAAAAGCTCATCGAGTCGTCGTTATAATCTCTTCCGCATTCAGGACATCGTTTCATAGGTTCATTTTGCAAACGGGACGATCCGCGACTTAAGGATCCTCTTGTCTCGCGTCATTAAAGGAATCTGCTCAACGACGCTTGTCGCCGCTATCAACTCATCTGCCGGGTCCGAACGAAAATCGAGCGACGTGCTCTGTCTGGCGATCTCAACGGTTATTGGCACGATGGTGAAAAACCTGAGTGACCTGCGAAACTCGGCACTATCGAGTTCTATATCGACGCGCCCGCGACACGCAAGCATGGCGAGCTCCCACAAAACAATATCGGAAATCGCCAGGCCCTCTTTCTTAACAAGCGGCTCTTCCGATCTGGTGAGCGTTCCCTCAAGGATCGCGATCACAATGTGCGTATCAAGATTCAGCATCCCATTTGATCCCAGTCGAGAAGATGTCGCCCTTTACCTTGATCTTTCCTTTCATCGAACCGATCAGTTCCGTGTTATCCGTCGGACGAATTGGAATTACGCGGGCGACCGGTTTTCCGCGTTTTTCTACGATGATCCCGTTGCTGTCGAGGTGATCGAAAATGCTGAGGCACTTCGCCTTGAATTCCGTAACGCTTATTGTTTGTGTTTTGGTTTTCATAACGTGCAAAGAATATCAAATGACCAGTCAAATGACCA
>WBZY01001814.1_pt1 | contig 9973 bp, 7 predicted proteins | sample 5204191 | NCBI WGS metagenome assembly WBZY01 (sample SAMN12344363, study PRJNA552823) | activated sludge metagenome | biome: Activated sludge suspended growth; feature: Anammox Sidestream; material: Wastewater; isolation source: activated sludge from anammox sidestream of wastewater treatment... | reverse complement strand
CCAAAGGACATCGGCACCTGGCCGCTCCTGCCTCGCATCACCGTGCTGCTGGGCATATTCGCCGGTCTGCTGGCCGGCGGCTGGTGGTTTGACTGGAAATCCCAACTCGAGGATCTGGAGGGGAAGCGGCAGCAGGAGGACAAGTTCAAGCAAGAATACATCGACAAGAAGAGGCAGGCTGTCAATCTGGAAGAGCACAGAAAGCAGCTTGCGGAGGTGGACAAGTCTTTCGGCACCTTGCTCAAGCAGCTGCCGAACAAAGCCGAAATGGAATCCCTGCTGATCGATATCAACCAAGCCGGGCTTGGACGCGGCCTGCTGTTCGAACTGTTCAAGCCCGGACGGGAGACTACCCGGGACTTCTATGCAGAGTTGCCGATCTCCTTGAAAATCAACGGCGGCTACCATGATCTTGGGGCTCACCAATGTCGTCATTGCCCCTGACAAGAGCGGACAGCTCAAAATGGATGCCACCGCGATGACATACCGTTACCTCGACGAGGAAGAACTGGCGGCGCAACGCAAGGCCAAGGCGGCCCAGGCCAAAGCCAAGGAAACGAAGAAATGAGGCGGACAGCCATTCTGCTGGCCTGCCTCGGCCTGACGGCTTGCGGCGGCGAGGAGCACCAGGATCTCAGGCAATGGATGAAGGAGTCGACCAAGGACTTCAAGGGCAGGGTGCAACCCTTGCCGCCAATCAAAAGCTTCCAGGCGGTTGGATACGAGACGGGAGGCATGCTCGATCCCTTCAATGCCTCGAAGATCGAGCCTGAGCGCAAGGCTGTTGGCGGAGGTCAGAAGCCGGATCTGGACCGCCGCAAGGAACCGCTGGAATCGTATCCCCTGGAGTCGCTAAAGATGGTTGGCACGTTGATCAAGGGGAAGATGGTCCACGCCCTGGTTCAGGCAGACAAGAATCTCCACCAAGTCAAGATCGGGAATTACATGGGACAGAATTTCGGGATCATCACGGACATCAACGAGACCGAGATCAAACTGAAGGAACTGGTCCCCGACTCGCTGGGCGACTACATCGAGCGCACAAGCACATTGCAATTGCAGGAGAAGCAGCAGGAGGGCAAGAAATGAACGCGATTTCCAGACAATTCAAGAAACTGCTCATCTTCGCCGGCATGCTGCTGATCCAGACTGCATGGGCGCAAAACGCCATCGAGACGATCGGTGCAAGCCAGCAGGGCGGTGACGTTGTCCTGAAGCTGACCACTTCACAGCCCCTTGCAGCGGCGCCGGCAAGCTTCAATGTCGCCAATCCGCCGCGCATCGCATTCGATTTTCCCGGGGTCTCGAACGCATCGGGACGCAATTCCCAGTCGTTCAACGAAGGCGATCTGCGCAGCATCAATCTCGTTCAGGTGGGGAATCGAACCCGTGTCGTGCTGAATCTGAAGCAGATGCGCCAGGCGGTGGCGCGGATCGAGGGAAAGGACCTCTATATCACCATTGGTGGAGCCTCTTCGGGAGAGGCTGCGAAGGCAGATCCGGCAGCCGTGCAGCATTTTGCGGAGGCCAGGCCTTCGGCTTCCGCCGACAAACCCGCCATCCGGGACATCAACTTCCGGCGTGGCAGCGACGGAGAGGGACGTGTTGTGGTCGATTTGTCCCACAGCAATGTGGGTATCGACATTCGTCAGCAGGGATCGAACCTGGTAGTCGAGTTCATGAAGACATCCTTGCCGGAAACGCTGCGCCGGCGCATGGATGTCACCGATTTCGCGACCCCGATCACGCAGGTAAACACCTTGCCGCAGGGCGAGAACATTCGAATGGTTATCTCGCCGAAGGGCTTGTGGGCGCACAACGCCTACCAGAGCGACAACCAGTTCGTTGTGGAGGTGAAACAGGTTGTCGAGGATCCGAACAAGCTCGTGCAGGGAAGCGGCAAAGGCTACCAAGGCGAGAAGTTGTCGCTGAATTTCCAGAATATCGACGTGAGAGCCGTGCTCCAGGTGATTGCCGACTTCACTGATTTCAATATCATCACGAGTGACACAGTGGGGGGCAGCCTGACGCTGCGTTTGAAGGACGTTCCATGGGACCAGGCGCTGGACATCATTCTGCAGGCGAAGGGCCTGGACATGCGCAAGAACGGCAACGTCATCTGGATCGCTCCGCGCGACGAGTTGGCCGCCAAGGAGAAGCTCCAGTTGGAGGCTCGCCATCAAATCACTGACCTCGAACCGGTCTTTACCGAGACCTTCCAGTTGAATTATCACAAGGCCAAATCCGTTTTTGAATTCCTGAAGAACAAGGATCAGACGGTTTTGTCCAAACGGGGCACGGTGATCGTGGACGAGCGAACGAATAAGCTGTTCGTCACCGATGTCTCTGCACGACTCGAGGGTGTCAGAAGGCTGATTACTGAAATCGACATACCAGCGCGCCAGGTGATGATCGAGGCGCGCATCGTCGAGGCGGAAGACAATTTTACGAAGAACATGGGCGTTCGCCTCGGTTTTCACGATGTTACGCCATTTGCCGGGCGGAAGACGATCGGGGGGGGAGGCATTCGCTACGGTCTTGGCGGAGGTCTTCCGGATACGGGCTTTCACACAGGACAGGTCGCCACGACGCCTGATTTCATAAGAGACGCCTCGTGGGTCAATCTGCCCGCCACCTCCATTGCCGGGAAACAGGCCGGGCAGTACTCCTTCGTGCTCTTCAATAGCGCGGCTACGCGCTTCCTGAACCTGGAGTTGAGCGCGCTGGAGGCAGACGGCAAAGGCAAGATTATTTCCAGCCCGCGCATCGTAACGGCCGATCAGGTCGAGGCATTGATTGAACAGGGCGTTGAAATTCCCTATCAGCAGGCCACCAGTTCTGGCGCGACCAGCATCTCCTTCCGGAAAGCCAACCTGGCGCTGAAGGTCAAACCGCAAATAACCCCCGATGGCCGCGTCAATCTTACGGTGGATGTCAACAAGGACTCGCCCAACACTCAGATTGCAACGGGCGCCGGCGTCGCGATTGATACCAAGCATGTCAAGACGGAAGTGCTGGTCGATAATGGCGGTACAGTGGTCATTGGGGGCATTTACACCCAGGACGAGCGGAGCATCACGACGCGGGTACCGGTGCTGGGCGACATGCCCTACGTTGGTTTCCTCTTCCGGCACAACGAGAAAAAGGATAACAAGACAGAATTGCTGGTCTTCATCACTCCGAAGATCATCAGCGAGTCGCTCAGCATGCGCTGAGCGCGCCGGGAGGCACTCCGGGGCCGGCAATGCCGGCCCTTTGTTTGTGCGTGCCTGCGCCTGATAGAATTTGCCCGTGAAAACCTGCGACAACATCTATTTCGTGGGCATGATGGGCGCGGGCAAGACGACGATTGGGCGGCACTTGGCGCGGCGCCTGAAGAAGCGCTTCGTCGATTGCGACCATGAAATCGAGGCGCGCACGGGTGTGCGCATTCCGCTTATTTTCGAGATCGAAGGCGAAGAGGGCTTCCGTCGGCGCGAGTCGCAAGTTCTGCACGCCCTGTCCGAGGAGCATGAACTGGTTCTGGCGACAGGAGGCGGTGCCGTGCTGGACCCCAACAACCGCCAGCGCCTTGCCGCAACGGGCCTCGTCATCTATTTGCGCGTCCAGCCGGAAGAACTGCATGCGCGCACCCGGCACGATCGCAACCGGCCCTTGCTTCAGGTGGCGGATCCCCTGTCGAAGCTCCGCGAATTGTATTCCCAGCGCGATCCCCTGTACCGGGAAATCGCCGACATCGTGCTGGAAGGCAGCGGGCGGACGCCGATTGCGGTGGCGCGCCAGATCGAACAGGAAATCGTGAAAACATGCAAACCCTGAATGTCTCGCTGGATGCACGCAGCTATCCCATCCATGTGGGCGCGAATCTGCTTGGACGAAGCGAGCTGATTCTGGCCCATCTGAAGGCGCCGGTGGCGGCAATCGTCAGCAACCGGACCATAGCCCCGCTCTACCTTTCGACTCTGGCAGACGGCTTGCGAGCCGGCGGAGTCCGGATAACCGAAGTCATATTGCCCGACGGCGAGCAGCACAAGAGCTGGCAGACGCTCAACCTCATCTACGACGCGCTGCTTGAGAACCGTTGCGAGCGGGCGACGACGGTCATTGCCTTGGGGGGCGGCGTGATCGGCGACCTGGCCGGATTTGCGGCGGCGACCTATCAGCGTGGCGTGCCCTTTGTTCAGGTGCCGACCACGCTGCTGGCGCAGGTCGATTCGTCCGTCGGCGGCAAGACCGGCATCAATCACCCGCTCGGCAAGAACATGATCGGCGCCTTCTGGCAGCCTAGCCTGGTGCTTGCCGACATCGATACGCTGAAGACCCTGCCTGATCGTGAGTTGCGCGCCGGCCTGGCAGAGGTGATCAAGTACGGCCTCGTCCGCGATCCGGCCTTCTTCGAATGGATCGAGACCAACATCGAGCGCCTGTTGGCCCGCGACGACGCAGCGCTTACCTGCGCCATCGAGCGCTCCTGCGCCAACAAGGCCGAAGTGGTGGCTGCCGACGAAAGGGAGTCCGGCGAGCGCGCCCTGCTGAACCTCGGCCATACCTTTGGCCATGCCATCGAAGCGGGTCTCGGCTACGGGGATTGGTTGCATGGCGAGGCGGTCGCCGCCGGCACCGTCATGGCGGCGGAACTGTCAAGGCGCCTCGGCTGGATGGCCGCGGCCGACTGCAGGCGGGTTGCCGCCTTGCTGAAGCGCGCCGGACTGCCCACCCAGCCCCCCCCGCTGGGCGCCGAACGCTATCTGGAACTCATGACGCGCGACAAGAAGGTCGACGCCGGGAAGCTGCGCCTGGTGCTGCTCAAGCGGATCGGCGAAGGCGCAGTCAGCGCGGAGGCGGCCGAGTCCGATATTCGCGCCGCCATCGAGGCCTGCTGTGGCTGATCTGGCGCCCTACGCCGTCAGCGAATCCGCATCACGCGGCCGGCGGCATCCGGAGGCGCAGCCTGCGGCGCGCAGCGAGTATCAGCGCGATCGGGACCGCGTCGTGCACTCCACGGCCTTTCGCCGCCTGGAGTACAAGACCCAGGTCTTCGTCAATCATGAGGGCGATCTGTTTCGCACGCGCCTGACGCACAGCCTGGAGGTGGCGCAGATCGCCCGCACACTGGCGCGCGCCCTGAGGCTGAACGAAGATTTGGCCGAGGCCATTGCCCTTTCGCACGATCTCGGCCACACGCCGTTTGGCCATGCCGGGCAGGACGCGCTGAATGCATGCATGCGCGACTACGGCGGATTCGAGCACAATCTGCAGAGTCTGCGCATCGTCGATCTGCTGGAGGAGCGCTATGGCGCTTTCGACGGCCTCAACCTGACCTACGAGACGCGCGAGGGCATTCTCAAGCACTGTTCCCAGAAGAAAGCGCCGGAGCTGGGCGAGCTCGGTCGCCGTTTCCTCGACGGCACGCAGCCTTCACTCGAGGCCCAGTTGTGCAACTTGGCCGACGAGATCGGCTACAACAACCACGACGTGGACGATGGTTTGCGTTCCGGCCTGATCACCGTGGATCAACTGGAGGAGGCCGGCATCTGGGCGCGCCAAGCTGCCGCCGTCCGGGAGGAATTCCCGAGCCTTTCCGGCCGCCGCCTGATCCACGAGACGGTGCGGCGCATGATCAATTCCCTTGCAGTGGACCTGATCGAGGAGACGGGACGCAACATTGCCGCCGCCGGCATCCGGACGCTCCACGACGTGCGCGGGGCGAGTCCGCTGGCGGCCTTCAGCCAGGCCATGCACGCAGAGCACAAGGCGCTCAAGCACTTCCTGCGCATCAATCTCTACCAGCACTACCAGGTGCTGCGCATGACCAACAAGGCACGCCGCATCGTCACCGATCTTTTTGGCGCCTTCAAGGAGGATCCCCGCCTGCTGCCGCCGCAGTATCAAGTCATGGCCAAGGCCGACAAGCCGAGGGCTATCGCCGACTACATTGCCGGCATGACCGACCGCTACGCCATCCGCGAGCACCGCCGCCTGTTCGCCGTCGGCGAAATCTAGCGCGGCAGCCATTCAGACATGGCCCGGCTATTCACGCCCACCACCGGCTTGCCGGAACTCGACGAGGTGCTGTGCGGCGTGCAGCGCGGCGACAACATCGTCTGGCAGATCGAATCGCTGGAGGATTACCTGGCGTTGGTCAGGCCTTATGCCGGCGCCGCCCGGGATTCGGGAAGACGCCTGATTTATTTTCGATTTGCCGACCATCCCGCCTTGCTGTCCGGCGTCGAGACGCACGGTCCAGAAACGGAGTCCGGTTTCGATGTATTCGTCGATCAGGTGCATTCCGTCATCGAGTCCGCCGGACGGGAAACGTTCTATGTTTTCGACTGCCTGTCATGCCTTGCCGACATCTGGCAGTCAGACCGCATGATGGGAAACTTCTTCAGGCTGACCTGTCCGCGCCTGTTCGATCTGGACACCGTCACCTACTTTGGCCTCTATCGCAACCGTCACGCCAAGTCGGCGACGGGCGTGATCACCAATACCACGCAGTTCATGATCGATGTCTTTCGCTGCCGCGAACGGCTCTATCTGCGGCCGCTCAAGGTGCAGCACCGCTCTGCGGCGGCCATGAACCTGATCCACGCCTGGGAGGCGGAAGGCCAGTTTCGCCCGGTGCGGGACAGCGGCACTGTCGCCGAGATTCTCGCCAATTCACGGTGGCCTGGCCTCGAGGACAACCAGACCGTCAGCCATTGGCAGAGGCAGTTCGCCGCCGCAAAACCGGTGGCGGCGGCGCGACGTGCCGGATTTCCGGATCCAGCCGAGTGGGAGTGGTTCGCGCGCCTGAGCCGCCTGCTGTTCGGCGACGATGCGGCCATGTCGCGCCTGATCGACGAATACCTGACGCTCGACGACCTGCTGACGGTACGCAGCCGCATGATCGGCACTGGCGTGATCGGCGGCAAGGCGCTGGGCATGCTGCTGTCGCGCGCCGTGCTGCGCCGCGATGCGCCCCAGCTCGAAGCCCGCCTCGAGGCGCATGATTCCTTCTATGTCGGCGCCGAGGTGTTCGATACCTTCCTGGTGCACAACGGGCTGTGGTGGATCCGGCGCAGGCAGCGCGATCCGGCCACTTATCTGAACGAGATCGGCGAAGCGCGCAGGCGCATGCTGGAGGGAGCCTTCTCCCCCTCCACCCTGCGCCAGTTCGAAGGCATGCTCGAATATTTCGGCGAGTGGCCGTTCATCGTCCGCTCCAGTTCGCGGCTGGAGGATCGTTACGGCAATGCCTTTGCCGGCCAGTACGACAGCGTTTTTTGCGCCAACCGCGGCCCCTGGGAACGGCGTCTGGGCGATCTGCTCGACGCCGTCCGCCAGGTCTATGCCAGCACCATGTGCGAACAGGCCTTGCGCTATCGCGAGCGGCGCGGCCTGCTGGGCGAAAACGAGCAGATGGCCGTGCTGATCATGCGCGTGTCGGGCACCGCCGGCGGGCGCTACTTCCATCCGCATGCGGCGGGCGTCGGCCTGTCGGTCAATCCCTATCGCTGGAACCCGCGCATCGACATGAAGGCGGGCGTGATCCGCCTGGTGGCCGGGCTCGGCACGCGCGCCGTCGACCGCAACGACGACGACTACACCCGCCTCGTGGCGTTGAACGCGCCGGAATTGCGACCGGAAACCAATTTCGGCGACATCGCCCGCCATGCGCAGCGGCGCATGGACGCCATCGATCTGAAGGAGAGCCGGTTCGTCAGCGGGCCGTTTGCCGAGATGGTGCGGGACCACCCGGATTTTCCTTTCGACCTGTTTACCACCCGCGAGGATCACGGCAAGCCGGCCTTTCTGACCTTCGATCGCCTGCTCGGCGAAACCCAGGTCGTGGCCGACCTGCGCGCCATGCTGGCGCAACTGCATGCTGCCTATCGGTATCCGGTGGAAATCGAGTTCGCGCTCAACGTGCTCGCAGACGGCGGCTACAGGGTCAACCTGCTCCAGTGCAGGCCCCTTCAGGTTCGCCGCCTGGATGGATACGTTCATGTCGAGCCGCCTGCCAACCTGCCACGCCTGTTCGAGGCGCAGGGCGCGGTGATCGGACCCAGCCGTGTTGTCCGGCCGGACCGGCTGATTTACATCGTGCAATCGCGCTATGCCGAATTGCGGCAGGACGGGCGGCTGGAAGTGGCCCGTCTGGTCGGCGCCATCAATCATGCCAGCGCCGATCGCACGACAGTGGTGCTGGGACCCGGGCGGTGGGGCACCCGCGACCCCTGGCTGGGCGTGCCGGTGAGTTTCAACGAGATCAATCGGGTTGCGGCCCTGTGCGAGGTCGTCGCCATGAACGAGAACCTGATTCCCGACGTGTCGCTGGGCACCCACTTTCTCAACGAGTTGATCGAGGCCGACATGCTCTACTTCGCCCTGTTTCCGGCCAGGGCGGGCAACCGGATCGACGAGGCCGGCATTCTGAGTCGCCCGAACCGCCTGCGGGCACTGGTGCCCAATGCGCCGCGGCTCGATGCCGTCGTGCACGTGGTGGATTTCGACCCTGGCGCGGCAAGCTTGTATGCCGACGCCGAAAGACAGCAAGTGGTCATGACCTGCGCATGATCCGCCCCGGACGTTGCGCGTCGCCGATGGCGGGGTTATAGTTCCGTGCCCAAAAATGGCGCGCTGCCTCATCGCGCTGCGCCATGCCCATGGGGCAACGCCGAATCAGCAACGACGGGATGGTTTGATAGGGAGCCAAGAATGAAATACAAGAATCTGTCCGATTTCATGGACTATGTCCGGGCGAGGGATCCGAATCAGCCCGAATTTCTCCAGGCCGTGCAGGAAGTGATGGGCAGCCTTTGGGCTTATATCAGCGCCAATCCCAAATATGCCGACGCGGCTCTCCTGGAGCGCCTGGTCGAGCCGGAGCGCGCCATCCAGTTCCGCGTGGCCTGGACGGACGACCACGGCCAGACGCAGGTCAATCGCGCGTTCCGCATCCAGCACAGCTCGGCCATCGGCCCGTTCAAGGGCGGCATGCGCTTTCATCCCTCCGTCAACCTGTCGATCCTGAAGTTTCTCGCCTTCGAGCAGACCTTCAAGAACGCATTGACCACGCTGCCGATGGGGGGCGGCAAGGGCGGTTCGGACTTCGATCCCAAGGGCAAGAGCCGCAACGAGGTGATGCGTTTTTGCCAGGCGCTGATGGTCGAGCTCTACCGCCACCTCGGCCCGGACACCGATGTGCCGGCCGGCGACATCGGCGTCGGCGGCCGCGAGGTCGGCTTCATGGCCGGCATGATGAAGAAGCTATCCAACAATGCGGCCTGCGTGTTTACCGGCAAGGGCCTTTCCTTCGGTGGCAGCCTGATCCGCCCCGAGGCGACAGGGTATGGGCTGGTGTATTTCGTCCAGGATATGCTGGCACGCAAGAACATGACTTTCGACGGCCTGCGCGTTTCGGTGTCCGGCTCGGGCAATGTTTCCCAATACGCCATCGAAAAAGTGCTGGAGCTGGGCGGCAAGGCGGTGACTTGTTCCGACTCGCACGGCACGGTCATCGACGAGGCCGGCTTCACCCGTGAGAAGCTCGATGTCCTGATGGACATCAAGAACAACCATTACGGCCGCGTTTCCGAGTATGCCGAGCGCCTCAAGCTGAAGTACGTGCCCGGCCAGAAGCCATGGGGTGTGCCGGTGGACATCGCACTGCCCTGCGCGACACAGAACGAGATCGACGGCGAGGACGCAAGAATCCTGGTGAAGAACGGCGCCAAGTGCGTGGCCGAGGGCGCCAACATGCCCTCCAACCTCGATGCCGTGCACGTCTTCCTCGATGCCAAAATCCTGTATGGCCCGGGCAAGGCGGCCAATGCAGGCGGCGTGGCCACCTCGGGCCTGGAAATGACCCAGAACGCCGAGCGCCTGCCCTGGGAGCGCAACGAAGTCGATGCGCGCCTGCGCATGATCATGACCGACATTCACAACAACTGCGTGCGCTACGGCGAAAAGGACGGTTTCGTCAATTACG
>WBZY01001521.1_pt2 | contig 9992 bp, 7 predicted proteins | sample 5204191 | NCBI WGS metagenome assembly WBZY01 (sample SAMN12344363, study PRJNA552823) | activated sludge metagenome | biome: Activated sludge suspended growth; feature: Anammox Sidestream; material: Wastewater; isolation source: activated sludge from anammox sidestream of wastewater treatment... | reverse complement strand
CGTGGGTGCGACCAGCGGCGACACGGGAGGCGCGGCGATCGAGGCGTTTCGCGGCAGGTCCCGCGCCGACGTTGTGATCCTGTTCCCCGAAGGGCGGGTGTCGGACGTCCAGCGGCGCATGATGACAACGCCGACCGAGGCCAATGTTCATGCGATCGCCATCAAGGGCACGTTCGACGATTGCCAGGCGCTGGTGAAGGGGATGTTCAACGACCATGCGTTCCGTGACCGGGTGGCGCTTTCGGGCGTCAACTCGATCAACTGGGCGCGCATCGTGGCGCAGGTGACGTACTACTTCGCGGCTGCCGTGGCGCTCGGCGCGCCGCATCGCGCCGTCTCCTTCACCGTGCCGACCGGCAACTTCGGAGACGTGTTCGCGGGGTATGCGGCCAAGCGCATGGGCCTTTCCATCGACCGGCTCGGCATTGCCTCCAATGCGAACGACATCCTGCCGCGGGCGCACGAGACCGGCGTCTACGACATGCGCGGCGTCATCGCGACGTCCTCGCCATCCATGGACATCCAGGTCTCGTCCAACTTCGAGCGCTACCTGTTCGAGGCGAACGGACGGGACGCGGCCGCCGTGCGCGGGCAGATGCAGTCTCTGGCGCAGAGCGGCAGGTTCGAGGTGGGTGCGGCGCTCGAGCCGTGGCGAAGGGATTTCGAGACGGCCGCCGCGAGCGAGGCCGAGGTGGCGGATGCGGTGCGCGGCGTGCGCGAGGCCAGCGGCTACCTGATGGACCCGCACACGGCATGCGGCTACGTCGCGCTCGACAAGGCGAGGCATCGCGGCAGGGCACCAGACGTCGTCCTGTCGACGGCGCACCCGGCCAAGTTTCCCGATGCGATGGAGGCGATCACTGGTACCCGGCCAGCGCTTCCGGTCCGGCTGTCCGGCCTGATGACGGCGCCGGAACGGTTCGTGGTGCTCGAAAACGACCTCGCCGCGGTCCGGTCCTATGTCGAAGGCAAGGCGCGCGCGGCCGCAGGTGGAGCCGCATGAAACCTCGAATCACGACTCTCGCCAACGGGCTCAGGGTCATCTCGGTGGATATGCCACACCTCGAGACGTCCGCGATCGGCGTTTATGTCGGCGTCGGCGCCCGTCACGAGACGAAAGCGCAGCACGGCATTTCCCACTTTCTCGAGCACATGGCCTTCAAGGGAACCGGAACGCGCTCGGCACGCGAGATCGCCGAGGAGATCGAGAGCGTCGGCGGCGAGCTCAACGCCGCGACGAGCCTTGAAACGACCGCCTACTATGCGCGTGTCCTGAAGGGCGACGAGGGGGTCGCGCTCGAGCTTCTCGCCGACATTCTCCACAACTCGGCGTTCGCGGTGGAAGAGATCGTCCGCGAGAAGGAGGTGGTGCTGCAGGAGATCGCCTCGCTCGTCGACAGCCCCGACGAGATCGCCTACGACCTGCTGCAGGACGCGGCCTTCCCAGGGCAGCCTGCCGGACGGCCGATCATCGGCACAAAGGAGAGCGTCGCGCGCTTCACGCCCAGGGACTTGCGGGGCTTTCTGAAGACGCACTATCGCCCGTCGAACATGGTGCTTTCCGCCGCCGGAGCAATTACCCACAACTCCCTCGTCCGCCACGCTGAGGCCCTATTCGGCGGGCTTGATCGAACCGTTAAGCTGCGTGAGCAGCCGGCGCGGTACGAAGGGGGCATCAGGACGTACGCCAAGCCGTTCGAGCAGAGCCATCTCGTGCTCGGGTTCGAAGGGCCCTCCTACGTGTCCGACGACTACTACACGGCACAGGTCTTCTCCGGCCTCTTCGGCGGCGGCATGTCCTCCCGGCTGTTCCAGGAGGCGCGCGAGCGGCGGGGGCTCTGCTATTCGATCTATTCCAGCGCGTGGGGGATCAAGGACAGCGGCATGATCGGCGTACATGCAGCCACGGGACCATCGATGATGCGAGAGTTGACCGAGGTTGTCGCCGTCGAGCTGCGGCGGCTTGCCGAGGACGGCGCAACGATCCAGGAGATATACCGCGCCAAGGCGCAATTGAAGGCTGGATTGTTGATGAGCCTGGAGAGCGTTTCGGCGCGGGCCGACCAGATGGCGCGGCAGTTGCTTGCGCTCGGGCGGGTGATGTCTCCCGCCGAGTTGATCGCCAAGGTCGAGGCCGTGGACAGGGACGGCATCCGGGCGTTCGCCGGAAGGCTTCTCGCCGGTCGGCCGTCGATCGCGGTCGTGGGGGCAGGCCGTCGGTCGGCAGGGCTTGCCGCGCATGCCGAAGCCCGGTTGCGCGCATAGTCGACCGCACGCGTCCTCTGGCGGCCCCAGGGGCGGCTTTGGCGGAAGGGCGGTTTGAGCAGGCGTATTGAGATGCGTTCAGGTACGGCAGTCGAGGACCAGGCGGACGCGAGATGGCATTCCTGAGGGTGACCAGCGGAATGGAGCCCGGCCCCATCGTCAAGGGGCGGGGCGTGCGGCTGCGGCCGCTCACGATGTCCGACTATGGGCCGTGGGCTGAGCTCAGAACCCGAAGCCGAGAGCACCTGACACCCTGGGAGCCGTTGTGGCCACGCGATGATCTGACACGCAGCGCCTATCGTCGCCGGGTCCGCCACTATCAACGCGAGGCGCGCGAGGATCTGGGCTATGCCTTCCTCCTCTTCGACGACACGGGCGCGACGCTGATGGGCGGACTGACGCTGTCCAACGTGCGGCGCGGGGTTACGCAGTCGGCAACCTTGGGATATTGGCTCGGTCTGCCGTACGTCGGCCGCGGGCACATGAGCGCTGCCGTCGGTGCCATCATTCCGTTCGCGTTCGAGGGGCTCGGGCTGCATCGGCTGGAAGCCGCGACCATGCCGGAGAACCAGGCGTCGATGCGCGTGCTGGAGCGATGCGGGTTCGAACGCGAGGGCTTCGCGAAGTCCTATCTCAAGATCAACGGCGCCTGGCGCGATCACGTCCTGTTCGGCCTCGTGTCGGCACAGGGCGGGAAGGGGGCGGCGGCATGAGACACAGGCTCGGCGCGCTTCTGGTCGTGCTCGCGCTTCTGGCGGTCCTGTTGCCGGGAGCCGCGCACGCGCTCGAGCCGATCCTGGTGACACCCGACCAGGACCGCATCGAGATCACGCCCATGGGCGAGGTCTACGAGGGCCGCGGCGACAGCCTCCAGATCGAGGCGGTGAGCGGAGCGGAGGGCATGTCGGCCCGCATGTCGGTGAAGGCCGCGACGCCGGGTACCAATCCGAACTGGATCGTGTTCGTCCTGAAGAATGCCTCGGACCGGGCGATCGAGCGCTGGCTCACCGCCGATCGCTACAACATCGTCGGCTCGGGCATCGTATGGCCGGATCTCGACGCGCGCCGCATCGAGGCCGTTACGCCGTCGCTCGGCTTCGTACCCGAGCGCATCAAGTCCGACCGCGCGGACGTCTTCCGGATCACCCTGGAACCGGGCCAGGCGATCACCTACGTCGCCGAATTGTCGTCGGAGCGCTTTGCGCGCATCTACCTTTGGAAGCCGCTCGACTACGAGCTGAAGGTCCGCGAGCGCCAGCTTTTCAACGGCATCATGCTGGGATTGACCGGCCTGCTCGCCATCTTCCTGACGGCGATCTTCGCGGCCAACCACAAGATCATCTTCCCCGCTGCCGCCCTGGTGTCATGGTGCGTGCTGGCCTACCTGTGCGTGGATTTCGGCTTCTTCCACCGCCTGTTCAACCTGAGGCCCGACGACAACGCGGTCTATCGAGCGGCCACCGAAGCGTCCATGGCGGCGAGCATCCTGATATTCGTCTATGTGTTCCTGCGGCTGCAGCTGGGGCACGGACTGTTGCGGATGCTGGCCAGTGTCTGGATCATCGCGCAGCTTTCGCTGATCGCCGTCGCCGTCGTCGACCCGAGGCTCGCCTCGACCTTCGCCCGCTTTTCGTTCGTGGCCATCGGCGGGCTCGGCGCGATCTTCACGCTGTTTCTTGCCTTGCGCGGGCAGGATCGGGCCCTGTCGCTGATCCCGACCTGGCTGTTGCTGCTGGTCTGGACCTTTGCCGCCGGTGTGGTGCTCACCGGACGTCTGACCGGCGATCTCGCCGTCTCCGGTCTCATCGCCGGCCTCGTGCTCATCGTGCTGCTGATCGGTTTCACGGTCACGCAATTCGCGTTCCGATCGATGGAGCCGCACTACGGCTCCGCACCCTCCGAGCTGCAGCTCCGCGCGCTCGCCATCGAAGGCGCAGGCGCGGCGGTATGGGAGTGGAACGCGCGGCGCGACGAGGTCAAGTTCAGCTCCGAGGTGGAGGCGGGCCTGGGCCTCAATCACGGCGAGCTGTCGTGCAAGGTCGACGATTTCCTGAAGCACGTTCATCCCGGGGACATCGAGCGCGTGCGGCAGATCCTATGGTCGGTCCAGGAGCGGGCCGGCGGGCGCATCAAGACCGCGTTCCGCATGAGGCATGCCGACAACACGTACCGCTGGATCGAGATCGAGGCTTCCAGCGTTGACGCCAACGACCGCAGGGCGGTGCGGTGTGTCGGCCTCGTGCGCGACGTCACGGATATCAAGCGCTCCCAGGAACGGTTGATGCACGACGCGGTCAACTGCAGCCTGACGGGGCTGCCGAACCGGGAATTGTTCCTCGATCGCCTCAACGTGGCGGTGGCGCGCGCCAAGTCCGAGCCGGCGATCCGTCCCACGGTGCTGATGATCGACATCGACAAGTTCCGCAGCGCGAACTCCTCGTTCGGGCTCGTGGTCGGCGACAGCCTGCTGCTGACCCTTTCGCGGCGGCTCCAGCGCCATCTTTCGCCCCAGGACACGCTGTCCCGCGTCGGCGGCGACCAGTTCGCCATCCTGTTTCTGGGCGAGCAGGATGCGGCGTTCCTGGCCGGACTTGCCGAGCGGATCAGGCGGTCGCTGCGCTCGCCGATCAAGATCGCGGGGCAGGAGATCGTTCTGACGGGTGCGCTCGGCATCGCGGTCTACGACGGCGAGCAGGCAACCGGTGCCGATCTCTTCCGCGAGGCGGAGACCGCGATGCTGCGCGCCAAGCGCGGCGGCTCGGACCGGATCGAGATCTTCCGCCCCGAGATGCGCGGCGAGACCGACGACCGCATCACGATCGAGAGCGACTTGAGGAAGGCACTCGACAAGAGCCAGATCAAGGTTCTCTATCAGCCGATCATCTACCTGCCGACCGAGGAGCTTGCCGGCTTCGAGGCGCTGGTGCGCTGGCAGCATCCCAAGCTCGGGCTCGTCAACCCCGCGATGTTCGTGCCGGTCGCCGAGGAATCGGACCTTATCGTCAAGCTCGGCTCCTATGTGCTGTTGCGCTCGGCCGCCGAGGTGGCGCGCTGGCAGAAGGAGCTGCCGCGCGTCGAGCGTCCGCTGTTCGTCTCCGTCAACGTGTCCAGCAAGCAGCTCTTCCGCCAGGACCTCATACAGGAGATCCGTCATATCCTCGGGCGGGCCACGGTGCCGAAGGGCTCGCTGCGGCTCGAGGTGACCGAGAGCCTCGTCATGGAGAACCCCGAGCAGGCGACCGAGATACTCGAGCTGCTGCGCTCGGCCGGCGCGGAGCTTGCCATGGACGATTTCGGAACGGGCTACTCATCGCTCGCCTACCTGCAGCGGTTCCCGTTCGACATCATCAAGATCGATCGGCTTCTGATCGAGGCGAGCCGGTCGGGCGATGGCGCAGGGCTTGCGATCGTGCGATCGCTCGTCGCGCTCGTCCACGAGCTCGGCAAGAAGGTGGTCGCCGAAGGCGTGGAGACGCCGGACGACGTTTCGTTCCTGCGTTCCGTCGGTTCGGAATATGCGCAAGGCTTCTACTACGGCGAGCCGATGCCGGAGCGCGAGGTGATCAATCTGCTTCGGATGGTCAAGAAGGCCGAGCGCAAGATGCAGCCGCGCGGGATGTTCAGGGCGCGGTCGGGAAAGTCGGCCAAGAGGAAGGCCAAGGAGGCCGAGGCAGCCCAGGCCGCTCAGCACGCTCATCAGCCTGGGGACGGCGCGGCGCCGGAGCCCTCCCGGGCCACCTCGGCGGATGGCTCAAAACCCAGTCGCCCCGTTTCGCCGCCCGCCACCGCGCCAGGACCGTTCAAGACGAGACCGCGCCCGATGCCCGAGCGTCAGCCCGGACCGCAGGCCCAGCCCGCCGCACATCCGGGCGTGGCCAAGGGCAATGGCGCGGCTGGCCCATATCCGGTCAATGGTAGCCACCCCGCAGCCGCCCAACAGATCCGGCCTTCATCAGGTCCACCGTCCCATCAGCAGGCTACACAATCGGGTATGGGCCGGCTGGCCGATGCGCTCGCCCAGATGCCGCAGGCGCCATTCGATGGTATTCCGGGCGGTCCGGCCGCGGGACCCCACACCGATGGTGCACAGGCGCCGTCAGGCCCGGGGTCTCGGCCTCTGGTGGAGCCTCAGGTCGCGCCGCACCAGCCACTCCACCCCCAGCAGGCGCCGCTCGCCGGGGGCCCGCCGCCTGTGCCGGGCGCACCCGGCGGTTCTGCTCCGCAGGGCCCTGGACCTCACAACGGTCTGGCCGCGAACGGGCCGGTCACGGCGCCCCCGACCCATCCCTCGCGCCCGCAAACCGTCACGCAACCCACCCGGCCGTCCCAGCGTCCCGATCCCGACCTCTCGAAGCTGTCGCCGGCCCTGGCCGCGAGCCTCGCGCGGCTGGCCGGCTCGGGGAGCAAATAGTCGTTTGGACGCTCTATTGGGTGTGGGGGCGTGGTCGCAGGGCTCAGGCGTGGCCGGCGTCGCCGACCAGGTGGCACGGGTCCACGCCGATTTTCGCGAGCGCGCGGGTGTACTTCCCCTCGAGATCGGGATCGAAGACGAGATCGACGTCGGACGGGCAGTTGAGCCATCCATTGGCCTGGATCTCGCTCTCGAGCTGTCCGGCGCCCCATCCGGCATAGCCCAACGCCAGCAACGCCCGATCGGGCCCGCTGCCAGATGCGATCGCCTTCAGGATCTCGACGGTCGCCGTCAGGCAGATCTCGCTCTCGATCTTGAGCGTGGAATCGGAAGTGAAATAATCGGACGTGTGCAGCACGAACCCGCGCCCGGTCTCGACCGGTCCGCCCGTGTGAACCGGCATCGAGATCAACTCGCCGGCCAGATCCTCGCGATCCTGGTCGATGCCGAGCCGCCGCAGGAGATCGGGAAAATTGATGTGCTGGGCGCGTTGATTGATGATGAGACCCATGGCGCCCTCCTCGGAATGGGCGCACATGTAGATGACCGAGCGCGCAAACCGGCGGTCGCTCATGCGGGGCATGGCAACCAGCAGTTGGCCGCTCAGGTAGCTTCCGCCGCGGCGCGCGCGCATGGATCTCGGCATCCTCATGAAATTAAGAATAGGCTCCCTGCGTGGCGCTGTGAAGTATGCAATACATCGCTAACGACTGCCGGCTACGCTGCGCGACAATTGGCGAGGCGATGGTGCCTTGAAGGACGGGCGTGGCGCATTAGATATTGATTTGAATTACACAGTCTGCGGTGATCATGAGACAGCGCACACCATCTGCCGGCCGGGCCTCTGCTGCCACAAGCGCCATACGGGAGCGCGGAGCCGCGCAGGCTTTGGGCATACGGGTGGGTGGAAGCGTGCTGCTGGCAGCCGCAGCTCTGGCATGGGTGGCCGGTTCTGCACGCGCGGACGTCGGCGCATCTCCCTGGCACCAGGGGTACAGCTCCAAAGCACGGCTCATATCGGCGGGTGCCTTGAGCGAGGCTGCCTCGACACAGGGCGGCGTTCTCGCCGGCGTCGAGATCGCCATGTCGAAAGGCTGGAAAACGTATTGGCGCACCCCTGGCGATGCCGGCGGCGTGCCACCCTCGTTCGACTGGTCGCAATCGGAAAATCTGGCGACGGCCTCGGTGCTGTTTCCCGCACCCCGGCGCTTCGTCGACAAGGGCGGCGAGACAATCGGCTACAAGGAAGGCGTCGTCTTCCCTCTGAAGCTCGAGGCCAAGGACCCATCCAAGCCGGTCGTGCTGAGGCTGCAGCTCGCCTACGGCGTGTGCCTCGATATCTGTGTGCCCGTCGAGGCCGAGCTGACGCTCGACCTCGCACCGTCGAAGGACATGGCGGCGGGGGTCTCCCCGCTCGATGCCGCCGTGCGCAAGCTGCCCCGCCCGGCGACGGCTCGGCGGCCTTCAGACCCTGAGCTCATATCCCTAAGGCTCGACGAGGCGGCGGGCAAGCCACAGATCCGGATCGAGGCTCGGTTCGCCGGCACCGACAAGGTGCGCGACGTCTTCGTGGAGGCTCCCGACGGTATCTATGTGCCCATGGCAAAGGCCGCGGAGGCCGGTGACGGCGGACGGCAGGTATTCCTGGTCGACCTCACGGGTGGCGGGCCGACGCCGGCCGAGCTCAAGGGCAAGACGCTGACGGTGACGCTGGTCGGCGACAGCGGGGCGACCGAGGTCAGCGCGCTCGCCAACTGATCGTTGCTCGTGATCCGGGTCCGTCGCCTCTTCGTTTGATGTTGGTCAGCCGCTCGTGCCCGGCTAAAGTGGGCCCAAACGCGGTCCATCCCCTGGCCGCGCCTTGGTGTGACCCAGCAATCCCGCGGAGGAACAAGAAGATGGCGATCAACGTCGGCGATCGTTTGCCCGAGGCCACGTTCACCGTGATGGGCCCGGACGGTCCCAGCACCCTGTCGACCGCCGATGTGTTCTCCGGCAAGAAGGTCGCGCTGTTTGCCGTGCCCGGCGCCTACACGCCGACCTGTCACAAGGCCCACTTGCCAGGGTTCGTCGAGCGCGTGGCCGAGCTGAAGGCCAAGGGTATCGATACCATTGCCTGCACGGCCGTGAACGACATCTTCGTGCTCGACTACTGGGCCAAGGACACGGGCGCCGATGGAAAAGTGCTGATGCTTTCGGATGGCAGTGCGGAGTTCGCCAGGAAGATCGGCCTCGACATCGATCTCTCGTCGCGGGGCTTCGGCATCCGTTCCAAGCGGTACGCGATGCTGGTCGATAACGGCGTGGTCAAGGTGCTGAACGTCGAGGACACCCCTCCGCAGCATGACAAGTCGAGCGCCGCCACGCTGTGCTCGATGATCGACAGGTCGCTATAGCCGTAGATCGGCGGCGACCCGTCGCATCAGACCGGCGCACCGATCGAGAATGTCGCGACAACGGCGGCGTGATAGGAGCCTGACGGCTCCACATTCTTGGCATAGCCGATCGCCTCGTCGCCGAGCGCCTCGTTGTGCACCTCGATGTCGCGGAAGCGCCCGTAGAGGCTGTGGCTCGCCAGGATGTGATCGAGCATCATCGGGCGGCCGTGATGCAGCGTGCTGAAACGACGTGCCGGATCGATCGCCCGCTCGAGCGGGATCATGCTGCGGGCGCCGAGCGCGCCGTTTCCCGTGTCCTCGACGGCGCCGATCAGGATGCGCATCGGCGTCTCGTGATCCTCCGCGTTGAAATCGCCAGCGACCGCCAAGAGACGGGCCGGATCCTCGTCGAACAGGGAATCGATCAGCAAGCGCAGCTCGAGCGCCTGGCCGCTGCGCTTGAGCCCCGACAGATAATATCCCTCGGCCCACCCGCTGATCGACCTCCACACGAAAGGACCGAGCTTCTGGCCCTGGACGGCTGCAGCCAGCGGCGCGCGCATGTGCACGTTGACGACCGTCAGCTTCGCGTTCCCAAGGTCGAGATCGGTGAGAAGGAAAGGGCGGTCGAAGCGCACGGGGATGGCCATCCGGGGGCGCGGATCGGCCGTGGCGAGATGAACCTCCGCGGGGGCGACGAAGTCGTGCAGCACCTGCCGCTGCCGAAGAATGGGAAATCGCGACAGGGTGACGAGGTTGTGGACGTCGGCAACGCCTGGGCGGTCGGGCATCGTCGTGAAGGCGCGATTGAAGCGCGCGTAGCGCGTGCCGGCGAGCAGCTCGTCCAAGGCCTTCAACGTGCGCTTCGAACGCCCCGCGATATGCTGGCCGTTGACCTCCTGAAGGCACAGCACGTCGGCCGCCAGCCGCTCGAGCGC
>WBZY01000363.1_pt2 | contig 9993 bp, 8 predicted proteins | sample 5204191 | NCBI WGS metagenome assembly WBZY01 (sample SAMN12344363, study PRJNA552823) | activated sludge metagenome | biome: Activated sludge suspended growth; feature: Anammox Sidestream; material: Wastewater; isolation source: activated sludge from anammox sidestream of wastewater treatment... | reverse complement strand
GAACGGCATCATTGGCTCGGGTCAGAACGGAATCATCGGTTCCGGCCAGAACGGCATCATTGGCTCGGGTCAGAACGGGATCATCGGTTCCGGCCAGAACGGGATCATCGGCTCGGGTCAGAACGGCATCATTGGCTCGGGATCAAACTAGCGATCATTCGCAACGTAGTTGCGACACAAGTTGCGACTGCTGAACTGTCGGCGAGCATTTTCAATAGCCCTACCCGGCGTCATTGTGGAGCCATTTGCGCAATGACGGCACCGCCACATCGATCTCCAAGCTCGCCCCAGAACATTTGATCGCTAAAGGCGCGCAACGCACTTAACCTCGATTTGCGCGTTGACTTAATAGTCGGCATAGGGCAGAAGCGAGAAGCACACTAGAGCCCTACATACTACATTGCCGACTGAATCAAGCCTCAAGCGCAGGAGGGCCCAATGCGGCTCTCGCACCAAGCGCCATGCGAACCCCAAACCGATCAAACCAAGAGAGATCGTTCTAGCAGAGGTCGCCATGGCACCGCTGCTAAAGCAAGTAGCTTCACTCGCTGTACGCTTCGGAATCACTCCGCGCGATATATCCGAGATCCTAAGGCGTGATTGCGTGCGCGAGGCAGCGCGACTCGCCACTCTTGGTAATGGACGTGTCAACTTTTCCCGTGTTGCGGTAATTACGGGACTTTCACGAGTCGCAGCAAGACAACTTCTTACCGCTGCGCCGCAAACAGCCAACGCTGCCATGGCAACGTCGCAACGAGCGTGGCGGCTCATTTCTGCATGGACCCACGACTCACGCTTTTCAAACAATCGTGGTGAACCGCGTGCTCTACATCTACGAAGTGCTCCAGGATCATTTGGCGAGCTCGTGCGATCCTATTGCGGCGACGTGCCAGTTAGGGCAGTCCTTAGTGAGCTAAATAGGATTGGTGCGATCGAGATCTCAGCGTCTCAAGTACGTCTAAAAAGAGATCTCCCACGCAAGATGCGTCATGACATATCAAGTGCAAGAAAGGTTCTAGCGGCTGCTGGAGACATCTTGCAGCAATTTGGTGCTCCCTCAACAGTCACTCCGCCAACACATCGAACCACAACCGTAACTGTACGAAATGATGCGGATATCCCGGTTCTTCTTCGCCAAATCGACTCGACGATCGAGGCTGCCCTCGAAGCCGTCAAGGCTCTTGGCAGACATCCGGTAACCAGAGGGCGCCATAGAAAGTCAGCGAAAGCACAAACAATAGATGTTTCCGCACTTGTTACAACACGCTTGAGGGCGGCCCATGAATAGACTCGGCGCGTCATCAACTAACATCCAGCGAAACGACCGTGGCGCTAACGCGATCTACCGGGATCACTTGGTCAGCTACTATGAAGACATTTTATTGACACTCTTCGTATTCATGTTGAAAGACAGGGCGCGAAAGAGCGAAGTGCGAGGCATCGTTGAACGACAGCTGCAGGAGGCGGAGCAATTTATATCGCGCACACGTTGTGTGAGACATGCCAATTCAGGGGTCATGGGTGCAGTGCTCCACCACTGGTACAGAAACTACAACTACTTGGACAGAGAACAACTGCCGCGGGCGGTGCGACTTCACGGCCGTGCGCCGAGTGTGGCAGCGCTTGTGCGCTCTCAGGACAAGCGTCTAAACGCAGACGGTGTTGCTGACGAAATGGTGCAACTGGGGCTCTTAAGAAGGATCTCCAAAGCTCACTACCTCCCAGTCGCTAGGGTTGCGACCATACGACGACTTACGCCTGCGCTTATAGACCACGTGGCCCGTTCACTGGAGCGCCTCTTGGCTACTGTAAACTTCAATACACGGGGAGCTGAGAACAAGAGGAGCCTAATCGAGCGCACTGCCTTTGTTCATGACCTCCCGGCACGAGAAGCGCGGGCCTTTAGGGCCTTTGCGCAGCGGCAGGGATCTGCGTTCTTAGCAAATGCCGACGAGTGGTTAGAGTCCCGTCGTGCGCCGAGAGACTCTCGTGCAAAGGGTCCACTTATTCGTGCCGGTATTCATGTGTATGCGTTCGAAGAAAGGGCCGAGAGAGGGCCCAAGAAGCGCGCAGCAACAGACCCTAATTCTTCAGCCCGTCGCGCAACTCCCGCCGGATGATCTTGCCCACATTGGACTTCGGGAGGGAATCGCGGAAATAGACGTGCTTAGGCACCTTGTATCCGGTGAGTGACTCGCGCATGAAGGAGATCAGCGCGTCTTCCGTGAGCGACGGGTCCTTGCGTACCACGAACAGCGCGACGACCTCGCCCGCACGCTCGTCCGACTGCGCGACCGCTGCCGCTTCGAGTACCCCCGGATGGGTTACCGCCACGCCCTCGACCTCGTTGGGGTACACGTTGAAGCCCGACACGAGAATCATGTCTTTCTTGCGGTCTTCAATATACGTGTAGCCCGCCTCGTCCATGCGCCCGACGTCTCCGGTGCGCAGCCAGCCGTCCGGCAACATCACCTTCGCCGTCTCGTCCGGCCGATTCCAGTAGCCTCGCATCACTTGCGGGCCGCGTACGCAGATCTCGCCGATGGCGCCGATCGGCAGCGCGGCGCCGGCGTCGTCGCGGATCGATATCTCGGTCGACGAGACCGGCAAGCCGATCGAGCCGTTGAACCTGCCGGCGCCGATCGGGTTCATCGCCGCGATCGGCGACGTTTCGGTCAGTCCCCAGCCCTGGCTCAACACGCATCCGGTGGCTGCCTGCCACTTTTCGGCAACCGCCGCCTGCACCGCCATGCCGCCGCCCACCGTGCCAAAGAGTTTGCTGTGATCCAGCGTCTCGAAGCCCGGCGTGTGCAGCAGGGCGTTGAACATCGTGTTCACGCCCATGAACAGGTTGGGGGGGTACTTCCGCAAGCTGGCGACGAATCCCCTGAAATCGCGCGGATCCATGATCATGATGCCGCGTGCGCCGAGCTCCATGAACATCAGCGCATTCGCCGTCAGCGAAAAGATATGGTAGAGCGGCAGCGCGATGACGTAGGTGGCGCGTTCGGGCATTTTCGAGCCGAACCACGCCTTTCCCTGCATCACGTTCGCGACCATGTTCCGGTGCGTCAGTGTGGCGCCCTTCGAGACACCGGTCGTGCCGCCCGTGTACTGCAGGAACGCGATATCGTCCGGTCCGACGGTGACGGGCTGCAGTGCGAGGTGCCGCCCTTCCGCGAGCAGCTTGCCGAAGCGCAGTGCGCCCGCGATGTGCCACGCCGGCACCTTCCTGCGCACGTGTCGTACCACGAAGTTGACCAGCGCGCTCTTGATTCCGCCGAGCAGTTCGCCGACGGAGGTCACGATCACGGCCTGCAGCGTCGTCGTCGGCAGCGCCTTTTGCACCACGTGCGCGAAGTTCTCGAGCACCAGAATGATCCGGGCGCCGGAATCGTTGATCTGGTGCTCGAGCTCGTGCGCTGTGTAGAGCGGGTTGACGTTCACGACAGTGAGGCCCGCGCGCAGGGCACCAAACATGGCGATCGGATACTGGAGCACGTTCGGCAGCATGATCGCGATGCGCGTGCCGGGGCGCGCGCCGGCCTTCTGCTGCAACCATGCGGCAAACGCTGCGGACTCCCGCCCGAGCTCGCCGTAGGTCATCGCGCGGTCCATCATCACGTACGCATCGCGATCCGCGTACCGGGCGCAATTGCGCTCTGCGAACTCCTTCAACGAGCTGTACTCGGAGGGATTGATCTCCGCCGGGACATCGGCCGGGTAGGACTTCAACCAGTACTTGTCCACGCGCCCTCCGCGATATCGGGGTTCTACAGGAGCGGCCGCAGCGCAGGCCAGGCCGTATCGAGCAGCAACGGTTGCGCCGCTGCGGCCGGGTGCAGCCCGTCCGACTGCATCAGGCGGCTGTCGAGCGCCACCTTCTCCATGAAAAAGGGCACGAGCGGCACGCGAAACCGGCTCGCAAGATCCGCATACATGCGCTCGAAGCCTTCGGTGTAGCGGACGCCATAGTTGGGAGGGATGCGCATGCCGAGCAGCAGCACTTTCGCTCCGCTCGCCTGTCCGGCTTCGATCATGTCGGCGAGGCTGTGGCGCGAGACCTCGAGCGACAGGCCCCGCAGCCCATCGTTCGCGCCGAGCTCGAGCACGAGCACCGACGGCCGGTGCAGCGCGAGCGCACGGGGCAGGCGCGCATTGCCGCCGCTGGTCGTCTCGCCGCTGACGCTGGCATTCACTACCTGGTAACCGTAACCTTCGCTCGCGAGCCGCTTCTGCAGGAGGGCGACCCAGCCTTCCCCGGCCTTGAGTCCGTAGCCCGCGCTGATGCTGTCGCCGAACACGAGGATCGTGCGGTCGGCAGCGTGTGTCGCAGGCGGTACCGCGAACAGAAAGAGGACAATGAGCGTTCTGAAGGCCGAAAACATCAGCAAGGAGGTTACCAGTCCCGAAGGTCCACTGACCATCGTGTGCGATGTATCACTCGAGATTGCGGCCGGAGAGTCGGTGGCGATCGTGGGGCCGTCGGGTGCGGGGAAGTCGACCTTGCTTGCGCTGCTCGCGGGCCTCGATGTACCGACCACGGGGCGAGTGCTGCTTGCCGATGCGGATCTCACTGCGCTCGACGAGGACGGACGTGCGCGCCTGCGCGCCGAGCGCGTCGGCTTCGTCTTCCAGGCCTTCCACCTGATCCCGGCGCTCACTGCGCTCGAGAACGTGATGCTGCCGCTCGAGCTCGCCGGCCGGCGTGACGCGCGCGCCGAGGCAACGCAGACCCTCGGGCGCGTCGGGCTCGGCACGCGTACCGGTCACTATCCGCGCCAGCTGTCGGGTGGCGAGCAACAACGGGTCGCGCTGGCGCGTGCGTTCGTGACACGCCCCGCCGTGCTCTTCGCCGATGAGCCGACCGGCAACCTCGACGCCGCAACCGGCACGCGGGTGTGCGACCTGCTGTTCGAGATGAATCGCGATCTGCAGACGACCGTGGTCCTCGTGACCCACGACCATGTGCTCGCGGGCCGCTGTGCGCGCGCGCTGCACATGGATGCTGGGCGTCTCGTCTGAGGCTCCGGGTGCGCGCGCTCGCCATTGCACTCCGTGCCCTGTCGCGCGAATGGCGCTCCGGCGAGCTCGGCGTGCTTCTGCTCGCGCTCGCGATTGCGGTATCGGCGCTGACGGCAGTCGGCTTCGTCGTCAGCCGCGTGAGCGCCGCCGTCGATCTGCAGGCGAGCGAAGTGCTCGCGGCCGACCTGCGACTCGAGTCACCCTCGCCGCTGGCGGAGGGCTACCTGGCCGAGGCGCATCGTCGCGGGCTTGCCACCGCGACCAGTATTGGCACCTTGTCGGTCGTGTTTCATGGCGACGCATCGCAATTGACCGCCGTGCGTGCGGTCAGCGACGCGTATCCATTGCGCGGTGTGGTCACGACTGCGGCCAGCGCGTTCGGGACTCCGACACCGGCCCACGGCATACCGGCGCCCGGGGAGGTATGGGCGGAGAGCCGCCTCCTCGCGACGATCGATGCGAGTGTGGGCGACGACGTATCGATCGGTGCGGCGCAGCTGCGCGTGAGCCGGGCTCTCGTGTCGCGTCCCGACCAGGTATCGTCCTTCGCGGAACTTGCGCCGTCGCTGTTGATGAACACAGCGGACCTCGATGCAACGCAACTCATCCAGCCGGGCAGCCGCGCACGCTATGCGCAGCTCTACGCGGGCAACCGCGATGACATCGCGGCCTTCAAGTCATGGCTCACCGCGCACAAGCAGCGAGGCGAGCGCGTGCTCGACATTTCCGAGTCGAGTCCGCAGGTGAAAAGCGCGATCGACCGTGCGGGCCGCTTCCTCAGCCTGGCGAGTCTCGTCGCGGTCCTGTTGTGCTCGATCGCAGTCGCGATGGCAGCGCGACGCTATGTGCAGCGCCACCTCGACACGGTCGCACTGATGAAGACACTCGGCGCGACGCGCGCGTTCACGCTGGCCGTGAGCCTCTCGCAACTGGCGCTGATTGCGCTGATCGCGGCCGGCATCGGTGCCGCCGCAGGTTATGTGGCGCAGGCCTGGCTCGTGTACGCACTGCGCGGCCTGCTCGCGGTCACGGTGCTGCCGCCGCCGAGTCTTGTGCCCATCGCGCTGGCGATCATCACCGCGATGGCAGTCCTGGCAGGCTTCGCGCTGCCACCGCTGCTGCAGCTGGCCCGGGTTCCGGCGATTCGCGTGCTGCGCCGGGACGTCGGCCCGCCGCCGCTCGGCGTCTGGCTCGCTTTCTGGCCTGCCGCAGTCGCGATCATCGGCCTCGTCGGGTGGGTCGTGCGCGATACGTGGCTGATGGCCGGGTTCGTGCTCGGCCTCGCCGCCTTCCTCGTGGTGCTGGCGCTCGGCGGCCTGCTGCTCGTCCGGGTCACCGGCGCGATGCGCGGCCGCGTGGGCGTCGCCTGGCGCTACGGCATCGCGAATCTCGCGCGCCGCCGCGCCGAGAGTGTCGTGCAGGTCGTCGCATTCGGCCTCGGCATCATGGTGCTGCTGCTGCTCGCGCTCGTGCGCCGCGACCTGCTGGAAGACTGGCGCGCGAGCCTGCCTGCGGGCGTGCCGAATTTCTTCTTCATCAACATTCCGCCGGACGAGCGCGACGAGTTCCTGGCTGCACTGAAGGACGCGGGCGGCGAAGCCACCCGCGCGCTGCCGATGATTCGCGGGCGCATGACCGCGATCGATGGCCGCGCTCTGGATGCGCTCGCCTATCCGCGCGAGGACGGCGAGGGTTTCGCCAATCGCGAGCAGAACCTCACCTGGACGATGGATCTCGGCGCGGACAACAGGATTGTCGCGGGCCGCTGGTGGCGCGCGGAGGATGTCGGGCGACCGCTCGTGTCGATCGCCACCGAGTATCGCGATTCGGTAGGGATCGGGCTCGGCGATCGCCTCACCTTCGATGTCGCGGGCGAGTCCTTCACTGTCACGGTGGCGAGCATTCGCGAAGTTCAGTGGGACAGCTTCCAGCCCAACTTCTTCCTCGTGTTTCCGCCGGGCCTGCTCGATGCGACGGCCGGCACCTGGATGACGAGTGCGTACTTTCCTCCCGGCGCGCCGCGCCCGATGGCGCAGCTCGTCAAGCGCTTTCCGAGCGTGTCGGTGTTCGATCTCGACGGCATCCTGGCCCAGGTGCGCGGCGTGATCGACAAGGCGGCGGTGGCGGTGCAGAGCGTGTTCATGTTCACGCTCCTCGCCGGGCTCACGGTACTGCTCGCAGCCGTGCAGGCGAGCCGCGACGAGCGTCGCTTCGAGAGCGCGATGCTGCGCACGCTCGGCGCGAGCCGGCGTACGGTGCGTGCCGGGGTGCTCGCCGAGTTCCTCACGCTCGGGGCGCTCGCGGGGCTGCTCGCCGCCGCCGGGGCGAGCCTCGCCGGCTACCTCGTGGCGAAGCACGTGCTCGATGTCCGCTACAGCTTCGACGCACTCGTGTGGCTCTGGGGGCTTGCCGCCGGCGCTGTTCTCGTCGCCGGCGGCGGCTGGCTCGCGACGCGCGCCGTCGTCCGGCAGTCGCCTCTCCTGGCCCTGAGGGGTGGAGGATGATGCCGCACCGCAGGCACGCGAAGATGGTGGGGTGGTTCGATCCGCCGGTGCTCGCGCAAACGGCGATCCACATGACGGCGGCCAATTTCTTCGGCCGGCATTCCGATTCACGGCTGATCGAGGCGCTCGCGAGCCAGCCGCAGCACACCTTCGACTACTCCGCCGGTGAGCTGTGGCTCGATTACGTCGCGGATCTCGGCGACGGCTGGAATTCCACGCACGCCATTGCAGACGCGCTGGCGCGGCCGGCGCTCGAGGTGGGTCCGAGGGCAGGGGGTGTCACCGCGTCGACACGCAGCGGGCGCGTGCTCGTATTTGGTGGCGACCAGGTCTACCCGTGGCCGTCACGTGATGCCTACGCGTGGCGCACCGAATGGCCGTACCGGGCCGCCTTCGATGCACACGGCACGCGGCCGGATCTCTTCGCGGTGCCGGGCAACCACGACTGGTTCGACAGCCTCGTCGCATTCTCGCGCAGCTTCTGCCGGCCGGAGCGGGGTTTCGCCGGCTGCCGCACGCAGCAGACGCGCAGCTACTTCGCGTTGCGCCTGCCGCCGCCGTGGTGGCTGGTCGCGATCGACCTGCAACTCGGGACCGAGCTCGACGAGCCGCAGCTGCGGTATTTCCGGCAAGTCGCCGCGACGATGGACCCGTCGGCGCAGATCGTGCTCTGCGTGCCGGAGCCGCAATGGCTGCTCGCCGAGTCCTATCCCGGCCACGAAACCTACGGCGGCGGCACGCTGCATGCGCTCGAACACGAGATCCTGCAGCGCCCCGTGCGTGCGTTCGTGACGGGCGACTGGCACCACTACCGGCGCCACGAGGACGCAGCCGGCGTGCAGAAGATCGTGTCGGGCGGGGGCGGCGCATTCCTGCACCCGACACATGCGCCGCGCACCCGCGACCTGTCAGGCGGCTTCCGGGAGCGTGCGGTGTATCCCGATCGGGCGACGTCGCGGCGCCTCGCCTGGCGCAATCTGGCGTTTCCCTGGCTGAATCCGCGTGCCCTCGTGCTGCCTGCGGTGCTCTACGCGCTGTCGGCCTGGTTCGCATCGGCGAGCCTCGGGCCGGGCGACTTCACGAGCTTCGGCGCAACCCTCGCGGCGAGCCTCACGGCGGCGCTCCGCGATCCCGTCAACGGCCTGTGGCTCCTCGCAGTGATCGGCGGGTTCGTCTTCTTCACCGATACCCACGAGCGCTGGTATCGCGTGGTCGGCGGCGTCACGCATGCGATCGCGCACCTGTCCGCGGCGCTCGTGCTCGCATGGCTCGCCGCGCGCCTCACGACGGAAGTGCTGTCGCTCACCTTCGGCAGCGTCGCGCAGCTCCTGATCGCCGGTGCCCTGACGTTCGTGTGCGGTGGCGTGGCGGGCGGTGCGCTGCTCGGCGTCTACCTGCTCATCTCGGTGCAGGTCTTTGGTCGCCACTCGAATGAGGCGTTCTCGTCACTGCGCATCGAAGACTACAAGCAGTGGCTCAGGATGCACTTCGCCGCGGACGGCACGCTCACGTTGTATGCGATCGGGATCGATCGCGTGCCGCGCGGCTCGCCGCACGATGCGCGCGCGACCCGCCCGCACCTGATCGAGAAGGTCGTGCTTCAGCGCTGAATGCCGATCGTGGCCCACGCCTGCGCGACGGGCTCGCCGCGCCAGGTGAGGCCCTGGATCGTGAAGTCGTAGTTGCCGGGGCCGAGGGCCGACGTATTGAAGGCGATGCGCACGTGGCCGTTCGAGTCCTTCTCGACATTGTGCAACACCGCGACTCGGCCCTGGTCTTCGCGATCGATCGTGATGCGGAAGTTGCTGTATTTCGACCACGCGAGGTCGATCTTCAGGTCAGCGAACTGCACGGGGCCGCCACCGACTGTCACTGCAGGCCTGTGGGTCGGGCCGCCGCGCGCCGGCACGAGCTTGATCGTGCGTGTCGCGGTTGCGGGAGCGAGCGGCTGGTCGATGATGCGCTTCTCGAGTGCGGCGATTTTCGCACCCCGATCGCCGATCTGCAGCGCGAGCGCGGCCGCGGCACCGAGGAGAATCACGACGAGCGCGGCGAAGCCGATCAGTACCGGCGGCTTTTCCCAGACGGGGCGCTTCTTCTGCTCCCACGGGGAGGGCTTGCCGCCCGCGTCGAGGAGGCGCAGGCCTGCGTGTACGCGTGCCGGCAGCCCGATCGCGTCGAGGAGTTCGGGGTGCGCGGCGCAGAAGTGCTCGAATTCGACCGCGCCCCGCGGCGGCAGCCGGCCGGCAAGGTAGCGCTCGACGATCTGATTGCGCTCGATGAACTCGCGGTCCATGGCTGGCGCAGCTGCGCCGGCCGGTGCGGGAGCGCCCGCAGAGGCAGGCGTGGCCGGCGCCGGGCGCCGCTCGGTCAACGGAACGTCCGGCAGGAGCTGGGAAGCGGCATCCATGACCCCATCCTGCCCGTGCGCCCGTTCATACGCACGGCACCGCTCACAGTTCTG
>WBZY01001805.1_pt1 | contig 10011 bp, 8 predicted proteins | sample 5204191 | NCBI WGS metagenome assembly WBZY01 (sample SAMN12344363, study PRJNA552823) | activated sludge metagenome | biome: Activated sludge suspended growth; feature: Anammox Sidestream; material: Wastewater; isolation source: activated sludge from anammox sidestream of wastewater treatment... | reverse complement strand
GTGTATACCGCTGTCGCAGGTTTGTTGAACATCCTCGTCATTCTCGACGCGATCGTCCGGGCCGACGCGGCGCTGCGCGCGGCGCCGCGCGGCGTCCGCGCCGGCGCACCGTGGAGTCCGGGATGATGTTGCTGGCGGGCCTTTTTACGCAGGCGATTCCGGTCAGCGGCGCGGGGCGCATCCTCCTGCTGCTGCCGCTGTGTCTTTCCATCGCCATCGTATACAAGGCGATCCGATGTCCGGAACCGCGGCAGATTCCGGCGGCGGTGCTTCCGCTCTGGATCACGATCGTCGTGGCGATGTACGTCATCGGCGCCCTGCTCTGGACCGTGTTCAACCTGCTTTCCTGACCGCTTTCCCGAACCCCCCGACTCACCGGAATCTTTGCTGACGCGCCGCAACCCCGCTGCAACCCGGACCGCGAACCTCACAGACCGCCCGGGTGCGCCCGCGCCGCGAACTCCGCCGCAGGATGAGGTTCTTCGTCTCCAGCGGGGGCTAATCCGTCCGCCTCGCAAAGGCCGATAAACGTTCGACGGACGTTCCCGGGTGACGTCAAGGTCGCGCAACCGGTGCGCGACGAGCGCCGGTATGTCCGCTGAAGTCCGTAACTGATCCGTCATGCCTGATCTTCCGGAACCCGATCCGTCAGCATCCTCTTCCTCTGGCGACCCCGGCACAGCCCCGTCGCTGAAGGACATCGACGCCTTGCTGGCGTCGGCGTCGGACCTCGCGCAGGAACTCGCGGGCGAACTCGGTCCCGCGGAAGCGCTGGCCAAGTCGGTGGAGGATCTCGCGCCGCTTCCTGCGGCGTCGGCCTCCGCCGTCGCCGAACTCGATGCGGGGCTGGCCGAACTCGACAAGCTGGTGGTCAGCGCGACCGCGGAGGTCGGAGACGTCGAAAGCGCCTCGGGCGACACGCAGATCCTCGAAGCCCTCGCCTCGCCTTCGACAGCGCCTCCCGTGGAGCAGGAATCCCCCGTGGTTCCGCCGCCGCCTCCCCCGGCGACGTTCGGTCTTGATGATCTGACGGTAAGTCAGGAGGGAGAAGCCCTCGATCCCTTCGGAGCGCCTCCGCAACGCGGAGGGGGGTCGAGCCGGAAGCCGCCTCCACCGACCGCAAAACCGAAGACCCCTGAGCCTTCAAAACCCGAGACGCCGCGTTCGGACGGCGGCGACCTCGTCAGGGTGTCCGACTCCGTCGCGGCGACGCCGGACACCCCGTCAGAGGATGCCGGGGAATCCGCAACCGAAGCCGATGCGAGGCCCGCCGTGAAAGCATCGCCGCTCGCGGCGCCCGCACGCGCGGCTCGGGCGCTCCTCAAAGGCGCTGGGCGGGGCATTGCCGGGGTGCTGGAGCTTCTTGATCTGCCGTTCCGGAAAGTGCCCGTCACGATCAAGGTGATCGCGGGCTGGGTGGCGGTGGCGACGTTCCTCGCCGCAACGGGCGTCGTCCTCTGGACCCTGCTCAGTCGCTAAGACGTCTACGATCGCGCCCGGCGTCGCTCAACCATGCCGCACGCCGCGCTCGCCGCCCCGAGAACTCCTGCGTCGTCGCCGCATTCCGCTCGCCGGACCCGCGCAACTCCGGGCGTCTCCCCTTCCGCCGCTAACCCTTCGATCCGTTGCGCAAGCCGTCGATCTCCCACGGCCCGCCCGCCGCCGATCACCAGAACGCCCTGCCCGCCAAGTCGCCGGCGCAGGCGGAACACGACGCTGTCAAACGCCGCAGCCGTCTCCGCCGTCCAGTTCGCTGACTCCTCGTCCTGCCGCGACGAAGGCAGGTACGCCTCGAGGCACCCGCTCAACCCGCACGCGCACCTTTGTGTGAACGCACGTCCCGCGCGCAAAACGTCAAGGTGGGCATCCCCGTCACGGAGCAACTCGACCGGAGTCGGACCGTCAAACTCGACGTACCCGATCCCCGTCCCGAACCGCAGGTGGCCGAAGCTTGCGGACCCCGCGCCGATCGCCGCCTGTTCCGCCCGCCCCGCGGCGCCGATGTCGGTCATTAACACAACCTCAGCCCCGGTCCGCGCCGCGATCACCGCGCCCGGCGTTCGCTCGTTCAGAAAGGAGAGGTTCGTACATCGCCTCACCGCCCCCGTCGTCGCGTCCACCGGACCGGGGACGGCGATCCCCACGACGCAGGACTCCGTCGCGCCCGCGCCGTCGCCCCGCAATTCCCGGATCGCGCCGACAAGTCGGGACATGAAGCGCTCGAACGCCGCGTCAGCCGGAACCGACATTCCCTCCGCGTGCGACGGAAACGCCCGCCGCGCCGCGATCCGCCCCAGCGCGTCCACCCGCGCCGCCCGCGCCGTCGTCCCCCCAACGTCCACGCCGATCACAACCCCCGGCAAAGACGTTCCGTCCGGCGCGCTCACGGCGCAGTCCTCCCCGGCGCCTCGGTCGGCCGGGCCCCCAGATAGCGCAGGTTCAGTCCGCCCGCGGCGTCCAGCGAGACTTCCCAGACCTGTCCCGACGACACGCGGACCGACGGCGCCTCGCATTGCGCGACGCGAACGCCGTGCTCGGCCGCCAGCTCCGGGTTCATCGTCAACTCCCAGAACCGCTCCCAGAGCTTCGCTTCTTCAGCGTTGAGCGTCGTCGTCACGCCCTGCGGCGGAATCTGACGATCCAGCTCGACCCCCGTCATCGGCGGCTGCTGATCCGCGAAGATCCGGTGGAAGAGCACCAGGCTCTCCCCCTCGCGCCCGGAAGATTCCTCGAGGCGAGCGTGATCGAACTTGATCACCTTGCCCTCGACGTACACCTGGTTCCCGATCACCTCCAGCGCAAAGGGGCGGGCGAGCGTCCCGTCCTCCGCGATCTCCTGCCACAGCAGGACCGTCACCGTCCGCCCCAGCATGTCACGGTACTGCTTGACGACGTCCAGTTGACCGACGCGCCGGCTGGATCGAAGGCGTCCGACGAAATCTTCCAGCCGCTGCTTCTCCGACTCGAGTTCGTCCAGCCGGGCGCTCAGCCGCGCCAGGCGCAGGTAGCCGAGTTCGTAAGAACCGACGCCGAGAATCACGATGGCGAGGGCGGACTTGATCGCCAGGCTGCCCCACTTCATTCGACGTCCTCCGTAACGCGCGACCCCGGCCGCCGCGCCCGATGCGGCCTTATCCGACGGCGGATCCGATGCCGCACAATCGAAGCGCTTCCGCGGAAATTATATGCGCCAGCGACATAAAGGTGACGTGAAGTCGAACACGCCGCGCCAAAGCGGTCGTCAGCGCCCCTGACCGCCGCCGGCGCCCGCCCGCGACATCGACGGTCCGTCCGTGACGCTCAGCATTTCGATCGCCCGGACCAGCACCGGGTCCGCTCCGTCGGACCGCGCGCCGCTGCGCCCCGCGGCGCCGACGGGTTCATCAGGAATGACGCCCCAGGTGTCTGACTTCTCGTTCGCCCGCGTCCGATGAAGGATGCGCCCGCTGGGCAGGCGGTAATACGCGACGGTCAGCTTCACGGCCCCTTGTCCTTCCCGAAGCGGTATGACGTGCTGCACGCTTCCCTTCCCGAACGACCGCTCGCCGACCACTTTCGCCCGCCCCCGCGATTGCAGCGCCCCAGCGACGATCTCCGAGGCGCTGGCGCTGTGCCGGTCGATCAGCACCATCAGCGGCAGTTCCGCCCAACGCGCCCCGCCCGACGCCTCAAAACGCTCCACCACCCCGCGCCGGTTCACCGTCGACAGCAGCAACCCCGACGCTACAAAACGATCCAGCACCTCCAGCGCCTGCTCCATCAAACCCCCGGGGTTCGCCCGCAGGTCAAGAATCAGACCGCGCGTCGCCTGGTCGCTGAACCGCTGAAGCGCCGCGTCCAACTCGCGCCCGGTTCCGGAATGAAAGTGAACCAGCCGGAGATACTCGATCCCGACCCCCGCCCGCACCGCCTGAAGGTCCGCCCCGCTCAAGGCCTCGTCCGCATCCTGCACGCTCGCCACATGAATGCGGGATCGTGTGACAACGACCTCGCGCGGTTCCGGATCGTCCACGCCCTGGACCGTCAGACGGACGGCGGAACCGGGCTTGCCGCTGAGCAGATCCTCCAACGATTGCAGCGACAGACGCTCCGTCTCCACGCCGTCCACCGCCGAAAGCGCGTCATCCGCTCGGACTCCGGCCTGCTCCGCCGGTCCGCCCCGGATCGGCGCAATCACCGTCCACCCTCTCGCGCCCGGCGCAATCTCCACCCCGATTCCCACGTATTCCCCCGTCGTCTGTCGCGCCAGCCGGTCGCTCGCCGTCGCCGGGAGATACGAGGAATACGGGTCCAGCCGCCTCAGCAATCCGTGGATCGCGCCCTCGACCAGCCGGTCATCCTCTACCGGCTGCACAAACTCGCGACGCACCAGCGCATCCACCTCCACCAGCGCGTTGTACGTCTCATAAACCACCAGGTCGCGGTTCGCGACGCGCGGCAGGCGCCAGAACAGCACCCCGACGAAGGCGACGATCGCCAGCCAGACCACCTGCCGATGAAACACGCGCGGTTCGGACATACCCCTGAATCGTCGTCCGCGACGACGCGGTGGAATCCGAACTCCGCGTGACCCGCGCTCGGTCCGCCCGCTCCCGCATAAGCACGGCGATCGCCTTCCGATAACGGGGGCCGCGGCTTCGGACGTCGCCCCGACGCACCCCCCGGGTGTGCAATTCAGGACGGCAGCGCGGCGTCAGGGAGACGGCCCGTTTCCGGACCGGGCCAACTGGATCAGCCCCCACGCCGCCTCGTCGCAAGCCTTCGGCGCTGCATCATGCGCGGCGTTGCACGCCACCAGGACGGCGAAGTCCTTCTCGGGCGACGCCCACGTTACGCAATACCACATCGTGTTGCTGCCCGCATGTGTCAGGACGCGCCCGCCCCAGTCCCGGGATGTGACGATCCAGCCGAGAGCGTAGTCGGCGCCCGGCGGCGGGGTTCTCAACTTTTCCACGGTCGCAGGCTTCAGCAGGGTGTGCGTCCGCTTCGATCCCGACGTGTGTACCGCCACGAACTTCGCCCAGTCCGCGACGCTCATATGCACCGTCCCCGCCGGACCGATCGCCGGTGGGTTGTCCGACCCGCGACCCGGCGGCATCGGCGTCAGCGCCTCCTTCCGACTCCGGTGTCCCCACGGCTCGTCGATCTTCGCAGCATCTCCCGGCGCTCCGAATCCCGCGGTCGTGATTCCCAGCGGCTTGAAAAGCCGCTCGTGCATCAGCGCCTCCCAGGGCTTGCCGACAACGTGCTCGGCGATGTGTCCCGCGATGGCGTACCCGCCGTTCGAATACTGGTATTCCTTCCCCGGCGCGACCGCGGGCGCTTTGCAGACCACGCCCTCCAGAAGCGCCCGACGCTGCTCGGTCGGCGTTCCCGTGTGCCGCCAGAGCCGCCCCCACAATCCGTCCGCGTCCAGGTCCGTCGGGGCTCCCCCCCGATGCGCCAGCAATTGCTCCAGCGTGACGTTGCGGTAGTCCGTGTGCATCCGCTCCTTCATGTCGGGAAACGTCTCACCGATCGTCGTTGTCCACGAGAGCTTCCCCTCCTCCACGAGAACGCCGATCAGCGTCGCCGTCATCGCCTTCGTGCATGAACCCAGATGCATCCGATCGTGGATCGTGATCGGCTCCGCCGCGCCGGCTTTGCGCACGCCGGCGGCGCCGATCCGCGTGACGCGGTCGCCCGCCAGGATCGCGCCGACCATCCCGGGAACGTCGTGTTTTTCGCGGATCCGCTCGAGCATCGTCACGACCTCGGCATCCGGCGCCGGCGCGAACGATGCCGCCGACGGCCCGGGAGACTGTCCTTGCACGCCGGACAGGGCGGAGAACAACAATATCGCGGCAAGGCCCACGCCTGGTGTTCCGGAATCCAGCATGTTCGTGATATCTCCTCGCAAGACCCGTCGGACCGGAAAAAAGCCCGTCGCCGCCGGTCAGGCGATCCGTATGATTCACGTGTGACCGCAGCGGCGTCAACTGGGAAGGCGGATGTCGTCATCGTCGGCGGGGGGGCGGCGGGGCTGGCGACCGCCATCTTCACCGCGCGCCGCGCCCCCGATCCGCGCATTGTCGTCTTCGACGCGGCCCCGAAACTCGGCGCGAAGATCCTCGTCTCCGGCGGCGGACGCTGCAACGTCACCAACGTCCGCGTCACCCCGCGCGACTTCAACGGCGGCAGCCTCAACGTCGTCAGGAACGTCCTCGCGGCCTTTGATGAACGGCGCACCGTGGAATTCTTCCGTGAGCTGGGGGTGGGTCTTCATGAAGAGGACTGGGGGAAGCTTTTTCCCGACTCGAATGATGCGCACACCGTGCTGAAGGCGTTGATCAACGAGACGCGGCGCCTCGGCGTGCGTCTCCTGGAGCGTCGCCGCGTCGTGAGCGTCGAGCCTCAGGCGGACGGATTTCTCATCAGGACGCGGGACGCCGGTCCGCCATCGCTCACCAGCCCCCCGACCCGCCTGGATCCCGCCGCGCCGCTCGATGACGACGGCACGTGGATCGCACGTCGCGTCGTCCTGGCCACCGGAGGGCAATCCCTTCCGAAAACCGGCAGCGACGGTTTCGGATACGAACTCGCCCGCCGTCTCGGACACACGATCGTCCTGACGACGCCCGCGCTGGTTCCGCTCATCCTGGACGGAGACTTTCACATCCCTCTTTCCGGCATCGCCCAGGAGGTCGAGATCAGGGTTCGCGTTGAAAAGGACCGACCGGTTCGCATCGTCGGTCCCCTGTTGTGGACGCACTTCGGCGTCAGCGGTCCCGCCGTGCTTGACGCCTCACGTCACTGGCATCGCGCCATGCTTGATCAGCGCCCGGTTGCGGTGACGATCAACCTGCTTCCGGGGAAAGACCTCGCCGCCGCTGAGCGCGCTTTCCTGGACCGTTCCGCCCGCCAGCCGCGCATCGCCGTCGCCACCGCGCTTGCCGACTTCGTGCCCGCGCGCGTCGCCGACGCGATCGTGAATGAACTGGGCATTCCCGCCCGCGTCACGCTCGCCAACTTCGATCGCACCGCCAGGCGCCGACTCCTCGCCGCAATCCTGGACCGGCCGCTGCCCGTCCGCGGCAGCCGCGGCTACAATTACGCGGAAGTCACGGCCGGCGGTGTCGCCCTTAACGAGATCGACCCGGGCACGCTCGCCTCCCGCCGCTGCCCGGGGCTGTCGCTGGTCGGCGAAATCCTCGACGTGGACGGGCGGATCGGCGGATTCAATTTTCAGTGGGCGTGGTCCACCGGTTTCGTCGCCGCCCAACACCTGGCGGAATTGACCCGCGAGTGACGGATGGGGCGCCGGAAGATCGCGCCGGCGCTCGAGTTTGTCGGCATCGCCGGGATCGGAACACCACCCGGACACCGCGGGGTTCGCCGTGCCGATCGTGCTCCGCGTTCAGGACGTGCTACCGCGGACCCTCGGCGCCGACGCCGATCAGGACCATCCCGGCGCGGTCGGCGGCTTCGATCATCGCGGCTCGGTCGATCATGAGCGTCCTGCCGGCCTCGACCGCGAGCATCGCGGCGCGGTGTTCGACGAGGCGGGCGATCGTGTCCGGTCCGACGGTGGGGACGTCAAAGCGGAGATCCTGATTCGGTTTCGCGGTCTTGATGAGCGTCCAGCCGCCGCGCGGGCACAAGGCGCCGGCGCGCGCGATCATCCGGTCGGTCCCCTCGATCGCCTCCACCGCGATCACCTCCGTCTCCTTCACCGCGACGCACTGCCCGATGTCGAGGCGCCCGAGCTCCTTCGCCAGCGGCCAGCCGAAGCGCAGGTCCGCCAGATGGGCGGCGTCGGGCGCCCGACGGGTCAGGACGCCTTCCGGCGCCAGGTGTTCCGGCGTGTACTTGATGCAGTCTTCCATCGTGATGCCGTGACGCGCGAACTCGTCCGCGACTTTCGAGAGGATCGTATCATTGCGCTTGTCGCGCAACGAGAAAAACCACAACCGGATCGACGTCCAGTCCGGAAGATGATGCAGCAGCCGGAACCGCCCGTACATCGCGGCCTTGTGAACGTATCCGGCCAGAACCACCCGCGTCACGCCGCGCCGCTTCAGCCGGCGGATCCACCCGCCAAGGCGCGCCAGCCCCGACCAGCAGGTCTCGTCGGCCAGTTCCGTCAAAGCCGGATCCGCCAGCCCCCGAAGTGCGATCAGGCTCACCGGAACGCCGCACCGCTGCGCCCCCTCCGCCACCAGAAAAGGAAACCGCCCCGCCCCGGCGATCAGACCGAGGGCCCCCTGCCCCCCGCTGCCGCCCGCACCGGATCGCTCCGGCGGAACCTGCGCGGGACGAGAGGGCGGATCATCAGCCGACGGCGCGTGACGCGAGACTTCGCTCATGCCGGGCGAGAGTATACGTGGTCCGCGAAACCGGGGGAAATGTGCCTCATTGCGGCGATGGCTTGCGAGAATGCCGCCCTTGCACGGAAACCCTGGTTTCATTGACGCAAGACCGCAGCGCACCACGTTTTTCGACGAGGCGTTGGGTTTCACCCGAACCGCAGTCCGGCTACGCTTTGCCCTCGCCTCGGGTCGGAAAAATCGGGCGATCCTTACTTGGAGGTTGTTCCTTGAGACGGCGCAATACGTTGACCTATGTGACGTACGTTACGGCAGCAATGATGTTCTCCGGTACAGCGACCGCGCGCATTCCCCAGGACGCCTGCGGGTGCGGGATGCCGGGGTTGCCGGGGGCTTATCCGGCGCAGCAGCCGCCTACGCCGCCGGCGGACGAGGCGAGCGCAAAGACGGGCGACGGGAAGGATGAGTCCAAGCCCGAGGACGAGAAGAAGCCGAAGTGGGACGTCGTCAACGCGCCGCTGGGGCCGTCCAGGGACGTCACGCTCGACACCACCGAGGGCACGTGGATGAGCCTCGACGTCAGCCCGGACGGAACCGAGATCGTCTTCGATCTTTTCGGCGACTTGTTTCTCATGCCGATCACGGGCGGCGAGGCGAAGGCGCTGTCCACCGGGCCGGCGTGGGACATGCAGCCGCGGTTCAGCCCGGACGGAAAGCGCATCGCGTTCACGTCGGATCGCGGCGGCGGGGATAATATCTGGGTCGTAAACCGTGACGGAACCGATCCGAAACAAGTCACAAAAGAGACGTTCCGCCTGCTGAACCAGCCGTCGTGGACGCCGGACGGGCAGTTCATCGTCGCCCGAAAACACTTCACGTCGAAGCGCTCGCTCGGCGCGGGGGAGATGTGGCTTTATCACGTCAGCGGCGGCGAAGGCCTCCAGATGACGAAGAAGCCCAACGATCAGAAGGACGTCGGCGAGCCGGTCTTCTCTCCTGACGGACGCTACCTTTATTACAGTCAGGACGCGACGCCGGGAAACAACTTCGAGTACAACAAGGACTCCAACGGGCAGATTTACACGGTCTTCCGCCTCGACCGTGAGAAGGGCGAGACGGAGGCGTACATCGCCGGTCCGGGAGGCGCCTGCGCGCCGACGCCTTCGCCCGACGGAAAGCGGATCGCCTTCGTGCGCCGCGTCCGGTTTCAATCCTGCCTTTTCCTGCGCGACGTGGACAGCGGCCGGGAGTGGCCGATCCACGACAAGCTCGACCGCGACATGCAGGAGACCTGGGCCGTCCACGGCGTATACCCCCGGATGGCGTGGACGCCGGACTCGCGTTCCGTCGTTTTCTGGGCGGGCGGGAAGATTCACCGCGTCGACGCGGAATCAAGAGCGGTCGCGGAGATTCCGTTTCACGTCAACGTGACGCACAAGATCTTCGAGGCGCTGCGCTACCCGGTGGACGTGCATCCGGACGAGTTCGACGTGAAAGTGCTGCGCTGGGTGCAGGTCTCGCCGGCCGGCGACAACGTCGTGTATCAGGCGCTGGGGCATCTTTATCTGGCGGACCTCATCGGCGACGAATCGGCGGCTCACAGAGCCGCCGAACCCGAGGCAGGTCAGAGACCTGCCCCACCTGAAGCGGCAGAGACGGGTGGGGCTGCGACGAGCGGGACTGAGACGGGTGGGGCCGCTCTCCG
>WBZY01001803.1_pt1 | contig 10024 bp, 7 predicted proteins | sample 5204191 | NCBI WGS metagenome assembly WBZY01 (sample SAMN12344363, study PRJNA552823) | activated sludge metagenome | biome: Activated sludge suspended growth; feature: Anammox Sidestream; material: Wastewater; isolation source: activated sludge from anammox sidestream of wastewater treatment... | reverse complement strand
CCGCGCACTCGCTCGCGCTGCTCGGCCGAGATCAGCGGGCCGAACTGCGAGGCGGGGTCGAGTCCGTGCCCGAGCTGCATCGAGCGCGCGATCGTCGCGATGCCCTCGACGACCTGGTCGTGCACCTTTTCGTGCACATAGAGTCGTGTGCCGGCCATGCAGTTCTGGCCCTGCAGGAAAAAGCACGCGCGCGCGGCGCCGGGGATCACCTGCTCGAGCACGGCATCGTCGAACACGATCACGGGCGATTTGCCGCCGAGCTCGAGCGAAACTTTCTTGAGGTTGCCCGTGGCGGCCTTGACGATCAGGCGCCCGACTTCCGTCGAACCGGTGAACGCGATCTTGTCGACGCCGGGGTGCGCGGCGAGCGCCGCGCCGGCCGTCTCGCCGAATCCCGTGACGACATTGACGACACCATCCGGCACGCCGGCTTCGCTGCACAGCTCCGCCATGCGCAGCGCCGTGAGCGGCGTCAGTTCGGCGGGTTTCAGGACGAGCGTGCAGCCGGTCGCGAGCGCCGGCGCGAGCTTGACCATCAGCATCGGCAAGGGTGCGTTCCACGGCGTGATCGCGCCGACGACGCCGATGGGTTCACGCAGCGTGAACGACAGCACCTCGCCGGGCCGGCGTCCCTGGGGCGCCGGGGGAATCGTCGCACCCTCGATCTTGGTCGGCCACCCGGCGTAATAACGGAAGAACTCGGGCGCGAGATTGCGCACGACGTGCTGCGCAACCGCGAGCGGCTGGCCGTTGTCGAGCACTTCGAGCTCGATCAGCTCCGCGGCGTGCTGCTCGATCAGGTCCGCGAGCTTCCAGATGACCCGGCTGCGCTCGCCTGCGGTGAACTTCGACCAAGGGCCGGTGAAGGCCGCGCGCGCGGCAGCCACGGCGGCGTCGATGTCGGCCGCGTCGCCGGCCGCCGCGGTCGCGATCCGCTCTCCCGTGCCGGGATCGAAGACATCGAATCGCCGGCCCGCGAGCGGAGCCACCCATCGGCCCCCGATATAGAGCGCGTGCGGGCGGGCAAGGAAGGCCCGCGTGGCCGTGGAGGGACTGGGGGGTGGGGTCATGGCCGACATGCTAGCGCGACACTGCGGAAAAGCTGAGGGCCCGACACCCCGAGGCCCGGCGGTGGATGGCGCAATAGCCGCGTGACGGTCGCTGCAGTCGCACGGCGCGCGTGCGCTTGTTCTAAGCTTCGCCCATGTCAGCCAACGCCGATGCCCTGCCGCTCGCCCGCTCCGGCGCCTGGCGCCTGCACCTCGGCTGGGGTATCGGGACGCTCGGCGCCTCGCTCGTGCTGAACGGCTTCTCGTTCCTCGTGCCGTATTTCCTGACGACCGTGCTCGGCATCGCCGCGGCGACCGCCGCGATGCTGCTGTTCATCGCCAAGGCCTGGGACATCGTCGCGAACCCCCTGATGGGCGTCCTGAGCGATCGCACGTCGACCCGTTTCGGCCGCCGTCGCCCGTACCTGCTGCTCGGCGCCGTCGTTACGTCGCTCGCGTTCGCGGGCGTCTACAGCCTCGGCCTCACGCCGTTCGCGCACACGCTGTGGTTCGTCACGATCGCCCTCGCGCTCGTCGGCACGGGTTACACGATCTTCAACGTGCCGTACATGGCGATGCCCGCGGAGATGCTCGACGACTACAAGGACCGCACGCGGCTTATGGCGTGGCGCGTCTTCTTCATCGGCGTCGGCACGTTCCTCGCGGGCGGGCTCGCGCAGCGGATCGCCGAACTCGCGGGCGGCGGCGCGCGCGGCTATGCGGTCATGGGAGCGGTGTTCGGCGGCGGCATCTTCGTGTTCATGGCGGCCGCGTTCTTCGGGACGGCGGGTGCGCGCTTCACGGTGCGCGAGCGCAGGTCCGTGCCGCTCGGCGAGCAGTGGCGCACGGGGTTCGCGAACCGGCCGTTCGTCGCGCTCCTCGGCACGAAGTTCCTGCAGCTGTTCGGCATGTTCACCAATACCGCGACGGCCATCTTCGTCGTGCGCTTCGTGATCGGCCGCGAGAATCCGGGCGAATGGATGCTGTGGTTCGTCGGCGCCGCCGGACTCATGCAGATCGCGACAATCCCGCTGTGGCGCCGGATCGCCTTCGCGATCGAGAAACAGCGTACCTACATCCTCGCGACGGTGATTTTCTGTCTCGTGTCGCTGTCGTGGCTGCTCGCGGGACCCGCGGAACCGCTGTGGTTCTTCACGCTGCGTGCGGCCGTGAAGGGGGTCGCGGCGTCGGGCCTGCTGCTGATGGGCCAGTCGATGCTGCCGGACACGATCGAGTACGATTACCGGCGCACGGGGCTGCGGCGCGAAGGCATCTACTCGGCGCTCTACAGCTTCGTCGAGAAAGTCGCCGCGGCGCTCGCGCCGTCGATCCTGCTCGTCGTGTACGCGCTGGTCGGCTTCCAGTCGCGCTCACCGGTACAGACACCCGAGGCGATCGAAGGCATCAAGTGGGCGGCGGCGCTGCTGCCGTGCCTGTACTTCGCGCTGTCGATCCCCTGTCTCGCGTGCTATCGACTGACCGAGGACATCCTGAAAGGCACGCACAGGGCGTGAGCGTTACGGCCCGATGACGGCGGCCTTCTGGCGTTCGCACGCACTGTGGCCCCTCGGGGCCTACCTCGTTGCGATGGGCCTGCTCGCGGGCCTGCACTTCGACACGACGCTCGCCGCGCGCTGGTTCTACGACGCGTCGGGCGGCTGGATCGGCCGCGGCAGCGTGTGGGCGGAAGGGATCATCCACACTGGCGGTGCGTTGCCGTGCGGCTGATCGGCCTCGGCGCGCTCGTCGCGCTCGCGGCGAGCTGGATATCGGCGCGCCTCGCGCCGTATCGACGCGCGCTCGCCTACTTCGTGCTCGCGGTGGCCCTGACGAACGCGGCGACGGGATTGCTCAAGCACCTGACCAACATCGACTGCCCGTGGGACCTCGCGCTCTTCGGTGGGCGCTTCCCGTATGTCGGCCTGTTCGCGGATCGACCCGATGCGCTGCGCCCTGCGGCCTGCTTCCCCGGCGCGCATTCGGCGTCGGGATTTGCGCTCGTCGCGCTCTATTTCGTGCTGCGCGACGTCGATCGAGGCAAGGCATGGGTCGGTCTCGCGACCGGCCTCGGCCTCGGCGCGGTGTTCGCGTTCGGGCAGGAGGCGCGCGGCGCGCATTTCCTGTCGCACGACCTGACGAGCGCCGCGATCGCGTGGGCCGTGAGCCTCGCGCTCTACGCGGCGTTTCAGAGCCGCAGCACCACCTTGCCGGCGTTGCGGCCGGCGAGCAGGTATTCGACCGCATCGGCCGCGGACTCGAGCCCGACGAAGGGGGTCGGGTCGACCAGCGCACGCAACTCGCCGCGGTAGTACAGGTCGAGGATGCGGTGCGCCGCGTCGTCGAAGTACTGCGGAAACGCGGGATTCTGGAAAGCGCGCACCGACGCCGACTTCCAGTAGAGCTTGTGGTAGATGCGCGGGTGCGGCACGTCCTCGACCGGCTTGTCGAAGTCGGAGGTGTGTCCGCTGACGATCAGGCGACCGTACATCGCGAGATGATCGAGAAACGCATCGAAGATCTCGCCGCCGACCGAGTCGTAGGCGATGTCGAGGCCGCGCGGGTATTCACGGGTCAGCACGTCGCGCAGGGATTCGGTGCGGTAGTTCACCACCCGGTCGGCGCCGAGTTCGCGCAGCAGCGCGGCCTTGTGATCCGAGCCGGTGAGTGCGATCACGTGGTTGCCGGCGCGCCTGGCGAGCTGCACGACGAACTGCCCGAGGCCGCCGGCAGCGGCCGACACGGCGACGGTCTCGCCGCTTTTCATGTCGGCGATGCGCTCGAGCGCCACCATCGCGGAGACACCCGAGGCGATCAGGGCGAGGATCTCGGGCGATGCTTCCCGCACGCGGATCAGGCGTGCGACATCCGCCGTCTGGTACTCGCGATATGCGCAGCCGAGCTTCACGATCGCAACGGCATCGCCGATGCGCAGGTTCTCAACGCGGTCACCGAGCGCGACAATCTCGCCGATGGCCTCGACACCCATGTCGTATGGCGGCACGACATCCACGTATCGGATCGTGTTGCGGCACAGGTTCTGGTCGAAGATCCCGTTGACGCCGGCGTAATGGTTCCTCACCAGCACCTCGCCGGGACCGGGCGGGCGCGCGGGGGCCTCGACGATGCGGGTCGAGCTGCGAAACTCGCCCGTCAGCCGGTCGATGACGATTTTGCGGTATGACTGCAACATGGGCGCGCGATCATAAGCGAAAGGAGGGTGCGACATGGCGACCGTTCTCGTCACGGGGGCGAACCGCGGGCTCGGGCTCGAGTTCGTGCGGCAGTATGCGGCGGCGGGCTGGGACATCATCGCCTGCGCACGGCGACCCGAGGCCGCGACGGAACTCGCGGCGCTGGCACAGGCGAGCGGCGGCCGCATCGCGGTCGAGGCGCTCGATGTCGCCGATCATGCGAGCGTGGATGCAGCCGCGCGACGGCTCGACGGGCGCGCGATCGACGTGCTGCTTTTGAACGCCGGCACGATGGGCGGCGGCAGCCGCGCCGGCACGGGCTATCCGACGAGCCGCTTCGGCGCGGTGAACTACGAGGACTGGGACACGATCTTCCGCGTCAATGTCGCGGGACCCATGAAGGTCACCGAAGCGTTCGTCGCGCACGTCGCGCGCTCGGCGCAGAAGAAGTGCGTCGCGATCTCGAGCATCGTCGGCTCCATCGCGAGCATCCGGTCGGGCGGGCTCTACGCCTACCGCGGCAGCAAGGCGGCACTCAACGCCGTGATGAAGTCGCTCGCGATCGATCTCGCGCGGTCGCACGGCATCGTCGTCGCGACGGTCCATCCGGGCTTCGTGCGCACCGACATGGGCGGCCCGCGCGCCGACCTCGACCCGCCCGAGAGCGTCGCGGGCGTGATCCGTGTGATCGACGGGCTCGATGCGTCGAAGGCGGGGCGCTTCTGGCGCTATGACGGGTCCGAACTGCCCTGGTGAGCATCCGCGACGTGCAGGCGCGAGAGCGCGGCCGGCGTCGGCACGTAGCTGTGTTTCCTGAACATCTCGTAGGCCGTCTGGTAATAGGCGATCGCGAGCGCATTGAACGCGCGGTCCGCGGGGGCGGGCCGGTATGAATCGGTCGCGGCGTCGTAGTCCACGTTCTCCACGGACTTCCTGAGCCCGAGGATCGCGAGCTCGCCGTCGCGGTAGATCGCGACGTCGTGGTTGTGGCTGAAGAACGCGACGCGATCCTTCGCCGGTGTGTGCAGCACGTCCTCGCCGAAGAACGGTGCGCTGTACGGCAGGCCGAGAAGTCCGAGCACCGTGGGCGCGACATCGATCTGCGTGGTCAGCGTGTCGACGCGGCCCGGCGCGATGTGCTTCGGCGAGTAGATCAGCATCGGGATGTGGTAGGTCCTGAGCGGAATGCTCTCGCGTCCGTACACGCGCGCGCCGTGGTCGGCGACGATCACGAACAGCGTGTCGTCGAACCAGCGGTGTTTCGCGGCTTCACGCAACAGGTAGCCCTGCGCGTAGTCGGCATAGCGCACGCCCGCCTCGCGGCCACCGCCCTCGGGCTTCACACCGGGGACACCCGGGCGGAACGTATAGGGCTTGTGATTCGATGTGTTCATGATGATCGCGAAGAACGGCTGGCCGCTGCGCGACAGCGTGTCGAAGCGCCGCAACGCGAGGTCGTACAGGTCCTCGTCGGCGACGCCCCAGATGTTCTCGAAGCGCACCGGGCCCTCGATCGCGCGCCGGTCGGCCACGTCGAAGCCGTTGCCCGCGAAGAACGCGTTCATGTCGTCGAACTGCCCATAGCCGCCGTAGAAGAAGTGCGTGCTGTAGCCGAGGCCGCGCATCACGCTGCCCCAGTTGGCGATGCCGGCGTTGCCCGGGCGATGCAGGATAGAGGTCGACGGGATCGGCGGGATCGACGCCGTGATCGCCTCGAGGCCGCGCACGGTGCGCGTGCCGGACGCGTACATTCGTGTGAAGGCGAGGCCCTGCTTCGAGTACTGGTCGAAGTACGGTGTCCAGTCGCGATCGCCGCCATAGGCGCGGCTGAACTCGGCGCCGAACGATTCGCTGACGACGACGACCACGTTCAGCCGTCCGAGACCCTCCGGCCGCACCGGGAATGCCCGGTCGAGCCGCGCGGCATCGAGGAGGCGGCCGTCGCCCTTCGCGAGCGCCGCGCGCAGCACGCGCAGGTTCGCCGCCGGATCGCGCGTCGCATAGTAGGCGTGGTAGTCGATTTCGCTCGTGCGCAGCGCATTGAAGAAGCTGCCCGCGCCGTTCGCCGCAATCTCGTTCGCGACGCGATTGGTCGACCAGGCGAAGCTGTCCTTGTCGAGACCCGCAATGGCGCCACCGAGCAGCGCGAAGTAGAGCGCGAAGAGGGTCGTGCGGGCGCGCCAGGTCGTGACGGCCTGCGTGCCGGCGAGCAGTGGCCGGCGCAGCATGATCGCCGTGGCGATCGACGCGAGCGAGGCGAGCGTCGCGACCGTGACGACCGGGTACGCGCTCCAGATGTCTCCGAACACCTCGGTCGGATAGAGCAGGTAGTCGACCGAGACGAGATTGAAGCGCGCATCGAATTCCTGGAAGAAGAAGTATTCGACCGCGGCAAGGAACGTGAGCCCGAAGAACGCGAGCGCCGGGAGCGCGAGCATCAGCGCCCGCATGGTGCGCGACCGGAATGCGCGATCCGGCAGCAGCCACGCGAAGAGGGCAAACGGCGCGAAGAGGTACAGCGCCTGCACGGCGTCGGCGGCGAGTCCCGTCAGGGATGCGCCGAGGTACCCTACGTCCGAGACCTCGGCGATGCGGCCGAAGGACCACCACAGCGCCGCGCGCAGCAGGAGGCCGAGCGCCAGATACCACGTGAGGAGGACGAGCAGCGGCCGGAAGCGCTGCGCAGCGGATCGGATCATGTCAGAAGCTCTTCCATGTCTTGAGGAGAAACTGCATCGACTTGATGGACGGGTCCCCGTCGAGCGGGAACGCGAGGTCGACGTGCAGCACGTTGCCGAGTGCCGAACGCGTATTGCCGAACCGCAGACCGATTCCGACATCCCGCAGCGTGCCGAGTTCCGGCACATCGAGCGCGCTCGCGCCCCAGCTGCGGCCGATGTCCACGAACACCGCGGCGCCCACCCGCGCGAGCCGCAGCGGATACCAGTCCGTGAAGTAGCGGCCCTCGACCGTCAACAGCGCGCGCGCCGTGCCGGTCTGGTAGCGCAGCGGATAGCCGCGCAGACCCGTGTCGCCGCCGAGCAGCAGCTCGTGGTCGAGGTCGAGCGCCGCGCCGACATCGGCGGTGAGGCCGACATACAGCACCGTGCGTTCGTTCGCGCGCCAGAAGTAGCGCGCGCTGCCGGACACGAGCGAGTCGCGGAGGTTCGTGCCCTCGAGCCGCGTGCTCCAGCGGCTCGCGACGAACAGGCTCTGCTCGTTCGGCAGGTGCACGCCGCGGCTCGCGTCGAGCGTCGCGATCACGGCCTCGCGATTCGCACCGAACGCGGGTTGCGACCAGCCGAGTTCGGCCGACAGCCGGGTGCCGAACGCGAGGTCTTCGGTGCGCCCGATCTGGTCGAGGTTGCGCGTTGTCGCGTAGTCGTCCTGCAGCAGATCGAGGCGCAGGTAGGGATAGGCGAGCGTGCGATCCGCGGGCAGGGGCCCGGCGAGGGGCGTGTCCGCGCGCCCGAACCGCGAGCGGTCGTAGCGGAAGCCGGCGGTCCAGCGCCGCACCCAACCGTTGCGCAGCCCAGCCGACCGGCCACCGTGGATGTCGAACACCCGGTAATCGGCACGCCAGGCGTCGATGCGCTCGCCGAGTGCGTAGCGGGGCTCGATCTGCGAGAGCGACTCGCCACTGAAGCCTGCGCTCCAGCGCGAGTCGAGTGCGAAAAAGGGTCGCTCGAGGCCGAGCGACCAGCCGTTGCCGTCGTCGCTGTCCGAAACGGACAAGCGGCTCGTCCAGCGCGAGCCGTAGACGGCCGGGTCGAACCACGCGAGACGGAGCGACGCGCGATCGACATCGTCCTGGTAGCCGGCGCTCAACTGCTTGCCGCGCCCGAACAGGTTCAGTTCCTCGATCTCGGCGCCGAGTTCGTTGGCGCCGCCGGTGCGCGACACGGCGAGGCCGGGGTTCGTGGTCCAGACATCGCGGGACCGCACGCTCACGTCGACGAGACCGTCGTGCCAGGCGACGGGCCGGATCACGGGCTCCCTCAGATAGCGCTGGGTACGCAGCGCGCGCTCGGATTCGTCGAGCACGCGGCGCGAGTAGCGATCGCCGCTCGCAAACAGCAGCTGGGCGCGGATCGTCGAGTCGCGTGTCGCGACGTGCATGCGATTGACCGCGCGATACAGCAGCGCATCCTCGCGCGGATCCCGCTCGTCGAAAATGTCGTCGGTACTGATCGTGATCGTGCCGATGCGCGCACCGGCGCGCTCGAGCTCGGCGTCGGTCGGCAGCACCCGGGACGGATCGTGGACCACCGTCGCGATGTCGGCGGCCGGCACGGGCCCGAAGCCGGCGGACAGCAGCAGCAGGGCGGGGATGAGGCGGATCGCGCGCATGCCCCCGTTGGACGGCCGCCGGCCGCAGAATCAATTGCCCGACCGGTGGCCGATTGATCTTCGCCCCCCGGCCTGTCTAACCTTCCGCCGATGCGCGAGGACGATCGCGCCCTCGTGGCGCGTCTGCTCACCGGCGACGAACATGCGTTTCGAAGCTTCTTCGACGAGTATTTCGACCGCCTCTACCGCTTTGCGCTGGCGCGCACGGCCGGGCGTGCCGACGTCGCGGAAGAGGCTGCGCAGCGCGCGATGTGCCGCGCCGTGCATGCCCTGCCGCAGTACCGTGGTGAGGCGGCCCTCTTTTCCTGGCTCGCGCAGATCTGCCGCAATGAACTCGCCGATCTCGGCGCGGCCGAACGGAAGCGGGCGCAGCGCGAGGCGAGCCTCGACGAGGGTGCAGAAGCGCGGCGCCGCGCCGAACGTGTCGCCTCGGCCGAACCGCTGCCCGACGATCGGGCGCAGGCCGGCGACGCGGCCGGCATCCTGCACCGCGTGCTCGACGAACTGCCCGGGCGCTCCGGCGAGATCCTTGCGTGGAAGTATCTCGAGGACTGGAGCGTGGAACGAATCGCGGGCGAACTCGGCTCGAGTGTCGAGGCCGCCCAGTCCGCACTCGCGCGTGCGCGCCTCGCACTGCGCTCGGCACTCGAGGCGCGGGGTTACGATTGGCATGAACTGCTGCCATGACTGATCACGACGATCAATGGAACGACACCGACGAAGCGCGCCTCGTGCGCCTCATGCGTTCGGTGCCGCGCGGCACGCCGGATCCGGAGGCGCGCGCGCGCGCGTATGCGGCCGTACACGAGGAATGGCAGCGCATGCGGCAGATGCAGGTGCCGGCGATGCGCCCACGCCGGCGCGCACGCTGGCTGGCAGCCGCGTCCGTGGCGATCGCCGCGTTGGCCGGTCTCCTGTGGCTTGCGTCGCCCGGCGCGCCGATCGCGACGCTCGATCGGGCCAATGGCCGCGTGAGCATCGCGGGCGCCGAGGGCGAGGCCGGTGAGCCGATTCGCCGCGGCGTCGTGCTCGAGACGGGCCACACGTCGGGCGCACTCGTCAGGTACTCGAAGGATCTCGCGTTGCGCGTCGATGCGCAGAGTCGCGTGGAGCTCGTCGACGCCACGACGCTGCGGCTCGACGATGGCGGAGTCTACGTTTCCATCACGCCCGGCGCCGCGGTCGACTATGTCGTGCGCACGGCGCGCGGCGAGGTGCGCCATGTCGGCACACGCTATGCCGTGCGGGCGCACGACGGTACGCTCGACGTCGCGGTCCGGGACGGAGCCGTGGAGATCGACGCGGGCGCGGCGACGGAGCGCGCCGTGGCGGGCGAGCAGGTCAGCATCGCGGCCGACGGCACGATCGCCCGCGTGCACGTGGCCGCGGACGATGCCCTCTGGACGTGGACCGAGGCGCTGCCTGCGCCGATTG
>WBZY01001802.1_pt1 | contig 10024 bp, 7 predicted proteins | sample 5204191 | NCBI WGS metagenome assembly WBZY01 (sample SAMN12344363, study PRJNA552823) | activated sludge metagenome | biome: Activated sludge suspended growth; feature: Anammox Sidestream; material: Wastewater; isolation source: activated sludge from anammox sidestream of wastewater treatment... | reverse complement strand
CGAAGCTCGTGTACTTCCCGGACGAAAACCATTGGGTGCTGAAGCCCGGCAACTCGCTCTTCTGGTATCAGCAAGTGCGCGACTGGCTCGCAACCTACGCACCGCCCGCCGTCACGGGAACGACCAGGTGACGCCCACGAGCATATAGCGCGGCAGCCAGGTCGAGCGCTCGCCCACGAGACTTGCGGCATCGCCCGGGACACCGATGCGGTACCCGGTGCAGCAGAGATTGGCGTGGTCGGTCGAGTTGTTCACCTCGGCGTAGACCTGCAGGGAACCGACCGGCAGCGCGCGCTGCCAGCTCGCGCGCGCATCGAACGAGAAATAGTCCGACCAAGAGTCAGAGTTGCGTGGCGCAAGCACGAGTCGCGCATCGTCACCTGGCACCGCCTCGACGACGAGCGAATTCTGGCGCCAGCCGTTGTGCCAGATCGCGTTGCCTGACAGCTGCCAGGGCCCGCGCGTCCACGACACTCCCGTCACGGCGGAGTGCCGCTGATCCCATGTGCGCAGCGCGCGCGAGTCCTCGAACCGGTCCGTGACTTCGGACCAGCTGTAGCTCAGCCACGCCGACCAGGTGCGGCGCGGCTCCCAGCGCATCGTGAGTTCGGCGCCGTAGGCACGCGAGGAGAGTGGCGCGACACGCACGCGGTCCACTTCGATCTCGGGAAGCAACGTCACGGGATCAAGCAGGTTCTCATAGCCCGGTCTGACGTGGCTGATGCGCTTGTCGAACGCCTCGATCCGCAGGGAGACATCATTCGAGAGGCGATGTTCGATCGCGCCCACGGTCTGCGACGCTGTCTGCGCGGCCTGAAAGCCGGCTTCGCCGTCTGTCACTTGCAGCTCATCCGGCCGCTCAGGTTGTGAGATCCGGCCCCAGGAGAGGCGCAGGGTGGTGTCGGCGCGCGGCGTGTACTCGACCCCGATGCGCGGCGACCATTGCGAATCGCGGGGATTCGGCCGGTAGCGCTGCTGATCCAGGCGCACGCCAACATCGACATTCACTTGCGGGGATATCGCGATCACCGCGGAAGCGTATGCGCTCCAGGATTGTCCGCCGGCATCGAAGGCGAGATTGCGCGCCAGCGCGGCCGGCCGACCGAGCGCCGCGGCGAGCAGCGGATCGAAGGTCGCATCGGCACGGTATTCATACGAAGAGTCGTGATCCATCATCTCCGCACCGAGCGTGAATGTCGCTCGCCGGCTGTGCGCACCGAATTCGAGGCGCGCGGTCGTCGCATCCATGAACCGCCGGTCCAGCAGCTGGCCCGCACCGCTGCCTGGCCGTGCCAGCGTTCCGGTGCGCACTGTGTGTCGCTCGGTGCGCGACAAGACGCCGCGCAGCGCAGCGGCTTCGCCGATACGCCAGGTCCCGCGCAGCCACCCGGTGCCGTCACGATAGCGCGCGTGTGCCCGCTCGGTGCCGTCCGACAGGTCAGCGGTCAGCTCGTCGTTCAGCAACAGCCAGCCGGCGGCGAGATCGCTGCCATCATCGAAGTGCCACGAAAGGCGCGCGAGGACATCGAGAAAGGCCGGCTCGCCCGACCGCTCCTCGGCGAGCTTCATGAACTGCTCGATCGTGCTCTTGCGGGCCGCGACGAGCCATTCGAGCGGGTGCGATTCGAGCCGGCCCTGCGACAGCGCGTGCGCATAGAGGAGGCTCACCCCGATCTCGTGATGATCGGCACCGGTCCAGGTGCGCGGCGTGATGTCGAGCACGCCCGAGAGGCGCCCGCCGAAGCGTGCGGGGTACACGCCGCTCCAGAAATCGAGCTTGCCAATCGTCGCGGGGTCGAGAATGCCGAGCAGGCCAAGGAAATCCTTGAAATGAAACGGCTCGAAGAGCGGCACACCGTCGAAGTACACCCCCAGTTCGTCGGTGCGGCCGCCGCGCACATGGGCGCGCGCCGAGAGACCGTTCGTCGCGGTGCCCGGCAGGTAACGGGTCACCCTGAGCGCATCCTCGTCGAGCCCTGGCAGCACTGAAAGGTCTTCACGCGTGAACTCGACCGGCGCGAAGCGCGACTGCTGGTCGAAGCGGTAGCGACTCGCGAGAACACTCACTTCCGACAGCGACTCGCCTCCGCCAGCCAGTCGCAACACGCCGCTCCACCGCTCGCCGCGATGCACGCGGATGCCGCGGAAGCGTGGCGCCGCGCCCGTCGCATCGATTCCTTCGGCGTCGAAGACGCCCGCCGGCAGCGAATCGAATCGTACCCTGCCTGCCCCATCAGCGGTCGCAATGCGGTTGCCCGGCTGCAGCGTGACGCGCGCACCCGTTGCCGGCGAACCGCCGGCACGCTCGACGACCAGTTCGATCGCGGCGCCCCCGTCGATGCTTCGGCGCACGACGACATAAGCGCCGGGTTGCACCGGCTCGAGCGCGAGCCCGTGCGGCGCGAGAATCTCGCGCGCGATCTCGGCCAGCGGGCCCGGCCGCTGCGGCGCGAGTACGCGCATGTCGGGTGTCACGAGCGCCGTGCTGTAGACGATATTGAGGCCGGACTTCGCGAGCTGCTCGAGCGCGTGGCCGAGTGGCTCACCGACCTCAGCGGCGTGCGCCATCGCCAAGACTGCGAGCAGCAGGAGACCCCCGACTGTGTCGCGCACGAGTCGCGGCGCAGGTTTTCGCATCGACCGATGTTATCAGTGATGCGCCGGCCCGATGATGACCGGGCCTTCCTCCGGGACAACGGCCTCGAGATCGACCGACGCGGTGACGATCGCGAGCGCCTGCGCCGGCGACAGACCATCGACCGAACCGTGCAGGATCGCCGCTGCGGCACGCGCCCGCGTGCTTTCATCGGCATAGGCCACGCGGCGGCCGGTCTCGGCTGCGAACCAACGCAGGAAGTCGGCGAGCGGCTTGCCTTCGATCGCGATCGGCGTGGGCAGACTCTCGACCCAGGCCCATTGGGCATCGCCGGTCAGGACCGAACGCTCGACGGTGCCGCCGGCACCCATCCGCAGGGCCTCGCCTGCGACCGCCCGTTCGGTACGGGCTCCCACCTCGACCTGCACGATGCCCTCGCGCACGTCCACTTCGAGTCCGGTGCGGTGTGCGCTGACCACATAGCGCGTACCGACGTGACGCACATCGCCGGCTGCGGTATGCACGACATAGGAGACGGCCGCGCCGGGCGTGATCGCGACATACACGCGGCCGCTTTCGAGCCGCAGGCTGCCCGCATCTGCGAGGGTCACGCGGGTGCCGGCATCGAGGCGCAGCGTGAGGTCCGGTGAGTAGCGCAGCAACGCTCCGGAGTCCGCGGCGGTCACGAGCGTCGTCCCGCTGCGGATCCGTGCGCCGGTGGCAAGCGGGTCGCCCGCGGAGGTCACGCGGCCGTACGCGCGGTCGAGGCTCGCGATCTGTGGCGCGAAGGGCTGCAGCCATAGCGCTCCTGCGAGCGCGATCACCGCCACGGCTGCAACGGCCAGCCAGCTTCCTGCACGCCGCGCGGCACGCGGGCTTGCAACCTGCGACTGTGCCTGCCGCCACTGCGCACGCACCGCCTCGAACGCGCGCGCGCGCGCCGCCGGGTCCGGCACGCCGCGCGGCACGGAGCGCATGAGGCGCGCCAGACGCGCCTCGTCGAGTTCGGTCCAGTCATCCTCTTTGTCAGTCACGGCAGGAACTCATGCCAGTCATATCCGTGCGCCCCGAACGCGGAACGCAGGGCGATGCGGGCGCGCGCCAGAGCCGATTGAGCCGCCTCGAAGGTCGAACCGAGCTCTGCCGCGATCCGCTCCACACTCCAGTCCTCGAGGTATTTCCACTCCAGTATGTCGCCGTAACGCCCCGGCAACTCGTCCAGTATGCGCCGCAACTCAGCTGCCGCATCGCGGCGGTGCGCGCGCTCCTCGAGCGCCGGCTCGTCCGTCGCCACAGCCTCCGCGCGACGACGGGCCCGCTCGCTCGCATCGAAACTCTCCTCGCGCTCGCCGCGCCGCCGCTCGATCTCGCCCATGTCGGCGAGTTCGTTGCGACAGATCTGTGCCAGCCACGTGAAAAGGGCAGCCTCGCCCCGGTACTGTGCCAGTGCGCGCACTGCGCGACACAGCGTCCGCTGGGCTGCCTCCTCCGCCACATCGGCACGCCCCGCCGTGCGCGACAGCGCAAAGCGGTAGAGGCGGTCGAAATACCCGTCGAAGAAGCTTCGCAACGCATTTTCATCGCCGGTCAGCAGGCGCGCCACGAGAGCGCGGTCGTCCTGTCGCATCGGCATGAGGTTAGACAGGCCGGGGGGCGAAGATCAATCGGCGATTGATTTCGCACCCTGCGCCCGTCGAACCGGGTGCATGCGCGCCTTCCGCCCCACGATCCTCCTGCTGTTGCTGCCCGGCGCCCTCCCGTCAGCGCTCGCGGATATCGCCACGGTCACGCACGACCCTGCGTATGTGCTGCCGACCGACGTCGAACTCGAGCAGGCGGGCGCGCGTATCGGCAGGATCACGATCGAGACCGACGACATCTTCAACGAGAGCGATCCGCGCGAGGATGCTGCGCTCTATCGGGCGGTCAACCGCCTGCACGTCACCACGCGCGAGTCGACCATCCGCGCCCAGCTCCTGTTCGCGAGCGGCGACCCCTACTCGCGCCGGGTGCTCGATGAATCCGAGCGTGCGCTGCGCAGCCAGCGTTATCTGCGCGAACCGGTCATCCGGCCGGTCGCCTGGCACGATGGCGTCGTCGACGTGCGCGTGCGATCCGAAGACGTCTGGACGACCAACCCCGGCCTGTCGCTGTCGCGCACGGGAGGCACCAACTCGCTCGGTCTCGAGCTCGAGGAACTGAATCTGTTCGGCCGCGGCAAGCAGCTCACCGCCGGCTACAGCAATGATGTCGACCGCACGTCGATCGGTCTCTCGTGGCGCGACCCCGCCATCTGGGGATCGCGCTGGACGAGCGACGCCTCCTTTACCGACAGCGACGACGGCAGCGGCTGGTCGCTCGGCCTCGAGCGCCCCTTCTATGAACTCGATGCGCGCTGGAGCGCCGGCGTTGCCGCGCAGTCCCTCGTGCAGGTCGAGAACCGCTATGCGCTCGGCACACGCGTAGATGCATGGCGCGCCGACCGGCAGGCCTTCGACATCCATCGCGGCTGGTCATCCGGCTTGCACGGCGACTGGACGCGCCGCTGGACCGCAGGTTTTCGCTACGACCGCGCGCGCTTCTCCCCTGCAGACACAGCCCTCGTGGGCCCCCTGCCGGACGATCGCACCCTCGCCTACCCCTACCTGCGCCTCGATCTGCTACAGGACGACTACGTCACTGCGCACAACCTCGACCAGATCGGCCGCACGGAGGACCTGCGCTTCGGCACGCAGCTCTCGGCCGAATTCGGCGTTTCGCAGTCCGCGTTTGGCGCGACGGGGAGTGCCCTGGTCGCGTCACTCGGCGCGAGCCGCGGCTACCGGCTGCCAAATGATCAGAGCCTCTTCATTTCGGGCCATTGGGGCTCGCGGGTCGAAGGCGGGCGGCTGCATGACTCACTGCTCTCGGTGAGCTCACGCTATTTCTGGCGGGCGAGCGAAAAAGCGGTGCTCTTTGTCGGCCTCGCGGCCGACGCAGGCAGTGCACTCGATCTCGACCACGAGCTGATGCTCGGCGGCGATACCGGGCTGCGCGGCTATCCGCTGCGCTACCAGACGGGTACGGCGCGTGCGCTGCTGACCGTCGAGGGCCGCTATTTCACCAACTGGTATCCCTTGCGGCTCGCACGCGTGGGCGCCGCGGTGTTCGCCGACATCGGTCGCACCTGGGGCGCAAGCGCCCTCGCGGTACCGGAACTCGGCACGCTGCGCGACGTCGGAATCGGCCTGAGGTTCGGCAATACGCGCTCCGCGCTCGGCAACGTGCTGCACGTCGACCTCGCCTTCCCGCTCGACGGTGACCCGTCGATCAAGTCGGTGCAGTTTCTCCTCAAGACACACAAGAGTTTCTGAACATGCTGCGAACCGGCTGGCCGCGTTTTCGACCACTCCTCACCGTGCTCGCGTGGTATCTCGTCGTGGGGCTGCTGTTGCGCAGCGTTCTCTGGTGGTCGTTCGGCCGCGTGGCGAGCGTCTCGGGTGTTGCCTTCCTGGGCACGCTCGTCGCGGGCGTCGCTGCGGATGCCGTGCAGGCCGTGTACCTGTTCGCGCCTTTCGTCGTCGTCGCCTGGCTGTTGCCGGACCGCATCTTTCGCTCGGCCCCGATGCGTCTCACCGTGCTCGCAGTGAGCGGACTCATGCTCTTTGGACTCACCTTCCTCGCCGCGGTCGAGTACTTCTTCTTCGAGGAATTCGACGCACGATTCAACCTGGTGTCGGTCGACTACCTGCTGTACCCGACCGAAGTGGTCGGCGACATCTGGACCGCCTACCCGGTGGTCACCGTCGCGACGATAGCGGCGATACTTTCGATCACGACCGTAATCCTGCTCCGCCGCCCGCTGCTCGCGGGCAGCACGCAGGCGAGCACCACGCTGCGTGCCCGCAGCGCCGTGTTCGCGGTCTACGCGCTGCTGTTCGGTGCCGCGATCGCGCTGATCGACAGGGACAGTTTCACGTTCTCGACGAACCGGGTCACGAACGAGATCGCCGCGAACGGCGCGGGGAGCTTCTTCAATGCCCTGCGCACGAGCGAGATCGACTATCACGCTTTCTACGCAACTCGCGCACCGCAGGCGAACCTGCAAGTGCTGCGCACCGCGCTCGCGCAGGGTGGCGGCCGCTTCCTCGATGCCGGACTCGATCGCGCGTTCCCGGTGCGTCCCGACGGTCTCGGGCGCCTGAACGTGGTGGTCGTCGTGAGCGAATCGTTCGGCGCGGAATTCAGCCGGGCCTACGGCGGCGACCGCGACTGGACCCCGTACTTCGATGCCTATTCGAAGCAGGGTCTGATGTTCACGAACATGTACGCTTCGGGTACCCGCACCGTGCGCGGCCTCGAGGCGATCACCGCCTCCATTCCGCCGATCCCGTCCACCTCGATCCTGCACCGCCCCGGCAATGCGGGCATCGCGAACTGGGGCAGCGTGATGCGGGACCTCGGTTACAGCACCAGTTTCTTCTATGGCGGCTATGGCCAGTTCGACGACATGAACGCCTTCTTCGCGGGCAACGGCTTCGAAGTCGCCGACCGCCGCGCAATCAACGGCCCGGTGCGCTTCGAGAACATCTGGGGCGTCGCCGACGAAGATCTGTACGACCTCGCGCTGGGCCGCTTCGACACGCTGGCGACGAACGGCCGGCCCTTCTTCGCGATCATCATGAACACCTCGAACCACAAGCCGTACACGTTCCGGCCGGGTGTGCCCGGCGTGAAGCCGGAGGGTGGCGGTCGCGAAGCGGGCGTGCGCTATGCCGATTACGCGCAGGCCTACCTGCTGCGCGAGGCGGCGAAGCACCGCTGGTTCGACGACACGCTGTTCGTGATCGTCGCCGACCACGGCGCACGCGTGTACGGCCGCGAGGACATCCCGCTCAAGACCTATCGCATCCCGATGCTGTTCTACGCACCGAAGCACCTCGCGCCGGGTCGCGTCGACTCGCTCACGACGCAGATCGACGTGGCGCCCACCGTGCTTGGTCTCCTCGGGCTGCCGTACAGCGCACCGTTCTTCGGCGAGGACGTGCGGCACACCCCGGCCAGAGACCGTGTCGCATTCTTCAGCCACAATCACGACGTCGCTCTCTACCGCGACGGCGTGCTCACGATTCTCGGCCTCAGGAAATCAGTGAAGAACGTGCGCTACGATGCATCGACGGACTCGTATGCTCCCGCGCCTGCAGATCCCGCCCTCGATTCACTCGCCGTTGCCTACTACCAGACGGCCTACGACCTGTTTCGCGAGCATCGCTACGTGCCCACGCCACCGGCGCTCGCGCGCACACACGTCGCAGCGCGCGGCGAGCACTGACTCACCACGGCACCTCGGCGCCGTCGTAGCGCCAGAACCCGCCCGCCTTTGCGGCATCGAGCCCCTCGATCACCCTGATCAGCCCCGCGACGCTTTCGGGTGGATCGATGCTCGCGCGGGCCGTGCCCATGTCGGTCCGCACCCAGCCGGGGTGCAGCACCGCAACGACGAGACCCCGGTCGCGACCGAGATCGATCGCGAGCGATTTCATGCATGCATTGAGCGCCGCCTTGCTGGCGCGATAGGCGTACAGCTTCCCCGAGACATTGCTCGCCATCGATCCGAGGTCGCTCGAAATCGCGACGATCTTCCTGCCGGCCGAGCGTGCAACGTGCCCGACGAACGCCTCGGTCATCTTCATCGGCCCGGTGACATTGATGCGGAAGATTCCGTCCCAGTCCGCGTAGTCGATCTCGCCGAAGCGGTTGGACGGAAAGCCGGCATGCGTCGTGGTTCCGCGGCCCATCGTACCCGCGTTGTTGAGCAGCACATCGATCGCGCGCCCCTCGAGCCGGCGCGCCGCGGCATCCACGCTCGCGTGGTCGGCCACATCGAGCTGCTCCACCACGACCCGGCCACCGCTGTCGCGCGCCAGCGTCATGAGGGCGGTGGCCGCTTCGGGTCGACGCGCGCAGGCGATCACCTCCCAGCCGAGTGTCGCATACTGCCGCGTGAACTCGAGGCCGAGCCCGCGGTTCGCACCGGTGATGAGGACGGTCGCCATGTCGCGCACCTCTTTCGATTATGATCGCGCGCCCATGATGCAGCCTTATCGCAAGATCGTCATCCATCGCCTGACCGGCGAGGTCCGCAGCGCGACGCAGATCGTCGAGACGCCGTGGCAGGATCCGGGCCCCGGCGAGATCGTCATCCGCAATCGCTACGCGGGCGTGAACGGGATCTTCGACCAGAATCTCTGCCGCAACACGGTCCGCTATGTCGACGTCGTGCCGCCCTACGACATGGGCGTCGAAGCGATCGGCGAGGTGGTTGCGATCGGCGCGCGTGTCGACGGCCTGCGCGTGGGCGACGCGGTTGCGCGCGTGAAACTCGGCTGCGCCTATCGCGACTACCAGGTCGCGGATGCCCTGAAGGTGATCCGCGTGCGCGAGGCGTCGCCCGAGATCCTCGCGCTGATCGCCTCGGGCGTCTCGGCGATGGTGGCGCTCGAGCGCATCGCCGACATGCGCAGCGGTGAAACGGTGGCGGTGTCGGCTGCGGCGGGCGGACTCGGAAATTTCGTCGTGCAACTCGCGAAGCGCGCCGGCAACCACGTGATTGCGCTCACCAGCACCGACCACAAGGCGGCGTTGCTGCGCGAACTGGGTGCCGACCGGGTGGTGAACTATCGCACCGAATCGCTGCGCGACGTGCTCGCGCGTGAGTACCCGCGCGGACTCGACATCGCGTACGACTCGGTCGGCGGCGAGATCTTCGACGCCTTCCTCGATCACCTGGCGATGTATGGTCGGCTGATCGTCAGCGGGCACACGTCGGACTTCGACAAGCCGGTCGAGGACGTACCGCATCCGCGCGCCTACCACAAGCTCTACTGGAAGTCGGCGTCGATCCGCGCCTTCCAGAACCCTGCGTTTCCGCAATATTTCGACGACGCCGCGCATCGCATCCTCGACCTCTACTATCGCGGCGAATTGCGCGCGCTCGTCGATCCGACGCCATTTGTGGGGCTCGAGGCGGCCGCGGACGCCGTCGAATACCAGCTCGCCGGCCGCAACGCCGGCAAGGTCGTGCTGCGGCTCTGAAAGAGCGCATAGAGCACGAGGCTCACGCTCCACGCGATCGCCGCGCTCGTCAGGTCATGCGAGAGGAAGTGTGCGCCACGCGCCTCCTGCGCAAAGGCAAACACCGCGCCGAGCCCCAGGCCGATCGCGAGCCCGATCCAGGCCTTGCCACGGTTGACATCGCGCAGGATGAAATAGAGCGCGACGAGCGCGAAGCCCGACGCCGAATGGGCGCCCGGAAAGCAGGCCGCGTGGCGCAGCGCATCGGGGCGATCGGCGAAGAGGCCGATGTACGGGAACCGGCCGCCGAAGGCCTCGAGATCCCATGGGCAATCGATGTTGGTGAACCGCTTCAGCAAGCCCGTGAGCCCGCTC
>WBZY01001801.1_pt1 | contig 10025 bp, 6 predicted proteins | sample 5204191 | NCBI WGS metagenome assembly WBZY01 (sample SAMN12344363, study PRJNA552823) | activated sludge metagenome | biome: Activated sludge suspended growth; feature: Anammox Sidestream; material: Wastewater; isolation source: activated sludge from anammox sidestream of wastewater treatment... | reverse complement strand
AAACACGCCAGCTCGCTGAGGTGGCCGTCCTGAGACGCGGACGGGGGCGCTATCGGGTGCGGACAGGTGCGAACGGGTGCGGGCGGGTGCGAACGGGTGCGGGCAGGTGCGAACGGGTGCGGGCAGGTGCGAACGGGTGCGGGCAGGTGCGAACGGGTGCGAACGGGTGCGCGGGTGCGGGCCGTGCCGGTAGGTGCGAACCCGGGCGGTCGGCGGGGTGTTTGTCTCACCCTAGCTGCGCTTCGGTCCTGCGCTCCGGTCCGCGCACTCGCCCGCACCTGCCCGCACCCGCCGCACCTGCCGCACCTGCCGCACCCGTCAATACACGCCGAGGTATCGGTCCATCTCCCACGGCGATACGTGGCGGATGTAGTCGGCCCACTCCTCGCGCTTGGCTTCCAGGAAGTGGTGGAAGATGTGCTCCCCGAGTGTCTCGCGCACGAGGTCGTCCTTCTCGAACTCGTCGAGGGCCTCGGAAAGGTTCACGGGCAGGTCGTCGATGCGCAGGTGCCGCCGCTCGCGGTGGCTCATCTTGTAGATGTTCTTGTTCACCGGCGGGCCGGGGTCGATCTGCTGATCGATGCCGTCCAGCCCTGCCCGGAGCATCACGGCAAGGGCGAGGTAGGGATTGCAGGAGGGATCGGGCAGCCGCAGCTCGATGCGCGTGGACGCTCCGCGCGCCGCCGGGACCCGGACCAACGGGCTGCGGTTCTTGCCCGACCAGGCAATCGCCGTCGGCGCCTCGTATCCCGGCACAAGCCGTTTGTAGGAGTTCACCAGCGGATTGGTGATGGCGCAGCAGCCCTTGGCATGCCGGAGGAGGCCGCCGATGTAGTGCAGGCACGTGGCGCTCAGTTGCCCCTCCGCGTGCTCGTCGTGGAACGCGTTGTGGCCGTCACGGAAGAGCGACTGGTGCGTGTGCATGCCAGAGCCGGCCACGCCGAAGATGGGTTTCGGCATGAACGTGGCGTGGAGGTTGTTCCGGAGCGCGACGTTCTTCACGATGAAGCGGCACGTGCTCACGTTGTCGGCCGTCGCCAGCACATCGTCGTAGTGGAAGTCGATTTCGTGCTGGCCCGGTGCCACTTCGTGGTGCGCGGCCTCGACGTGCATGCCCATCTGCTCGAGCGCGAGGACGATCTCGCGGCGCACGTCCTCGCCCAGGTCCACGGGGGCGAGGTCGAAATAGCTGGCCGAGTCGTGAGTCTCGGTGGTCGGGCGCCCGTCACGCCGCTGGAACAGGAAGAACTCGGTCTCGGGACCGGCCTTCACCGTGAAGCCCCGTTCCGCGGCCAATCCGATCACGCGCTTGAGCGCGCCTCGCGGACACCCGGCAAACGGGCTGCCGTCGGGGTTGGCAATGTCACAGATGAGACGCCCGACCCTCGCCCCGCTCGGGTCGGTCCATGGGAACACCTGGAAGGTGGAGAGGTCGGGCTTCAAGTACATGTCCGACTCCTCGATGCGGACGAAGCCCTCGATGGAGGAGCCATCGAACATGATGCCGCCGTCCAGCGCCTCGCCGAACTGGCGGTCCGGAACCTCGACGTTCTTGATGACACCGAGGATGTCGGTGAACTGGAGCCGCAGGAACTTGACCCGCTGCTTCTCGGCCCGCTCCATGATGACCCGCCGGAGCTCGGCGAGGTTGGTCCCGGGTTTTCCCATACCCGGATTCTAGTGCCCCAACCGCCGGGAGGACACGGGCGTCTCAAAGCACGGGGGGTTCGAAGCACAGGGGTTCGAAGCACAGGGGTTCTCAGCACGGAGGGTTTCAAATGTCAGCGAAGGTTCGGTTCTGGTCGCTCGGCGCGGCACTCGGAGTGGGGCTCGTCCTGGCCGTCACGTCGCTGGTGGCGCAGGATCGCGGACGGCCGGAGGCGCCGGAGCGCGGCGGCCGGCGGGAGATGTTCCTGCTGGACGGGCGGGGAAGCCGGCTGGGAGTGACGGTGCGCGACCTCGAAGCGGCGGAAGTGACGGCCCCGGGGGCGTGAAGGTCGACGATGTGGACCGCGACAGCCCCGCCGAGAAGGCCGGCCTGAGGGCCGGAGACGTGGTGGTGGAATACGACGGGGAACGCGTGCGCAGCGCGCGGCAGTTCACGCGGCTGGTGCAGGAAACGCCGGAAGGGCGGCAGGTGACCCTGGCCGTGCTGCGGGATGGCTCGCGCCAGACGCTCACCGCCACCCCGGAGGCGCGTGGGTTCTCCTGGAACATGGACATCGACGGCGAGCGGCTCGGGCGAGAGGTGGAGCGCGGCATGCGCGGCCTGGAGGGGCTGCGCGAGTTCAGGATGGATCCACCGGCGTTCGATTTCCGGTTCGACCCGGACGCGTGGCCGATGGGGCGTGGGAGGCTGGGAGTGACACTTCAGACCCTCACCAACCAGCTGGCGCAGTACTTCGGCGCGTCCGACGGCGGTGCGCTCGTGACGAGCGTCCGCGAGGGCTCTCCGGCGGAGAAGGCAGGCCTGAAGGCCGGAGACGTCATCACCTCCGTCAATGGCGAAGCGGTGCGGGATGCCGGCGACGTGATGGCGCACGTCCGACGTGCCTCCGCAGACGAGGTGACCATCGGGTACCTGCGGGACCGCAAGGCCGCGTCCGTCAAGGCCACGCTCGAGCCCCGTTCCGAGCGCGGCAGGCGCACGGTGAGGCCGGCCGCCTACACACGGGGCGCGTAGAGCACGAAAAGCGATCGGGGGAGAGCGGAACGTCAGGAAGTCAGAAGTGAGGGCTTGGAAGCGCGGAAAGTGGTAGTGGTCCCAAGCCTCTCACTTCTCATTTCTGACTTCTCAGGTGGCCGCTCGTTCCGCCAATGGTTCGGGTGCGGGAAAGAGGTTGGCCATCTGCGCGGCAACCACCGCTGCCAGCGCGACGGACTGATCGATGTCGGCCTCCGGGCGTACTTCCGCGGCGAGAACGCCGGCTGGCCCATTCGCGGTGACAATGGGCACGGCCACCGCTGCCGCTCGATCTGACGTGGCCGGGCTCGTGGCCGGCACGCCGGAACGAAACGCCGATGCCGTGAGATTGTCGGCACTGAGCGCGACGGCGCCCATGCGCGCCATCACGACGGGGTCGTAGCCGTACGCGAAAGCCGGTGCGAGACCCTGAGTCTGGTCGGTGAGCAGCCACACGACCAGGCCCTTCGCACCGAGCAGCGTCGTGGCGCGCGCCAGGAGCGGCTCGAGATCGCCCGCCTCCGACACGCGGCCCAGGTCGCCGCACAGGCTGGCCAGGTCGCGAAGCACCGGCGTCGGGCCCGGCGCCTGCGGCGCCGCGACCACAACCGGAGGGGCGGGAGCGGGTCCTTCAGCCGTCACGGCGGCGGCGAGGCCGGACGACTCGGCCACGGCAGCGGCGGGCGTCGTTGCCGGGTTCACCACGGCGGCGGGCACCGGTGGCGACTCCGGGGCCTTCACGTCCGCGAGGGAGAGCGTGGTCACGGGCGTCGTGGGGGGCGGCCCTGCCGCCCGCGGCACGGGCACCAGCAGGATCAATGCGACAATCCACACCGCCATCACGGCGCCTGCCAGCAGCGACTGCTCGTTGGTCATCCCGGCCTCGCGGGCCGACGTGGCGCGCGCCATGGATTGGCGGGCCGATGACAGTTCGCGGGTCATGGCATCGATGAGATCCCGAGCCTCGACGAAGATGATGTCCCCGGCGGCCAGCGGCTGGCCGGTCCGCGCATAGTCCTGCGCGCGACGCGCGGAGGCCGCCAGGCGGTCCACGCCGTCGAGGGCCGTGGCCAGTGAGTAGCCCGCCGCGGTCGACGCCGGGTCGATTTCGAGCAGGCGTGCGCGCACGTTGTCCAGGAGATCCGCGGCGCGGGCAGACCAGAACGACTCGCTCTGCCCGGGGGCTACGTAGGCATGAAGGCTGGCGCGCAGGTCGGCCAGCAGCCACGTGGCCTCGGCGGCCGTGGCATCCGCGTGCTGGGACGCCATGCGCGCACGGCCGCGTGTCTGCTCGTTCGTCGTGACGCGCCAGACGGCCCCGGCCGTGAGGAGCGTCGTGAGCAGCAGCACGAAGAGGCGCGCGGGGAGTCGGCGCATCGCGGGCTCAGGGTATCCCGGCCGGGGTCAGTCCGACGCGCGTGAGATCTCGTCGACCACCAGCTTCAGGGGAATGACGGTCGGCGAGGGCGACTGCTCCATCTGCACGTTGTGCCCCTTCACCGGTGGCAGGTCCTCGAACATGTCGTGCCACTTCATCCGCTCCATCGGATTGCTGGCCTGGAGCCAGTGCTCAGCGGCCATGGGCCGGTTGAAGGCCACGTCGCCGAGCGCCGCGTAAGCGGGCTGGTCGGCCAGGGCCGTGGCCACGTCGGCCCGCACCTGCTGCGAGGAGGTGTACGAGTAGGGCAGGCCAAGGGCGGCCGCCACGCTCGTGAGGATCTGCCAGTCGTCCACGGCCTCCCCCGGGGGGTTGATCGCACGCGAGGCCGCCTGCACGTGCCCCTGGTCGTTGGTGTAGGTGGCGTCCTTCTCCACCCATGCCGAGCCCGGCAGCACCACGTCCGCCACTTTCGACACCGGCGTCGCCAGTACGCCCTGATAGATCAGGACCGGCAGCCGTCCGCTCTTCCGTGCGTCCACGAGCCACTGCAGATCGCCCATCGAGCCATCGGGCCCCGGGTCGAGCACGTAGAGCACGGCCACGCGGCCCTGGTCCACGGCGGACCGCAAGCCGGTGATGACATCGTTGCGGTCCCGGCTGAGAGGCGACGCGCGGTTCAGATTGCGGCTGAACGTGTAGACCGCCACGGAATCGGCGCGGTCCAGGCCGCGGATAAAATCGGCAATGGCATCGGAGGCGTACACAAATCCCCGGTACATATAGTTACTCGTATCGAACAGGACGAACACATTGGTGCCAACGAAGGCGTCCGCGGCATTGCCCTTCTCGCGTTCCTCCGTGTTTACCACCAGCGGGCGCGTGGTCCCGTCTTCCAGTAACTGCACAGGCGTCTTGTTGCCTTCGGCGAAGGTGTTGACTTTCTGAACAATTCCGTCTTCCAGAATCTTGAAATCCTTGGGCTTCAATCCGTTGATGTACCGTCCTTTACTATCCGTAACGGTGAAGCTGAGCACCACCATGTCGACCTTCACGCGGAAGGTGGGACGAGCCGCTTCCTGGGCGGCCAGCCAGGTTGTAGCCGCGAGCGCGAAAACAACCATCCCGAGAATCCATAGCCTGCGCATGATGCGGAAACTCCTCCTGAACACAGCTAAAGTTTACTCCAACGCCTTTGAATCGGCCACGCCTCCCCGGCGCGCGATCTCCCTGGCATCCGCTCCCACATTGCGAAGCGAACGCAGCAAAGCCGGCCAGTCCTCGAGATGAGTGGCAAAGATCCGCTCCACGGTCTTCTGCGTCCATTCGGGGATCCTCAGATTCAATTGAGAAGGCGGTATGTGCAACTCATCGGCCAGCGCGGCGTAGTAGAGCAGGTTCGACTCCCAACTCTCGGCCATGATACGGCTGGAGTAACCCATGAGAGTGGGAAAAGTGCGTAGGTTGAGTAATTCGGGATGATAACTGTTGGCTAAAGTCGGCTTCGGGGTTCCGAAGGATTCGGAGATCGCCGCATAGTTCACTTGGTTGGGGTGATCGGCGGCCAACCGCCGGATCTCGCGGGCGAGAGGATCCGGATCCTGGGAATTGGGCGGCGTCAGATCGGCCGCCAGCAGGAACAACTCCGCCGGCGTCGTCAGATCAAAAGCGTCACGGTATTTCCCGGACGCGAGAAGGTGTTCAATGCGGCTGGCGCGGTTCGGCGCGGCGCGGCGGTCAATCGAGGCCATCACGCGCGGTCTCATCGCGGCGTCCACAACAGCCTCGGCCAGAAGCGATTCGCCCCGGCGCATGTGCAGCCCCACCCAATGCAACTGAGAAGGCGTCACCTTCCACCACCGCGGCACCTTCGCCATGACAATCATCTGGGGCACCAGATCGCCCCAAATCAACGCCTGCTCGCGCGACGGGATGAGGAAGTTCTGCTCGGCCTCGGCGAGCGCGTAGGGAAGTCCGGAAAGCGAGCCCACCAGGCGGCCGCCCGCGCTCGACGGCCATCCGGTTCCAAAGACCTCGGTCGATTTCCACGTCTGCGATGAGCCTTGCAGCCCGAGAAAATCGTGGCTCCGGACGAAGACCGGATTCGTTTGCAGGATCTGCGCGCCCGGGGGCGCGTAGTGGACGTAGCTCAAGCCCACCAGCGAATCGCGCAGCATAGGCGCGAGTTGGCCGCGGATGTTAGCCAGTTTTTCGGCGTCCCCGCCCGCCTTCTCCACCTGAGCCCTGATATTGAACTTGCGCTGTTGTTCAATGTGCCGCTCCGTCCAATAGCCGAAAGCCATGGAATTCTTTTCCACCGTCGATAAGGCCGCACGAGGCGTCTGTATCTCCGAGATTCTCGCCGCGAGGCGGTTCATGAGGACGGTGTTCATCTTTCCGCCCTTGGCCACCGCATCCAGATTGTCAGCGACGTCGAACAACAGTTTGATGGAAGGGAGGCGCTGCACCTCGAACAGCCGGATCATTTCCTGGACCATCAGCCGTTGGGATTCGGTGTCGGCGGGATTCACCGAACCGGCGAGCAAATCGAAGAGACGGTCCTGCAGCTCGGCATTCGGAGGCGCCGGGGTGTCCTTCAGCAGCAAGGTCACTCCCGCGCGGCCGGCGTCGAAGAGTTCGCGGCCGTTATGGATCTTCGCGAAACCAGCGAGCAGAGCGCTCATGGACGGATCGGCGTCCGCAACCTTGATGGATTGCTGCCGCACGAAAATCTGCCACAGGCTGATGAGCGCCTGCAGCGTGCCGGCCGTATCCGCGCGCAATCCCTGGTCTTTTATTTGCACGACGGCGCGTGCCGTATCCATGTATTGGATGATGGTCTTGTCCGTGAGCGCGGGCACTTCCGCGAAGATGGGATACTGCGATCCGTAGGCGCGGAAATCGCGCGCCAGGCGATCCACGGTTGCCGCTTCGAGCGGATGCTGGCGGTGGCGGTTGATGTCGCTCAACGCCATGTAGATTTTCAGCGGCTCGTTCTCGACGGCCTTCCGGCAAAGGGCAAACAGAGCTTCAATGACATCGTCTGGCTCCTTCCATCCGGCGGCCGCCTTGGTCAGCTTTCCGTCGTACTTACCATGGGGATGCTGGACGAAGAGTCCTTTCCACACTTCGAGGTTTCCCGGCAGGTGCGGTCTTCCGTCCGGCTCGAGGCGCATGCGCGTGGTGAGCAGCATCAACTCCGTGTTGCTCCGGAAAACGGGGCGCGCGGGACCAGGGCTGGTGATCCGCCCGCGCAACGCCGAATAGAATCTCTTGAGCCTTGCCGGCTCGGTAAGATAATCGAGAACCGGCCCCTGAATGCGCGCGAGGGAGTCGTAGTAGCTGGCCAGCCAGCCGTCGTCCTTCCCGATCAGCTTTTCGAAGAAAACCGCGCCCTGGTCCGGCGACACGCCCACCAGGTCGGCCCAAGCGCCCGCGGACCTCTGCCCGCCCGGGACGGGAATCCTGCCCCCACGCAACTGGAGCATCCCGCCGAAGAAATCGAGCACGTGGGCGAATGCCTTGATGCGCTGCACGGGCAGCGCCTTGCGCAACTCCCCGGCGGTTTCCGGATCGAGCTTCGACAAGGCGAGATAGAGACGGCAAAGCGACGGGTCGCTGAGAAAGGCGTCGATGAACTCGCCGTTCTGTTTGTCCTTGCTCGAGAGCCAGTATTCGGGCGAGTACAACACGGGAACCTTGACGGGCGCATAGTCATAGACAAAGGGCCGGTTGGTGCGCAGATGCTGTTCGAGTTCGGCCAGCGGGAATCCCGAGTCGATGGTGAGAAACGCGCGCGAAGCATTCACCGTCTCGAGGACCACCTCACTGCCGCACCCGCCGCGCATGCGGTAGCCGAGAATTCGCAGCAAGTCGCCGGTTTGCGTGGATTCACAGGTTTCTATCCTGATCTTCTTCCCCTCCCCGGCGAGCTTTGAAAGCTCACGCGCCTGGGAGAGGTATTTCACCACCAGCTTCAGGTACTCGGTCTGGTCAAGCGCTTCGTTCGAACTCGCCGCCTGGTAACCATTGGTGACCACGTTCCGGGCGAGCGCGCCCAACAGGTCATCGGGTGTCAATTCCGGGGAGAGCGCCGCCATGCGGGCGAAGGACCGCAACGGCCCGGGGATCTCGATGGTGCCCATGGGGCGGCCCTGGGGAGCGCCCTCGCCGGGCATTGCCAGTTCGGAACCACCCGCCGAGCGGTAGACCTGCATGTGCCGCGAAACGGCGGCGGAGTCATTGGCCATGAGATCCAGAAGGATAAGGCGATGGGCAATGGTAACCCGCCTCGACCGGTCCGCGTCCGTCAAACGGAGAGCTTTTTCATACGCCGCCCGAGTCCCGGGATCCCGGTAGCGGTCGAGGAATTCCGCGTAAGCAATCTGGGCTCCCGCGTCGTTTGGCCGTTCTTCCGCCGCTTTTCGCAGCAAGCTGCCGGCTTGAGCAGCTTCGCCTCCGTATTCCAACCGCCGCGCCTGGGCGGCCACATCACCTTGCGCGGAACAGAATCCGGAAAGAAGGAACAACAGACCAAACGCTTTTCGCATCAGGCACACCTCTTTGGATTTTTACTCTACCACTTTCAAAGTCCGTCAGCCGGACCACCGGGTTAACGGCGGAATGCCGGGCGCTCGTTCGAGGGCAAGCCGGAGTCCGAATGAATAAGAAAAGTGCGAGCCGGACATCTCAGTAGATGATGCCGGCGGCAGGCTGTTTCCTTCGTTCGCACTCCGTAGTTCGCGATATCATTGCTTTCCATGGCCGGGCGTGTTGACAGAGTGCTGTTCGCCTGCACCGTTTTCCTCAGCTCCGCTCTGCTCTTCCTGATTCAGCCGATGGCAGTCCAGGCGATCCTTCCCCGTTTTGGCGGGTCGGCGAACGTATGGACGGCGTCAATGCTCTTTTTTCAGTTGGCTCTTCTCGCCGGCTACCTCTACGCCTACGCTGTTACGCGCTTTCTGACTCCGGGCATCCGTGAAGCGATCCACCTGGCGCTGTTGGCGGCGAGCGCGCTGCCGCTTCCCTTTACTCTGCCCGAGGCGGACGCCTCGCACGGCCCGGTTTGGAGTGTCCTCAGCCTGCTTGCCATTTCCGTTGGCCTGCCGTACGCCGCTCTGTCGACCACGGGGCCACTCATTCAATGGTGGTACGCGGGGACGTTGAAGCGTCCTCCTTACCGGCTCTTCGCGCTTTCCAATGCGGCATCTCTGCTCGCCCTGTTCGCCTACCTCCCGGTTATTCAACCGCTCCTGCCGGTGAGGAGCCAGTTATCCGCGTGGTCAGGAGCATTCATTCTCTTTCTTGCGCTCTGCGGAGCATCCACTCTCCGAGGACGGCGGGCGGTGTTGGAATCGGCGGGGGGAACCGCCTTTGTGGGGCATCAGGCATGGCTTTGGATGTTACTCGCCGCCTGCCCTTCGATCCTGTGGCTGGCCGCGGCCAACCAACTCAGTCAGGAGGTAGCCGCTGTTCCTTTCCTCTGGATAGGTCTGCTGGGGATGTACCTCCTCAGCCTCATTCTCTGTTTTGACCACGATGGATGGTACCGGCCTGCCCTGTTCCGCTGGCTTGTGCCGGCCGCCTGTCTCGCGATGGGGTGGCGGCTGGCACGCCCCGGACCGGGTGGCGGGTTCCGGTTGGAGTTCGCTCTCTACTGTGCCGGAGTGCTCATCTGTTGCATGTTCTTCCACGGGGAACTGGCGTTGCGGAAACCACGGCCCGGTCCGGCGCTCCCTCGCTTCTATCTGGCCGCGGCGGCGGGCGGAGCGCTTGGCGGCGTCTTCGTGGCGCTGGCCGCGCCGGTTCTTTTCAATTCCTATCTCGAACTTCCGGTTGCCATCATCCTGTGTCTGGTCTTGGCACTCGTCTTTTTCTTCGGGTACAAGCCGCGGCGCCTGTGGCGTCTGTCGGTGGTGCTCGCCTTCACCTTTTTTCTCGCCGCCAAACTGAGGGAGGGCGATA
>WBZY01001154.1_pt1 | contig 10035 bp, 9 predicted proteins | sample 5204191 | NCBI WGS metagenome assembly WBZY01 (sample SAMN12344363, study PRJNA552823) | activated sludge metagenome | biome: Activated sludge suspended growth; feature: Anammox Sidestream; material: Wastewater; isolation source: activated sludge from anammox sidestream of wastewater treatment... | reverse complement strand
CATGCGCTCGAGCCGCTGGAGCTGGCGAGCCGCCTCGGCCTCGGCCTCGGCCGGCAGCTCGGCCGCCCGCAGCTTCTCGCGGTACTCCTCGATCTCCTCGTAGCGCGGGTCGGCGTCGCCGAGCTCGGCCTGGATCGCGCGCAGCTGCTCGCGCAGGAACTGCTCGCGGTGCCCGCGCGAGAGCTCCTCCTTCGCCTGCGACTGGATCTCCGCCTGCACGGCGGAGACCTCGAGCTCGCGGCGCAGGAGCGTGTCCACGCGGCGCAGCCGCGCCAGCGGGTCGCGCAGCGCCAGGACCTCCTGCGCATCGCCGAGCCGCAGCTTCAGGTTCGAGGCGACCAGGTCCGCGAGGCGCCCCGGCTCCTGCACGTTCTGGGCGACCGCCAGCACCTCGGGCGGCAGGCTCTTGAGGCCGAGCAGCTCCTCGACCCGTGAGCGCACGGCGCGCATCACGGCCTCGATCTCGACCGACCAGGGCGGCTCGCGATCGGCCTCCACCGGGCGCACCCGCGCGCGGATCGCGAAGCTCGCGTCGGTCTCGGAGTAGGACTCGACCTGTGCGCGCGCGAGGCCCTGGACCAACGCCTTGACGCGCCCGTCGGGCAGGCGCATCGAGCGCATCACCATCGCCACGGTGCCGAAGGGGTGCAGGTCGTCCGGGTCCGGATCCTCGAGGTCGCCGTCGCGCTGGGCGACCAGCAGCACGCAGCGGTCGCCCGCCAGGGCCTCGTCCACGGCCTGCACCGAGCGGTCGCGGGCCAGGAAGAGCGGCAGCGCCATGTAGGGGAAGACCACGAACTGGCGCAGCGGGACGACGGGCAGCTCGTCGGGAAGCTCGATCGGGTCGTCGGGATCGGACATGCCCCCGTTTCGTCCCGGGCCTGCGCGGGCTTGAGGCGGAAGGTGCGCGGCGCCGCGCCCTCGCCGAGCGGTCACGCTCGCGCAGCCGCGGTGCCGCCCGCCGCCTACTCCGAGCGGTCCTCCGCGCGGTGGACCGGGCGCAGGAGCCCCTCCTGCGCGACCGACGCCACGAGCACGCCCTCGCGCGTGAAGATGCTGCCGCGCGCGAAGCCGCGCGCGCCGACCGCCGCCGGGCTGTCCTGCACGTAGAGGAGCCAGTCGTCGACGCGCGCCGGGCGGTGGAACCAGAGCGTGTGGTCGATGCTCGCCACCATCAGCGGGCCGAGCGCCCCGCTCCGGCCGTGCGGGAGCACGGCGTTGTCGAGGAGCGTCATGTCGGACATGTAGGTGAGGAGGTGCTGGTGGCGGTCGAGGTCGTCGTCGAGCCGGCACGAGACGCGGAACCAGACCAGGTTCTGGCCCTGGCGCGGGCCGCCGCCGAAATAGGTCGGAAGCTCGGCGTGCCGCGTGTCGATGGCGCGCTTCTGCGCCACCCAGTGGCGGTCGGCCTCCGGGATCGCCTCGAAATGGCGGCGCACGAGCTCCTCGCGGGTCGGCAGCGACTCGGGCGCGGGCGCCTCGGGCATCGCCATCTGGTGCTCGTAGCCGCGCTCCGGGACCTGGAACGAGACCGAGGCGTCGAAGATCGCCTTGCCGCGCTGGAGCGCGATCACGTGGCGGGTCGCGAACGACTTTCCGTCACGCAGACGCTGCACGGTGTAGATCACCGGAATACCGGGGTCGCCGGGACGCAGGAAGTAGCCGTGCAGCGAGTGTGCGAAGCGCCCGGCCGGGAGCGTGCGGCTCGCCGCCACCAGCGCCTGCGCGGCCACCTGCCCGCCGAAGATCCGCCCCGGGCGCCCGCCCTCGTTCCGGCCCCGGTAGAGATCGGCGTCGAGCTCCTCGACGTCGAGCACGGCGAGCAGGCGGTCGATGCGGGCGCGGTCGTCTGCGTCGGTCACGCGCTACTCCAGCGAGACCAGCCCGCCGCTCGCGACGCCGAGCAGGAAGGGCCGCTTGCGGGCGTTGCCGTCGGGGTCGAAGGTGGTGGGCCCGGAGACGCCGGGCTAGAGCTCCGTCGCGAGCAGCGAGCGGCGCAGCGACTCGCGGTCGCTGGCGCCGCGGGCGAGCTGGAGCGCCACCAGGTTGGCGGCGTCGAAGCCCTGCGCCGCGAAGACGGTCGGCTCCTCGCCGAAGGCGCTCGCGTAGCGGCGGTCGAACTCCTGCACGAGCGCCGCGGGGTGTGCGGCGTCGAAGGAGGAGGTGAAGAAGGCGCCTTCGAGACGCGTGCCGCCGTCGCGGAGCAGCGCGGGATGGTGCCAGGCGCTCGGCCCGAACAGGACGACCCCGTCGACCCCCTGCTCTGCGAGCTGCGGCACGAGCGCGCCCACCATGTCCGGCGCGTCGGGGACGAAGAGGGCGTCGAAGTCCACGATCGGAGGCAGCTCGTTCGCGTCGGGATCGGTCACCGCGAAGCCCGCGCCGGAGAGCGGCTGCGCACCCCGCGCGGTGGCCGGGGCGAGACCGGCGCCGGCGGCCGTCGCCGCAGCCCCGGCCGCCGGCGCGCTGGTCCTCCGAGAGCAGCGACCAGCCGACCAGCGAGCGGATCGGTGCGGCCAGGTCGCGGCCGCCCGGGACGTAGCCGGCCACACCCACCACGCGGCCGCCGCGCGCCTCCACCGCCTGCCAGAGCAGCTCCTCGAACTCGCGACCGTAGTCGTCCTTCGGGTACAGGATCGCGATGCGGCGCAGGCCCCGGCTCCCGACCGCGTACTCGGCGAGCGACTCGGCCTCCATGCGCCGCGTCAGCGCCAGCCGGAACACCCCCGCCCCCGGCCGTACCACCGACTCGTGTCGGGTGAGCGCGAGCAGCGGCAGGCCGGTCTCCTGGGCGGCGTCGGCCGCCGCCTGCACCTCCTCGGTGAGGAGCGGGCCGACGACCGCGCGCACGTCGGGCTCGGCCGCCAGCGCGCGCACCGCCTCGGCCGCGCCGGCCGCCGTCCCGCCGCTGTCGCGCACGACGACGCGCAGGCCGCCCGCCGGGGCGGCCTCCTCCGCGGCCACCACATCGGCGCTGGCGCCGCGCCCGTAGACGCCCGCCGCCAGCAGCACGCCGCGCAGCGTCTGCTCGGCGACGGAGCCGAAGGGGCCCGAGAGCGGCAGCACCACCCCGATCGCTCCTGACAATTCATCCGTGTCGGCGAGCGGAAGCTCGCCGTCGACGTCGCGCAGGCGGGGCGGAGCATCGGCCAGTCCGCCCGGCGCCGCGCGCCCCTCGAGATCGGCGCCCAGCCGCTCGAGGCGCGCGCCGTCGGAAGGAGTCAGGGTGGCGCGCTCGGCGCGCGCGAAGGCGCGGATCGCGAGCGCCCGGTTGCCCTCGCGCTCGGCGCGCTCGCCGATCTCGAGCCAGACCAGCGCCGCCGACGGGCGGGCACCGAGCCCCTCGGCGACCTGGAGCAGGACCGGCGTCGGCAGCTCCGCGAGCGCCCGGCCGATCTCGGCGTCGTAGCCGGCCGCGCCCTCGGCGGGGGTCTCGTCGCGCAGCCGTGCGAGCGCCTCGACCTCCGCCCGCCGGTCGCCGTGCGCGCGCGCCAGCTCGGCGACCAGGCGCGCCGCACGCGGGCGTTCGCTGTCGCGCACGAGCCCGAGCCGGACCCGCTGCGCCTCGACCCAGGCGGCGTCGCTCGCGCCGCGCGCGACCAGCAGGTCGGCGAGCTCGACGCGCACGGCGTCGGTGCGGTCGCCGCGCGGCTGGCGTGCGAGGGCGGCGCGCAGGGTGCTCTCCGCGCCGGCTTCGTCGCCGGCGGCACGCTCGAGCTGCGCCAGCGCGAGGGCGGCGTCGTCGAAGAGGGGACTCCCGGGATGGGTGCGCAGGAAGGCGGCGAGGCGCCCGCGCGCGATCGCCGGATCCCGCTCGGCCGCACGCAGCGCGTCGTCGACGATGCGCCGGTCCGCCCCGACGCCGCGCTCGGCGCCGGGCAGCAGCGCGCAGCCCAGCCCGAAGGCTGCCGCCAGCAGCAGGGCCAGCGCCGCTCCCGCGCGCATCAACTGAAGAAGTCGCGCAGCTTCTCGACGAAGCTCCGGGTCACCGGCGACACCTCCGTTCCGGACTCCTCGGCAAACTGCTCGAGCAGCTCGCGCTGGCGGTCGGTGAGCTTGGTCGGCACCTCGACGAAGATCTGGACCAGGACGTCGCCGCGCCCGCGGCGGCCGAGCGCGGGCAGCCCCTTGCCCGCGAGCCGCAGCACGCGGCCGGACTGGGTTCCCTCCGGCATGCGCATCGGGATCTTGCCCTCGAGCGTCGGCACCTCGATCTCGGCGCCGAGCGCCGCCTGCACGAAGGAGACCGGGACCTGGCAGTGGAGGTCGGAACCGTCGCGCGTGAAGAAGGGATGCGAGCGCACGACGACGTCGACGTAGAGGTCGCCGGAGGGGCCGCCCTCGATGCCGGCCTCGCCCTCCCCGGCCAGGCGCAGGCGGGTCCCGCTCTCGACGCCGGGGGGGATCTTCACGGACAGGGTCTGCTGGCTCTCGACCCGCCCCTGGCCGCGGCACGAGGTGCAGCGCTCGCGCACGATCTCGCCCGCGCCGCCGCACGCGTCGCACGGCCGGCTGATCCGGAAGAAGCCCTGCTGGAACATCAGCTGGCCGGTGCCCCGGCAGCGGCCGCAGCTCTCGGGGCGGGTGCCGGCACGGGCGCCCGAGCCGCTGCAGCTCCCGCACGGGCGCATCTTCGGGATCGAGATGCGGGCGTCCTTGCCCTCGAGCACCTCGACGAGGTCGAGGTCGAGCTGGTAGCGCAGGTCGGCACCGCGCCGGCCCCGGCCGCGGCGGCGCGCGCCGCTCCCGCCGCGCTGGCCGAAGAGATCGCCGAAGAGGTCGTTCAGCACGTCGCCGAAGGCGCCGAGGTCGCCGAAGTCGCCGAAGCCGGGGCCACCCGCACCCGCAACGCCCTCGTGGCCGAAGCGGTCGTAGGCGCGGCGCTTCTCGGGATCCGAGAGGACGGCGTAGGCCTCCGACGCCTCCTTGAACTTCTCCTCGGCGGCGGGGTCGTCCGGGTTGCGGTCCGGGTGGTGCTGCAGGGCCAGCTTCCGGTAGGCCTTCTTCAGCGCCTCGGCGTCGGCGGAGCGATCGACCCCGAGCACCTCGTAGTAGTCGCGCTTGGCCAACGGACGGACCCCCTCGGGGCGAAAACCGGCGGCTAGCCTAGGCACTCGCGAACGAGGCGCAACGGGGCACGCGTGGATCCGCCGCCCGCGGTCCGGGCGCGGGGGCGCGAGCGGTCAACCCCCGCCCGGGCTCTCGCCGCCGAGCGCCGAGTAGAGCTTCTCGGTCATCTTGTAGGAGAGCTGGGTGAGCGCGTCGACGGCGGCCTGGATCTCGCCGGCGTCGGCGGCGGCGAGCGCCTCGCGGGTGCGCGCGAGCGCCGCCTCGAGCGCGCTCTTCTCCTCGGCCGTCACGTGCTCGCCGTAGTCGGCGAGCGTCGACTCCGTCGAGTACACGAGGCCGTCGGCGCGGTTGCGCAGCTCGGCCAGCTCGCGGCGGCGGCGGTCGGCTTCCTTGTTGGCGTCGGCGTCACTGCACAGCGTGCGGATCTGCTCCTCGCTGAGGCCGCTGCCCGCGGTGACCGCGATCTCCTGGCTGCGCCCGGTACCGAGGTCCTTGGCGGAGACCTTGACCACGCCGTCGGTGTCGATGTCGAAGGTGACCTCGATCTGGGGCACGCCGCGCGGGGCGGGCGGGATGCCGAGCAGCTCGAAGCGCCCGAGCGTCTGGTTGTCGGCGGCCATCTCGCGCTCGCCCTGGAGCACGTGCACGCGCACCACGTTCTGGTTGTCCTCGGTGGTCGAGAACACCTGTCCCTTGCGGGTCGGAATCGTGGTGTTGCGCTCGATGATCCGGGTGAAGACGCCGCCCTGGGTCTCGACGCCGAGCGAGAGCGGGGTCACGTCGAGCAGCAGGACGTCGGAGACCTCGCCCTTCAGGACGCCGCCCTGGATCGCGGCGCCGGCCGCCACCACCTCGTCGGGGTTCACGCCCTTGTGCGGCGCCTTGCCGAAGATCTCGGCGACCTTCTCCTGGATGCGCGGCATGCGCGTCATGCCGCCGACCAGGATCACGTGGTCGAGCTCGCCCTTCGCGAGGCCCGCGTCGGACACCGCCATCTCGCAGGGCCCGACCAGGCGCTCGATCAGGTCGGCGACCAGGGCCTCGAGCCGCTCGCGGGTGAGGGTCAGGTTCAGGTGCTTCGGCCCCGAGGCGTCGGCCCCGATGAAGGGCAGGTTGATCTCGGTGGTCGGCGTCGAGGAGAGCTCGCACTTGGCGCGCTCGGCCGCCTCCTTGAGCCGCTGCAGCGCCATCTTGTCGCCGCGCAGGTCGATCGCGCTCTGCTCCTGGAAGCCCTTGATCAGCCAGTCGACGATGCGCTCGTCGAAGTCCTCGCCGCCCAGGAAGGTGTCACCGTTGGTGCTCTTCACCTCGAAGACGCCGTCGCCGAGCTCGAGGACCGAGATGTCGAAGGTGCCGCCGCCGAGGTCGAAGACCGCGATGCGCTGGTGACCCGCGTCCTTGTCGAGGCCGTAGGCCAGCGCCGCCGCGGTCGGCTCGTTGATGATGCGCAGGACGTTGAGCCCCGCGATCCGGCCGGCCTCCTTGGTGGCCTGGCGCTGCGCGTCGTTGAAGTAGGCCGGCACCGTGATCACGGCGTCGGTCACGGGCTCACCCAGGAAGTCGGAGGCGGTCTCGCGCATCTTGGCCAGCACCAGCGCGGAGATCTCCTGGGGCGGCGCCAGCTTGTCGCCGACCCGCACCCAGGCGTCGCCGTTCTCGGCGGCCTCGACGCCGAAGGGCGAGATCTGCTGGAAGCGCTCGACCTCGGACGACTGGAACTTGCGGCCGATCAGGCGCTTGACCGCGAAGACGGTGCGCTCGGGGTTGGTGACGGCCTGGCGCTTGGCGATCTGGCCGACCAGCTTCTCGCCCGAATCGGTGAAGGCGACCATCGAGGGCGTCGTGCGCGCGCCCTCGGCGTTGGCGACGATCTGCGGCGTGCCGCCGTCCATGAGGGCGACGCAGGAGTTCGTCGTCCCGAGGTCGATCCCGATCACCTTGCCCAACGCCTGCGATCCCCCGTCGCGACGGGGCCGCCCGGCGCGGGCCCCTCAGCCGTCTCTTCGGCCGTCCGCGCCGGAACCTTCAGGAGGGCGGGACACCACGACCCGCGCGGGGCGCAGGAGCCGGCCCCGGAGCTGGTAGCCCCGCTGGAAGACCTCGACGACGGTGTGGGGGGGCTTCGAGGCGTCGGGCACCTGGGCCATGGCCTCGTGGAGGGCGGGATCGAAGGCCTGCCCGAGGGCCTCGATGGGAGTCACGCCGTACCGGGCGAGCAGGGCCTCGAGCTCGCGCAGCACCAGCTCCACGCCTTCGAGCAGCCCCGAGCTCTCCCCGCCCTTGCGAGCGTGGTCGACGGCGCGCTCGAGGTTGTCGACCGTCGGCAGCAGATCCTTGACGAGGCTCTGGTGCCCGAAGTGATGCGCCTCTTCGCGGTCCTTGAGCGTCCGCTTGCGGAAGTTTTCGAAGTCCGCCGCAAGCCGCAGGTAGCGGTCCCTGAGCTCGGCGAGCTCACTGCTCTCGGCCTCGGCCGGATCCGACCCCGCGCGCTCGGCCTGGGGGGAGCCGCCCGCGCCTGGCTCTTTTCGATGCTCGTGGAGTGCCTCGACCGACTCGGCGGCCTCCCGCATCGCGTCCTCGAGCTCCGGGCTCGGGCCGAGCGTGCCCGCGGCCTCCTCCGCGAAGCCCTCCCAGCCTTCCCCGCCGCCGCCGCCCGGCGGGCGTCGCCGCACTCCTTCGCTCACGCCGACAGCTTCCTCGTCACGAGCTCCGACAGGTACCCGACCAGCGCCATGACGCGCGCGTAGTCCATCCGCCGCGGCCCGATCACGCCGAGCACGCCCGGCGCGACCCCGCTCCCGTAGGGTGCCGCGACCAGGGCGAGCTGGCGCAGCTCGGGCTCGCCGAGCTCCTCGCCGAGCGCCACCTGGACGCCGCCGGCGCCACCACCCAGCACCCGTTCCACCACCTGGAGCAGCGCCTGGCGGGTCTCGATCGTGGCGAGGAGCTCGCGCACCCGCGTTGCATCCTGGAACTCGGGCTGATCGAGCAGCGCGAGCCAGGTCGCGATCACGAGATCGTGCCGCCCGGTGCCCGTCTCGCCCCCGCCCTCGGCCTGGAGCGCGCGCCAGGCGAGCCGCAGCGCGCGACCGACCACGCCCTCGGCCCGCGAGCGCAAGGCGGCCACCTCGCGCGCGAGCGCCTCCCGCAGCTCGCTGAGCGTCCGTCCGGCAACCCGCTCGTTCAGGGCGGAGGCGAGCCGGTCGAGCTCGGGCTGCGCGCCCGACTCCTCGTCTGCGACCACCCGGCGCAGGGTCTCGCCGGTCTCCGCGACCAGCACCGCGAGCACACGGCTCGTCGAGAGCCGCACCAGGGTCAGGTGGCGCAGCCGCAGCGCCTCGATGCGCGGCACCACGACGAAGCCGAGCTGGCGGGTGCACTCCGAGAGCACGCGCGAGGCGACGCGCCCGAGCGACTCGGGGTCGGGCTCGCCCATCCCCGCCGCCAGTGCGCGGCGCTCGAACTCGTCGAGGCCGCGCGGCGCCAGCGCGTCCACGAACATCCGGAGCCCGAGTGCGGTCGGCACCCGGCCGGCGGAGGCGTGCGGCTTCTCGACGAGCCCGAGCTCGGCGAGCTCCGCCATCGTGTTGCGGATCGACGCGGCCGAGAGCGGGACCGCGAGGACGTGGCTCACGCTGCGCGAGCCGACCGGCGCCGCGTCGCCCACGTAGCGCGCCACGATCGCGCGCAGCACCTGCTGCTGGCGCTCGCCGAGCGCCGGCAGGTCGCGGGCGAGAGGGTCGGCGCCGCTGCGCGGTTGCAACGCAACTCCTTGGAATCCGAGGAGTCGGTAGCCGAACAGGGGGGATCCGTCCAGCGCGCCGTGCAAGGCGGGATCAGACGAGGCGCTCGAAGATCGAGTCGGAGAGCAGGAGGCCGGCAGGAGTCAGGCGCAGGTCGCCGGAGGCGCTCTCGAGGAGCCAGCCGCCGGCCAGCGCTTCGGCGATCACCTCGGGCCAGAACGCGCGCGGCGGCGCACCGAACTCGGCCGCGAAGGCGGCGGCGTCGAGGCCGCGCGCGGTCCGCAGCGCCAGGAAGGCGGCCTCGCCCCGTGCCGTCTCGGGCGTGAGGCGCTCGGGCGGAGCGGCCGCCGCCGGCTCACCCGCCGCCATGCGCGCGAGGTAGGTGTCGAGCTGGCGCACGTTGGCGCGGCGCGCCCCGTGCGGCGCGGCGGGGGAGGCCGGCTCGCACGACCAGGCGCCCATCCCGATCCCGAGCACCGCCTGCCGCTCCCAGTAGCGCCGGTTGTGGCGCGCCTCGCGGCCGGGACGCGCGAAGCTCGAGATCTCGTAGCGCTCGAGCCCGCCCGCCGCGAGCCGCGCCGCGAGCCGCTCGAGCATCGCCGCGCCCTCGTCCTCGTCCGCGAGCGCGAGCTGGCCGCGCGCGGCGGCGCGCGCGAAGGGCGTGCCCGGCTCGATCGTGAGCTGGTAGGCCGAGACGTGCTCGGGGCCGAAGGCGAGCACGGCGTCGAGGTCGCGCTCGAGGTCGGCCAGGCGCTGGCCCGGTGCGGCGACGATCAGGTCGAGCGAGACGTCGTCGAAGCCGGCCGCCCGCGCGGCGGCGAGCGTGGCGTGGGCCTCCCCGGCCCGATGCGCGCGCCCGAGCCGCTTCAGGGTCGCATCCGAGAACGACTGCACGCCGATCGAGAGCCGGTTCACGCCGGCCGCGCGGAAGCCGGGCAGGCGCGCGCGCTCGGTGGTGCCCGGGTTCAGCTCGAGCGTGATCTCGACGCGCCCGCCGGCCGGGAAGTGCGCGCGGGCGGCGGCGACGAGCCGCGCCACGGACTCGGGCGCCAGCAGCGATGGCGTCCCCCCGCCGAGGTAGACCGACGCGAGCGCACGCGGGCCGCCGCCCGGCCTCGCGAAGCCGGGCGCACGCTGCGCCAGCTCGGTTTCCAGCGCGTCGAGGTAGGCCGCCTCGCGAGCCGGGGTGAGAGGGCGGGCGGCCACCACCGCGAAGTCGCAG
>WBZY01001800.1_pt1 | contig 10040 bp, 5 predicted proteins | sample 5204191 | NCBI WGS metagenome assembly WBZY01 (sample SAMN12344363, study PRJNA552823) | activated sludge metagenome | biome: Activated sludge suspended growth; feature: Anammox Sidestream; material: Wastewater; isolation source: activated sludge from anammox sidestream of wastewater treatment... | reverse complement strand
TGGCTCGTAGTAGTCGTCGATCTGCGGCAGATCCGGATTCGCGAAGATCTTCGACAGCAGGCGCCAGCGCCCGCCCGCCCGCGGTATCAGCTTGCCGGCGCTGGTGCGCACCCAGCCGCCGTTCCACTTGTCCTGGTTCTCCCACTCCTTCGGATAGCCGATGCCGGGCTTCGTCTCGACGTTGTTGAACCACGCGTACTCGACGCCCTCGCGGGAGGTCCAGACGTTCTTGCAGGTGATCGAGCAGGTGTGGCAACCGATGCACTTGTCGAGGTTCAGCACCATCGCGATCTGCGCACGCACTTTCATCGCCGTACCTCCGCGGCAATCGCCGCCGGGGATTCGACATCCAGCCAGTCGACTTTCGCCATCTTGCGTACGATCACGAACTCATCGCGGTTGGTTCCGGTCGTGCCGTAATAGTTGAAGCCGTAGGCGAGCTGCGCATAGCCGCCGATCATGTGGGTGGGTTTGACGACGACACGGGTGACCGAATTGTGGATGCCGCCACGCGTGCCGGTGATCTCCGAGCCCGGCACGTTGATGATGCGCTCCTGCGCGTGATACATCATCGCCATGCCGCGCATCACGCGCTGGCTCACCACCGCGCGCGCCGCGACCGCGCCGTTCACGTTGAAAAGCTCGATCCAGTCGTTGTCCTCGATACCGGCCTCGGCGGCGTCCGCCTCGCTGATCCACACGATCGGTCCGCCGCGCGACAGCGTCTGCATGATCAGGTTGTCGCTGTAGGTGCTGTGGATGCCCCACTTCTGGTGTGGCGTGATCCAGTTGAGCACGATCTCGCGATTGCCGTTGCCTCGTTTGCCGAGCAGCGGGTGCACGGTGCGCGTGTCGATCGGCGGGCGGTAGCTCATGAAGCCCTCGCCGAAGGCCACCATCCACGCATGGTCCTGGTAGAACTGCTGGCGGCCGGTGATCGTGCGCCACGGGATCAGCTCGTGGACATTGGTGTAACCGGCGTTGTAGCTGACGTGCTCGTCCTCGAGCCCCGACCAGATCGGCGAGGAGATGATCTTGCGGGGTTGCGCCTGGATGTCGCGGAAACGGATCGCCTCGTGCTCCTTGCCCTCCGCGAGATGGGTGTGGCTGCGCCCGGTCGTTTCGCCGAGCGACGCCCAGGCTTTCACGGCCACGTGCCCGTTGGTCTCCGGGGCGAGATGCAGCACCACCTCGCAGGCGTCGATCGCGCTTTCGATGCGCGGCCGGCCCTCACTCACGCCGGGCTCGTCCACGCGCCGGTTCAGCTTGCCGAGGAAATCGACTTCCTCCTTCGTGTCCCAGTTGATGCCCTTGCCACCGTTGCCGTGCTGATCGAGCAGCGGGCCGAGCGAGGTGAACTTGCGGTAGAGGTTCGGATAGTCGCGCTCGACCACCGCGATCGACGGCATTGTCCTGCCGGGGATCGGCTCGCATTCACCCTTCTTCCAGTCGCGCACGTCGAACGGCATCGCGAGCTCGTTGGGGGTGTCGTGCAGGGTCGGCACCAGTACCACATCCTTCTCGACCTCGAGCACGCCGGGCGCGAGCGTGCTCACGGTGCGCGCGATTCCCTTGAAGATGTCCCAGTCGCTGCGGGACTCCCAGGCGGGATCCACCGCTTTCGACAGCGGGTGGATGAACGGATGCATGTCGGAGGTGTTGAGGTCGTTCTTCTCGTACCAGGTCGCGGTCGGCAGCACGATGTCGGAGTAGAGTGCTGTCGTGCACATGCGGAAATCGAGCGTGACGAGCAGATCGAGCTTGCCCTCGGGAGCCGGGTCGCGCCACCTGATCTCCTCGGGCTTGACTGCGCCCTGCTCGCCGAGGTCCTTGCCCTGCAGGCCGTGGCGGGTGCCGAGCATGTGCCGCAGCATGTATTCGTGGCCCTTGCCGGAGGAGCCGAGCAGATTGGAGCGCCAGACGAACAGCACGCGCGGGAAGTTCTGCGGCGAGTCGGGATCGGCAAAGGCGAAATCGAGTGCGCCGGCTTTCATCTGGGCGACGACGTAATCCGCCGGGGCCTGGCCGGAACGGGCGGCGTCGCGGGCGACCTGCAACGGATTGCGATCGAGCTGTGGTGCGCACGGCAGCCAGCCCATGCGTACCGCACGCAGGTTGAGATCGGCGAGCGTGCCCGAGTATTTAGCCGGATCGGCGAGCGGCGACAGCAACTCTCCGACGCCAACCTTCTCGTAGCGCCACTGGTCGGTATTGAAGTAGTAGTACGAAGTGCCGTTCATCTGCCGCGGCGGGCGACTCCAGTCGAGCGCGAAAGTCAGCGGAACCCAGCCGGTCTGCGGGCGCAGTTTCTCCTGCCCGACATAGTGCGCCCAGCCGCCGCCCGTCTGGCCGACACAACCGCACATCATCAGCATGTTGATGAGGCCACGGTAATTCATGTCGTTGTGGAACCAGTGGTTCATCCCCGCGCCGACGATGATCATGCTGCGGCCGCGTGTCTTGTCCGCGGTATAGGCGAACTCGCGTGCGATTTCGACGACTTCGGCGCGTGGCACGCCGGTGATGCGCTCCTGCCACGCCGGCGTGCCGGGCACGTCGACGTCATAGCTCGACGCGACATTCGCGCCGCCGAAGCCGCGGTCCACGCCGTATTGCGCCAGCAGAAGGTCATAGACGGTGGCAATCGCCCATTCCTTGCCGTCGGCGAGCGTGAGCCTGCGGACGGGGATGTTGCGCTCGAGCACGTCGGCGTGCGGCGCGGCGGTCCAGCGCTCGTGTTCGACGCCACCGAAGTAGGGAAAGCTCACCGCCTCGATTCCATCGTTGAATGACGCGAGCGACAGGCGCAGCCGCGTCTCGCGGCCCTTGCTGTCCTTCTCCTCGATGTTCCACTTGCCCTTCTCGCCCCAGCGAAAGCCCACCGAACCGTTGGGTACGGTCAGATCGCCCGTCTTCTCGTCCCACGCGAGGGTCTTCCACTCGGGGTTGTTCGCTTCGCCGAGACCGCCGAGGTCGCTGGCGCGCAGGAAACGCTCCGGCACGAGCCGCCCGTCGGCGCGGCGCTCAAGGCGCACGGCGAGCGGCATGTCGGTGTAGCGGCGGCAGTAGTCGGTGAAATACTCCGACGGCTTCTCGACGTGGAATTCCCTCAGGATCACGTGGCCGAACGCGAATGCGAGCGCTGCGTCGGTGCCCTGTTTGGGGTGCAGCCAGTGATCGGTGAGCTTGGAGACCTCCGAGTAATCCGGGCAGATCGCGACGGTCTTGGTGCCGTTGTAGCGCGCCTCGGTGAAGAAGTGCGCGTCGGGCGTGCGTGTCTGCGGGACATTCGAGCCCCACGCGATGATGTAGCGGCTGTTGTACCAGTCAGCCGATTCGGGCACGTCGGTCTGTTCGCCCCAGACCTGGGGTGAGGAGGGCGGCAGGTCGCAATACCAGTCGTAGAACGAGAGGCAGGCACCGCCAAGCAGCGAGAGATAGCGCGCGCCGGCCGCATACGACACCATCGACATCGCCGGAATCGGCGAGAAGCCGATCACGCGGTCGGGTCCGTACTTCTTCACCGTGTACAGGTTGGACGCGGCGACGATCTCGTTCGCCTCGTCCCAGCGCACGCGGGCGAAGCCGCCCATGCCGCGCCGGCTCTTGTAGTCCTTTGCCTTGACGGGGTCTTCCACGATGCTCGCCCAGGCGTCCACCGGCGCCATGGTCTTGCGCGCCTCGCGCCACATGCGCAGCAGCGCGCCGCGCACCAGCGGGTATTTCAGGCGGTTGGCGCTGTACAGATACCACGAGTAGCTCGCGCCGCGCGGGCAGCCGCGCGGCTCGTGGTTCGGCAGGTCGGGCCGCGTGCGTGGATAGTCGGTCTGCTGCGTTTCCCAGGTGACGAGGCCGTTCTTGACGTAGATCTTCCAGCTGCAGGAACCCGTGCAGTTCACGCCGTGGGTCGAGCGCACGATCTTGTCGTACTGCCAGCGCGCACGGTAGGAGTTCTCCCAGTCGCGGCTTTCCGTTTTCGTGAGCCCGTGGCCGTCGGCGAACCCTTCCGCGTCTCGCTTCAGGAACTGCAGTCGGTCGAGGAAGTAGCTCATCGTCGGATCCTCTTGCGCATCGTTCGCACCAGTGTCGATCTCAACACGGCGCTTCCGCCCCGCGCCGCAGGTACCACCACCAGGTGATCGCGAGGCAACTCAGATAGAAAACCAGAAAGCCATAATACGCGGCCGTGGGCCCGCCGGTGATCGCGATCGAGCTGCCATAACTCTTCGGTATGAAGAAGCCGCCATAGGCGCCGATTGCGGAACTGAAACCGACCACTGCCGCCGACTCGATGCCGGCTTGCCGCTGCGCCGCAAGCTTGCCCGCGTCGTCCTCGCCGGCCGAGAGCCGCTGGTGGAACGAGCGGAAAATCACCGGAATCATGCGGAAGGTCGAGCCGTTGCCGATTCCCGTGACGATGAACATCGCGATCGTCGCGGCGAGGAAGCCGGGGAAGTTGCCGGCAGAGCCAGCGTGCGGCAGGAAGTATATTTTCAGGACAACACCGACGATCAGCAGCAGGAACACCCAGAAAGTCAGCATCGCGCCGCCGATGCGGTCGGCGAGCCAACCACCGGCGGGGCGTGCGAGCGCGCCCACGAGTGGCCCGAGAAACGCGTAGTCGAGCGGGTCCACACCCGGAAACTGGGTCTTGACCAGGAGCGGAAACGCGGCGGAGAAGCCGATGAACGAGCCGAAGGTTCCGACATAGAGCCAGCACATGAGCCAGTTGTGCTTGCGTTTGAAGATCGAAGCCTGCTCGTTGAATGAAGAGCGCGCGCTGGCGAGATCGTTCATGCCAAACCAGGCGGCTAGCGCACTGGCGCAGAGCAACGGAATCCACAGGAAGCCTGCATTCTGCAGGAAGAGGCCCGGTTCGCCGGTGCCGGCCTGCGGACCGCCCGCGAACGAGCCGAAGATACCCGCGGTGACGACTGCAGGGACAAGAAACTGCACGGTCGAGACGCCGAGGTTGCCGAGCCCCGCGTTCATGCCGAGTGCATAACCCTGCATCTGCTTCGGGTAGAAGAACGAAATGTTCGCCATCGACGACGCGAAATTCCCGCCGCCGAGGCCGCACAGGATTGCGATCGCGACGAATTGCCAGTAGGCAGTCGCCGGATCCTGCACGGCAAGTCCCAGCCACAGGGTCGGGATCGCGAGCATGGCCGTCGACAGTGCCGTCCAGCGCCGCCCGCCGAAGAGCGGCACCATGAACGAATAGAAGATGCGCAGCGTCGCGCCCGAGAGCGCAGGCAGGGCGGTCAGCCAGAAGAGCTGATCGGTCGTGAAGCGAAAGCCTGCCCGATTGAGGTTGACCGCGACGACCGAGAAGAGCATCCACACCGCGAACGCGAGCAGCAAGGCCGGAATCGAGATCCACAGATTGCGGGTCGCGATGCGGCGGCCCGTCGTTTCCCAGAACGCCGGGTCCTCGATCTCCCATTTCGTAATCTCGGCCGGCTGGCCCATATTGCGACTTCGACGCCTGTTCACTGTGTGACCGCAAGTCTAGGTAACGCAACGCACCATCGCCTTGCCGTGGATCAAGCTCGCGCGACCCTGCGCCTGCGGATGCTACGTATGGCGACCGGTCCGGTGACTATACTGCGCCGGTCTGCCGCTTCGCCATGAAGGACTACTGAAGGATGGCATTGCCGACGCCCGCTGAAGCCGATCAGGTGATCGCCAACCACGTGCGGCCACTCGCGCAGGAGGTGCTGCCACTTGTGCAGTGCGCTGGTGCCCTGCTGCAGGAGGACATCCATGCGGAGCGCGATCAACCACCCTTTGATCGTGTCGCCATGGACGGCATCTCCCTGTCCTCGCAGGCGGTGCGCGAGGGATTGCGGTCCTTTCGGGTGCAGGCCTTCCAGGCCGCAGGCGATCCACCCGCGATCCTCGCAGACCCGGCGCACTGCATCGAGATCATGACAGGGGCGAAGCTGGCGCAGGGCTGCGATGCTGTCGTGCCGACCGAGCGCGTCACGCGGCGGGGTGATATTGCCGTGCTCGACGAGGCGCTCGTGGTGGAACCCTGGCTGAACGTGCACCGGCGCGGCAGCGACGCGCGCGAAGGAGCGCGCCTGCTCGCCGCGGGCACGATCCTGCGTGCGCCGGAGATCGCCGTCGCCGCCTCCGCCGGCCGGCCTCGCCTTCGTGTCGCGGCCCAGCCCTCGATCATCGTGGTGTCCACCGGCAACGAGCTGATCGATCCGGGCGAGCCGATCCTGCCGCATCAGGTGCGGCGCTCGAATACCTATGGCCTCGTGTCGCAACTGCGGCTGCGCGGCTTCAGCCGCGTCACCGACGATCATGTGGTCGACGACATGGCAGTCTTGCAGCGCGCGCTGCGGCTCCATCTCGATACGCACGACGTCCTGGTCCTGAGTGGCGGGGTCTCCGCGGGGCGCTTCGATCTCGTGCCGAAGGCCCTCGCCGAACTTGGTGTGCAGCAGCATCTTCACAAGATCGCGCAGCACCCCGGCAAGCCCCTGTGGTTCGGCACCACACCTGCAGGCGTCGCCGTGTTCGGGCTGCCCGGCAATCCGGTGTCGTCGCTCGTGTGTCTCGCGCGCTACGTCGTTCCCGCATTGCGGGCCGCGGCGGGTGGCGTCCCGCGACCACCGGATGCGGTCGCTCTCGCGGCGCCTGTGCGCGTGAAGTCGCCGATGGCCTGGTTCCTTCCGGTGCGCCTCGCGCGGGACGGGCAGGGCGTCTTGTCGGCGGAACCGCGTCCGACCAATGGTTCCGGCGACTTCACGAGCCTCGTCGGCACCGACGGTTTCGTGGAACTGCCGCCCGGGCCCAAAGAATGCGGGCGCGGCTTCGTCGCACCCTTCCATCCGTGGTAGTCAGGCTGCGCGTCGCGCAGTGCGCAGCATCGCGTCGATGAGTGCGAGGCGCTCGGCAGATGCCCCGGGCGCCGGGCTGCGGGATCGCAGGGCCTGGACCGTCGCGATGCCCTCGTCGAGCGACGCTGCCCGGCGCATCGGGCCGAGGCAGCGCCACATGAGATCGCGCAATTCGGCCGGCACTTCACCCTCATCGAGTTCGCGGGAATCGTTGTCGCACACCATGGGTACGCTGCTCTCCCGGCCGAGCGCCTGTCCGAGGCGCTGTCCGAAAACCACGGCTTCGAGCAGTGAATTGCTCGCGAGGCGGTTGGCACCGTGCAGCCCGGTGCAGGCTGCCTCACCGACCGCCCACAGGCGCGGCACGCTCGTCCGGCCGTCGAGATCCACGGCGATCCCGCCCATGTGGTAGTGGGCGGCGCAGGTCACCTTGATCGGCTCGCGATGTGGATCGATGTCGTATTGCCGGCAAGCCCGATAGGCGGTCGGGAACGATTGCGCGACCTCCGTGCCATGCAGGGAGGTCGCGTCGAGCCAGACGCCTTTTCCCGCGACCTGCTCCTGGTGGACGACCTGCGCGACGACATCGCGCGGAGCGAGATCCCCGAGCGGGTGCGCGGCCTGCATGATGCGGCGGCCCGTCTCGTCCAGCAGATGGGCGCCCGCGCCGCGCAGGGCCTCGGTGAGCAGCGGCAGTGGGCGCGCGGCGACATCGAGTGCGGTGGGATGGAACTGCACGCTCGCGAGTTCTGCGCAACGCGCGCCTGCGGCCAGCGCCATCGCCAGACCGTCGCCGCGGGCGCTCGCAGGGTTCGTCGTGCGCTGGTAGAGGGCACCGATTCCGCCGGTGGCAACGACGACGTCCCGTGCACGCACCGTAAAGGCTTTCCCGCCGGCGTCACGCGCGAGCACCCCGCCAGCGCCCCGTGGACCGTGCAGGAGGGCAACCGCCCTCATCCCTGGCAGCACCTCGATATGCGAGGCCCGCGCGAGCTGTTCGCGCAGCGCGCGCATGATCTCGGCACCCGTGGCATCGCCTCCCGCGTGCAGCACCCGTGCCCGGCTGTGGGCAGCCTCGAGATGCAACGACCAGGCGCCGTCCGTGCGCGCAAAGCGCACGCCAAGGGATTCGAGCCAGTGGGCGGCGGCCGGCGCGCCGTCGCAGGCGAGGCGCACGGCCGCGTCGTCATTGCGGCCGCGCCCGGCCATGCGCGTGTCGGCGGCGTGCAGTTCGGGCGAGTCATCGGCGCCGACCGCCGCAGCGATGCCACCCTGCGCGAGTTCGCTCGCCGCATCCCCCGTATACAGCAGGCACACGCGGCGCCCGCGGGCGCTCAAGGCTGTAACCAGGCCTGCGGCGCCTGCGCCGAGGACCAGCACATCCGTATCGAGCGTGGTCATGCGCCGCGCGGGCGGCCGACGTCGAGCATCCGTTGCACGGCACGCCGTGCGCCGACCGCGATGTCCCCGGGAATTTCGATCGCCGGGGCGAGCCGTTCGAGGCTCGTACGCACCCCCGCGAGCGTGATCCGCTGCATGTGCGGGCACAGGTTGCAGGGCCGCAGGAAATCGGTTTCGGGGAATGCGCCCGCCACGTTGTCCGCCATCGAGCACTCGGTGATCAGCACCGCGCGCTCGGGGCGCTCGCGGGCGAGCGCGGCGATCATGCCCGATGTCGAGCCGACATAGTCGGCCGCTTCCTGGACATCCTCCGGGCACTCGGGATGCGCGAGCACGTAGGCCTGCGCGGACCTGCGATACTCACGCACCTCCTCGCCGGTGAAGCGCTCATGCACTTCGCAATGGCCGCGCCACGGAATGATGCGCACCTTCGTGTTCGCGGCCACGAATTTCGCGAGGTATTCGTCCGGCACGAAGATCACTTCCGGTGCGCCGAAGCTCTCGACCACGAGCTGCGCGTTCGACGACGTGCAGCACGCGTCGCACTCGCTCTTCACCGCTGCGCTCGTATTCACGTAGCACACGACCGGCACACCCGGATGCTGGCGGCGCAGGGCGCGCACGTCCTCGGGCGTGATGGAGTCGGCGAGCGAGCAGCCGGCCTCGAGGTCCGGCAACAGCACGATCTTGTCGGGCGAGAGGAGTTTGGCGGTTTCCGCCATGAAGCGCACGCCGCACATCACGATGACGTCGGCGGTCGATTCCGCGGCGCGCCGGGCGAGCTCGAGCGAGTCGCCGACGAAGTCGGCGACGCCGTGGAAGATCTCGGGCCGCTGATAGTTGTGTCCGAGCACGACGGCATTGCGCTCGCGCTTCAGGGCCTCGACCGCCGCCACGAGCTCGAAATGCACGTCCCATTCCGCACGCGGCATCAGCCGCGCGACACGCTCGTAGCGACGCGCGTGCTCCGCGGCGTCGTAGCCGCCACGGCGGGTGATGGCGGTCGCCTTCACAGCCGTCCGAAGACGAGCGAGGCGTTGGTGCCGCCGAAGCCGAAGCTGTTCGACATCACCGTGTCCACGCGCATGCGCCGCGTCTCTCTCAGTATCGGGTAGCCGGCGCAGGCCGGGTCGAGTTCGTCGATGTTGACGGAGCCCGCGAGGAAGCCGTCGCGCAGCATCAGCAGCGAATAGATGGCTTCCTGCACGCCCGCCGCGCCGAGCGAATGCCCCGACAGGGACTTGGTGGAGGACACGAGCGGCAGATCGAACCCGAACACCTCGCGCACGGCGTTGAGCTCGATCACGTCGCCGAGCGGCGTCGAGGTGCCGTGCGCGTTCACGTAGTCCACCGGTCGCTTGACACCCCCGAGCGCCTGGCGCATGCAGCGCACGGCACCCTCACCGGAGGGCTGCACCATGTCCGCGCCGTCGGCCGTGACGCCAAAGCCCAGCAACTCGGCGAGGATCGGTGCGCCGCGCGCCTGGGCGTGCTCGAGGGATTCGAGCACGAGCATGCCGCCGCCGCTGGCGATCACGAAACCGTCACGATTCACGTCGTAGGCACGCGAAGCGAGTTCGGGCGTTGCGTTGCGGGCCGTGGAGAGTGCGCCCATCGCATCGAAGAGCGCGGTGAGCGACCAGTGCTCTTCTTCGCCGCCGCCACAGAACATCACGTCCTGGTTGCCCCAGCGGATCTGCTCGGCTCCGGCGCCGATGCAGTGCGCGCTCGTCGCGCAGGCGGAAGTCAGGGAATAGCTGACGCCCTTCACGTGATAGGTCGTCG
>WBZY01001799.1_pt1 | contig 10040 bp, 10 predicted proteins | sample 5204191 | NCBI WGS metagenome assembly WBZY01 (sample SAMN12344363, study PRJNA552823) | activated sludge metagenome | biome: Activated sludge suspended growth; feature: Anammox Sidestream; material: Wastewater; isolation source: activated sludge from anammox sidestream of wastewater treatment... | reverse complement strand
AGCTGGTTCCTGCACCGATATCGACGATGATGATGTCTGCCTGGAGTTGCCGGAAGTGGCGAATCAGCCGCTTCTTTTTCGCATAGGGAAGATTGGCAGTGGTCAATGTTTCTCCCGTGCCAGGGAGAAGTTGTAAAAAGGGATGGGTCGAGATGGGTTGCAAGACGTCATCGAGTCGTTGGACCCGTCGTTCGATGAAATCGGTCAGCGTGCGAGCGGGACGCAGGATTCCGAAGAGGATGTGCGCGTCGGCGCCACCGACATCGAGATCAGCCAGCACGACGCGTTTCCCGCGGCGAGCCAATAACATGGCAAGATTGGCAGCGATAACGCTTTTCCCGACACCGCCCTTCCCTGAAGCGATCGACAGAATCGTGCTCATTGTGCGTAGTCTCTCTCGGTTGTAACCATTCGGTGTTCTTGTTGTCGGTTGTGAGCAGGTAAAACATTAGCCATTCGACGCAGCAACCTCACTTTTTCCTCCCCAACAGGGCAACCACCGCATCCAACCGCCCATGGTGGGCAATAACCGCGCATTAAAGTTTGAGACAGGGCTCACCGATACGGCATCCGTCATGAACGACGCAATCGCAGCAACAACTATGCTCAACGGCGATCGTAACTCGTCTGGTGAGGGTGAAATTCTGACGGTCACCGAGGTGGCGCGGTTCCTCCGCGTCCCGAAGTCGACGGTCTATAAGCTCGCTCGCCTCGGGCAATTGCCGGCTTCAAAGATTGGAAAGCATTGGCGGTTCCTTCGGCGAGATATCCACGAGTGGATGCACAATCGCGCTCAGTCGAGCTGATGGTTCGGCGCAGTCCTGTCAGGACCGGTTGACCGGACTCATGAGCGGGATTGGGCCCGTCGGATTCGCTCTGATGACGCCCGATCACTCCGGACTCAGATGAGGATGCCATGGCTGACTCCAATGCGCTGAGAAAAGTCGACTTCATCTCGCCCAAGCTGAGTCTGGATACGTTCCGCCAGATTCGAGACTTGATCTACGAGCAGACAGGCATTCACTTTCAAGATAACAAGACCTACCTGCTGGAAAACCGCTTGTCGCCGCGCCTGAAGGCATGCCGCTGTCATAGTTTCGAGGATTATCTGAATTTTCTACGCTTTGATGCCTTTCGTGATCGTGAGTTTACGGAGCTGTACACCGTGATCACGACCAATGAAACGTACTTTTATCGGGATGAGGCGCAGCTCGATACGTTTATGAAAGCCATGATTCCCGAAGTCATGAAAACAAACGGGGGCACCAAACAGGTCCGGATCTGGAGTGCCGCCTGTTCGACGGGAGACGAACCCTACACGCTGGCCGTGTTGCTTCGTGATTATCCGGCTTTGGCCGGATGGACCATCGATATTCTCGCCACCGACATCAGTGAGAATGTGTTGGAGGTCGCACGCAAGGGGGTCTACAGCTCCCATTCGTTGAGAAAAGTGCCTCCCGTGATCCTCGACAAATATTTCACCGGCCCGCGCGAAGAAAAGACTCTCATTCCATCAGTGAAGCAGCTCGTGCGGTTCATGAACGTGAATCTGTACGACCGTCCGCGTCTGAAACTGATTCGTGGGATGGATATCGTCTTTTGTCGAAACTGTCTCATCTATTTTGATGAGCGAGCGAAAGCGCAGATTGTGTCGGATCTGCGGGACGCGTTGCGCCCGAAGGGTTATCTGGTTATCGGGTTTTCTGAAAGCCTGTCCGATAAGGATGGATTATTCAAAGCCATACATGCAGGCCGTTCGGTTATTTACGAGAAACAGTAAGGAGGTTGATTCATGCCAGCCGATCCCAACATGAAGATTTTGGTTGTGGATGACATGTCTACTATGCGTCGTATCGTGAAGAATATTCTGAAGCAATTGGGCTTCAACAATATTGAGGAAGCGGAGAACGGCCAGGAGGCTCTGAACAAATTGAACGCCGACAAGTACGGCTTCGTCGTGTCGGATTGGAACATGCCTGTGATGATGGGCATCGATATGTTGCGTGCCATCCGGAAAGACGAAAAACTCAAGACGATTCCAGTCTTGATGGTTACTGCGGAAGCTCAGAAAGAAAACCTTATTGAGGCGGTACAAGCCGGCGTAAGTAACTACATCGTCAAACCGTTCACGGCCGAAACGATGCAGGACAAGATCAACAAGATCTTTAAGTAAGCTGAAAGGCGGGAAGATGATGGCCGAAACACGCGGAGCGGCAAAGCCGGCTGTTCAAGTGGACGGAAACAACGCCGAGGAGCCTCCAGACCCCAACGCCAAGCTCTATGAGGAACTTGGAGAGTTGGCACGCTTCATCGACACCACGATGAAAACGCTGTCCGAATTCAGTGCCCCGGTCAATAACTCGACACAGCAGTTGCCGCAGGCCATGAGTCATCTGACTGACCTCAAGGCCATGACGGAGCGCGGAACGCATGAGGTGATACGACAAGTGGAGGCCATCCAGGATAACCACGTGCGCCTGGCTCAAACGCTGAAAGACCTTACGCACGCTCTCAGGCTGGCTCAGGCATCATCGTCCCTGACCGACCAACTTCAGTCCATCGCCCGTACGTTGACAGACGACGACAAACGATTGATCGAGATCATGACGGCGCTGTCGTTCCAGGACCTCGTTGCACAGAGTGTGAACAAATTAGTGACGATCCTCGATGAGGTCGAGCACAAGTTGCTTCAGCTGGTCGTCGTGTTCGGTCCCTACCAGAAACAGGTGGCGCAGAAAGATCAAGGTAAAGCGAGCGAAATGCTCAAGCAGTTGGAGGCGACGAAAAGCACGTCGATGAACCAGGATCTTGTCGACGAGATCTTGAAGCAATTCGGTTTTAACTGAGGTAGGTCATGAGCGACGAAATGCAAGAGATTCTGAATGACTTCCTGACCGAATCCAACGAGATGTTGGAGGTGCTCGATCAGCGTTTCATCACGCTGGAGGCCGATCCTGGCAATAAGGACCTGTTGAATGAAATCTTTCGCGCCATGCACAGCATGAAAGGGTCCGCCGGATTCTTGGGATTTAATCGTCTTGTCGATGTCGCACATCGAGGCGAAAACATCCTCAATAAGCTTCGTCAAGGTGAAATGGCGGTCGTTCCGACTGTCATCAGCGTCATTCTTGAAGCTATCGATGTGATCAAGGCGTTAATGGCCGACATTCGCGAGTCCGGCACGGACCTGCATGTGGCGACGGACAGTATTGCCGCCAAGCTGGATGCCATCATCAACGGTCAGGTCGGAGAACCGGTATCGCCGGAGGTTGCATCAGTCCCCATTCAGGCTCAAGCCCCCTCTTCTGCACCTTCGACTCCGGTCTCGGCGATGGGCTCGACCGCAGCGCCTTCGGAGCCGGCGCCCCCCACTCTCGGTGAAATTTTGGTCCATGAAGGACTGGCGTCGAAAGACCAGGTGCTGGATGCCTTGAATGCACAACAACATCAGCCGGAACCCAAGACACCTTTGGGAGAGATTCTCCTCCAGGCCAAGGCTATTACGGAACGGGCGCTGGATCAGGCGTTACAGAAGCAAGAGAAACAGGCGAAGCCGGCGGAAGAAGACGCCACGATTCGGGTCGAAACCAAGCGACTCGATAGCGTCATGAATCTCGTCGGCGAATTGGTATTGGGGCGGAACCGTTTGATCAAGATCGGTACGCAACTCGAACAGAATCACGAATCTGATCCTCAAGTGCGGGCCCTCAGTGAAACCTTGGCGCAACTGAATCTGGTGACGACCGATCTTCAGCTCGCGGTGATGAAAACACGCATGTTGCCGATCAAGAAGGTGTTCGCCAAGTTGCCTCGAATGGTGCGGGATCTGTCCCAGAAACTGGCCAAACAGGTTCGGCTGGAAATGGACGGCGAGGAAACGGAACTCGATAAGTCGGTGGCGGACGAAATCGGCGATCCCTTGGTGCACTTGGTGCGCAACGCCATCGATCACGGCATCGAGCTGCCGGCCGAGCGGCAGGCCAAGGGCAAACCAAGTGAGGGCCAGTTGGCCATCGTTGCAAGCCAAGAAGGTAACAGCATTGTCATCCGCATCAAAGATGATGGTCGCGGCATCCAGGTTGAAAAGGTCAAGGCCAAAGCGTTGGCGAAGGGGCTTGTCAGCGAAGCCGAACTGGCCACCATGGAACATCGTGAACTTCTGAATCTCATTTTTTTGCCGGGCTTCAGCACGGCGGAACAGGTCACGGATGTATCCGGACGGGGAGTGGGCATGGATGTCGTTCGGACCAACATTCGAAAAATCAACGGCAGCGTGGAACTCGAATCTGAGCCCGGCAAAGGCAGCCAAATTGTCATCAAGCTCCCCTTGACCATTGCCATCATTCAGGCCCTGATGGTGGAGGTCGAACGGTCGATCTTTGCCATTCCACTGGGTTCTGTCATCGAAGCGGTGCGCATCACGAAATCGGATATCAAGACCATTAACGGCCGCGAAGTGTTGCATTTGCGCGATCGTGTGCTCCCCCTTATCCGGCTGGCGCAGGAGTTCGAGATTCCGACGGATTCCGAGCGCGAACGGTTTTACGTCGTGGTGGCAGCGTTGGGTGACCGTCGAGTGGGGGTCGTAGTCGATGAACTTCGCTCTCAAGAAGAGGTCGTCATCAAGTCCATTTGGGACTACTTGGAAACGGTGAAGGGGGTTTCCGGGGCCACGATTACCGGAGAAGGTAAGGTGGTCTTGATCTTGGATACGGCCGAGTTGGTTCAAAATGCACAGGCTTGGCACAACGCCGGAATGGCCGCCTAGGGGGATTTGTCTGGAGCATGAAGCGAGAGGGAGGTCGGAGGAAGTATGTCGAATCTCATCAACGAAATTGATGCGAGAACTCGTTTGGCCGGCGCCAACCAGATGGAGCTGTTGCTGTTCAAGCTCGGAACCAACGAGATCTACGGTATCAATGTGTTCAAAGTTCGTGAGGTCATGAAGCTGCCGGCGCTGACCCAGATTCCTGAAGCCGACAGTCGTATTGTGGGCATGGCGAACATTCGCGGCATCATGGTGCCGGTCGTAGGGCTCCGCCGCAGTCTGGGGCTGGGAACGGAAACCGATGGGGCGGGGAACTCTCATCCCTACCTGATCGTGTCCGAATACAACGCGAGCCTTCAGGGTTTTCTCGTTTCGGGTGTTGATCGCATCATCCGCTTTTCGTGGTCGGCCATTAAGACTCCACCGACCATCGTGCGCGAAAACAATAAGGGCGCGGTGACGGCCGTCACGATGCTGGATAACGGCCGCATGGTGCTGATCCTGGACGTGGAAAAGGTCTTACACGACATTTGCCCTCGCTCGGACGATGAGGTGTTTTCCGGCATGGTGATGTCCCCGGCACTCAAGTCGAAGTGCGTGATGTTTGCAGACGATTCGTCGGTGGCGCGGACACAGATTCGGAAGGCGCTGGATCGGCTCGAAATGTCTTACCTAATGGCGACGACAGGCGGGGAAGCCTGGACCAAATTGCTGGCACTGGCGGAACAGGCGACCGTAGAAGGCAAACCACGGGTAGATCAGATCCATTGCGTTTTGAGCGACATCGAGATGCCGGACATGGACGGGTTTACCTTGACGAAGCACATTCGCGCTGACCCGCGATTGGCGCACTTACCCGTGATTCTCCACTCTTCCCTGACGGGGACTTGCAACATGGAAAAAGGCAAGACGGTTGGCGCCTCCGATTACATTACGAAGTTTGATGCCAAGCTCTTGGGCGAGAAGCTGTCATTTCATTTGAACAGCGTGGGCGAGCAACAGAGTAAGGCTGCATAGGACCAGGTTCGGCGGAAAAGAGGCGGATTCTCTCTTTATGGCCACGACACTTTCAAAAACGACCTCGGCAAAACAGCCCGTACGGGTTTTGGTAGTCGACGATTCCGCATTCATGCGGAAGAGCCTCACCACCATGCTGGAAGAGGGGAAGCAGATTAAGGTGGTCGGGGTCGCGCGTAATGGAGAAGAGGCGATCCAGCAGGTGCTGCAGTTGCAACCAGACGTGGTGACCATGGACGTCGAGATGCCGGGGATGACCGGCCTCCAGGCCTTGCAGCAGATTATGGCCAAGCACCCCGTGCCCATTCTGATGGTGAGCTCCCTGACGACCGAAGGCGCACAGGAAACGCTTCAGGCTCTTGAATGGGGAGCTGTCGACTTTATCCCGAAGCAACTGGACGGCGTCGCGTCCCGAATTGCGGAAATTCAGAAGCAGCTCGTGTCGAAAGTGTTAGCCGCCACATATGCGGTGGGCAAGCTTCGCCGAGCTTCGACAACGCACGTGCCTGCAAAATCACCAGCCCCTGCCAAAGCACTGAGCAGCCATGCGGTCAGCGTGACTCGCGGGGCTAAGTTGATCGCCGTCGGTTGTTCGACCGGCGGCCCTCAAGCTCTGTTCGAAATCATGCCGACGATCCCCGCGGACTGCCCGGCAGCCATCGTCATTGTCCAACACATGCCGAAATCGTTTACGAAGCCGTTCGCCGATCGCCTGAACGGGCTGTGTCACCTGGAGGTACGTGAGGCGGTTCATGGGGATGAGGTAAAACCAGGCCGTATCCTGGTGGCGCCGGGTGGCATGCAATTTCGAGTTTCCAAGAAATCCATCACGACGACGGTGGTCTCTCTGGCACCTAATGTCGAGCACCATGCGCATGCACCGTCGGTCGACATCATGCTGCAATCGGTCGCGGCGGTGTATGAAGAGCGCAGCATCGGCGTCATTCTCACCGGCATGGGCCACGATGGGTTGGAGGGTATGAAAGCGATCAAAGCAGCCAAGGGTCGGACAATCGCTCAGGATGAGGCATCGAGCGTGGTGTATGGGATGCCGAAAGCCGTCGTCGAGTCGGGTTGCGCAGACAAGGTGGTTTCGCTGTCCAAAGTCGTCGGCGAAATCATGAATATGGTGTGACAGGGATCAGCGTTTCAACCGTTCACAAGAGAGAAGGGTAGGAGGCGTTATGGGGGGGATGATGAAGAATATGACGATCGGGCCCAAGTTTATCGTTTCGATCTGTGCCGTCTCGTTGATCGTAATCTTGGGCGGGCTTTTTGTCCTGTATCAGCAGGAAGAATCGAAAATGGACACCATGATGACGGGGCGTGGTGGGGTGATCATGAATCAAATCATGATCACACGCGCCTACATCACTCAGAATTATGTGGGCAAGATCAAGAAGTCGAAAGTTGCCGGTGACATCCAGGTAGTCAAAGACCATGTAAGTATGCCGGATGCCATTCCGTTTCCGGCAACGGCCGTCAGGGAGATGGGTGAGGAAGCGTCAAAGACAGGCAATTACAGTGCCCGCCTGGTAAGTCAAAACCCCATGAATCCGGCCAATACTCCCAAGGATAACTTCGAGAATGAAGCGATCCGAGCGATCATGGCTGGCGCCGATGCCTATGCACGCCGCGATGAGGTCAACGGGGTAATGACCTTTCGGCGCGCTATTCCCGATAAGGCTACGGCTGCGGCTTGCATAAGTTGCCATACCAATAGTCAGGTGGGTGATACGTTGGGAGTTTTGTCCGTGTCCCTGCCGATGGCCGAGGCTGTTGCTCTATCGAATCGCTCCATGTTGCAGACCGGCAGCCTGATGGTTGGCATGGTCGTGCTTATCATGATGGTGACATACCTGTTGCTCCGCAACATCGTCCTCAAGCCGCTGGAGCGCATGAGCGAGATCTCCAAAGACATCGCGAAGGGCGAAGGCGACCTGACGAAACGCGTGCCCTGCGAAGGGAACGATGAAATCGCTCGCATGGGCGGATACTTCAACGAGTTCATCGAGAAGCTGCAGCACATGATCAAGAAAGTGGCTCACGTGACGGACAAGGTGGCCTCGGCTTCCGTTGAGTTGTCCGCGACGGCGGAAGAAATCTCCAAGGGCACCGATACGTTGACCTCTCGTGCTTCTCAAACCGCAGCGGCGGTCGAAGAGATGAACGCGACGGTCGGTCAGGTGGCTCAGAACTCCGGAAAGGCCGCCAGTCTGGCGCAAGATACCGTGAAGACTGCTCAGGACGGCGGGACCGTCGTTTCCAGCACGATCGCCGGCATGCAGCAACTTTCCGAGGCGGTTTCTCACTCGGCCACTATTATTGCCGAACTGGGAAAATCCTCCGATCAAATCGGCGAGATCGTCCGTACGATCGAAGATATTGCCGATCAAACCAACCTGTTGGCCCTGAATGCCGCGATCGAAGCGGCGCGGGCGGGAGAACAGGGGCGTGGCTTCGCCGTCGTGGCCGACGAAGTTCGCAAACTCGCCGAGCGGACGACCAAAGCCACCAAGGAAATCGGCGACATGATTCGGCAAATCCAGCAGGACACCCGCGGCGCCGTTGACTCCATGCAGCAGGGCACGCAGAAGGTCACGGCCGGCGTGGATCTGGTCAACAAAACTGGTGACGCGCTGTCGCAGATCGTCCGGATGGTCTCGGAGAGCGCGGACATGATCCGCCAGATTGCGGTGGCCTCGGAAGAACAATCCGTGGCGACGCAGCAGATCGCCAGCGACATCGAGCAGGTCGCGAAGGTGACGAAAGAATCCTCGTCCGGAGCGCATGAGTCCGCCAAGGCCAGTCAAGACCTGAGCCAGCTGGCGGTCGAACTCCAGGGAATCGTGGGTGGGTTCAGGATCTGACCCCTCATTGTCGAGAAGGAGCCAGTATGAGTGCGATCGAGCAACAGGTCCATTCCGCTCCGCCGGTGGCCGCAGAACAGTCTGCGGCCCATGCGGGGGAGCGGACAGGGGACGACCTTTGTCAATTTGTCATCTGCCGCATCGGAAATGAGGAGTTTGCGGTAGATGTGCTGAGCGTGCAGGAGATCAATCGGATTGCCGAGGTGACACGTGTACCGAAAACGCCTCCTTACGTAGAAGGCGTCATCAACCTGCGGGGCCGTATTATTCCGGTGCTTGACCTTCGAAAGCTTTTTGGTCTGACCGGAGCCAAACAAACGACGCAGACGCGGATTGTGGTGGTGTCGGTCCAGTCACGGTTGGTCGGGTTGGTGGTGGATTCGGTAGAGGAAGTCTTGCGCGTGCCGAAAAGCGCAATTGAGCCGCCGCCCTCGGTGGGCACGATGGTGGGGTCTGAGTTTACGCAAGGAGTGGGACGCATCGAGGATCGACTCCTGATCCTGGTCGACCTGAATCGGTTGCTCCTATCCCGTGAAGCTGCCTGACTCTTTCAGAGAGAGGCGTAAGCGAGGAAGAAGCTGTGGTGTGGGTTTCAGTATGGGGCGGGGAGGGTGCCATGAGCGCCCTCCCATCACGGAGATCATTCATTGGTTGGTCGAACTGTCGGCGCTTGGCGGCGGGTTCTGACGCTTCTTTTGGTTCTCAAGGACCCGCTCGAGCAACTGCAGGGATTCGGTTAAGACTTCCGAAGCACAGCAGAGCGTAACCTGAAATTGCTGCATGGCTTCCTGCCAGCGCCCTTCTTGCTGCAGGGCCTGAAACTTACGGTGTTGCTCGTCAAGAATGGCCTGCTTGGCATCGAGCATCAGGCTATCAACCGGACCAACCATGATACCTCCGATACAACAGATAAATGTGGTAGACGGGACGGTATCAAAGTCGCTCGAGCGCGCGCAAGCCCGTCATCCGGGCTTTGAACAGCTACTTTCGAGGGTCATGGGGCACGAAGGGTAAGGGGCACTGTGGATATAGCCACGATATTAGGCGTCGTCATTGCGATCGGGTCCATTCTGGGCGGACAGGCACTGGAAGGGGGCCACATCGGCTCGATCCTGCAGTTGACGGCATTCATCATCGTGATGGGAGGAACTATCGGGGCCTGTTGTGTGCAAAATCCACTTCCCGTGGTCATCAAGGCGATCGGTTCCCTCTCGCTCGCGATCAGTAACCCGCATCATGACGTGAAGGGCACCATCACACAGATCCTGGACCTGGCCAATGTCTCGCGCAAACAGGGCCTGTTGGCCCTGGAAAGCAAGATAAAAGACTTGCACGATCCTTTCTTCAAGAAAGGACTGCAGTTGATCGTCGATGGGACAGACCCC
>WBZY01001797.1_pt1 | contig 10060 bp, 4 predicted proteins | sample 5204191 | NCBI WGS metagenome assembly WBZY01 (sample SAMN12344363, study PRJNA552823) | activated sludge metagenome | biome: Activated sludge suspended growth; feature: Anammox Sidestream; material: Wastewater; isolation source: activated sludge from anammox sidestream of wastewater treatment... | reverse complement strand
GGAAACTGCACGATCTGCCCGTTGTGCTGAAAAAGAACCTGATGAATGCCAGGCTGGGTAAGGGATATAGCACATCAGGAATTCAGAAAAACATTTCTCACGGGCGACATGCGACCACGGAAACCATTTCAGACTACGCATACACGTTACGCGTTGAATCTGATGGCACCTTCGTCTGTGAATGCGTAACCGATGCCTTTACTCCCCTTACCGGCCATACCCTTGAAGAAATAGACGGGCATGACGGCTGGTACAGTCTTATCTGTCCGGAAGATAAGACTCTTTTTCTCCAGCACCGGAATTATCTGCTTTCCGGCCAGCCGAAAATAAGTGAATTTCGTATCATCACAAAAACCGGAGAAAAGCTCTGGTTGCGTGACTATGCTCAACCGGTGTGGGGAGATGCACAAGGTCGCGTCATCCATATCTATGGCACGGCGCACAATATTACCGAACGCAATCGGGCGGAGGAACGCATCCGTCTCTATGGAGAGATCTTAAATAATCTGCAAATTGGCCTGGTTGTCTGGCAATTAGAGAATATCGATGATGTCAAAACCTACAAACTTATTGCCGCTAATTCTGCTGCTGCTCAATGTACCGGTGTGGCATTGGGAAATCTCATCGGAAAGACCATGACAGAGTGTTTTCCTGCCCTTATGGAAACTGAAGTCCCACAGAGTTATGCAGAGGTTGTCCGTTCCGGGAAGGCAAAGAATATGAAAGAAGATCGCTTTTCCGATTCGGGCAATTTAAAGACGATCTTTTCCGTCAGGGCCTTTCCACTCACGAATAATTGTGTGGGTATAGCGTTTGTGGACATTACGGAAAGCGAGAAGATACATGAAGAATTAAAACTCTTTCAATTACTGTTCGCTGAAATAAGAGATCTCGCATATATCTGCGATACGCAGGGCAATATTTTATATGTAAACAATGTTTTTGAAAAACTTACGGGTCATAAGCCTGAAGAATTCTTTGGAAAATCATTTGCACCTCTGTTTGATGAAGAGAACCTGCAAAAGGCAATGGATTTCCATAAAAGAACCGTGGCGGGGGAAAGCCTGCAATTTGAACTCCGGTTTAAAAAAACGGGGATCGTATGCGAATTCAGGAATTTTCAGTTAAGGGACGGAACGGGAAATGTCCTGAGGACCATTGGTATTGCCCGCGACATTACGGAACGCCGTCGTGCGGAAGAAGCTCTGCAGGAATCACATAAACGACTTACTTCGGTTTTGGATGGCCTGAGTGCCGTGGTATACGTTGCGGACTTGAAGACCCACGAAATCCTGTATACCAACAAATATTTGAGGGATCTTTTGGGGAATGTCACCGGCAAAATCTGCTGGCAGACCTTTCAGACAAATCAGGCAAAACCGTGTGATTTTTGCACCAATCACAAACTTCTCGACGCCGACGGAAATCCGTCCGGGGTATACTCCTGGGAATTTCAGAATACCGTTGACGGCCGGTGGTATGCAATTTCTGACAGGGCAATCACCTGGGTAGACGGCCGTATTGTCCGGCTCGAAATAGCAACCGACATCAGCACGCGCAGGCAAACTGAAGAAGCGCTGCGAGAAACAAATCAAACGCTTCAGGCGTTGATTCAAGCCTCGCCGCTGGCTATTATCGCCCTTGATTCCCAGGGAAACGTTACCCTGTGGAATCAGGCTGCTGAACGCATGTTTGGCTGGAGTCAGCACGAGGCGCTGCATCGTCCTCTCCCGATCGTTCCTGATGATAAACAGGAAGAGCTCCGCACCTTGAGAGAAAGGGTATTGCGCGGGAACTCCTTTACGGGCGCCGAGGTGCGGCGGCAGAAGCGTGATGGGTCCACGGTTGACATCAGCCTCTCCACGGCGCCGCTGCTGGATGAACAGGGTAACGCAAAGGGCATCGTGGGCGTAATTGCGGACATTACTCACCTCAAACGAACCCGTGTTATTGACGCGTTGCTTCACGAAATTGATCAATTTGTACTGCAGGGACAACCACCGGATGTTATCCTGCCATATGTATGCACGCGCCTTATGGAAATATTTGCCCATCCCCTGGTGTGGATCGGCATGAAAGAAACCGATGGCACGGTAAGCATCTCAGCGCAAGCCGGCGCCCAGGAAAGCTACCTCAGGGGTTTCAAGGCACGATGGAAAGATATTCCTGAGCATGAGTGCATCATTGGCCTTGCCATTCGCACCGGAAAGTCACAGACCATCGATGCGCAAGAACCAGCCTTTCAGCAATGCCGGGAACGGGCTCGTCAGCATGGATTGCAATCCTTCCTTGTAGTTCCCTTATTTTCTGAGGACAAGGTGATTGGTACGTTACAATTGTACGATCACAAGACTCATGTCTTTGACGCTGGAACAATTCGCGTGCTGGAGAATCTGGCTGCCCGTATCAGCATTGCCTTGTTGGTTGCAAGAGATCAGCAACGTCTGCGTCTGCACAGCGCCGCAATGGCGGCGGTGGCCAATGCCGTATTTATTACGGATAACAAGGGGTGCATTACGTGGGTCAATGATGCATTTACCCGGCTGAGCGGATACACCCCTGACGAGGTCTGTGATCAGACCCCGCGTTTGTTCAAATCAGGCCGGCATGATCTCACATTCTATCAGCAGATGTGGCAGACGATAATCGCCGGAAAGGTCTGGCGTGGAGAAGTTGTAAACTGTCACAAAGACGGCCGTTTTTACACCGTAAATCAGACTATTACTCCCCTCCTGGATCAGAATGGAAAAACACACCACTTTGTTGCGGTGCATGAGGACATTACAGAAAAGAAGGAGGCAGAAAAGCAAATGGTGTACATGGCACATTATGACGCATTAACCCATCTGCCGAACCGTATCTTGTTTACCGACCGCCTGCGCCAGGAAATGATTCATGCAAATCGGAATAAAAGGCTGACATCGGTGATATTCCTTGATCTGGACCGGTTTAAAACGATTAACGATACGCTGGGGCACGCCTTTGGCGATCTGTTGCTGAAGGCCCTTGCGGACCGTCTGAAGAATTGTATCCGTGAAGGAGATACGGTGTCACGGCTGGGAGGCGACGAATTTATCTTTATCATCTCAGACATCAGCCATCCGCAGGACGCTGCCCTTATAGCGCAAAAGATTCTTAATGTCCTGTCTGCCTCTTTTCACCTTGAGGGACACGAAGTACACGTAGCCTCCAGCATAGGTATCGCTATCTATCCGTTAGATGCAAATGACATAGACAATCTGATTAAAAAGGCTGACATTGCTATGTACCATGCCAAAGAACAGGGTGGAAATATCTTCAAGTTCTACATGGAAGACATGAATATTAATAACTATGAACGACTCCTGCTGGAGAATGACCTCCGCAAAGCGCTGGCAAAAGGCGAGCTGACCGTGTATTACCAGCCGCAGGTGGATCAGAACACCGGTACGATCATCAGCATGGAGGCGTTGCTACGCTGGCGGCATCCCAACCGGGGAATGCTCTACCCTGAAAAATTCATTCCCATAGCTGAAGAAACCGGCCTCATTATCCCCATCGGCGAATGGGTGCTGATGACCGCATGCGCTCAAACCAGGGCATGGCACAATGCAGGGTTTCCCACGCTCCGTATTACCGTTAATGTTTCCGTACGCCAGTTTAAACAACAGAATCTGGTGAACATCATTACCCGTGTGTTGCAGGAAACTGGTCTCGATCCGAATTTTCTGGAACTGGAACTTACGGAAGGCATTATCATGCAGAACGACATGGCTATTCTCGCCACGCTTCAGGAGTTGAAATCCGTTGGTGTCCACTTTTCTATCGATGATTTTGGCACCGAATACTCGTCTCTCAGCTATCTGAAACGCTTTCCCATTGACACCCTCAAGATTGACCGGTCATTTGTGCAGGACATTACGACAAACCCGGATGACGCGGCAATTGTCACCGCAATCATTGCCGTAGCAAAAAGTCTCAAGCTGGAGATCGTTGCCGAGGGTGTCGAAAGCAAAGAACAGGCAGATTTTCTTCGTGAACTTCATTGCAGTAATATTCAGGGATATCTTTACAGCCAGCCGTTATCAGCAGGTGACATAGACCATCTCCTGCAAAAAGGCATAACCCTGAGTTTCAAACCTCAATAATACGTCATCAGGAATTCCCTGTCGCAACGAAAGTTCACCCTTGTGGGGAACACATAGCGTCGCACAGCCTCAGCCAGGTTCCTTCTAAAAGATGCTGGGTTGGCGTTTAAAAACGTACCGTGAAAAGAACGATTTTGCGCCGTGCCCCGCTTATTATCCATCCATATTCCTGATTATCTCATCAGCGAATTCGGAACATTTCACCAGTCTGGCGCCGGTCATCTGGCGTTCGAGATCATACGTTACCGTCTTGCGCCGGATCGTCTTTTCCAGGGCGCACACGATCATCGTTGCGGCATCGCTCCATCCAAGGTGTTCAAACATCATGACCCCGGACAAAATAACCGAGCCCGGATTGACCTTATCCTGCCCCGCGTATTTCGGGGCGGTGCCGTGCGTGGCCTCAAACACGGCAGCCTTGTCTCCTATATTTGCTCCGGGCGCCATGCCCAAACCGCCAACCTGCGCGGCACAGGCGTCGGAGATATAGTCGCCATTGAGATTCGGCGTGGCAATCACGTCATATTCCTCCGGCCTTAAAAGCACCTGCTGGAACATTGCGTCGGCAATCCTGTCCTTTATCACAATCTTCCCTTTCGGCACAACACCGGTATGTTTCTTGAAAACGTCATCTTCCGTGATGATATATTTTGCAAATTCTTCCTTTGCCACCTCGTAACCCCATTCACGAAAGGCGCCTTCGGTAAACTTCATAATATTCCCTTTATGCATAAGGGTTACGCTCCTGAGTCCCTTATCGATAGCATATTGTATGGCGCGTCGCACCAGCCTTTTTGAACCGGCAACACTCATGGGCTTGATGCCAATGCCAGAATCCCTTCGGATCTTTTTCCCCAGTTCCTGATCGAGGAATGCAATGAGCTTCTTTGCCTCAGAAGACCCTTTTTTGTATTCGATCCCTGCATAGACATCTTCCGTATTTTCCCGGAAAATGACGACATTGAGTTTTTCTGGAGATTTTACCGGACACGGCACACCTTCAAAATACCGCACCGGACGGACGCAGGCGTACAAATCGAGTTCCTGGCGAAGGGCGACATTAAGACTTCTGATACCTCCGCCTACCGGCGTGGTAAGCGGCCCCTTAATAGCGACTTTATATTTCCTGATGGCATTCAGGGTCTCTTTGGGAAGCCATTCCCCCCGTTCTTTAAAGGCACATTCCCCTGCATAGATCTCCTGCCAGGAGATACGTTTTTTTGTCTTGTAGGCCTTGCTCACCGCCGCATCAAATACGCGGACGGATGCGTCCCAGATATCCGGTCCCGTGCCATCCCCCCGGATGAAGGGGATAACGGGATTGTCGGGAACAACCAGACGATTCTTTTCTATTTTTATCACCTCACCACAACCGGAAATGCTCTTCATTTTAGACAACTTCTCTACCTCCTTATTTTGTTTGAAATTTTTACCAGTAAGTCCTGTGCCTCCTGATCGCCGGGACTGAGCGCAAGGGTCTTCTGCGCCGTCTTCTCGGCAAGTTCGTACTGGTGTCTGTTGTAATACATGATACTGAGGAATTTATACGCTGCAATCGATTTTTCATCACACTGAATTGCCTGTTCGCATTCAGAGGCAACCTTGTCCCAGTCCGCATTTTTCAGGTATAGCTCCGCTAAAAGTACATGAATATTTGCAAAGGCATGTTTCGGATGGCTCTTCGTGAACGTCTGAAGGATTTGTTTTGCCTCGGCATATTGGCCTTTTCTGACAAGGGTATCAGCAAGGTTGTACGTATAAAAGGGATTATCAGGTCTCAAGGCTATCGCCTTCTGAAATGACCGGATTGCATGGTCGCGCATTTCTTCTTTTTGATACATCACCCCAAGATTATTATGGTAATCCGCCACGGATGGGTTAAGGTCGATCAGTTTTTCATAACAGGATATCGACTCAGTGAGGTTTCCCAGGGAAAGATACAGTTTCGCCAAATTTTCCTGGTACATAGGCTCTTTTGGTTCTCGTTCTATCGCCCCGCTGAATGCATGAATTGCCTCTTCGTACCTGCCCATTTTACCGAGGATGGCGCCGAGATTGTTATAATAAGCAGGGTCTGAAGGATTCAGCTTCACCGATTTCCTTGCAAAAATGAGGGCGTGATCCAGGTCTCCTTTTTGTGCATACGCGCTGGCCAACCGGTACACTGTATTCAGGTCGTCTTGCCGGATCAGGTAGGCCTTGAGCAATTCTTCAATCGCCCGGTCTGTAGCTCCCTTTTTGCTATATAAAGAAGCGAGGTTACTGTGGAAAATGGACTGAAAAGGGTCTGCGTCAATTGCCTTTTCATACCAGGCAATAGCGATGTCTGTCGTATTTCTGCCATAGCGGTCTGACAGGAACTGGTGAATCATCCCCAGATGAAAAAATCCCATGAAGTGTTCCGGGATCAGCCGCAAGGTATTCTGGGCTTCCGCGTATGCCTTTTGTATCCAGGTCTCATGGTTTGTCTTCAACGCAACGTGCAGATATGTTCTGCAGAGTTCATCCCGGTAAAAGGTCTCGTAGGGATTAAGAAAGATGGCATGCCTGATATAAGGCGCTCCCTTTTCTGCCGCCGTCAGCAGATTTTCCTTCTCGTACTCCATGATCCTGCGCCCATATTCAAAACAGGCGTCCGCTCGATACACCCGAAGGATAAAGACAGTGGCGAATCCAAGGGCTGCCAGCGCTATGCCGCAACCCGCCCATTGCAAGGAAATGCGCAGGCGGGAAACAGGGATGATGAAAGACTGCGCATGCCCGGATTTTTCCTCTTCACAACTCCCACCGGCTTCCGCGCTGCGCACATCAACCGCCAACGCCCTTTCGTTTATTTTTATCACGGCGATGCAAAGCCCCAGCATCACCCAGAAAAGGGATACAATCGGGGTGTTCCCGAAACTGAATTCGTTTTGGATAAGATAACATACGATTCCGGCCAGGAGTCCCAGTACAAGAAGCTTGCTCCGGCCATTCAACCGTTTATACGTTTTACCAATAAAAGCGCCGAAGGCAGTGAGGAGCCAGACATAGGTGCCAAGGCCAATGATACCGCGGGTGACGGTTATATCAAGGATATCGTTGTGGATCCTATCCTGCCGGGGAAACGGAAAACCATGGTCGCTTTCACGGACAGCATATACCTTTGCCAAATTCTTCTGATAAAGAATGCCTATCGTATCAGGACCAATTCCCAGAACAGGGTAGTCTTTTATGATACGTAATGCCGCCAAATACTGAAATATACGGGAAAAAGAGGAGCCAGTAACAGAAAACTTACTGGCAATCCAGGGCCTTTTAAGAGTCTGGCTGTTGTCTGAAACCAGATCGTCCGTCGGAGCCTCCGTTGCTTGCACATCAGCCGTGAAATGTTTAATAACCGACGTTTCGTGTCGTAGATTAAAAAATATCCCAATAAGAACGAATACCGTAATGAGCGCTGCGCATTTACCTCTTTTTCGGATCTCTCTTTTGAAAATGAAAAACAAGAGCGGCGCCAAACCTCCCAAGAGCGCCACAAAACATGCACGGGTATTGGTAAGCCAAAAAGCAGTATACATGACCGACGGTACGATAAAGAAAATCCACCCCAGGTACGAACCCTTTGAACCAGATGATTCTTCCTGCTGGAAAGGAATAAGGAAAAAAAGAACCGTAGCTATCGGCAAAGTCATGACCAGATAGGCGGAAAAGAAGACGGGGTTTCCAAAGGTGGAGAATACCCGTCTCGCCTCAAAACTGCTCCACCGGAACATGTCATATCCAAGGTGCTGTGCAATCCCGTAGCACGATGCAAGAACAGCGCTGGTAAGAATGGCGGTGATAAGAAGGAATATCCGTTTTCTGGTCGTTATAAAATTGACCGTGGCGTAAAAAAGAAAGAGATAACATACCGTAGCGGTCAAACCCTCAAATCGCTTATACGTGCCAAAAAGGCTCATGAGGGGGTTTATGGACACGACCGTTGAAATGATAAAGACACCGGCATAGGCAAGGATGGGTACGTCTAAAGCGGTTCGTGCAAAGGCAAAACGCTGCTTGCATGCCGCCAAAATAATCCAGAAAGCCAGGAGGATCGCCGTGAGTAAATATAAGACCGTTACCTTGCTCAAATCGAAGACGCTGTAAATGCGTATATCAAAAAAGAGCGGGACGATGACCACAATCGCAAGTAAGAAGCCGATGATTACTTTCTCGCAATACAGCGAAATGATCTCAAGGCTATTTTTCATTGCATCATTCATGATTTTGAGTACAATCTATGCGAATCCCTTCCCGGCGCCAGGAGGGTGCCCTTTCTTAATTTTAGATAACACTTTAGTTTTTTGAAAAGGTAGGGGCGAAGCATTTGCCTGCTTGGGGTGTGAATACATGTATGCCAGTTTATGGCAAATGCTTCGCCCCTACACCGTGCGGCAACATCGTTATTATGGTAATTTTTCAAAAAACTAAAGTGTTACAATTTTAGATATTTCCCTACGCACGGTGAAGATCGCTATTAATACAACATCTGCTGTTGCCGGAGGTGGTGTTACCTACCTGAAAAACCTGCTGGCATCGTTATCAAAACTGGATACGACTCACCGCTATCTCATCCTGACAACCCGCGCAGGGAAGGACATCTTCTTTTTTCCTCACCCCCGTTTCACCTTTTTGTCTTTTCGGATGCCTTCAAAAAACACCCTCTTACGCCTCTGCTGGGAGCAGTTCTTCTTGCCCCGCTTCCTCAAAAGGAAGCGCGTTACCCTGCTGTTTTCTCCGGCAAATGTGTGCCCTCTTTTTGGCCGTCTTACAAACGTAGTTATGATACAGAACATCGAACCTTTTAGCAATAGGGTTCCGGAAAATCGCTATTTCCTGCAGCGTATCCGTCTAAAATTCCTGAAACTGCTCACGATTCTATCGGTGCAGAAAGCCCGGACAACGATCTTCCCCTCTCTAAAAGCCCGCAGCGATATCGAAAAATCGGGAGTCACGATGAGACACGCGGAAGTGATTTACCACGGCATGAACCGGGAAATATTTCACCCCTTTCGTGAGAATGATAACGCCTTGCTTCAATGCAAGAAAAAATATCAGGTGAATTCCTTTATTCTCTTTGTATCCAACATTCAGAGATACAAAAACGTCTTCGAGCTTATCAGGGCCTTTGTCTTGTTGAGGGACACCATAGACAGCGCCATGCAGCTTGTCCTTGCGGGAACCTGCCTCGACAGGAAATATTATAATGAGATGAAGTCTTTTATCATACGGGAAGGATATGAGCGCCGGATTCGCTTTTTGGGGAACGTTCCCTATGAAGACCTGCCCTGTTTATACGCTGCCTGCACCTTATTTGTCTATCCTTCAACATGCGAGTCATTTGGAATGACCCTGGTGGAGGCAATGGCCTGCGGCGCCCCGGTCCTTGCATCCGGCAGGGAGCCAATGCAGGAAATTTGCGCGGATGCGGCCATCTATTTTGATCCCATGAATCCGGCGGCCATCGCCGATGTGATCAGGAATACGATCAGGAATCCCGATCTCCTCTCCGCATTGAAAAAAAAATCTCTGGAACGGGCAAAGGCATTTTCCTGGGAAAATACGGCAAGAGACACGTTAAAAGCCCTTACCAACATGCACTGAATTGCAACCATTGAGCTTTTTGGAGGAACGGTCCGGTGCCTGCGGGCTATTTCAGCAGGAGCAAAGCAATTTCTGGTATGAACCCTATCCCCTCTGCATGGCTGGTTCAATCTGCAAGGCCGAACGAGACTGGCGGCTTAGCGTGAATTTCAAAGACCCTCATGATCCCATCACTTACAGGAGGAAACAGGATGGTGTGCAGTGCCATTATTAATCGTCTCATAATAATATTAACATGCTGCAGCATACCTCGTTGTTTTATTATTGAAATAAGCACGCACTCTATCCTGTGTTTTTTGGATAAACCG
>WBZY01001796.1_pt1 | contig 10066 bp, 7 predicted proteins | sample 5204191 | NCBI WGS metagenome assembly WBZY01 (sample SAMN12344363, study PRJNA552823) | activated sludge metagenome | biome: Activated sludge suspended growth; feature: Anammox Sidestream; material: Wastewater; isolation source: activated sludge from anammox sidestream of wastewater treatment... | reverse complement strand
GGCGCGAGGCGGGCGCGCGTCTGCACGTGCGGTGCCGGGCCACCCGCAGCCGCGCCCCTGCGCTGCGCCGCCAGCGCTGGACAGGCGCACGCGGATGCGTGACAGTGCGCGCGCACATGTGCGCCACGGGAGTACGGTGATGGGTCGTTTCGAGCGCAGTTGGACCCTGCTCAAGGCAAGCGCGGCCGTGCTGCGCGCGGACCGGCGCCTGTTGCTGCTGCCGCTGCTGTCTTCCATCGCCAGCCTGGTCGTGATCGCGACCTTCGCGCTGCCGTTGGCCGGCAGTGGCGGGTTGGCCAGGTTCGATGCGGGCCAGCCCACGGCAGGCGTGCTGTTCGGCTTCGCGTTCTACTTCGTGCAGTTCTTCGTGATCGTGTTCTTCAATGCCGCGCTGGTCGCTGCCGCGCGCATGCACCTGGATGGCCAGCGTCCGAGCCTGTCGGCGGCGCTGGGCATGGCCGCCTCGCACTGGCTGCGCATCCTCGGCTACGCCGCGATCGCGGCCACGGTGGGCGTGCTGCTGCGCGCGATCGAGGAACGCGCGGGCTGGTTCGGCCGCATCGTGGCCGGGCTGTTCGGCGCGGCGTGGACCGTGGCCACGTTTCTCGTGGTGCCGGTGCTCGTGCACGAGAACATCGGTCCGCTCGACGCGGTCAAGCGCAGTGCGCAGCTGTTGCGCCAGACCTGGGGCGAGAACCTCATCGGCACGCTGGGCCTGGGCTTCGTGTTCGGGCTGTTCTACGTCGGCTGGGCCTTGCTCGCGGCGTTGATCGTCGGTGGTGCGATCGCGGCGCATTCGACCGTGTTGATCGTGCTGGGCGGGGTGGTGGTCGTGCTCGGCTTCGTGCTGCTGGGTCTCATCCACAGCGCGCTCAACGGCGTGTATGCGGCGGTGCTGTACCGCTACGCGCAGACCGGGGACGGTGGCGCGGGATTCGACGGGGCACTGGTGGCGCAGGCGTTCCGCAGCAAGGCCTGAACTCGCGCGGCGGGCACAGCGGCGCTGCCGCGCTGGTCGCTTTCGCCGGAGCGCGCTTCACCGCGGGCCCGCGCGGGGAGGGCACGCCGTCGATGAAGGCGAGTACGCCACGCAGGGTCGGTGCGCGCACGGCGTGGCGGCGAGCACGCCGCCCGTCCCGGGATCGACTTCGTCACCGCTGGTGAACTGTCGCAATGCTGCGAAAACGGCGATCATCGCCTCGCACCGGCAGCGGGGAAGGTCATGGACCAGATCCACATCGACGAATTGCGCGTGGAGGCCGTCATCGGCGTCTACGACTGGGAACGCGAGCTCAAGCAGCAGTTGCTGCTGACCATCGCACTCGGCTTTGACAACCGCGCGGCGGCCAGTGCCGGTACGCTCGACGCCAGCCACGACTATGCGCGGATCTGCGAGACGCTGCGCGAATGGGCGGCCGCCTGGCAGGGCGAGTTGCTGGAGGCGTTCGCCGAAGACAGCTGCGCCTTGCTGCGCGAACGCTTTGGTGCGAGCGACATCGACCTGCGCGTGGACAAGCCGCTCGCGGCGCAGAAGCTCGGCTGTGCACGAGTCGGCGTGCGGGTACGGCGCAGCTTCGGCTGATGACGCGGCGCTGGCTGCTGCTGCTGGGGTCCACGCTGGCCGACGATGCGCGCGTGCGCGCGGCGCTGGTGGCGCTGGGCGAGCTTGGCGCCGTGCGTCTGCTCGCGCCGATCCGCCATGGCCCGGGCAGCCGTGATCCGCGGCGCAGCTACTTCAATGCGCTGGCCGAGCTCGAATGCGCGCTCGGGCGCGACCAACTGGTCGCCGCGCTCAAGGCGGTCGAGCACGCGCTCGGGCGCCGGCGCGGGCAGGCCGAGGTTGCGATCGACATCGACCTGCTCGCATGCGGGCAGGCGGGGCGCTGGCATGCCGATGCGCATGCGCTGGACAAGGGCGAGTTCGCGCAGCCGCACACGCTCGCGCTGCTGCAGGCCGCGGGCATCGCGCCCGAAGGACTGGCGCGCGACTGATCAGATGTGCAGCAGGCGGCCGCCATCCACCGGCAGGATCACGCCGCTGCAGTAGGTCGCATCGCGCAGCAGGAACAGCGCCGCGGTCGCGATGTCCTGCGGGCTGCCCTGGCGCTGCAGCGTGGTGCGTTCGGCCAGCAGTTGCGGGGTTTCGGCCTTGACCGGGTTGGTCGACCACAGCACGTTGCCCGGGGCGATGCCGTTGACGCGCACCTGCGGGCCCAGTTCCACCGCGAGCACCTTGGTGACCATCGCCAGCGCGGCCTTGCTGATGACGTACAGCCCGTGGTTGGGCAGTGGGCGCTCGGCGTATACGTCGACGATGTTGACGATCGCGCCATGGCTGTCGCGCAGCGCGGCCGCGGCGGCGCGCGCGAGGAACCATGGCGCGCGCGCATTGACCGCGAGGAAAGCATCCCATTGCGCGGCGGTGGCATCCGCCAGCGGCGTCGCGTGGAACTGCGCGGCGTTGTTGACCAGCGCATCGAGCCGGCCGAAGCGCGCGAGCGCGGCCTCGACCAGGCCGGGCAGGCTGTCGACGTCGGCCAGGTCGGCCTGCAGCGCGATCGTACTGTCGCGACGGCTGGCCTCGAGCTCGCCGATGAGCTGGTCGAGTTCGGCCCACGAGGCATGGCAATGCAGCGCCAGGTCGTAGCCGGCGGCATGCAGCGTGCGCGCGATCACTGCACCGACGCGGCGTGCCGCGCCGGTGATGAGCGCGGCCGGACGCGGACTGGACTCATGCATCGCTGTTGCCCTCCCCCAAACGGTATGCTCGGCGTCCCGGCACTCGCGCGAGTGTCGCAGAAAACGCCTGCCCGCACCCGTGCACAGCCGCCTGCCCGAACCCAGTGCCGACGAACTTGCGCATTCGCGCGATCTGGTCGCGTTGATCCGCAACGAGATCGCCGCCAACGGTCCGCTGCCGTTCTCGCGCTACATGATGCTCGCGCTGTACGCGCCGGGCCTTGGCTACTACAGCGCCGGCCGCACCAAGTTCGGCGCGGCCGGCGATTTCGTCACCGCACCCGAGCTGGGTGCGCTGTATGCGCGCTGCATCGCCCGCGCACTGGCGCCGAGCCTGCTCGAACTGGGCGCGACCGCCGACGTGCTCGAACTCGGCGGGGGCAGTGGTGCATTCGCGCTCGCGGCGCTGCGGGAGTGGCAGGCGCTGGGCGTGCTGCCGCGGCGCTACCTGTTGCTGGAGCCGAGCGCCGACCTGCGTGCGCGCCAACGGGCGCTGCTCGAAGGCGAACTGCCGACCGCCGTCGCCGCGCGTGTAGCCTGGCTCGACCGTCCGCCGCAGGCGTCGTGGCAGGGCATCGTGTTCGCCAACGAGGTGATCGACGCGCTGCCGACCACGCGCTTTGCGATGCGCGATGGCGAGGTGTGGGAGGAGCATGTCGACGCGGGCGCGAGCGGTCTGCGGCGCGTGGATCGACCGGCCGATGCGCTGGTCGCGGGCGCGGTGCGCCACGTCGAGCGCGAACTGGGCGAGCCGTTCGCCGACGGTTACCGTTCGGAGATCCTGCCGCAGCTGCCGTACTGGCTGCAGGCGGTGGCCGCGCCGCTCGAGCGCGGGCTGGTGCTGTTCGTCGACTATGGTTATCCGCGCCGCGAGTACTACCTGCCCGAGCGCAGCGACGGCACGCTGGTGTGCCACTACCGCCACCATGCCCATGCCGACCCGCTGCACTGGCCCGGGCTCACCGACCTCACCGCGTTCGTCGACTTCACCGCGCTGGCGGAAGCCGGTGTGGGCGCGGGCTTCGACCTGGTCGGCTATGCGCCGCAGGGCCGCTTCCTGCTGGCCAGCGGCCTGCTCGACCTGGTCGAGGAAGTCGCCGACGATCCGCTCGAACACCTGCGTCGCGTGGCCGAGGTCAAGCGCCTCACCCTGCCCGGCGAGATGGGCGAGCGTTTCCAGTTCATGGCCTTCGCGCGCGGGCTCGACCAGGCCCTGCCGGCGCTGCGCGCGAGCGACCGCTCAGCACGGCTGTAGCGGCTGCGGATTGAACACGTTGCGGTCGATCGCGTCGATCGCCTGTTCGCGCGCGCGGCGCAAGGCCTCGCCGAGTGCGGGGCCGCTCAGGCCCTGGGCCAGCAACGGCGCCGTCGCGACCGCGCGCGCGGCCGCGTGCGCCGCACGCAGCCACGCCGCCTGCGGATAGCGATCCTGGGCATGGCCGCGGCGGCCGCGTGCATCGGCTTCGCAGGCGAGCAGGAACCGCGCCAGGCGTTCGGGCCGGCGCAGCGCATCGAGGCGTTCCAGCAGCGCGAGCACGGTGGCCGCGCGCAACTCGAACGCGCGATGCGTTTCCAGATGGTGGCGGCACACGAGCTCGGCCAGCGCGGCGTGCTCGGCCGGCACCTTGATGCGTGCGCACAACGCGCGCAGCGGCGCCAGCCCGCGCTGCTCGTGGCGGATGTGGCGCGGCAGTTCGGCTGCGGGCGTGAGCGCCTTGCCCAGGTCGTGGGTGAGCGCGCAGAACGCGACGAGGTCGTCGCCCGGCGCGAGCTGGGCGGCCATGTCGAGCACGAGCTCGACATGCGCGCCGGTGTCGATCTCGGGATGGAACTGCGCGCGCTGCGGCACGCCGTACAGCGCATCGACTTCGGCGAACACCACGCGCAACGCGCCGCAGTCGCGCAATGCGCGCACGAATGCCGAGGGTGTCGGCTCGGCCAGCGCCTTGCGCGTTTCCTGCCACACCCGCTCGGCCACCAGATGGTCGACCTCGCCGGCTTCGACCATGCCACGCATGAGTGCGAGCGTTTCGGGCGCGATGGCAAAGCCGAGCGCGGCGTAGCGCGCGGCGAAGCGCGCCACCCGCAGCACCCGCACCGGATCCTCGGCGAACGCGGGCGAGACATGGCGCAGGCGGCGGGCCTGCAGATCGTGCGCGCCTCCGAACGGATCGATCAGCGTGCCGTCCTCGGCGCGCGCCATCGCATTGATCGTGAGGTCGCGGCGCGCGAGGTCCTGTTCCAGCGTCACCGTGGCATCGGCCTGGAAGCTGAAGCCGTGGTAGCCGCGGCCGGTCTTGCGCTCGGTGCGCGCGAGCGCGTACTCCTCCTGGGTGTGCGGATGCAGGAACACCGGGAAGTCCTTGCCGACCGCGCGAAACCCGCGCGCGAGCATCTGCTCGGGCGTGGCGCCGACCACCACGTAATCGCGGTCGACCAGCGTGCGCCCGAGCAGTTGATCGCGGACCGCGCCGCCGACGAGGTAGATGCGCATGGCTGGAGGGTGGTTGCCGATGCGCCATTGTGCCAGCGTTGGCTGCGGCTGCCGGCGTGGCGCGCTCGCCGGGCCGGCCGCGCTACTGGGCGGTGCCGGCTGCCGTGGCGGCATCGCCCGCGGGCTCGGCCGACGCGGCGCAGCTCACCGCCTTGCGCGGCGTGTCCGCGGTCGGCGGCGTGTAGGGCTGGCCGATCCTGGGCATGCGCGAGGACAGCGCCAGCGCGTTGCCGTTGATGCGCCAGTCGTAGATCACGCTGAAGGCCATCACGCGCGCGACGTACTCGCGTGTTTCCTTGTACGGAATCGTTTCGATGAAGAAGTCCGGGTCGAGTCCGCCGCGGGCCTCGAGCCAGCGCGCCACCGCGCCCTGGCCCGCGTTGTAGGCCGCACTGGCCAGCCATGGGCTGCCCTGGTAGGCGCTGGCCATCTGCGCCAGGTAGTGGGTGCCGAGCGTGATGTTGAGCTCGGGGTCGAACAGGTCGCTGGGCTTGCCCACGTGCAGCTTGAGCGACTTGGCGACCTGCTTGCCGACCGTGGGCAGCAGCTGCATGAGGCCGTAGGCGTTGGCGTGGGAGCGCGCGTCGCTCATCCATGCGCTTTCGGCGCGCAGGATGCCGTAGGCCCAGCTCGGATCGATGCCGGCAGCGTTGGCCGCGCGGTGCATGGTGTCGGCCATGCCCAGCGGAAAGCGCTGCTCGTACAGGCGCTGGGTTTGCGGGTCGGCCGAGAAGGCGAACACCGCGCGGTCGTACCAACCCTTGCGATAGGCGTAGTCGGCCGCGAGCCGACGCTCGCGCTCGTCGAGCTTGCCCATCGCGAAGTTCCATTCGCGCCGCGCTTCGCGCAGCATGCCCAGCTCGCGCCACTCAAACGCGCGCGCGAGGTCGGCCTGCTGCGCCAGGCGCGTTTCATCGTCCTGCCCGATCGCGAGCGTCTGCGCGCAGATGCTGTAGGGCAGGTCGAGCCAGTCGGCGGCGAGGAAACCATGGAAATTCGCCTCGCGCGCCACCTCGGCGAGGATCGGCCGCGCCTCGGCGTCGCGCCCGAGCCGGCTCAGCACGCGCGCGCGCAGGTAGCGCCAGCGCGCATCGGCCTGTTGCGGTTCGCTCATGCGTTCGAGCGCGGCGAGGGTCTCGGGCAGGTCACCGGCGGCCAGCGCCATGCGCACGTGCCACTCGCGCGTGGCATCGCTGTCGGCGGCTTGCGGCAAGGCCTTCAGGCGCGCCAGCGCGTCGGGCGAATAGCTGGTCGCGCGATACAGCGCGAGCGCATTGAGGATGCGGTCGCGCTGCGGCTCGTCCCACTGGAAGCGCGGTTGCAGGTCGGCCCATAGCGTCTGCGCGCCGGCACTGTTGCTGCGCGCGTAGCGCGCAAGGCCCCACGCGATCGCGTCGCGCGCGCGTGCGGTGTCGGTCCAGCCCTTGGCCTTGGCCAGCGTGGCGGCGGGATCGCGCAGCGCGGCGGCGATGCGCTCGGCCTCGCCGCGCGCGTTGCCGGTCAGCAGGGCGCCCGCATCGGCCACGATCGTGGCGTTGCCGGCCTCGGCCCCGAGCTGGATGCGCTGCCAGACATGCGTTGCGTCGAGCACGCCCTGCACGCGCGCGGCGGCCAGCACCGCGGCGCAGGCGTCGGGCAGCTCGCGCGGGCCGCTCCACAAGGCTTCGAGGTCGCGTGCGTAGTCGAGTCCCTTGCGCGCGGCCACGCGCGCGCGCAGCGCATCGCACTGCAACTCGGCGTCGTTGCTCGCGACGTACAGCGCGGTGAAGGCGTCCCAGTCGCCGCGCCGCGCGAGCTCACGCAGCCAGGCCTTGCGCAGGTCGCTGGCGGGCAAGGTGTCGGGAAACCTCGCGAGGAACGCATCGATCTCGGCGCGCGTGCGCGACTTGAGGTTGCCGCGCAGCGCCGCGAGTTCGACGTAGGGATATAACGGATAGTGATGTTGCTGCAGCAGCGCGGCCCAGCGCCGCGAGGCGTCGGTGGGTGGGTCGCCCGCGGCCGCGAGTGCGGCACGGAACGCATCGCGCTGCTGTTGCAGGTCCGGCGCGGCCGGGCAGGGGGCGACGACAAAGAATGTTGCGACGCACCACATCCAGCGGCACGCAAGCAGACCCATGGACATGCAACTCCCGCCTGAACGAACTGCCGTTGCAGTGTACCGCGTCGTGGCCAGACATCGTGCAGTTGCACAACCGGCGCTGTACAAGTTGTAAACATTTCATTTACATTTCCTCCGCTGTACGCAGCGCGCCGTCAGGGGCACGTCGTACGCCGGTGCGGGCAATACTTCCCCAAGTTATCGAAGTGGAGACTTCCATGCGCTCATCTGGTCGGGTTCACGTTGTGGTTCACGCGCTCACGGGTGCGATTCTCGCGGCCCTGTATGCGGTCCCTGCCGTCGCGCAGGATCGTCCGGGTGACGATGCACAAAAGCTAGAGGTCATCGAGGTGACCGGTTCGCGCATCAAGAAGGCCGAGATCGAAGGCCAGACGCCAATTCTCACGATCTCGTCCGCCGACATCGAGGCGACCGGCCTCGGCTCGATCGGTGACGTGATCCAGCGCCTGTCGGTGAGCGGATCCTCGCTCAACACCAAGTTCAACTCGGCCGGCAACTTCGGCTTTCCGCCCGATGGCGGCGGCGTGGGCTCGGGTTCGACCACGATCTCGCTGCGCAATCTCGGTGCCAAGCGCACCCTGATCCTCGTCGACGGCCTGCGCTGGGTGAGCGAGTCCTCGGCCTCGGGTGTGTCGGCCGCGGTGGATCTCAATACGATCCCGGCCAGCGCGGTCGAGCGCATCGAGATCCTGACCGACGGCGCCTCCTCGCTGTATGGCTCGGACGCGATCGCGGGCGTGATCAACATCATCACCAAGAAGAGCCAGGAGGGCGGCGCCGCCCGCCTGTACTACGGCGACTATTCGGTCGGCGACGGTGCAACCAAGCAGGGCAACCTGTCGCTGGGCGGCAGCGGTGACCGCTACAGCTTCTTCGTCGATGCGAGCTATTACAAGCAGAACCGCATCAGCTCCAATGACTGGGACCAGTCGCGCTACCCGACGCCAGGCATCAACGGGCAGGTGAATCCGGGTGCGTGGAGCTCGGGTACGCCGGGCGGTCGCTTCATCTTCGCCGCACCCTCGGATTTCGGCGGGCTGTGCCCCGACAACTTCTGCAATCTCGCCGGCACCTTCGGCGGCGCGAATCCCGGGCTTGACGATTTCACCCAGTGGACCAATGCGCACCGCTTCAATTTCGCGCCGTACAACCTGCTGCTCACCCCGTCCGAGCGCAAGTCGTTCTTCGCGCAAGGCACTTATGCGCTCACCGACCACATCAGCTGGAATCTCAAGGGCGTCTACACCCAGCGCAACTCGGTCAACCAGGCCGCGCCGGAGCCGATCTTCCTCGGTTCCGAAGCCGGTACCGGCGGCCTGGCCGACCAGGTCGGCGTCGACGTGACCAATCCGTACAACCCGTTCGGCTTCTCGATTCCCGCCGACGGCTCGCTCGTGACGCGTCGCCCGCTCGAAGGTGGGCCGCGCGTGTTCAGCCAGAGCGTCGACACGCGCTACCTGAGCACCGGACTCAAGGGTGACTTCGGCGTGGGCGATCGGGTGTTCTTCTGGGACGTCAACTTCGTCAGCGCCGAGAACAAGGCCACGCAAACGGTCAACGGCACCTACAACATCGCGCACATCCAGCGCGCGCTGGGTCCGGTCAGCCAGTGCACGGCGCCGTGCGTGCCGCTCAACATCTTCGGCGGCGCGGGGTCGATCACCCCCGAGATGCTCAACTACATCCTGTTCACCGAGAACGACCGCAGCCAGCAGAAGCTCACCGACTGGACCGCCAACATCTCGGGTGACGTGTTCAGCCTGCCGGCCGGTGCGCTCGCGTTCGCGGCGGGCTTCGAGCATCGCAAGCAGAGCGGTTTCTACACACCCGACTCGATCGTGACCGCGGGTGAGTCCAACGGCGTGCCTTCCGGCCCGACCAGCGGCTCCTACTCGGTCAACGAGTACTACCTCGAGCTCAATGCGCCGTTGCTGGCCGATGCGCCGCTGGCCAAGCGCCTGGAGCTGAGCGCCGCGACGCGCTACTCGGATTATTCGAACTTCGGCGGCACTACCAACAACAAGCTCGGCGTGCGCTGGCAGATCAATGACGACCTGACGCTGCGCAGCACCTGGGCCGAGGGCTTCCGCGCGCCGTCGATCGGCGAACTGTACGGCACGTTCTCGCGCTTCGATGCGCAGATCAATGATCCATGCAACTTTGCCACCGGCCAGACCGCCACCAACTGCGCGGCCCTGGGCGTGCCCGATCCGGCCAACTTCGAGCAGTCCAACTCGCAGATTTCGGTGGTGACCGGCGGCAACATCAACCTCAAGCCCGAGGAGTCCAGGAGCCTGACCGTGGGCGCGGTGTACAGCCCGAGCTGGGGTGCGGACACGTCCTGGTCGCGCAAGCTCGACTTCGAGGTCACCTACTACCGCATCAACATCAACAACGCGATCCAGGCCGCCGACGCGCAGACCCAGCTCGACCGCTGCGTGGCCACGCTCGACCCGGTGTTCTGCGGCGGCATCGGCCGCTCCAGTGGCGGCAACATCAACAGCTTCAACAACACGCTGTTCAACCTCGGCCGCGTCCACACCAGCGGTGTCGACCTGGGCGTGAACTGGTTTGGCAACGAGACCGGCATCGGCACGTTCGGCGCATCGCTGCAGAGCACCTACCTGCGCAATTACCGAGCAGTTGCGACCGACTCGGGGCTGGAAGAGCCGCGCACGGTTGGTATCGAGGTCGCGGACAGCGGCATGCCCAAG
>WBZY01001083.1_pt1 | contig 10071 bp, 8 predicted proteins | sample 5204191 | NCBI WGS metagenome assembly WBZY01 (sample SAMN12344363, study PRJNA552823) | activated sludge metagenome | biome: Activated sludge suspended growth; feature: Anammox Sidestream; material: Wastewater; isolation source: activated sludge from anammox sidestream of wastewater treatment... | reverse complement strand
AAGGTTAGGAACATCGTACAGCAACATGTCCGCGAGCCTCGCTGCCACCATAATGGCGACGTCGAGCGCCGATGTGACCTGGACGCGGTCACCTCCCTCGGTGCGGAACTCGGGTTCGGCCGAGGTCGACACGGTGACCCCATCGCCCGAGACGGCGACCGCCTGGGCGGCCTGCACTCCTGCCCAGAGGTTGGCCGGCATGCCCTTTTCGGGGCGGGCGCGCTGCCACGTTGCCAGTGCTTCCTGGAGCAGGGCGGCGATGATTCCCACATCGCCTTCGGCCACGCGCTGGCGCCAGGCGCGCTGCTGGAACATCTCAGTGGAGACCAGCCAGCCTACGAGCAGGAAGACGGCGAGCGTGATGAGGCTGCCGACAACTATCATCGCTCGGCATCCGCGGCGGAGGGCACGGCGCGCTGTGTGAGCGCGTCGCGAGCGGCATCGAACATCACTTCAACCGGCGCGGAGGCGCCCGTCCACAACTCAAAGGCAAGGGCTCCCTGGTAGATGAGCATGGGGAGACCGGGCAGGGTTCGCAGGCCGAGAGCGCGCGCCTTGCGCAGGAGCGGTGTCTCTTCGGGCACATAGACGATGTCCGCCACCATGGCGCCGGGGCTGGCCGTCGACAGGTCGCACGGCATTTCCGACTCGCCTCCACCGCCATGCATGCCCACGGAGGTGCAGTTGACAATGAGGCCGTACCGGTCGAGCGAATCGTCCAGAGCGACGGCAAGGACACTCCCGCCGTTTGATGCGAGGTCGGAGGCGAGCAACCGTGCGCGTTCAGGGGTGCGGTTGGCGATGGCGATTGAGCGCACGTTGGCTTCGATGAGGGCGAAGGCGATGCCGCGGGCTGCGCCGCCGGCGCCAAGTAGCAGCACGGCAGCGCCGGCGGGGTCGAAGTGCGCCTCCCTTCGCAATGAGGCAACGAAGCCGGGGCCATCGGTGTTGAAGCCGAAGAGTCTGCCATTGCGGTTGACGATGGTGTTGACTGCCCCCACGCGGGCGCTCTGGCCACCGAGCTCGTCGAGCATGGGTATGACCGTCTGCTTGTAAGGGATGGTGACGTTGGCGCCGAGGAAGGCCGGGCCCCGCAAACTTACTAACCGGCCCGCAAGAGCCTCGGGCGAGGTCTCCCAGGCCTCATAGCGCACATCGAGGCCGCAGTGGCGGAAGGCGGCTCCCTGGAAGGCCGGCGAAAGCGAATGAGCGACCGGGTGGCCGATGATGCCTGCGAGCTTGGTCACTGCCCGTACCTGGCCTTGTTCTGTTCGTGTTCGGCGATGGTTTCGGCGAAGACGTGCGAGCCATCCTTCTTCAACGCGTTGGCAACGAAGTAGTAGAACTTCGTCTTCTCGGGATTGGCGACGGCCTCGATGCTGGCGAGACCCGGGTTGGTGATGGGCCCGGGGGGCAGCCCCGGGACAAGGCGCGTGTTGTACTTCGAAGGGTTCTCCAGGTCGTCGATGGTGAGCACTTTTTTCCACCAGCCGTACTTTTCGACGCTGGCCGGGTCGAGGGCGGCGGCGAACTGCGTGGTGGGGTCGGCGCCAAGGAGGTCACCTTCGGCGAGCCTGTTGTAGAAGACACCGGCGATGAGGGGGCGTTCGGTGGGCAACACGGCCTCGCGCTCCACGATGGATGCGAGGGTGAGCGCCTGGTGCGGGTCGAGGCCCTGGGCGAGCGCAGCGGCTCTGAGCTCCGGGGTGAACCGTTCGTTCAGGGTTTCAATCATCAGTTTGACGAGGTCGGCAGCGGTCGCGGGGGCGGGCAGAATGTAGGTATCGGGGAAGAGGTAGCCCTGGAGGCCCTGCCCTTCGGGGAGGGTGGCAGCGAGTCCGGGGGGCAGCTTCGCCGCCGCCACGGCGTCCAGGAAGTCCTGTCTGCTGCCGAATCCTGCTTCCGCGGCGAGAGCGGCCATCTCTTCGATGCGAATGCCCTCGGGGAAGGTGACCCTCTGCGTAGGGGCCAGCTTCGCGACGGTGACCTGCCGGATCACGGTTGCGGCGGCGGAGTTCGTGGTCAGCTCGTGGTCGCCGGCGCTCAGCCTGTCCTGCAGGCCCATAAGGCTTACGAGCACCTGGAACTGGCGGCTCGAGCGCACAATGCCCAGCCTTTCGAGGTCGTTTCCCACCTGGCCGGCCGAGGCCCCCTCCTTCAGAGTGTAGGAGACCACCTCGCCCTTTTCGCCCGGCCTGAGCGGCTCGACAACGCGGTCATTGAGCACGGCTGCCGGGGTTGTCGAGACGAAATAGGCCGCCACGAGCGCGACCAGTGCGGTGAGGGCGACGGCACCCATCCAGATGTGCCCGAACGAGAGTCGCGTCACCGTTCAGCTCCCGCCCGGGAATCGAGAACGGCCTGCAAGACCAGCGCCGCGGCGGCCGAGTCCTGGTGGCCGGCCTTGCGGCGGGAGGCGCCTTTGACGATGCGGGCAGCCTGCACGGAGGAGAGTCTCTCGTCCCAGGCGGTAACAGGGATGGCCAGCCGTGCGCGGAGGAGCGCGATGAGCTCGCGAACGCGGGCGGTCTGGGGTGAATCCTCACCGGCAAGGGAGAGCGGGAGGCCGACCACAAGCTCGGCCACGCCCTCGGCGGCGACAAGGCGATTCACGGCGGCAACGAGCTCACCCAGGCTGCCGGCGATGATTGCCGAGCGTGGGTGGGCGAGCAGCCCCAGCTCATCGCTGACGGCGACACCGGTGCGGCGTTCGCCGTGGTCAAGGGCCAGGAGACGGTGTCGCTGCCGGGGCAGTTGCGGTGGGTCCTGGGGCATGCTCGGCGGCGCCTTCCGCGTTTGGGGTTTCGGCCGGGGTTCTGCTGCGGAATTCAACATCAATCCGGAAGCCGAATCGGGGGAGCCAGGGGGCCCAGCCGGGGGTGACATCGACCTCTGCATCATCAATACCATACCGGCTGGCGAGGATCGATTTCGCCGAGGAGAGTGACTTGCCCTTCACAGCATCCCGGACCATCTCCGGGGCGGCCTCGACGGCGAAGAGGCCGCCGATGACGATCTCCGTCCGGACCAGGTTCTTTTCGGGGTCGAGACGGCGGGCGCCAGTCTCACGGGCGTAGACGGAGCCGGGGATCAATTCCCTGCCGGGGCGTTCAGAAGCGAGCACGCTGTGCGCGACCTCTTCGAGGGTGCCCTGCGTCACAGCGAGCGCACTCACGAGGACCCTGACCTCCAATGTCAGGATGTCGGCCGGTTCACCCGCCGGCGCGGAGAGGTCGCCGGGCTCGATCGATGCCTCGGCGGTGCCAAGGAAGACGGCATCGTGAGGGCGCGCCTCAAGGAGGATGCGACGGACGGTGTCGGAGCGGCCCAGGCCCTGGGCGAGCGCGTTTATGGAGGCGATGTCCCTTGTGTCGACGGCCGGCTGCGGTTCGAGGGTACCTCCCGCGGCAGGCTGGGGATTGGCGGCGGCGAGACCCTGGAAGCGTGGGTCCTCCCACTTCCAGGCTGTCCCGGCAGGGAGGTTGGCGCGGGGGCCCGGCTCACGGGCCGTGGCGCCCTGGGTGACCGCAGCACCGGCAGCGATCTGAGTATCCGCTCCTACCTCAAAGACAACGGCGCCGGGCTGGGCGAGGAGCACCGCACCGGCGGGCACAAGCGCCTCCTGCTGCGTGCTGTTGGTGATGGTGAGCACAACCGAGGCGTGCTTCGCCGGCAGTGGCACGGTCCCCGTGGTGGGCACGACGAGCGTGAGGGTCCGCTCGGCGCTGACCTGGCTCGCGGGAACCTCCAGGGCGACGATGTCAACGTCATCCCAGTCGGGAGAGGCCGAGATTGTGATGACCTTTGTCACCTGTTCGGCAGGGGGGTAGGCCACGACCCTGCCGGCCGGGGCCACGGTCACGGCCAGCCCGATGAACACGAGGGCGAGGAGCAGCACAAAGGAGCCCTGCGCATAGCGGCCGATGGAAGGCAGCACCAGGGTCCGCCCGGGGACGCGCAGAGTGATGCGCCCTCCGGCATCCCAGCGGACGTTTTCCGGCCTGCGCGAGACGGGGATGCCCGCCTGCCGCGCCCGTGCGGCAAGGGCGCCCGAGCCGGTGGCAATGGCCACGACCTTGCCCGCCTCATCGGCATGACGCTGAAGGCGGCGAATTCCGAGCTCAGTGGCGAGCTTCCGGTTTCCTCTTGGGGCATGCACGACCACGGCGAACGTGGGCGTGGCGTCTATCCGGCCGCAGACAGCGGCGATTTCTTCTTCGCGATCGATCTGAATGACGCTGGCGAGGCCTGAGGTTTCGCCGGACGGTGCGGCATCGCCGATCATGGGGCCGTCGTCGTCAGGCATCGGTTAGGTCACCCGGCTACCCGGGCCCAAGCGCAGCAGTACCCAGGCGCCGGGCTGCTTCCAGGGCAGCATCGATGAGGGCGACATCCTTGGCACCCGCCTGTGCCATGTCGGGTCTTCCGCCGCCACCGCCACCCGCGACGCGGGCAACCTCCCTGATGATGTTCCCGGCGTGCACCCCGCGATCGACAAGGTCCGGCGTAGCCGCGGCGATGAATGCGGGCCGTCCATCGATGTCGGCGCCGAGCACGAGGAGCGCCGGCTTCAGGCGGTCGCGCACGCGGTCAGCGATCTCCTTCAAGGCATCGGGCGAGCCCACCTGAACCCGTCCGACGACGAGGCTGGCACCGTTGACCTCGATTGCGGAGCCAGCCAGGGCTTCGGCAACGGTGGTGCCTTGCAGGCGCTGCAGCTGTTCAGACTGGCGGCGCAACCGGTCGAGCTCGGCCTGCAAGGAGTCGATGCGTTCTTCAATCTCGCCGGTGCTTGTGGAGAGCTTGCCGGCGATGCGGTGCAGGCGCTCTTGTTGCTCGGCGAGGTAGGTCTCGGCGCCGCGGCCGGTGAGGGCCTCGATGCGCCGGGTTCCGGCGGCGACGGCGGATTCGCGGAGCAGGCAAACGAATCCCAGCTCGCCGGTGTGGTGGACGTGTGTTCCTCCGCATAGTTCGGCGCTGAAGGTGTCTGAGTTCTCCTTTATCTCGACCACGCGGACTTCGTTCCCGTACTTATCGCCGAAGAAGGCAAGGGCCCCGGCAGCGACCGCATCCTGGTAGCCCGTGGTGCGCCAGGCGACTTCCAGGTTTTCGCGCACCTTTTCATTGGCAAGCTGCTGCACCTCGGCGAGGGCCTCCCGCGGGGTCTGTTCGAGGTGGGTGAAATCGAAACGCAGCCGGTCGGGGGTGACCAGGGAGCCCTGTTGGCGCACGTGCTGCCCGAGGATTGCCCGCAAGGAAGCGTGGAGGATGTGCGTGCCGGTGTGATTGCGGGCAGCGCCAGAGCGCCAGTGGGTGTCGACCGACGCATCAACCGTCTCTGCAACCACGATCTCGCCTTCCGTGACGCGGCCGCGGTGGACGATTGCGCCCACGGCCGTGCGGGTATCCTCGACAAGGAAGACGCCGGAGCGGGCGCGCAGGTTCCCTCGATCGCCGGCCTGGCCGCCTCCTTCGGGATAGAAAGGTGTGACATCGAGGATGACCTCGCATTCGTCGCCTTCGTGGGCAGCCGGCACGAGGGCGCCGCTCTTCAGGATGGCGACGATGTGGGAGTCGGTCTCGATGCGCGTGTAGCCAACGAAGTCCGAGTGGTCGGTGCCAAGCGCGGCGAGCAAGGGAGAGGGCTCGCCCTTGAGGAACCTGCCCTGTTCGCGGGCGCGGGCGCGCTGTTCCTCCATGGCGCTTTCGAAGCCAGTCTCATCGACGGAGAACCCGGCTCCCCCGGCAATCTCGCGCGTGAGCTCGAATGGCAGCCCGAACGTATCGTAGAGAAGGAACGCTTCCGGCCCGGGCAATTCGCTGGCGCCGGCGGTGCGAAGGCGATCGAGCAACGACTCGAGACGCTGCGAACCTGCGGCGAGGGTGCGGATGAAGCGTTCTTCTTCGGCGGCAAGGGCGCGCTTGATGAAGTCGCGGTTCTCATCGAGGTGAGGGTAACCTACCCGCAGTTTATCGATGGCAGCATCTGCGAGCCTGGCTGTGAAGGGTTCGCGGACGCCGATCTTGCGGGCGAGGTAGATCGCCCGGCGCACGACGCGGCGGAGCACATAGCCGCGGCCTTCATTGCTGGGAACGACGCCGTCGCCCACGAGCATGGTGGCGGCGCGGCAGTGCTCTGACATGGCCCGGATGGTGTAAGCCTGTTCGCTGGTGGCATGGCCACCGAGGTAGTCGACGCCGGCGACGGCGGAGGCCGCTTCGAGGATGGGCAGGAAGATGTCGGTCTCGAACACGGAGCGTTTGCCCTGGAGCACGGCGGCAACGCGCTCGAGACCGCTTCCCGTATCGATGTTTTGAGCGGGAAGAGGCTCGCGCCGCCCATCGGGATGCTGGTAGAGCTGCATGAAGACGAGGTTCCAGATTTCGAGGAAGCGCTCGTCGTCATAGGCCACCCGGATGCCGTTTGTGCCGCGTTCGGGGTAGTAGTCGTAGTAGATCTCGCTATCGGGGCCGCAGGGACCGCTGGCGCCCGGGGTGTCGGCGGGGAAGCTGAACCAGTAGTTCTTGTCTTCGCCGCAGCGGTGGATGTGGTCATCGGGCACTCCCACTTCCTGCCAGAACCCGTAGGAGTCATCGTCGTCGAGGTAGATGGTCACATGGAGGCGCTCGGGAGGGATCAGATACACGTTGGTGAGGAGATCCCAGGCCATGGCGATGGCATCGCGCTTGAAGTAATCGCCGAAGCTGAAGTTCCCGAGCATTTCGAAGGCGGTGCAATGGCTGAGGTCGCCGACCTCTTCGATGTCGGTGGTACGGAAGCAGCGCTGAACGGTGGTGACACGCGCCGCGGGGGGTGGCTCTTCGCCCATGAAGTGCCGTTTGAACTGCTGCATCCCGGCGCTGGTGAAGAGCGAGGTGGGGTCGCCGATGGGGACGAGCGGCCACGAGGGCAGGTGCTGGTGTCCCCGGTCCTTGAAGTACTGGAGGAAGGTTTCGCGGATCTCATCGGAGGTGCGTGGAGGATTGGCCATGGTCGTTGCAGGCATGCTACGGACCCGGCCGGACGACTGTCGAGAAGAGCGCGTTCTTGACAGCTTTTTTCGAGCCTACCTAGCATGTCACGTGGACGGCGCTTCGCCGCCCCCTATGTGCACTGACCTCGACCCTCCCGAACGCACGACCACGGCATTGAGCGTGGCGCACCCGCCTTTCTCCACTGGCCGGGTACTGTCATGACCGGCGGGGATACAGGCGTGATAGTCCTGGCCGCGGGGCGGGGCACGCGAATGAGGTCGGCGCTGCCGAAGGTGCTGCATCCGGTGTGTGGCATGCCCATGGTGGCGCACATCGTCGGAGCGGCGAGGCAGCTTCAACCTGCCAGGCTGGCGGTCGTCACCGGATACAGGGGTGACCTGGTCCGGGCGGAGCTCCGTGAGGCAGGGGTGGACTTCGTTGACCAACCGGAGCTCCTTGGTACGGCGGACGCCGTGGCACGCTGCCGTGAGGCGCTGGAGGGGTGCGGAACGCTCGTTGTGTTGAACGGCGATACGCCGCTCATTCGTCCGGGACGGTTGCAGGGACTCATTGCCACCCGGGGTGACGCGCCCTTCGCTTTCGCTTCATGCGTGGTGGAGGAGCCGGGGCGCCTGGGGAGAGTTGTGCGAGACGAGAACGGGAGAGTTTCGGGCATCGTCGAAGCGGCGGAATACAGCGGCCCGGCGGGGCCCGCCGAGATCAACGCGGGCCAGTACTGCTTCGATGCCGCCTGGCTCTGGGCGAACCTGGAGAAGGTTCCCATCAGCGCGAAGGGCGAGTATTACCTGACCCACCTGGTGGCGATCGCCCACGAAGCTGGAACGCCGGCGGTGACAGTTGAATGCGACCCGCTCGAGGCGCTCGGAGTTGACGACCGGGTGCGCCTGGCGAAAGCCGAGCGGGAGATGCGCCGCCGCGTGCTCGAACGTCACATGCTCGCCGGGGTGACCGTCCAGGACCCTCTGACGACCTACATCGACGCAACGGTGCGCATCGCCGAAGACGTGACGATCCTGCCCAACTGCCACCTCGTTGGCGCGACGGTGGTGGATGGGAACGTCGCCATCGGCCCCGGCACTACGCTCCGCGACGCGCGCATCGGCGAAGGTTCGGTGGTTATGTCCTCGGTGATTGAGGACTCCGTGGTGGGGGTGAACGTCCGCATCGGGCCCTTCGCTCACGTTCGCGGTGGCGCAGTCATCGGCGATGACTGCGAGCTGGGCAACTACGCTGAAGTGAAGAACTCGAGGCTAGGGCGCGGCGTGAAGATGCACCACTTCAGCTACCTGGGAGATGCCGATGTGGGCGAGTACGCGAACATCGCAGCAGGGATTATCACCTGCAACTTCGACGGTGTGCGGAAGCACCGCACGGTGATCGGGGCGCACGCCTTTGTGGGGAGCGACACGATGCTCGTGGCTCCCGTCAGCGTTGGTGAGGGCGCCGTCACGGGGGCAGGATCAGTGGTCACGAAGGACATCCCACCGGGGGCCAAGGCGGTAGGAGCGCCGGCCCGGGTGATAGGCAAAGCGCACCCGGCCGAGGAGTGAGCATGGAGCTCGCGGTTCTGCTCGCCATAGTGGCCATCGCCGCCAGCTCCGTGGTGCTGGGCGGGGTCGCGGCCGCCGAGACGGCGCTGGAGCGTGCGAATGATGTGCGCATCCAGGCGCTGGCATCCCGTGGCGATGCGCGGGCGCGACGCATTGCGGGCTCTGTCGGCCAGCCCCAGAAGCTGCTGGGCTCGCTAACCGCGGCGCGCGTTCTCTTTGCCGCGTTCATTGTGGCGACGTTCGCCTATCTCGGCGCCCGTGCGTACAGCCCATTGGGCGGGGCGATTGGAGTGGGGATGGCAGGTGGGGCTTACGTGGCTCTCGTGCAGATGACGGTGGGGCTCGTGGCGGCCCGGCGGCCCGAAGAGGCTGCGCTCCAGATGAGCCAGGTCGTGCAGGTGGCGGGGCTCATTTTCGCGGTCCCGGCATGGGTCCTGGGATTGCCCGCCCGTTTCGTGGCGCGCTTCCTGCACGTGGTTGTGGCCCCTGGCGATGCCACCGACATACTCACGCTCGTAGAGCGGGAAGAGGCGACGGGGGGTGTCGAAGAGCAGGAGCGCCGCATGATACGCGGCATAATTGCCCTGGAAGACAAGATTGCCCGGGAGATCATGGTGCCTCGCATCGATATCGCGGCGGCGGACATCGAGGACTCCATCGCCGACGTCACGGCCATTGTGAACGAGCGAGGCTTCAGCCGCGTCCCGGTGTTTCGCGAGAACATCGATGACATCGTGGGGATTGTGTATGCGAAGGAGCTGTTGCGCGCCGTAACCAACGGCGGCGCGGGTCGCGACCTGGCGAGCCTGGTGCGGCCGCCGGTGTTCATTCCGGAATCGAAGCGTCTCGACCAGCTACTCACCGAGATGCGGGGGACGCGCCAGCACATGGCCATCGTGGTGGACGAGTACGGCGGGACGGCCGGCCTGGTGACGATCGAGGACTTGCTCGAAGAGATCGTGGGCGAAATCGAAGATGAGTACGATGTGGCCACGCCCCAGATGGAGGTTCTTTCGGAGGATGAGGTCATCCTCGATGCCAGCTCTTCTACAGAAGTGCTGCGCGAGCTCTTGGGGCTCGACGTCGATTCGGAAGACTTCGACACGGTCGGGGGCTACCTCATCCACGAGCTGGGACGCCTGCCATCGGTGGGGGATGAGGTGAGAGTGGGGCCGCTGAGCATGAAGGTTCTGAGCATGTCGGGGCGGCGCGTGCGGCGCCTGCGAATCCTTCGGACCCATGCCGAGGAGCCCGAGGGGGCCCAGCCCCGCTGAGCGTTCGCCACTTTGTTATAGTGCCCCGCACATGAGCGACCACCCCGAACTCCCTTACTGGCTGGCGCTGCGCCGGGCCGGGCTGGGAAGCACGAACTTCGCCCTGCTTCTCGCGCGCTTCTCCACCATCACCGCGGCGTGGGATGCATCGGTCGATGACGTGACGCGCGCGGGACTGGAGGGGAAGTACGCGAGAGCCTTCGCCCGGGCGCGCACCACATTTGATGCCGATGCGGAGCTGGCGAGCCTTG
>WBZY01000206.1_pt3 | contig 10087 bp, 8 predicted proteins | sample 5204191 | NCBI WGS metagenome assembly WBZY01 (sample SAMN12344363, study PRJNA552823) | activated sludge metagenome | biome: Activated sludge suspended growth; feature: Anammox Sidestream; material: Wastewater; isolation source: activated sludge from anammox sidestream of wastewater treatment... | reverse complement strand
TTCTCGTTCGGGTGCTGCCTGGTGCTGTCGACGGTATCGAGGTAGTAAAGCATGGCCGGGTCGTGGCTGACGGCCTTGACGAGAGTGTCGTAGATGGGGAGGGCATTGGCCCGGAAGAGCTCGTTCTGGATGACCATTAGCTTGGCGCGCTGGCCGCCGATCTTGCTGACCTGGCTGGTGAGCAGGCCGTGCCAGATGAAGGTCATTCGCTCTTCCAGCGGGCGGGCCGTGAACGCCATGCGCAGGAGCCACCAGCGCTGGAGATCACGGGGGTTGTCTACCAGGTTGAGGTTCGCCGCCGCGAGGATGGAATCGAGGGCGGAGTTATCGACGGCGCTGTAGTTGAGGAGGCGGTCAGCAGCCTCCTCGCGGGAGAGGGCGGCAAACTCATCGATCTGGGCGCGTGTGCCGCCGAAACCGGCCCGGCGGAGGAGGTGCGCGGCGCGGCGCTTTGGATCGGCGATAGGGATATCGAGCGCCTGGGCAGCAGGTGTGTTGGGCTGCTTGCCCGCGCCACCGTTGTTGGCGCCCCCACCCGGGCCCGGCTGGACCCGGGCTTCGTTCGAGCTCAGGCCAAAGGCGATGGCCGCTCCAGCCGCGCCAGCAGCAGCAACGGCCGCGCCGCCGGCGAGGATCGCGCGGCGCGTGCCGGTGCGGCGGAGGAAGGCGGTCGAAGCAGGTGGTTGCTGTTCATGGTGCACGGCGCAACCCCACAACCGTATGTGATAGGCGCAAGCCTTCGAGAATGCAATGGTACGTAACCCGGGCGGGGTGACGGGCAGGCACCGCAACTTTCAAGAGAATTCCCTCTACAACCCGAGGCCACGCAGGAAGGCGTCGCTGTTAGGTTCGCGGCCAAGGAAGTCGCGGACCAGTGCGTCGCCATCCTCACCGCCACCGCGTTCGAGGACGCACCGGCGGTATTCGCGCCCGAGGGCGGGGTTCAGCGGGCCCGCTTCTTCGAAGCGGGTGTACATGTCGTCGCCGAAGACGTGGGACCAGAGGTAGCCGTAGTAGCCGGCGTCGTAGCCGAAGAGGTGGCCGAACCCGGACTGGAAGTGGGTTCCGGGGATGTGCGGGAAGCCCGTTATCCCGTGCAGTTCGCGCACCGTTCTCGTGGTGTCGCCATCGAACCCGGGCGAGTGGAAGGCGAAGTCGAGCGTGGCAAAGAAGAGCTGCCGCAGGGTGAGGACGCCGGAATCGAGGTTCTTGGCGGCCACCATCGCCTCGATGAGGCTCGCGGGGAGCGGCTCGCCGGTCTGGTGATGGCGGGCGAAGCTGTGCAGAACGGCGGGCTCCCAGCACCAGTGTTCGAGCATCTGCGAGGGGGCTTCGACGAAGTCTCGCTCAGTGGCTGTGCCCGAGAACCGCGCCCGGCGCGCGCGGGTGAGCGTCTGATGGAGGATGTGCCCGAACTCATGGAAGAGGGTGATGACTTCGGAGTGCCGTAGAAGCGATGGCTGCGAAGCTGAGGGCTTTGTGAAGTTGGCGACGATGGCGCTCTCGGGCTGCTGGTATCCGCCGCCGGGGAGTTCACGGCCGCGTCGGAGGGTGAACGCCGCCGCGTGGCTGTATTTGTTCGGCCGCGGAAAGAGGTCCATGTGGAAGCGGGCGAAGGGCGCCGTGCCGTCCTCTTCGCAGATGTCGAAGGTGCGAACGTCGGGGTGCCAGGTCCGGGCGCGGGGCACAGGCTCGTAACGGAGGCCGAAGAGGTCCTGCGTGATGCGAAAGAGGCCATCGAGGCAGGCATCGAGGGGGAAGTACTGCTGCACTTCGAACTCATCGACGGCGAACTTCGTCTTGAGGAGGCGGTTGTGATAGAAGCGCCAGTCCCAGATGTTCAGTTCGCGGCTGCCGGTGTGCTCTTGCCGTGCGGCGCGCAGGCCCTCCATGTCGGCCGTCATCTTCGAGGCCAGCTTTGAACAGAGGTCCGACAGGAAGGCGTCGACTGCTTCGCGACGCTTCGCCATGCGGACTTCGACCACGTAGGCGGCCCAGGAGTCGTAACCAAGGAGGGCAGCGATGCGCTGGCGGACGGCGATGGCCTCTTCCAGGCGGGCGACGTTCTCGGGTCCGCCCTTGCGCTGGTCCTTCGTGAAGAGCTCACGGCGGAGGTCCTCGCGTTCGGCGTTGGCCATGAAGGGCTGAATCTCGGGGTAGTCGAGGGAGACGCGGTAGCGGGTTTCGCCGCCCGCTTCGACCGTCTTCAAGGAGCCGATCCAGGAGGGCGGCATCCCGGCGAGGTCCTCGCGCAGCACGTCGATGCCGTCGTCCCAGTCGTCGATGGCGTTGCGGAACTGGGTGCCAAGCTCAACGAGACGGTCGAATTGGGCGCGCACCTCGGCGCGCTTTTCGGACGGGAGCTCGAAGCCGTTGCGGCGGTAGTCGCGCAGCTCGAACTGGAGGTAGCGCGCATCCTCGCCTTCGAGGGCGCCGGCCTCTGGGGTAGCGGCGAACTCCTTCAGGGCGTTGTAGAGGTCATCGCGGAAAGAGAGGGCGACCATGTACTTTTCGAGCTTTTCTTCCCATTCGCGGGCGGCCTCGCGGAGGGCCTCATGAGGCGAGACGTAGGCCATGAAGGCGTAGGCGCCCGAGGCGATGCTGACGGGCTCGATGGCGTCTTCGAGGGCGAGGAGGGTGTTGGCGCAGGTTCGTGCGGCGGCCGGGATGGCGGCAATGCGAGCAACCTGCTCGTCGCAGGAGCGCATGGCCGATTCACAGGCGCGGGCGAGGCTTTCGGGTGTGAGGCCGGCAAAATCGATGGGCATGGCAGGTTCAACCGATCCTGTTCGCTTGAAGGTGGGCGAGAATTTCCGCGGTAACGCGCCCGGGCGCTTCCTGCATGAGCCAGTGGCCGGCATCGAGCTCCACCAGGCGGTAGGGGCCGGTCATGAAGCGCGCGGCCCCTTCGACCGCGGTGCGGCCGATGGCCATGTCGCGGTTGCCCCAGATAAGGAGAGTTGGTGTATCGACGGGGCCGAAGAGGACTTCGGGGTCGGCGGGGTCGACTCCGCGCGACCCGCGGTACCAGTTGAGGGCGGCCGCCAGGGCGCCGGGCTGACGGAAGACCGAAATGTACTCTTCGATCTCCCCGGGCGAGCTCTCGGACCAGATGCGCTTCAGAGGCTCGAAGCCATCGGCGGAGAGGGCCGCCTCGGCGACGCCGGGCTCCTGGAAGAAGGTGATGTACTGGCTCTTCTGGCGTTGGTCGTCGTCGGCGCGGATGGCGGAGCCGAACGAGGCGATATGGGGTACGGAGAGCGCGGTCCAGCTCTGGATGCGGCCGGGGTCAAGGGCAACCGCGGCCCAGCCCGCGCCCGCTCCCCAGTCATGGCCAATGAGATGGAATCGATCGAAGCCACAGGCGTCGGCGATGGCGAACACGTCGGAGCCGATGGCGCGGTAGCTGTAGTTCGGAATGCCTTCGGGACGGGCGCCGGGGCTGTAGCCCCGCTGGTCGGGGGCAACGCAGCCTCAAGCGCGGGCAGCAGGCCGGCCCACATGTGCGAGGTCTCGGGAAAGCCGTGAAGGAGGATGACGGGTTCACCGGCGTCACCGGCAAAGCGGCAACGGAAGGTCATTCCCCGGGCCTGGATCTCACCTGTGGTGGTGGGCATGGCTCCCTCCCTGGTTCGGGCTCATTCGCGGGATTGTACAGTGTCTGGACTCCAATCCTGGCAGGGGATTCGGCCTGGGGCCGGGCTGCCCCTTCCCGGTGCTATTCTTCGGTTTAGCGAAGATGCCGGAACTCCCTTTCCCGCCACCAGGAGACCCGTACGAAGCGTCCGATGACGAGGAGGCGCTGGCGCGCTGGGTGATGGAGGAATACGTAGCCGAGCAGAGGCTCGAAGCGTTGCAGGCGGCCTCCCACATGGCGATGCGAGAGCTGCGGAAGTCTCTACCCGCGGAGCCATCCACCGGTTTCGCCGACGATCAGCCGGACCTTTCAGGGTTCTTCGAAGAGGCCGATGGGCTACCGCTCTAAGGTAGCCATGCTCGATCCACGGGTGACCCACCACCGCGCCGTCGAGACCCTTGAGTCGAAGGTACGGGGGTTCCAGTCGCTGACCCTTGAGCAGGGGACGGCAGTCTCCTGCGAACTGACGGCGCTAATCATCAAGAACAACCCGCGAATTGTGGACGTGAACCGTGCTCGACCAATACCAGGACGTGTTCTAGTGCTTACGCTCCCGGGGCGTTGAGTACGTCGTAAGGGGTGGCGATGCCGCCGCAGCCAACGGCGTCCCGCGCTCCGCGTTAGCGCGTGTGCCAGGCGAACTCCTGGGGTTTTCGCTGGCTACGCGGGTTGATCATGATGTTGACGATGGTGGGGACGGGCGCCGCCAGCGCCTCTGAGAGTGCGGGGCCAAGCTCCGCGGGTGTCTCCACGAAGTACCCCTTGCCACCGAAGGCTTCAATGATGCGCTCGTAGCGGGCATTGGGCGTGTAGGCCGAGGGCGGGACGCGTGCCGGGTCGAGCGAGGCCGGACCGCCACCGATACCGTTGTTATTGACGATGATGAAGGTGATGGGGAGTCCGTAGCGGCAGGCTACCTCGACCTCCATGCCGCTGAAGCCGAAGGCAGAGTCGCCTTCGACGGCCACGACCTTCTTTTCCGGGTGGACGGCGGCAGCGGCGATAGCGAAGCCCAGCCCCACGCCCATGGTCCCGAAGGTGCCCGCATCGAGCCGGTGACGGGGGTGGAAGTTGGGCAGGACGGTGCGGCCGATGTCCATGGTGCTGGCGCCTTCGCTGCAGATGATGGCGTCGCGGGGCAGGAGGTCCCTGATCTCGCGCAGGACGCGGTAGTAGCCCATGGGGACGGAGTCGTCGGCCATCATCACCTCGGTTGCCTGGCGGTTCGCCTCCATCTTTCCGTGGATGCCGGTCCACCAGGTGGTCTCGGCGGGATACTGCCACGGCGCCTCGCGGAGCGCGCCGTTGAGCTGCGAGGCGACCGCCTTGAGGTCGCCCACGAGCGCAACCTCGACGGGGAGGTTGGTGCCTATTTCTTCCGGGGCGATGTCGGCCTGGATGACGCGCACGCCTTCGGCCCAGCGAGGCGGAAGGCCGAAGTGCATGATCCAGTTGAGGCGTGCCCCCAGGAGGAGCACAAGGTCCGCGTTCTGAAGCACGTGCGAGCGTGCAGGCGCCACGGAGAGCGGGTGGTCGTCGGGAAGCACGCCTTTCCCCATGGGTGAGGCGAGGTAGGGCAACTGCGTCGCTTCGATGAAGGCGCGGACTTCGTCCTCGGCACGGGCGTAGGCCGCACCCTTCCCGACGACGACCAGCGGGCGTTCGGCTGTACGGAGGGCGGCAAGGGTACGCTGCACGCTTTCGGGGTCGGCGAAGGTGCGAGGCGGCTCGGGACAGCGAGGCGGGAACTGGACGAGCTCCTCCTCCACCCCGGCGCTGATGATGTCGCCGGCCAGGTCCAGGTAGGCGGCGCCGGGACGGCCGTAGATGGCCGTGCGCACCGCCTGCTCGATGTAGAAAGGAAGGCGGGCGGCGCTCTCGGGACGGGTGACGTACTTGGAGAAGGGCCGGGCGGCTTCGACCTGAGGTGCTTCCTGGAAGGCGCCGCGCCCGTCCTGGTAGGAATCGTTGGCGCCGCCGAGGAGGATCATCGGCCAGCAGTTCGACCAGGCGTTCGCGAGCCCTGCGATGGCGTGCACCATGCCGGGGCCGGAAACGGCCAGGCAGGCGCCGGGGCGGCCGGTGAGGTAGCCGGCGGCGCCGGCGGCGTAGCTGGCCGCCTGTTCGTTGCGGAATCCGAAGTACTTGATGCCCTCGCGCTGGGCAGCAAAGGCGATAGGGATGACGGGGACGCCGACCACCCCGAACATGTACTCGACGCCCTGCTGCTTGAGGCTGCGGGCGATGATCGTCGCGCCATCGATGGTGGCCATGGGGTCGCTCCCGGGTTCAGATGGGGGCGATCATACAGGCGGTGCGGGCGGTCAGGCGTCGCGCCACTGAGGGTCCCGCTTTTCGAACCAGGCCCGGCGCGCTTCGACAGCATCGGCGGTCTGGCTGGCGAGGACCTGGTTGCGGTTCTCCAGCTTGAGGGCGTTCTCCAGCGAGATGCCGGTGACGGTTTCGTTGAGGACTTCCTTGGAGAGGCGGAGGCCCAGCGGGCTGGAGCGGCGGGTCCATTCGACGGCCATGGCGATGGCTGAAGGCAACAGCTCTTCGCAGGGAACGATGCGGCTCACGAGCCCAATGCCTTTCGCCTCAGCCGCATCCACAATCCGGCCCGAGTAGATCATGTCGGCAGCGCCGGCGGCACCCACAATCTTCGGGAGGTGATAGGAGCTCCCCACATCGCAGCCACTCAGACCGAGGTTGACGTAGGAGCAGGCAAAGAGCGCTTCGTGCGAGCAGAGACGGACATCGGAGGCGATGGCGATGGAGAGTCCGCCACCCGTAGCGGGTCCGTTGACGGCAGCCACGATGGGCTGGGGGCAGCGCCGCATCTTCACCATCAGGTCGGCGATGTCCTCCTGGAACGTGAAAATGTCCTGGACGGGCCCCACGGCTGGCTGCCATTGCGCGGGTTCGGACTTGAGGTCCAGGCCCGCGCAGAAGCCGCGGCCCGCGCCCGTGACGACGATCACCCGGCAGGAGTAGTCGCGATGGCGGTCGTCGAAGAACTGGCGGAGCTCGCGGAGCATCGTGTGGTCGATGGCGTTGAGCCGTTCGGGGCGATTGAGGGTGAGGACGCCCACCGGGCCCTGGAGTTCGAAAAGCAGCGTTTCCATGGCGGTCAGTTTGCGCGAGCCGGGGATCGAACGCTATCCGCAGGTCAGCGTAGCGACCGTACGGGACGGAGGAAGAGCACCGCGAGAAGGCCGATTGCCGCCACGACGGCTCCGCTCGTCACGATCGCTTCGCGGGGGCCGAAGAGCGAAGTCAGCGCGCCCGCCTGCGCAAAGCCTATCGGCCCCGCGGCCGCGAAGGCGAGGGCGTACATGCTCATGACCCGGCCCATCATCTCCTTCGAGGTCGTCTCTTGCAGGAGGCTCACCACGAGGTTGATGAAGAGCGCTGCGCCGAGCCCCCAGAAGACCAGCACAGCTATGGCCATCTCTGCCGAAGTGCTCAGTCCATAGGCGACGAATGTCACGCCACCGACGATCACGGAGCCAGTCAGCAGCAGCCCCCGCCGCGGCAGCGGCCTGAGCGTCATGAGGACCGAACCGGCAAGGACACCAATGCCAAAACAGCCCATCAGGATGCCGACAAACGCATCGCGCGCCTGGAAGACGTCCTGGACCATCAACACCACGGTCACCGAAAGAGGCCCAACGAAGAAGAGTGGTGGGAGCGCTGCCAGTAAGAGCAGCCCCCGGATGACCGGCGAACGCCTGGCGTACCGCAACCCTTCAGCGAGGTCCCTGCGGATTGAGTGCCCGCTGGGCTGGGGGCGGTCAGTAGCGATGCGCGAGTAGATCACGGCCCCGAGCGCGAGAAGCACGACCTCCGCGGAGAACCCGGAGGTCAGCCCTATTCCGTCCGCGAGCAGGCCGCCGGCCATGGGCCCCAGGAAGTGCGCCGAGGCCATGAATGCGACGGTCCCCAGGATGATGCCGTTCGGCAGTTGCGATTGGCCCAGCATCTGCGGCACCATGCTTTGGCGGGCCGGCTGCGTGAACGCGGCCGCCGACCCAACGATGCCCGCGAGGATGAAGACGGGCCACACCTGTCCCACGTCTCCAGCCGACAACAGGACATAGCACAGGGAAACGGCTGCTACCAACGTATAGGTCCTGACAAGTATCCGGCGCCGCTCGAAGCGGTCCGCAATGACGCCCCCGAAGAGCGCCAGGAACACACCCGGCAGCGCACTGCAGACAAGTGCAGCGGCGATTGCGATTGCCCGCCGGTCGTCACTCACCCGTCCCGTGATGAACAGCGGGACCGTGACCATCTGGATGCCACCGCCCGCCGCAGAAACGACCGAAGCGGCCCACCACCGCCGGTAGTTAGGAACGAGAAACGGGTTGCGCGAATCGTGCGAGGGCGAGGTTGAGTCGGCGGCCTCAGTTCGAAAGGCAGCGGCCATGGGGGGCGATTGTACGGCAGCCGGGGCACGTGCGTTTCGTTACGCCACTCATTGCGGCCGGGCGGCAGCCGCGCCAAGATGGCGAGACCACCAACTGGCAAGGAGAACGAGATGGCGGACGTGCTTATCGAGAAGAGGCCGGACGGCGTGGCCCTGATAACCCTCAACCGGCCCGAGAGCCTGAATGCGATGGGCGGGAGGCTCATCCCGATGCTGGGCGAATACCTTGCCGAGTGCGAAGGCGACCGCGGGGTGCGCTGCATCGCCATCACCGGGGCGGGCCGGGCGTTCTGCGCGGGCGGGGATGTGAAGGGGATGCAGGCGCGGAATGAAGGCGGCTCCGGCGACGGTGAACGCCCGCGCGACAACTTCGCCGCGGCCTTCGAAGTCCTGGTGCGCGACCTCCGGGCAGCCCAGGACGCCGTGAGCCTGAAGCTGCACACGATTGGCAAGCCCACGGTCGCGCTCGTGAACGGGCACGCCGTAGGGGCGGGGATGAGCGTGGCACTCGCCTGCGATCTCCGCATCTGTTCCGACCGGGCGAAGTTCGGCACCGCGTTCCGGAACGTGGGGCTGAGCGGGGATTTCGGGGGCAGCTACTTCCTGCAGCGGCTGGTGGGAGCAGGGGTCGCGCGGGAGCTTTACTTCACCGGGGAGATACTCGATGCGACACGGGCGCTTGAACTCGGGATAGCCAACCGGGTAGTCCCGGGTGAGCGGCTGATGGAGGAGGGCCTTGCCTTCTGCGCGAAGCTTGCGCAGGGGCCAACTGCAACCTACGCGCGGATGAAGGCCAACCTGAACCTGGCAGAGTCATCGACATTGAAGGAGCTCCTGGACCAGGAGGCGATGCTCATGCGGCTGAGCGGGATGAGCAGCGACAGCCGGGAGGCCGTGAGGGCGTTTGTCGAGAAACGGGAGCCGCGGTTCATCGGCGAGTAGGGCGCGCTCAGAACACCTCGGGGCACCAGGGGAGGGGGTCCCAGGCGAACATGGCATCGGCGAGGCGCAGGTTTGCGGGGTCGCCCGCTACGCGGCCGGCGCGAGCGAGCGCCTGGAGGCGGGCCCCGCCCATGTAGACCGCGCCCAGCTCGGCAACGCCAAGGGAGATGGCAGGCTCGGCAGCCGTGGTGCGGCAGGTTGCGCCTTCGGGGCCTCCCACCAGCTCATAGCGGCCAGCCACCCATGGGCAGAAGTCGTCGGCTACTTCGAAAACGAGACGCCCTTCGACCGGGTAGCGCCGGGCGGAGAGCGCTGCGGGGACGTCGACCAGGCGCAGCCAGAGCGAGTCGGAAGGTTCGCGCACGAGCCTCCGCGGGTCATGGAGCATCCACCAGAGCGGCTCGTCGACAGGGCGGAGGTGCGCCTCGATCGTGGTCACGAGATCCACGCCGAAGGCGTACCGCCAGAGGCCTACGTAGGCGGCGCCGGTGGTGGTCACGAGCTCGGCGACGAGGAGGGTGCCGGCCGGAGCGCCGTGATCGCTCCCCGGCTTGCGGCGGTACTTGAGGTAGCCCGTGGGCACGCCTTCTTCTTCGAACTGGACGAGGAAGGGGCCACCGAACCCGGGCGGCGCGTGATCATGAAGCCGCAAGACGCGGTTCTCCCACCAGGGCGTGTGACGCGTATACATGCCCGGCCGCGAGGGGCGGGCGCGTTCGAAGATGGCCGGCCATGCCGAGAGTGCCGTCTCACGGTCCACCAGGCGGGTGCGTCCGCTGGCAGCGGGGGCGAAGGCGAGCTCGCTGTGGCGGCGATCGATGCTGATGGCTGCGCCTTCGGCGGCAAGCCCGTAACCGAAGCGGCCGTAGATCTGGCTTTCAGAGGCCCAGAGCGCGGCAAAGGGCTCGCCCCGATCGCGGACATCGTCGAGCTGGCGGCGCATTATCTGCCTGAGGATGCCGCGGCGGCGATGGGTCGGCTTCACGGAGATCCAGGTAACCCCGGCGGCCGGGAGCGAAGCGCCACCGGGAACGGTCATGCCGAAGGAGAAGATGGCGCCGGTGCCGGTAATCTCCTGG
>WBZY01001788.1_pt1 | contig 10113 bp, 8 predicted proteins | sample 5204191 | NCBI WGS metagenome assembly WBZY01 (sample SAMN12344363, study PRJNA552823) | activated sludge metagenome | biome: Activated sludge suspended growth; feature: Anammox Sidestream; material: Wastewater; isolation source: activated sludge from anammox sidestream of wastewater treatment... | reverse complement strand
AGAGCGATTTCACCTTCTCGCCGATCAAACTTGCGCCTTCTTCGCTGACCGCCTTCTTCACTTCTTCCGCCAAAAACTTGATCACTTCGGCGGTAGCAGGCAACAAATAAGGTGTCAACAAAGTGACAGCCTCGCCCGCGCCAAAACCCAGCATATCGTCGTCGCCCGTTTTTTGAGTCGGAGTGGTGTTCGGGTTTTTGAAATATGCCTGGCTTGCCGCCCGAAACAAGGGCATTTCTTGTGGAGCGACTTCGGAGAGTACATCACGGGAAATGTCACTGACCAGTTGATTTGTTGTCTGATTATCCATTGTTACCTCATTCTTGAAGTGGAATTACAACCCAAGCAATATCCCCACCAATTCCTTCGCCACGGTAATCATCGCGCTGTGACCCGTCGGCAGGCTGCGGAAACTCATCCCCATTTCCTTGAACTTCTTTTCTTCGGCGGCGACTTCTTCCTCCGTCATTCCATCGGAGCAACGAATAAAGGTGGACGGGATGGATGCTGCGCGCGGGTTTTCGAGCGCGACGGGAGTCGTCAACGTTTTCAGCGGGTGCGGAGTCAGTTTGGACTGCGCCCATTTCAGGTCCGCGCCAGAGACGCCGAAGGTCCACTCCAGAATCGGCGGACACCACCACTCGTCTCCGCTTTCGATGGCTTTCTTCTTGAAGAAATCCCACGTCTCGCCGATGAGGTCGGCAAGTGATTTGCCGTTTTCAGGAACCATCCCATCGAGATTGACTATGTGAGCGACGCGCTCGGGGATTTTGTCCGCGACGACGTGAGCCATGAATCCGCCCGAACTGTGACCGACCAGAATCACATCGCGCAGATTTTCGGCTTGGCACAAATCAACCACATCCTGAATGTGGGTGTTCAAGTCAATATCGTCCCCGCGCATGTTTGCGCGTTCGGCGAGTCCCGCCAGTGTGGGCGTATAGACTTGATGTCCCATCGCGTGAAGAATCGAAGCGAGTCTCTCCCAACACCAGCCGCCGTGCCACATACCGTGAATGAGTATGAAGGTTTTCATATCTCTCCTTCGGCAATTTCGAGAATAATACGTGATTGTATTTGTCAAAGGAAAAAATGTCCAATGACTTTTGTCGCGCAGCGCGACCACAGGATGAATACACATCAATCAGCTAAACATGACCACGGCGCGAAGATATCGAGAGTCAGCGCGAGGCGAATTTATTGGGGTTTGAAGATGCCCCAAAAGAGATCGCCGACGAAGTTGGGGTTGGGAGTTGGGTTATTCATGAGTCGCCTTCTTCGCATGAAAGAGAATCGCCCGATACGGCTGTTGGATACTTCCGACCGCGTTTTGGATGGCGGCGAAAATTTCCGCGTTCAACGACTCGCGCAGGTTATCATCCATGCCACGAAAGCCCGAATAGGTGCGCAGGAGTTTGACGTATCGATCCGCGCTGAGAGTCTCGACCCAATCATGGATGTTGACCGTCACGTCTTCGATGCCGCAATACTCGCGGAGGTTGCCCGTGATGATGTCGCGATACCGCTCGATCTCCATCGGTTTGTTCGGGCGATCGTATTGCGGCGCGAGCCGCTGAAAGATTTCGTCCACCGCGCGCGACCAGTCTGTTTGCGGGTCAATGGAAATTTGCCAGAAGAAGGCGAAAGAGCCGTTCTCTTTCAGCGCCGTCTGGACTTTGGGATAACCGACTTCGGGGCGAATCCAATGAAAGGCGTCGGCGGAAACCGCCAAGTCAAAGGAACGAGGCGGCAGGTCGTAACTCTCGAATTCAGATTGGACGATGACGGTGTTCGGATACTCCCTGCAATTTTGTCGCGCATATTCCGCCAGTTGTTCGCCCAGTTCGATTCCAAGGATGTGATAGCCGCGTTTCGCAAACGAGACGGTCGCGTTGCCCGCGCCGCATCCGATCTCCAGGATGCGCCCGTCCGCTGGCAGGGCGGACAGGCGAATGATATCTTCGATCAACGCGTCGGGATAGAGGGCGCGCGTCTCGTTGTAGAGATTCGCAACCTCTTCAAAGGTGGTGCGGCGCGAGCGGTCTATGCCCATGTTCTATTTCTCCAAACTTTTTAACCCATCTCGCAATTGACTTGCGAGACCCGCCAACTCCTCCAACTCGGACTCGTTCAAACACAACCACGGCGCAACGAAGTCGCCGCATTCGAAGGAGGACGGAATCCGTGAATATAGACGCAGATACCCTTTGGCGTTTCCATCAAGGCAACAAGCACGGATCAGTTTTTGGGCGCGCTCAGTTCGATCTGGATGTTATCGGGATCACGGAACGTCAGCACGCAGATTCCCAAGTCGCCCAGGTCTTCGATCTCGCCATGCGGAACGCCGCGCGCATCCAAAATTGACGCAGCTTTCTCCAGATCAGCCAGGCTCTCCACTTGCAGACAAAGATGATCCAAGCCGACCCGATTTTCATCGAAGCGGTCATCCAGGATGGCGCGGGCGGCGTCTGGCGCGGGCTTCACCGCCAGAACCAAACTTCCGTTGCTCAAAATGCGGGTGGTATCGAATTCAGCAAGTACCTGGAACCCCAGAAGGCTGACATAGAAATCACGTGAACGCTGGCTGTCCGTCACGGTGAACGCGAGATGGTGAACGGCGCCTGTTTTGATTGTGGTCATGTTTTCCTCCGTACGAGTTGATTGAATAATGGACGATCTTGCCGATGAGCAATATAGTTTAATAATTCTTTGTTATATTCCTCCTTTTTCCAACGCCGAATGGATCGCTTCATCAACGGTCATTACAGTTCCTTCGTCCCACAGGGAAAGAAAATCGGCGGCATTCACCTGTGTTTTCAATATAGCGGCGGTTCGTTCGTATTCATCATGTTCAACCTGCATCAGGGGCAGGTTTGTCTTTTCGCGCAGCGCTGCCGCCGCGCCCAGCAAACAAATGGCATCTTGTGGATGAATTGCCCCTGCAAGCCCCTCCAAAAGGGATGGCACAGAATGCGCGTCTTTGCTCTCTTGTTGAAACGTCAATCCATCACGAAATTGTCGCCGCGCCTCTGGCAGATTCCCCATCGCAAGCGCGATGCGTCCGAAAACATCGAACACACTGGTTGCAACCTGTTCTTTATCGACTCCATCCAGGATTATCCTCGCTTCTTGTATGGCGTCATATGCTTTTTGAAGTTCACCTTGATGCTGGAGCTGGCGAGCCAGTGCAGACAGGGATAAGATCAGGCAACCACGGTCTCCCAGTTCACGGAAAAATCCTGTGCTTTCTTCGCACGAAGAACGAGCCTGATTCAGATTACCTTCGTTATGGGCGGCAATAGCCAGCGCGCGCAGGGCGGTGGCAATCCCATGTTTATCTTCCAGCGCGCGGTAGATGGACAAACTCTCTTCCGCGAAGGAATGGGCATCGGCGTATTTACGGCGATCCAGCGCCACCTCCGCCAGGTTTTCAAGCGCCCCCGCAATCTCCCGTTCATTCCCCACTTCACGGAACAGGGAAAGGCTTTCGCGATACAAACTCTCGGCATGCGAAAAATCGTACCGTTTCAACGCACACGAAGCCAGCGGTCCCAGCGCCTGCCCGATGGCAAGCCTGTCGCCCGCGCCCCGATAGAAAGCCAGCGCTTCGGTGTAGAGCGCTTCGGCTTTAGACAGATCTCCTTCAAAAAATTCGACGATAACCCCGCGCCCAGTCAATCCGCGCGCAATTCCCGCCCTGTAATCAATCGCCCGCGCCAGGTCAAGACTTTCATTCAATATTTGCTTGGACACGTCCAGTTCGGATTGGCGGACGGCAAACGCCATCGCACCCAGCATGGCGTCCACGCGCGCGGGGCTGGGATTCAGGTTGGCGGTCGCTTGCAGGGTTTTATCGAGCCAGCGCCGCCCCTCGTTGAGATAGCCGCGCGTATCCCAAAAATCCACCAGCGCGACAGCGATGCGCAATCCAAATACGGGCTGGGTCTCCTGCGACCATTCGAGCGCGGCGCGCAAGTTATCGTGTTCGGCTTCGAGTTGCGCCAGCCATGCCGCCTGTTCGCGCCCGCCCAGTTTTACTTTTGCCGTTTCCGCGTACGCCAAAAAATATTCGAGATGGCGATTCCGAAACGCGGCGGTTTCTTCAGATGCGAGCAGCATTTCGCGTGCGTATTGACGGGTGGTTTCCAACATACGATACCGCGCACGGCTGGACGTATCCTCCATGATCGCCAGCGATTTATCCACGAGCCGCGCCAGCAGATCCATCACGTCGAGCGCGTCTTCTCCAGCGCAGATTTGCTCCGCCGCTTCGAGCGTCCACCCGCCGATGAAAACCGCCAGCCTGCGGAATAGTTTTTTCTCGTCTTCCGCGAGCAGGTTGTAACTCCAGTCAATCATGGCGCGCAGGGTTTGCTGGCGCGGCAGGGCGGTGCGCGAGCCGCCTGTGAGAAGGCGAAACCTGTCATCGAGGCGGGCGGCGACCTGCTCCACGCTCAGGGCTTTGACGCGCGCTGCGGCTAATTCGATCGCGAGCGGAATCCCGTCCAGGCGCAAACAAATTTGCGCGATGTGCGAAGCGTTGTCCCGCGTCAATTGAAAACGCGGCTGGGCGTGGGCGGCGCATTCCACGAAGAGCCGCACCGACTCGCATTGCAAAAGGCTTTCCACATCCGCCTGGTTATTTATATCTGGGAGAGTCATGGACGGCACATGCCACGACAATTCGCCGCGAACGCCCAACGCTTCGCGGCTGGAAGCCAAAATCCGTAGGGAGGGCGCGCTTTCGAGGAGCGTTTCTGCTATTCGCGCGCTGGATTCGATCAGGTGCTCGCAGTTATCCAGAATCAACAGCATTTTCCTGTCGCGCACGCGTTCGATCAGCGTTTGCAGGGCGGTCTTCCCCTCCTGTTCGCTGGCTTGGAAGGCGGAGAGGATCGTTTGGGGAATCAGGCTGGGGTCGGTCAGCGGCGCGAGTTCCGCGAACCATACGCCGTCGGGAAATTGATCGAGCAGTTCGGCGGCAACCTGCAAGGAGAGACGCGTCTTGCCTGTGCCGCCTGAACCTGTCAGCGTGACGAGGCGATAAGAGCGCAGGACATTCTTGATCTCGGCTACTTCTTTTTTGCGCCCGATGAAACCTGTCACTTGCGCGGGGATATTATGACGGTATAAATCCAATGTTTTGATTGGCGGGAAGTCGGCGGGGAGACCTTCGATGAGCAATTGATAAATATGTTCGGGCTGGCGCAAATCTTTGAGCCGTCGCTCGCCCAGGTCGCGCAGGGAAATTTCTTCAGGGAGTTTATCGTAAACCAAAGTTTGCGCGGCTTGCGATAGAAGCGTTTGCCCGCCATGCCCAGCGGACATGAGTCTCTGCACGCGGCTCATGGGTAAATATCCCTGATAATCGCCGTTCTCCTGTATCTCGGCGTTGCCCGTGTGGATTCCCATCCGCGCTTTGATGATGCAATCCCCCCACGATTCGTTGTGTAACGCAATCTGCGCGGCGGCGGAAGCGCGCACCGCGTCGGCGGCTTTTTGAAACGCGGCGCAAAACGCATCCCCAATTACCTGGAAAACGTATCCGCGATTGGCTTCAATTGCCTCGCGTAGAATCTGGTCATGGCGCGCGTGGGCAGACGGCATCGCTTCGGGATGGTTTTCCCAAAGTTTTGTGCTTCCTTCGATGTCGGTGAAGAGGAACGTGACAATGCCAGAGGGTGGGTTGGTCATGGTTTTTGATCAGGCGGCTAAAATCGAGAACTACGATTCGGGAGTTGCCCTTCGGTGTTCATCGTCCGCGCAATGCCCGTATCTGCGCAAGATGCGTGCCTTCGTGCGCGGCGAAATAACTGACCTGCTGGCGGAGAGTGACCGTGCCGAACTCTTCATGTTCGCCCACGCGCTCCCAATCGGACGGGGCGAACGATTCCAGTTTGCGGAGAGTCTCCGCGCGCGAGGCGCGATAGGTCTCGAAGATGTCGCGCCCCGAGGGCGGACGTTCCGATTCATTTTTTGCCCATGCGAAGACGGCTTTCGATTCAAGGATGGGATGCGCCTCTTTGAGGAACAAGTCCACGCGGAAATCCAGCACGCCCTGCGCGTCGCGCAAGTGACTCAACGTGTTGCGGATCGCCCAGCCGCCGTCGGATGGAGGTTGATTCATCGCCTCATCAGATAATCCTGCGATGAGTTTTTCCACAGCGAGCGGAGTCTGACGCAGGCGTTCCCGCGCCGCCTCGGGCTGGAGCGCGTCGAACCAGTAGTTGGGCATGAACTTTTGGAAGGTCTCGGCAAATGCGCCGCAAGTTGGGCACGGCTCGACGGGCGGAGAAAGCGTGACGTGTCCGCACCCGCGGCAGACGTACGGGTGAGGCGTGGCGGTGATGGGCGAGAGTTTTCCCTGCGCCATGAACTCCGCGCCTTGTTTCATCGCGGAGAGCAAATCCGCATTGACGTTGAGATAAGATAACGCCTCAATCGCTTTTTGAACTTCGGCGGTCAGTTTGTTTGTGTCAGAAGGAATGTCGAGCGGGTGCGTTTCGCGGCGGCACAACGAATCCGCCGCAGCGCGAGTCAGCTTGGCGAGGTTGTATTGCCCCTCTCCCTCCAGCCGCGAAGCGAGGGCAAAGAGGTGGATGAGGGTATCTGCCCAGTTTGATCGGTTACTTGACATGGAGCCTCCTATGGTCTTTCAGATTTTTTCAACGATTTTTTTCAACCCATCCCGCAACTGACCTGCGAGACTCGCCAACTCCTCCAACTCGGACTCGTTCAAGCGCGACCACGGCGCGAACGCTTCGAACTCCGCCCGCGCCTGCCTGCCTGCCGATGTGATGAATCTTGCATTACACATGCTTCCCATTCTCAATCACAACCTTGCCGTCAATCTCCAGCGTAGGCTGACTAACCACACCGTCAATGTGAGTGGTCGCGACATTTTTGCCGCCGAGAATATCGCTGCGCCCCACCGCAACATGGATCGTGCCTAGAACTTTTTCATCGGTGATGATGTTGCCCTGCAACCGCGCCAGCGGGTTCGTGCCGATCCCCAATTCCGCGATGACACGGGCTGAATCGCCGTGTTGGGCAAATGCGCTTCGGAGAAACTCCGCGCCCGCGCCGCCTTCGATGTGAGTTACACGTCCCTTTTCAAACGTCATTCGCGTTGGCTCGGATAACAACATGCCAGGAAAACACTTGTCCACGACCAGTAAACCTTCCGCGCTGTCTTCGACGGGCGCGATGTATGTCTCACCTGCGGGTAGATTTCCAAACGCTTTCTGACCGCGCAATATGCCTGTGTCTTTTTTCCATTCCCTGCCTGCCAGTGACAATCGCAGGTTGGTTCCCAGCGCTGTGGTGATGTGCGCGGTGGAACTCCCTTGCAAACGCTGCGTCAACGAATCTGTGAATGTTGCAATCTGTCCATAATCTGCGCTCATCTCAATATCCAGAATGCTTTGATCAATAAAAGCGCCCAAACCAGTGCGGGCGTTGCTTTTTATGATGGCTTGGACTGCGGCGTGCAAGGCGGGATGTTCTTTGACATGGTCGAGCGAAGCCAGCAGTAAGACAATAACATCCATTTGAGTTGCCGTTGCCAACAACTGGGGAGGATATTCGCTGAATGGACGCGCCGCATTGGGAAATGTATAACTCCATAATTCGCTCGGATCCGCCTTGGTAGCTTCCGTGAGCAATGCGTTGCGGGCATGGTCAAGCGGCTCGTCCATGATAAAGATTATTTTTTCGCCGCGTTGCAGTCCCATGCAGGTGTGGATGACATTCGTCGCCCATCGCGGTGTTTCAGTTTTTTCTGTCATTGGGAATCCTTTCGTTTACTTAACCAAATTTCCTACTCCATCATACAGTCGCATTAACAGACTGGACACTACATACCGTATTTGGCGAGCAACTCTGCATTGGGGATCGCAATCGAAACGTGATGTCGAACGATGCGCCATTCCCCGTCTTCCCTGTGAAAAAGAGCCGCCCCTCTTCCAGTTGCCACGTCAAGCACATGCGCGCCACTTGGAATATGCGCCAGTTCAACCAATTGGCGCCCAAAATGAGAAAAGAATCTAGGACCGACATGATCGAATGTATTCGCGACTCGGTCAAAAAGACCCGATACCCGCTGTTTTTGTTGTGACGTTTCGGAAGATTCATTGTTGTTCGTCATAATTCTCCTCTTACTGGGGCGACATTTGCATTATTGGATCAATGACGCAAAGTGCCGATCGAGTTCCTCGGCAGATTGACCAAACTGCTCGGGGGTATAGCGATGCGCGCCATGCTTATCTTTGGGGTGCTGGCTCATGAACGTCTTTAATCGTTCTTCGTATTGAACCGTCCATGAAACGCCAAAATGAGAATAAATGTCTTTGACGGTTTGCATGGGATCCGCCACCATTTGATCGTATTGGACATCCAGCACAGCCTTGTTGACAGCGGGATCTTCACGACATCGGCGTCCACCCTCCAGATAGCGGGTGTACATTTTCTTGTTGGTCTCCGCCATGCGCTTCACGTTGAGATCGCGAGTCGCAGCCCGATGGGCGGAATAGAACATGCTGTTTGCGCTGGTCAGGCAGGTGGTTGGGTTGCGATGCAATTGGATGATTCTGGCATTGGGCACAGCCGACAGTAAAGCGTCAAGATGATGCGTATGATCGGGCGCTTTCAAGACCAGCCGTTTGTCAGGCGTCGCCTGTTGCTGGACCTTTAGAAGCAAACCGTATTCCTGGTAGCATTTTTTCTGATCCTGGGCAAAGAACCATTCCGCGTACGAAAAGACAGGAGTCACCACCCAAAACGAAACCGAATGGAAAGTCAGCGCCTGCATCCAGATGCACTCCTCTTCCGTATCTTCGCGGATGACATGCTTCGAATCCATTTCGGGAAACATGGGTCGGCGAAACTCCAGTTCCCAGCGCGTCAATGCCAGGCGATCGTCTTTTTTTCCGTCCATGGCAAAGGGACGGTAAAGCCGCCACATGGGAATCCCCGTGTTATCGGGATCGGCGGAGAGCATACGCTGTAGAATTGTGGTGCCAGACCGCGGAACCCCAACGACAACAAAGGGCGCGTTGATCTCCGAACGGAAAACATCGGGCTTCCGTTTCTGCGCTTCGACAAACAACAATCGCTGGCTCAGATTACTGAGGAGCACCATGCGAGCGCCAAACCTGCCGAAGAAATGCAGGTTGGCGTCCTTTTCAATGGACTGCAACAACGTGTCGAGCCCAACGCGGTAATATGGATCGCCAAAATCGCTCAAGCCCGTCTCACGTTCGGCAAGTTGATGCAATCGTTCGGCGTCCATTCTGGTGAGCGGTATCCCCAACTTCTCTATACCCGAACCCAGAGAATCGATGATTCTGTACCGCAACGGCATGGGAGTGTAGTGTGGCAACATAAGAATCTCCTTTCAACTTTTCAACCCATCCCGCAATTGGCTTGCGAGACTGGACAACTCTTCCAACTCCGACTCATTCAAGCACGACCACGGCAGAAAGAAGAGACGTTCCGTCTCCGCTTCGACCTCCGCCCGAACCTGTTTGCCCGCTTCGGTGGCTTTGACCACGCCCGAACTTTTTTCCACCACCCACCCGCGCCCGACAAGTTCCTTCACATCCTCCGCGTGGACTTCCTGCGTCACGCCGCGACGGCTGAGTTTGTTGTGTAATTCATCGAACGTCAGCGCGTCGTTCTGTGAGAGAAAGTCAAGCATTTCCCACGCATGGCCTTCGACCTCGCGCGCGCCCCACATGGCGATGTAGCAATCGTCGCGGTGACCTTCCAACAGCAGGAAGTGTGCAACAACGCCATCGAGTGTCGCGAATGTTCCAGCGCGCTGATAGAGGTCTCGTTTGGCTTTTATCAAGACATGCGCGGGCGGTTCGGGAAAGTTAAAAGCCGTGTCTGAAATTCTGGCGAGAAGATTGCCAAGCGTCTGCAAAGACTCTTTGGGCATGGGAGCGAGAGCCGCCATCAATTCATTCCCCTCTTTGATGAGTCGAAGCGCGGCGGTTCTTCCCGACTCGGTGGCGCGATATTTTCCCTGACCATCAGATACCAAATATCCCTGCTGAACTGCGGCGGTCAACCTTTCATCGTTCGCCTGCGCGAGTCCGTATGGAAAACACC
>WBZY01001787.1_pt1 | contig 10114 bp, 7 predicted proteins | sample 5204191 | NCBI WGS metagenome assembly WBZY01 (sample SAMN12344363, study PRJNA552823) | activated sludge metagenome | biome: Activated sludge suspended growth; feature: Anammox Sidestream; material: Wastewater; isolation source: activated sludge from anammox sidestream of wastewater treatment... | reverse complement strand
GATCATCATGACACACCCGGCGGTGTCGCTGGTTGCTGTGATCGGCGTTCCGGACGAAAAAATGGGCGAAGAGGTAAAGGCGTTCCTCGTGTTGAAGGAAGGGGCGCAGCTTTCCGATGCCGAGTTTATTGATTGGTGCAAGACGCAGCTTGCAGCGAACAAGTATCCGCGGTATGTCGAATTTCGCGACGCGCTGCCGATCGGGAATACAGGCAAGATCTCAAAATTGATGCTCCGGGAGGAGGTGGAAGCTCATGGCCGCCGATGAAGGCCTCCAAGTCAAAGATCTGTGATGTTTAAGGTCAAGCTTTTGGTTATCATCGCCGGCGTGGTCCTATTCTTGGTCGGCTGCGTCGCTTCCGGGAAAAAGAAATTTGTTATTGCCGAGAGCAGGTCGTACGAGGCATCGATGTTCCGTCAAAACTGCGCCATCTGCCACGGCCCCGAGGCCGAAGGTAAAACGCTGTCGAATGGAACCAAGGTACCCAATCTCCGACAAGGCGAATTCAAGTATAAGACGGACGACCAGATCTATCAGCACATCGCTGACGGAGGCGGGGGAATGGTCCCATTTCGCGGGCAAATGACCGAGCGCGAACTGCGTATGATGGTCGCGTTCGTCCAGCGTGATCTGCGCGGACGGTAATTATGAAGATCCTGATCACAGGCGCGAGCGGCTTGATCGGAATGGCCCTGCAGCGGGATCTTCAAGCAGCTGGCCACGAGATGCTGCTTGCCTCGCGAAAGGCGGCGACGGATGACCGGCATATTCAGTGGGATCCGGATAGCGGCTTCGACGATGCGGACCTGTCGCGGCTTGAGGGTTTTGATGCATTCATTCACCTGGCGGGCGAGAATATCGGCGGCGGGCTTAGATGGACCGACGAGAAGAAGAAAGCGATCCGCGATAGCCGCGTTTTCGGAACGCGAACGATCATTGAGGCATTCGCACGCATCGAGCGAAAGCCGAAGGTCTTTATTTCCGGTTCTGCGATCGGTTTTTACGGCGATCGCGGCGACGAAGTAATGACTGAGGCAAGCCAGGCCGGCGACACCTTTCTTGCCGGGGTTTGCAAGGAATGGGAAGCAGAATCGCGGCGTGCCGAAGACATGGGTGTTCGGACGGTGCTTCTGCGAACCGGAATTGTCCTTTCGAAGAACGGCGGAGCCCTTGCGGCGATGCTGACGCCTTTCAAACTTGGCGTTGGTGGCGTGGTTGGCAGCGGCAAGCAATGGATGAGTTGGGTCTCGCTTGACGATGTAGTAGGCATCGTGAATTTTGCTCTTGAGAACGAAAGCCTTCGCGGAGCGGTGAATGTCACGTCGCCAGACCCGGTAACCAATGAGGAATTCACGAGATCACTGGGTTCCGTACTCTATCGTCCAACGATAATTCCGCTTCCGGAATTTGCCGTTAACCTCGTCTTCGGCGAGATGGGCGACGCTCTGCTGCTTGATTCAACGCGTGTTGTGCCAAAACGACTGCTCGACGCCGGATATAAATTCAAGTACAGCTCGCTAAAGTCTGCCCTTGAGCATGCGTTGGCCTAAGACACCAAGGTTTCTGCTTTCGTCCGGCGGCACCTTCACCGAGCAACGCGGCCGCTCTTGGTTCAGCAAATGCTTAGCTCGGCGGTGACGACATCTAGTTCGTCGGGCAGATAAGCGGACGGCTCGGGGCAGCGTCCGATTCAAATGGGGCGATCTGAAGGTTTAGAAAGTACTCTCCGTCCGCGGCCTCATTGGGAACGTAGATCAATTCGGTGACGGTGTTCGAAATCGCAGTTTCGGGGCCGATCTCAAAGCTTCCTTCGGCAACCTTCCAGAAGATGCGGTGATTCGTAAGCTTTCCTTCGTCAAGGATTCGGTCGATCGACGGAAGATCGACGAGCAAATGTTTTACGCCCTCAGCGGCGATGTGTCGCATTGCTTCGGCGGTGAAATATGGCGGAATGTTATTCTCTCCGTATTCGCGTGTGAGTTTGCTGTCGTCATTCGGCAGCGTCCGGACGATAAGCGCATCGCGGCGGTTCTCGCCCATGGCCCTCTCAAGGGTCGCTTGTGTTATCAATCTCTCGCCATCGACGATGTCAGGTTCGACCGAAATTAGCCGGGCAGTCATGAACGCCTCGCGGAGGCAAGCCCGAACGGAGATCCGCTCGTTGGTTATGTGCCCGACGCATTCGGTATGCGTCCCGTTGCAGTGCGGGATGAACGTCGTTCGTTCGAAGTTGCAGCTTCCGCCTCTACGCGTATCGCCGACGAGCGTACCTGCCTCAACGGCCTCGGAGAGCGCCGGTTCGACGCCGTAGGCATTTGGCTGCGGGCCATTAAAGCGGAGCGGGATCGAAATATCGATCCACGGACGGCCGCCAGCATCGGATCCAACCATCTGCTCATTTAGCATTTCGTTCATCTGAGGCATAGAATTGAGATAGATCGATGTCGGCCCTCCAAAACGGTACAAGGAGCTATTATGCAGCGAGTTGACTACAAAACCACAAACAAGAAACTCTTCACGACGCTACTGACCGCACAAAATTATCTAAATGGATCGACGATCGAACCGCGTTTGTTGCACCTCATCGATATGCGCGTTTCGCAGATCAACGGCTGTGCATATTGCCTGGATATGCACTCAAAAGACCTGCGGTACGACGGCGAAACCGAGCAGCGCATCTATCTGCTGAACGCGTGGCGCGAGACATCGTTGTACACCGAACGCGAGAGGGCAGCTCTCGCGTGGGCTGAAGCCGTTACGCTGGTGAGCGACACCCACGTTCCGGACGACGTGTATGAAGAGGCCAGCAAGTGCTTTACGGCCGAAGAGCTAGCCGATCTGACCTTTGCCATCGCAATGATAAACACATGGAACCGTTTCTCGATTGCCTTTCGCATGCCCGAAGGGACCTATCAACCGGGCCAGCATGCAGCGGCGAGTTGATCTATCTCAAGAGACCCACGAGATCATATGCCCCGGATGAGCCAGATGGCCACACCGGCGTCGATCGGCCTGTCTTCAGTTGCCTCCGAACAGAGCGCCATTAGCAAGCGATCCTGCTTATTGCCGCGTTCCTTTGCCTCGGCGTACGGCAGGTCTTCGCGGAACGTCACCATTGAGTATTTCGAGAAATAGTCAGGGAATGTCTGCTCCAGGAGCGTTTCAAGCTCACGTTTGCGCTGAAACACCGGGTCGGCGGTGGAATCACGCATTTCGAAGAAGTTCTCTTCGGCCATATCCTGGATGGCGTCGGTGTTCACCTTGCGAAGCTCACCATACTTTTCAAATATCGCACGCCAATCGATCGGGCTGCCGTCTTGGGCAGATCGCTCCGGGAGGAGCGAATCAAGCACGCGTACATCCTCGAATGCACAGTTCATTCCCTGGCCATAAAAGGGAACCATCGCATGGGCGGAATCTCCGAGCAGCAAGGCCCGGCCTTCGAGGTCCCACGGCCAGCATTTTATTGTTCCGAGGTGGCCGGTCGGGTTGTTAAAGAAATCCTCAACAAGCGTCGGCATCAACGGAACAGCATCGGGAAATTCACGATTAAAGAATTCGAGTACGGCGGCTTCGCTTGTTAGCTGGTCAAAGGCATAGCTCGCGTCAGACGCTGAGATCGCTTCGCCGTCCGAATGCGAAGGTTGTTCTGTTTTGTGTGCTAGGAACAAGGTGCAGGTAAAGCTTCCGTCAAAATTTGGCAGAGCGATCATCATGAACTTATGGCGCGGCCAGATATGGAGAGCATTAGGTTCGATCGCGAACGCGCTTTGCTCGCTGCGGACAAGAGTGTCCGCATTCCGTGCGGGAATGTGGAGTTCCTTGTATCCGTGATCAAGGAAGGCCTGAGAGATCTGAAACCCGGGAAGTCCGCGTTCCATCGCATCGCGAACGGCCGAACCCGCCCCATCGGTTGCGATCACGGTGTCAGCGCGATACGTCCGTCCGCTTTCGAAAGAAAGTTCGCCGCTGGCCGCGTCAAGATCGGTGCAGCGTTCGTTGAAGATGAACTGGACGTTCGAATATTTCTCCGCCTCGTTGATGAGGGCAACGTTCAGGCCGGCCCGCGAAACCGAGTTGATATACTCGCCTTTGCGGCCGCTGTATGGAAGCATCTTGGTGCCGCCGGTTTCTGAATGGATCATTCGGCCGTGCATCGGCACGGCTTCGGCCAGCATATATGCGTCCATCCCAACCTCGCGCAAGGCTGTGATACCACGGTCGGATAGCGCGAGATTGATCGACCGCCCTGCCGATATCTTTTCCCTCCGCATATCCGGCCGTGCTTCAAAAACCGTTACGGCCATGCCGCGGCGGGCGAGGTAAATTGCGAGTAACGAACCAGCCAGGCCGGCCCCGACAATTACGACTTTTTCACTCATTCAACCTATTTGCTTCGGATCAGATGGTCTTCAGGATCTCTACGAACCGACGAACATCGACGAATGAATTATACAGCGGCACTGGAGCGACGCGGATCACATCGGGCTCGCGCCAATCGGCAAAGACACCGCGGGCCGTGATCGCCTCAAAAAATGACCTGTCGGCGTTTTCTACTCTGATCGAAAGCTGGCAGCCGCGTTGAGCTGGATCGCGCGGCGTGATGACCGAAATTCTGTCGTCGTCGATCTGGTCAAGCAAGAATTCCAAATAGCCGGTAAGTTTTTCTGATTTCGCACGCAGATTCGACATACCAGCTTCATCGAAGACCTCAAGGGATGACCGCAATGCGGCAAGCTGAAAGATCGGCGGATTTGATATCTGCCAACCCTCGGCCCCCTCGAGCGGCTTGAATTCAGGGCCCATCAGAAAGCGCGTTTCCTTATCGTGGCCCCACCATCCGGCAAATCGCGGAAGGCCGAAAGACCTGGCGTGGCGTTCATGGACAAATACACCGGCGATCCCGCCCGGGCCGGCGTTGAGATACTTATACGAGCACCATGCCGCAAGATCGACGTTCCAGTCGTGGAGCTGTAGCTCGAGATTTCCAGCGGCGTGGGCGCAATCAAAACCTACCACGCATCCCTTGCGATGGCCCGCCGCGGTGATCGCCCTCATATCAAATGCCTGGCCGGTGTAATAACTTACGCCGCCAAGAAGGATCAAAGCTGTACTGTCGCCTTCGCGCTCGATGGTTTCCAGGATGTCTTCGTTCCGAAGGGTCGATTCGCCTTCGCGCGGTGCCAATTCGATCAAGCCGTCAGCCGCATAACCATGAAATTGCAGGTGCGACTCGACCGCATACCGGTCTGACGGGAACGCACCTTTCTCGATAATGATCTTGTATCGCTCCGGCGTCGGACGATAGAACGACACCATCAGCAGATGCAGATTCACCGTCAGAGAATTCATCACGACGGTCTCGATCGGCAATGCGCCGACCACGCGTGCCATCGGTTCCGTGACGAATTCGTGGTAGGGAAGCCACGGATGCCTTGCGTGTAAATGCCCTTCGACGGCAAGGTTCGCCCAGTCGTCGAGTTCGTCATCGACATACGCCCGTGCCGTTTTTGGCTGAAGGCCAAGGGAATTCCCGGTGAAATAAATTGCTTCACGCCCGTCGGGCCCGAGCGGTATGTGAAATCGGTCGCGAAACTTGCCGAGCGGGTCGACGGCGTCGGATCGTGCCGCAAAATCGGCCGATACGTCAAATTTAGCTGTGCTGGATGGGGTCATATTTGAGCGGGTCGCCGGCATCATCTAGATACGAAGATTGCGTATGATGGTACTGTGACGAACAGCTCCATACTACAAAAAATCGGTCTTGTCAGCATCGAGCCAATTCAGGGCTGCACCATTCAACAGCATCTCCTTGATAGACTCTTCGTAGTCCATTGATTCTATCAGTCTTCCTGGTTCGGCCTCACCGAGCGGAAATGGATAATCGCTGCCGAGCATGACCTGATCGGCACCGACCAGTTTAACAAGGTAATCCAATTTCGCCGGTTCGTGAACAAGCGAATCGAAATACATTCGGCTCAAATATTTTCTCGGGCTGTGCGGATTATCGACCGCGCATAGGTCAGGCCGCACGTTGAATCCGTGTTCGATCCGGCCGATCGTCGCCGGGAACGCACCGCCGCCGTGGGCAAAACAGATCCGAAGGCCGGGACATTTCTCGAGCGTGCCGGAGAAGATCAGCGAACAGATCGCACGCGAAGTTTCGGCGGGCATCCCGACGAGCCACGGCAGCCAGTATTTTTGAATGTCGCGTTCGCCCATCATTTCCCAGGGGTGGACGAAAACGGCCATTCCAAGCTCTTCACACGCTTTGAAGACGTCAAAGAACTCTGCGTCACCGAGATTTTTCTGATTTACGTTCGTCCCGATCTGAATGCCGGCGAGACCGATCTCTTTACAGCGCTCGATCTCGGCGATAGCCAGATCGGGGGTCTGCATCGGCAAGGTGCCAAGTCCGACAAAGCGCAAAGGAAATTCATGAACGATCTCCGCAATGCCGTCATTAAGGAACTTTGCGATCGTAAGCCCGTCCGCCGGCTTTGCCCAGTAGCTGAACATGACCGGCACCGTTGAAAGAACCTGAACCCTAACGCCGTATCCGTCGATCTCGTTGATCCGTTTTTCGGGCGACCAGCAATTGTCTTCTATCTCGCGAAAGAAATGACCGTCGTCCTTGATCATCCGGGCGCATCCGGGTACGTTGTGTTCGAGCTGAATAAACCCGCCGTATCCGAAGTCTCGTTTCCAATTTGGTATTTCTTTAGGAAGGATGTGCGTGTGGACATCGATCTTCAGCATTCGTATATTCTAGCCGAATTTTCCAGTTTGCCGAACTTGGTCTAAAAAAGAGACCGGTCGAATTAACTTCAACCGGTCTTGAGGTAACGGACGGAGGATCCGCTCAGTTATTGGTCGTCAATTTCTTCATCACCGGGCCGCCGCCCAGCTCCACCGCCGCCGGGGGCTTGTGACGGAGGCTGGATATAGGGGATCTTCGCTTCCAGCATCATATTATTGAGGGCGGCAAGGTCAACAGAAACCAGCTTTCGCACCTCTTCCGCTGCGGTCGGGATCCTATTCGAAAGGATCTCGATCTGTGAAAGCTCCCATTCAGTCGGTGCCGCGGAAGCATTTTCCATCGCGAACAGCACTTGTGTTGCACGCTGGTTTAGCGGCGTTGGCAGATCGACGAGAGGCGGGCCGGCTTGGCTGATATTACTGGTAAGCGAAGGTGGCGTTCCCCAATTAACGTATGCCGCATCAACCTTTTTCAGGAGATCCTCAGCGGCCTTTCGGATATTGTCGGGAACCCGAGGGGCTCCGGGCCGTTTCCAGGCCTCGATAGCGTTGTTGAGATTTGTCCTTAAGCCAACGATGGTTGATTGAGCGATCGAAGCCTGCGTCACGATAGGCTGGAATTTCAACAGTGCCGCCTTCTTTTTCGCTCGGTCTTCGGCTGAGAATACTATTCGCGGATCGTCGATCACCTTGAATGTCTTTGATATTTCGGTCTCGCCGCGTTTTATTTTCACGGTAAAATCACCCGGATCGACCCGGAACCCGAGATTGGCAAGGCCGCCGAATCCGCCGCCTCCGCCGGGGCCGCCGGTTTGTGGTGCCTGTGGGCCTGCGGGCCTGGAACGCATATCCCAAATGAACCGATTCAGTCCCTTACTCGCGGTACACTGCTGCCCGCCTCCACCGCCGCGGAAACCGGCAAACCCGCCGCCCCCACCGCCACCGCCGGTCGCACCGGGCGTGGGTGTCGGACGCGGCCGCGTGCAGTTCACCGTTCTAAGGGTCTGGCCTGACGAGTCCTGAAAAGTCAGCGTCACATTCTCCCGTTCACCCAATTCGTCCTTCAGGTAGAACTGAATGATAGCGCCGTTTGGCGGGTTCTGGCCGTAGAATTGTTTGTCGGACGTGATCGGCTTACTGTTCCACATCCGCCACATCACAGACTGTCTTGGTTGGAAAAGATAAACGCCGCTCGCGATCACAGAATCGTTCAACTGCTCAATAGCGGCCATATCGTCCAGTATCCATATCGAGCGCCCGTGGGTGCCGATTATTAGATCATTCTCGCGTGGATGGACCAAAATGTCGTCAACCGGAACATTCGGAAGGTTCAGCCGCAGCGGGGTCCAACTCTGGCCTTTGTTGAAAGATGCGTACATACCGAACTCGGTCCCGACGAAAAGGAGATTTGGATTGCGGGGATGTTCGCGGACGACGTTCGCAACACCCAGGTTCTGCGGAAGATTTGAACTGATATCCTTCCAGGTCTCGCCAAAATCGGTGGTCGAATAAACATACACCTTGAAATCGCCGTTCCTGTGTCCGTCAAAAGTAACATACGCGGTGCCCGGAGCGGCCCGCGAGGCTACGACACGGCTGACGTACGTACCCTTCGGCACTCCAGGGACCCTATCGACAACGTTTTTCCATGTTTGCCCGTCCCGGGTCACCTGAAGGTTGCCGTCATCGGTCCCGGCCCATAGAACGTTGCGATCGACCGGTGATTCGGCAAGCGTCGTGATCGTTGGGAAGTTCTCGACGCCGTCATGGCGCGAACGAGTATTTTTGTCCGGGACCTTGCCCATGATCGAGAGTGCATTCCGGTCAACACCGGTTGTCAGGTCCGGGCTGATCTTTTTCCAGACATCGCCACGGTTCGTGGATTTGAATACAAAATTGCCCGGATAGTAGATCGTGTTCGAATCGAAGGATGAGATAACGATCGGTGAATTCCATTGGAAGCGGTACTTCTTCTCACCTTCTTCCTCGCGCGGCCGAATGCCTTTGCTCTCGCCAGTTACGATGTTCCTGCGAAGCAGGTTCCCATCCTGCGATTCGGCATAAACGATGTTCTGATCATTCGGGTCCGGTTGCGTGAAGAAACCGTCGCCGCCTCCAATTGTGTACCACTCGTCATTCGTGATCCCGCGGGGATTCATTGACATGCTCGGCCCGCACCACGTGTTGTTGTCCTGCAATCCGCCGCAAACGAGGTATGGCATCGCATTATTGACGCCAACCTCGTAGAACTGGCCGATCGCAATAGTGTTGGCATAGTCCCAGGTTCGCCCGCGGTCATACGAAATATTAATGCCGCCATCGTTTCCCTGGATCATATGATTCGAATCCTTAGGATCGATCCAAATGCCGTGCGTATCGGCATGCGGAGCCCGCGAAAAGGCGCCTGACCATGTGCGGCCGCCGTCCTCGGAATACTGCATTGTCACGCCCGCCTGCCAGATCCGCTGATCGTTGTTCGGATCTATGCGTATCTGCGAAAAGTACATTGGCCGCGGGACCGCAGCGATATCGGACATTCGCGTCCAGGTCTCGCCTTTGTCGTTCGAGCGGAAGATACCGCCGTTCGCATGTTCGATCGAGGCGTAAACGATATTCGAGTCCTTCGCATATACCGCGACGGCAATGCGCCCGGTCTCAAGCAATCCATCGGGACGCGGCGTCGGGGCATTTTCCGTGTCGTATGGAAGGCCCTTTGTAAGTTTTACCCACGTTTCGCCGCCATCGTTCGATTTATACAACGCGCTGCCTTCGCCGCTTCCATTAAAGCCGAATACGGTTCGTCGCCTTTGATACATTGCGGCGTACAGAATATTCGGACTCACCGGATCGATCGCGATCTCGGTCGCTCCAGTGTCGTCATTTACTTTGAGTACCTGACGCCAGGTTCTTCCACCATCAGTGGTCTTGTAAACTCCGCGTTCAGGCGAGGCTGCCCAGAGATTTCCAGTTGCGGCCACATAAACTACATCCGGATCCGTAGGGTGAACGACGACGCGGGCGATGGCCATTGTTTTCTCCAGGCCCATGTTCTTCCACGTAGCGCCGCTGTCAAGAGATTTGTAGATGCCGTTGCCCCATGATGAGCTTTGCCGATTATTGGATTCGCCCGTGCCCGCCCAGATTATCGACGGACTTGACGGCGATATAGCAATATCACCGATGCTGTTGACCGCCTCCTTATCGAAGAGCATTGTCCACGACGTGCCGCCATTTACCGATTTTGCAATGCCGCTTGCTGCGGTTGCCGCGTAGATAATACGTGAATCGGTCGGATCGACCTCGATATCATTGATGCGGCCGCCCATAGATGCCGGGCCGATCTCGCGAAATCGC
>WBZY01001281.1_pt1 | contig 10126 bp, 8 predicted proteins | sample 5204191 | NCBI WGS metagenome assembly WBZY01 (sample SAMN12344363, study PRJNA552823) | activated sludge metagenome | biome: Activated sludge suspended growth; feature: Anammox Sidestream; material: Wastewater; isolation source: activated sludge from anammox sidestream of wastewater treatment... | reverse complement strand
GACGCAGGAGATCGCGATGCTCCTGCTCGTCGGGCCATTGGGTGCACTCGTCGACAGGGCCGGGCGGCGCATCATGTACACGCTGGGCCTTGCATGGATCGGCGTCGGCTACATCCTCTATCCGCTCGCCGGTTCATTGGCGGCGCTGATCGCGACCCGATTCTTCTTCTCGATCGGCGCGGCCATGGTCGGCACCGCGATGGCCACGGTGCTGGCGGATGCCCCGCAGGAGCGTTCGCGCGGCCTCCTGGTCGGCGTGACCGGTGCCTTGCAGGGGGTGGGCGTCATGTTCGGCGTTCTCGTGCTGTCGAGGCTGCCGCTGCGCTTCGAGGCACTCGGGCTCGGCGACGATCTCGCGGGGCGCTACACGTTGTGGATCGGCGCTGCGCTGTGTTTCATCACCGCGATCGTCTGCCGGCTCGGACTGCAGCGCGACGACCCGGATCGCCGGCCACAGGGCCACGCGACCCTGCTGCAGCTCGTCGCGACCGGCGTGCGTACGGCGCGCGCCAACCGGCGGCTCGCGCTCGGCTACTTCACTTCGTTCGTCGCACGCGGCGACATGGTCGTCATCGGCACGTTCTTCTCGCTGTGGCTGATGCAGGCCGGCATTGCGCAAGGCATGACACGGCCCGCGGCCATGGCGAAGGCCGGCATGATGTACGGCATCGCGCAGCTCACGGGACTCGTCTGGGCGCCTGTCCTCGGGTGGCTGATGGATCGCCACGACCGGGTCTCTGTCGTCGTCCTGTCGATGGCGCTCGCGGCTGTCGGCTACGCCGTGGTCGGCCTCGCCGCCGACCCGTTCGGGGCGCTGATGCCGCTGAAGATGATGCTGCTCGGCACCGGTGAGCTCAGCTGCGTCATCGCCGCGCAGGCGTTGCTCGGCGAGCAGGCCCCGACCCGCCTGCGCGGCTCCGTGATGGGCGTGGCCGCCGTATGCTCCGCCTTCGGCGTGCTCTTCTCCACGTCGGTCGGCGGCTGGCTCTTCGATCACTGGCGGCCCGGTGCGCCATTCCTGATGATCGCGAGCGTCAATGCCCTCGTGCTCGCCGCCGCACTCTGGGTGCGGCTCACGACGCCGGCCGTGCAACCGAATGCCTGAAGGAGGACCGCCATGCCGATTGCCCGCCTGAACGACCACGACATGTACTACGAAGTGCTGGGGCGCGGCGAGCCGGTGCTGTGCATGGGCGGCTGGGGTACCTTTGCCCACGACAATCACCATCAGCTCGCGCGTGGCCTCACCGATCGCTACCAAGTGATCGTGTTCGACTATCGTGGCATCGGCGGCTCCACCGACGACCCACAGGTCGAACCGACCATCGCGCTGCACGCGGCCGACGCGATAGCCCTCCTCGATCACCTCGGGCTCGCGAACGTGCACCTCGTCGGACTCGTCGGCATCGGCGCCTGCATCTGCCAGTCGATCGCCGCGCAGCGCCCGGACCTCGCCCGCAGCATGCTCAACATGGGCGCCTGGTGTGCCGTGGACGATTTCCTGCGCGACCAGCTCGAGATGTTCCGCTGGCTGCACCGCGATCTCGGCTTCGAGGCATTCCAGAAGGCGGTCACACTGCTGTCGTTCACGCCGGAGTATTACAACGCCAACAAGGACCGGCTCCTCGGTCCGCAGGGGGGCTGGAAGGAACTGCGCGGTCGCTACCCGGCCCATTCGCGGCTGATCGACGCCTGCGTGACCTTCGATTCGACGGCCTGGCTGCGCACGATCCGCTGCCGCAGCCTGATCATCCATGCGGGGCTCGACCAGGTGACGAGCCCGCGCACGACACGGCCGATCGAGCAGGCGATTCCCGGCGCTCGCGGACTCCTGTGGGACGACGTCGCCCATGTCGTCGCCGGCAAGGAGCAGAAAATCCGTTTCGCGAAGACGCTGTTCGATTGGCTTGAGGAACGCTGACCGCTGCCGGCTGTCAGCTGACAGCCAGCAGGTGCCGTTCGACGTCCGCGGCATCGACGACATCGCAGTAACGGCGGCCGCAATCGGCGAGATTGGCCCGGTGGGCCGCCTCGTCGGCATCGCCGACGCAGTCCGCGGGCACGATCACGCGCAGGCCATGCGAGAACGCGTCGACGATCGATGCGCGCACGCAGCCGCTCGTCGTGCAGCCGGTGACGATCACGGTGTCGACCTGCTGGCGTGTCAGGAAGGTCATCAGCGGCGTGCGGAAGAAGATCGATGGCGCGTTCTTGCAGAACGTGAAATCGTGCTGCGCGTCGTGCACCCTCGGATCGATCGCCGTGCAGGGGTGACCGTAGAAGAATTCCTCGCGCACCGCCTTGACCTTCCACAGCGGCATGTCTGCCTCGCTGCCGTAGGCCGTATAGCACTTGGCGACCGGCACATCCTGCGCGCGCGCCACCTCGAGGAGCGCCGCGGTCCGCTCGCAGGCCGCGTGCACCATGGGCAGCCTGCCGATCGGGTAGCGCGGGTCGGTGAACGCCAGCTGGAAGTCGACCACGAGGACCGCGGGGCGGCGGCCATAGCCGATGGCCGCACTCCCGTAGCCCGCTGCCGTGTATGAGTCGCCCATGGCCGTGGCGACGCCTAGCCGTACATTGTCCGTACGGGCACTCAGGCGACCTTCATGCGCTTCCTGCGCTCCTCCGCGATGCGCCGTGCCCACTTCGTGAACTGCGGCTGCTGCGGCGGCTCGAGACCCGTTTCGGCCTTGCAGCGCGACTTCAATTCCTCGACCGACTCGAAACCGCGATCGAACAGCTTCACCGGCCCGCGATCGGCCGCCATCTGCTTGCGCAGGGCTGCGCTCGCCGCCGCATCGACGCTGCCGTCGTCCTTGATGACGACGCCGTAACGCCGCGCGCCCTCGACCGTGACGAGCCCCGCCTCGACGTCGAAGCGCACGCGGTCGAGTTCACGCTCGAGCGGATCGCCACAGCCGCCGCCGCCCCAAGTGTCCGCGAGCAACAGGTCGCCCGCTTCCACCTTGATGCGATCGAGCTTCGATTCGAGCAGCTGCTCGGTACCGTCGCCGCGCACCAGGGTCTTGCGGCTGCGCGCGCCCGGCAGGCCGCCGTTGACGCCCCACGGATAGGTGAGCCAGCGGTCGTCGTGGATCGAGATCTCGCCCGGCTCGAGGAAGCGATAGCCGATGCGCAGCCCGTTGCCGCCGCGGTTCTTGCCGGGGCCGCCCGAATCCGGGATGGTCTCGTAGATGTCGATCCGCAGCGGGAAATAGCTCTCGAGGAACTCGTTCGGCACGTTGGTGAACGACGGCCACAACGAGTGCCCGTCGGGCCCGTCGCCGAACGGCTTGCCCGGGATGCCGCCGAAGCTGATCTGGTACAGCTGGTACCAGTCGCCGTTCCTGTCGTAACCCGAATACATGAAGTGCGGGCTGTCCGAAAAGCCTGCCGCGCACATGAACTGCGGATTGCCCTGGCCGAGGAGCCCGCCCAGCACGTCGAAGATGCGTCCGAGCGCGTGCGTGCGGCAGGACAGCGCCGCCGGCGCGAGCGGCTTCAGCAGCGTGCCCGGGGGGATGCGCACTTCCATCAGGTCGTAGAAGCCGTCGTTGAAGAGGATCTGCGGGTCGAACACCATGATCATGTAGACGCCCGCGAACATCTTGAACATCTCTTCGTTCAACAGGAAGTTGATCGAGGAGATCGACTGCGGATCGGTACCCGCGAAATCGAAGATGCACTTGTCACCCTCGCGCCACATGCTGCAAGCGATCTTGTACGGCCCCATGTTGAGGCCGTCGTCGCACACGTAGTCCTCGAAGTGCTGCTTGGTCTCGGGGACCGTGCGGCGGATCAGCTCGCGCATCGCGCGCTTGTTGCGCTCGAGCATCTCGTGCATCGAGGAGTAGAACACGTCGTCGCCGAAGCGCTCGGCGATCTCGATGCAGCGGATGCCCGCGGTGCGCAGTGCCGCCGTGATCGCGTTGAAATCCGACAGGTTCCAGTGCGGCAGCCGGCAGTTGTGCAGCAGGATCTTCAGCACGTCCTCCTGCAACTTGCCGCGCTGGTAGATCTTCACCGGCGGCGTGCGCACGCCTTCCTCGAAGATCTGCCGCGCGTCGGTCGGCAGCGAGCCCGGCACCTTGCCGCCGACGTCGGTCATGTGGCCGAACATCGCCGACCAGGCGATCAGCCGCTTCTGCTTGTATATCGGCATCAGCATCAGCCAGTCGTTCGCGTGGCTGATCGCGCCGTTGACCGCATACGGGTCGTTCGTCAGGAAGATGTCCCCTTCCTCGATCGTGCCGTCGTAACCCTGCATGAAGCCCCAGATGAACGAGCCGAACTGGCCGACGACCATCTTGCCTTCGACGTTCGCGATCATCGGGAATTCGTCGTGCTGCTCGCGGATGCCGGGCGACATCGCGGTGCGAAACAGCACGGTGTCCATCTCGTAACGCGCATTGCGCAGCGCGCTCTCGATGATGTCGATCGTGACCGTGTCGACCTTGATCTTCTTGAACGGCTTTCTGTTGCCTTGGACGATTCTGGCGGGCATGGAACTTACCTCTTCGCCTTGCGGGCCGGCTTCTTGTAGCCGTCCGGATAGATCAGGATGCAGCCGACCTTGTCGACGACGCCGTGGTGCTTCGGCAGGATCACGCTCGTCGAGTCCATCTCGACGACGATCGCGGGGCCCTTCAGCTTGTTCCCCGCGCGCAGCTTCGAGCGGTCGTAGACCGTGGCCGTGAGATCCTTGCCATCCATGTAGACCTTCTGCCGGCCGATTGCGGCAGCCTTCGGATCGCTGCCGCCCCTCGCGAGATCGGGGCGCTTCAGCGCCACGGCCTTGCCTTGCACCGAGGCACGCAATGTCACGAGTTCGTGCTCGAGCGCGAGCGCGAACGTGAAGAGGCGCTTGTGCTCGGCATCGAACTTCTCGGAGATCGCGCCGAGCCCGCGCTTCTCGAGGTCCTTGACGTCCACGTCGACCGAGAGGCGCAGGCCCTGGCCGTGATAGCGCAGGTCCACCTGCCAGGTCGTGCGCATCTCGCTCTTCGGCACGCCCTCCCGCTCGAGAGACTCCGAGGCCTCGGCGGCGAGGGCGCGCAGGATCTTCGCGATTTCCTTCGCACTCGTGTCGGAGAACTTGCGCACGAACGTGCGTGCGCGCTCGTCGCGCACGGCGGTCGTCGCATCGCCGAGTGCACACAGCACGCCGGGCCCCGGCGGGATGATGGACGGCCACGAGCCGAGCAGGCGCGAGAGCGCGTTCGCGTGCAGCGGACCCGCGCCGCCGAAGGCGATCAGCGCGTAGTCGCGCGGGTCGTAGCCCTGCTCGACCGACACGAGCCGCAGCGCCCCGACCATGTTCTCGTTGACGATGTTGTAGATGCCGAGCGCTGCGTCCTTGCGCGAGAGCTTCAGCGCATCGGCGATCTTCTGGATCGCGGCCCCCGCGAGTTCGCGATCGAGCTCCATGTCGCCGCCGAGTTTCTGTCCCTCGGGCAGGTAGCCGAGCACGATATTGGCGTCGGTCACGGTCGGCTCGCTGCCGCCGCGATTGTAGGCGGCCGGCCCGGGGTCGGCGCCGGCACTCTGCGGCCCGACGCGCAGCGCGCCGGTCAGCTCGGGAACGTGGGCGATCGAGCCACCGCCCGCGCCCACCGTGCGGATGTCGACCGACGACGCACGCACGGTGACGTCACCCACGGTCGTTTCACGCCGCAGCCGCGGCTGGCCGTCCTGGATCAGCGCGACATCGGTGGAAGTGCCGCCCACGTCGACCGTGAGCAGGTTCGGAAAGCCCGACTGCAGCGCCACCCACACGGCCCCGGTGACGCCGCCCGCGGGGCCCGACATCAGCAGGTTCACCGGGAATTCTTCCGACGACTTCGCCGATGCGAGGCCGCCATCCGAGCGCAGGATGTGCAGCTTCACGTCCTCGCCCCTGATCGAGAGCTTCGATTTCAGGTTGCGCACGTACTTCTCGACACGCGGGCGAACGTAGGAATTCGCAACCGTCGTGACGGTGCGCTCGTACTCCTGCATCTCCGGCACGACCTCCGACGACAGCGACACCGGCACGCCCGGCAGCTCCTCGCCGGCGATCTCGCGGATGCGCTTCTCGTGGCTGTCGTTCGCGAATGAATTGACGAGCGACACGGTGAGCGCCTCGATGTTCTTCGACTTGAGCTCGCGCAGCGCGCCGCGCAGCTGGTTCTCGTCGAGGGCATGGACGATTTCGCCCCTGGCGCTCACGCGCTCGTCCGCTTCGATCGTGCAGGCGAGCGGCGCGAGCGGCAGGCTCTTGTTGTAGATGACCCAGCCACCGAGGCCGCCGGGCACGAACGAGCGGGCGATCTGCAGCACCTGGCGATAGCCCTTGGTCGTCACGAGGCCGCATTTCGCGCCCGTGCTCGTGAGCACGGTGTTCGTAGCGACCGTCGTGCCGTGCATGACGTGCAGGATTTCCGCCGGATCGACGCCCGCCGACTCGCAGACGCGCATCATGCCGTTGACCACGCCGACGGACTGGTCGGCCGGTGTGCTCGGCACCTTCGCGGACCATGTCCTGCCGGATTTATCGTGGACCAGCAACAGGTCGGTGAAAGTGCCGCCCACGTCCACACCCAAACGATATGCCATGACTACTCCTGGAGGATTCATCGCGCGGTCACGTACCGCCTGCAGCGGCCGGAGTATGGTGTTTCGCGATGGGGGTCCGCAATGCGCGGAACACGTACATCCGTCGGCCCGCAGGCCCGGGGTTCAGGCCGCCCGCTCCGCCGCGATACGCGGAAAATTGCCTGCCTTGACGAGCATGCCGGGCACCGCGCGACCCAATGTGTCCTGCAACCACTGGCTGGTCGCGATGAGCGCATCGAGATCGACGCCGGTCGCGTAGCCGGCGCGCGCCAGCATGTAGACGAGATCCTCGGTGGGAATGTTGCCGGTCGCCGCCGGCGCGAACGGGCAGCCACCGATGCCGCCCGTGCTCGCATCGAGCGTCGTGACGCCCGCCTGCACGGCGGCCCACGCATTGGCGAGACCCGTATTGCGCGTGTTGTGGAAGTGCGCGCGCAGCCGGGTTACCGGCGAAATGGCCGCACGCACCGCAGCCACGAGCTCGGTGACCTGCGCGGGAACGCCGACGCCGATCGTGTCGGCGAGCGCAATTTCGAAGGGCTCTGCCTCCGCGCAGCGGCGTGCCACGTCGACCACGCGTTCGAGCGGCATCTCGCCTTCGAACGGGCAGCCAAATGCGGCCGACACGGTGACCTGCGCCCTCAGGCCCGCGGTGCGGGCCGCCCGCGCGATGTCGAGCCATGCGGCGATCGATTCGTCGGTGCCGACACCCTGGTTGCGCCGGTTGAACGTATCGCTCGCGACCACCGCCATGCCGATCTCGTTGCAGCCCGCGGCGACGGCGCGATCGAAGCCCTTGCGATTGAGCACGAGGCCCACGTAGTGGACATCCGGCCGCTTCGCGAGCCCCGCGAGCACCTGCTCGGCGTCGGCCATCTGCGGCACGCGCTTCGGGTTGACGAAACTCGCGACTTCGATCCGGCGCAGGCCCGCTGCGAGCAGGCGCTCGATGAAGACGATCTTGGCGGCCGTCGGCATGATGCCCGGCTCGCTCTGGAGGCCATCGCGGGGGCCCACCTCGACGATTTCGACGCTACGCATCATTGCCTATTCCACTGCGACGACCGTACATGCTTCGATTCTAGCCCGACACTGCCGGTGGCGCCCGTCCATCAACCAGCGAAGGACCCATATGTCCGGACAACCCGCACCCTTCAAGAACGGCCCGCTCTCGGACCTGCGCGTGATCGAGATGGGCACGCTGCTCGCCGGGCCCTTCTGCGGCCAGATCCTCGGCGACATGGGCGCGGAGGTGATCAAGATCGAACCCCCGGGCCAGGGCGATCCGATGCGCGTGTGGGGACGCGAGAAGGCACACGGCAAATCGCTGTGGTGGCCCGTGGTCGGGCGCAACAAGAAGGCGATCACCCTCGACATGCGGCAGACCGATGGGCAGAGCATTCTCAAGGAGTTAGTCGCGAAAGCTGATTTTCTACTCGAGAATTTCAGGCCGGGTACCATGGAGAAATGGGGCTGCGACTACGAGGAGCTCTCGCGCGTGAATCCGCGCCTCATCATGATCCGCGTGTCGGGCTTCGGCCAGACCGGGCCCTACGCCACGCAGGCGGGCTTCGGCGCGATCGGCGAGGCGATGGGCGGCCTGCGCTATGTGTGCGGCGATCCCTCGACGCCGCCCTCGCGCATGGGCATCAGCATCGGCGATTCGCTCGCTGCCACCTTTGCGAGCGTCGGCGCGCTCTCGGCCCTGCACTACCGCGAGAAGACGGGGCGCGGTCAGGTGGTTGATTCGGCGATCTACGAAGCCGTGCTCAACATGATGGAATCGCTCGTCACCGAATACGACAAGACAGGCTACATCCGCGAACGCACGGGCGCGATCCTGCCGAATGTGGCGCCGTCGAACATCTATCCGACGGCCGATGGACAGCTGGTGCTGATCGCCGCCAACCAGGACACGGTATTCAGCCGTCTCGCCGAAGCGATGGGCCAGCCTGCACTCGCGAAGGACCCCCGTTACGCGACCCATTCCGCGCGCGGCGCGAACCAGGCGGAACTCGACGCACTGGTCGGGCGCTGGACCGCAACGCAGACACGCGAGCAGGTCCTCGCGGCGATGGAAAAGGCCGGCGTGCCGGCGGGCCTCATTTATCGCGCGCCCGAAATGCTGGAAGACCCGCATTTCAAGGCGCGTGCCGCCATCGTGTCGACGCAGCACCCGGACTTCGGCGAGCTCAGGATGCAGAATGTGGCGCCGAAGCTCTCCGCGACGCCGGGCGCGATCCGCACGCCGGCGCCGGCGATGGGCCAGCACAACGAAGAAGTGTATCTCGGCCTCCTCGGCATGGCGCGCGAGCGCTACGACGCACTCGCCGCGCGCAAGGTCATCTGAGCGCATGGCCGAGACGCTCGACGAGAACTACGCGCGTGGCGGTTTCGGCAAGTCGCTGGCATTCGGGCGCCGGCCTGCGCTGCTCGTGATCGACTTCGTGCAGGCCTATCTCGTGCCGGGCTCCCCGCTCTACGCCGGCGTCGAGGCGGCGCGCGACGCCTGTATCACGCTGCTCGGCGCCGCGCGGGCCGCCGGCATCCCCGTGCTGCACACGAATGTCGCCTATCAGCCGGGCGGCCGCGACGGTGGCGTGTTCTTCCGCAAGGTGCCCGCCCTCGCGTGCTTCGAGGCGGGCGCGCATCCCGAGCTCGCCGCGTTTGCGCCCGGGCTCGAGCCGCGCGCCGGCGAAACCGTGATCACGAAGCAGTATGCGAGCGCGTTCTTCGGCACGTCGCTCGCGCCCACCCTGACCGCGCTCGGCATCGACACGGTCCTGATCGGTGGCGTGTCGACGAGCGGCTGCGTGCGCGCGAGCGCCGTCGACGGCTGCCAGCACGGTTTCGTGCCGGTCGTCGTGCGCGACGCCGTCGGCGACCGCGCGCCCGGCCCGCACGAGGCGAACCTGTTCGACCTGCAGGCGAAGTACGCCGAAGTCATCGACCTCGCGACGGCGCGCCGCTATCTCGCCGGCCTCGCATGACGGCGCTCGGGCCGATCGCGGCGGTCACCATCGCGACGTCGGAACTGCAGGCCTCCATCGATGCCTGGCACCTGCACCTCGGCTACGAACTCATCGCCCGCGATCGCGTTTCGCCGGCGCTCGCCGCGCAGTTCGGCCGGCCGACGCTCGCCGGCCGGCAGTGCGCGCTGATGCTGCCCGCGGGCGAAGGCCAAACCTGGCTGCGCTTCATCGACAGTGCGCCGGATTTCGCCTACCGGCCCTTCCGTCACATGGGCTGGAATGCCGCGGAGCTCATGGTGCAGGACACCGACCTCGCGGCCGCCCGCGTCGCGCAGTCCGCGTTTCGCGTGATCGGCGAGCCGGCGAACCTGTCGATCAGCGACAAGATCCGGGCGATGCAGCTGGTCGGCCCGTCGAATGAAGGCGTGTACCTGACCTCGTTCAGCGGGAAGCTCGCCGCGTTCGACGTGCCCGAGGCGAAACATTTCATCGACCGCGTATTCATCGTCGTCCTCGGCGGCCCCTCGTGCGAAGCATCGAGCGAGTTCTACACGAGG
>WBZY01001786.1_pt1 | contig 10135 bp, 9 predicted proteins | sample 5204191 | NCBI WGS metagenome assembly WBZY01 (sample SAMN12344363, study PRJNA552823) | activated sludge metagenome | biome: Activated sludge suspended growth; feature: Anammox Sidestream; material: Wastewater; isolation source: activated sludge from anammox sidestream of wastewater treatment... | reverse complement strand
AAGGCCGGCGCGGCCCAGCTCAAGCCGCTGATCGACAAGGGCCGCGCGCTCTCCGAGGAGCTGCAGAGCAAGCGCTTCGTGCTCTCGGAGGAGGCGCTCTACCAGAAGCAGCTCGACCTCGCCAAGATCCAGGCCGACGTCCAGGCGCAGATGACCGCGCTCGAGAACGACTACAAGATCGCGCAGGAGGAGCTCCTGAACCCGCTGCGCAAGAAGCTCGTCGAGACCATCGACGAGATCGCGAAGAGCGAGGGCTTCACGGTCATCATGGAACGCAACACGCCGGGCCTGCTCTACTCGAAGGAAGCGCTCGACGTGACCGACAAGGTGATCGCCCGCTTCAACAAGAAGGGCTAGCGCCGGTTGCCGCGGATCCATCCCACCGCCGTCGTCGACCCCGCCGCCAAGCTGGCGGACGACGTCGAGGTGGGCCCGCTCTCCTACGTCGGGCCGGGCGTGGAGCTGGCCGGCGGGGTGGTGGTGGCCAACCAGGTCAGCATCACCGGCCTGACCCGGGTCGGCGAACGCACCCGCATCCACCCGTTCGCGGCGCTCGGCGGCGATCCCCAGGACAAGACCTTCGCGGGCGAGCGCACGCGGCTCGAGATCGGCGCCGACAACGTGATCCGCGAGGGCGCGACCCTCCACGTCGGCACGCCGCGCGGTGGCGGCTGCACCCGGATCGGCGACGACAACCTGATCATGAACGGCGCCCACGTGGCCCACGACTGCCAGGTGGGCTCCCACGTGATCGTGGCGAGCTTCGTCGGCCTGGCGGGCCACGTGGTGGTCGAGGACCACGCGGTGCTCGGTGCCTACACGGGCGTGCACCAGTTCGCACGGGTGGGCGAGTCGGTGATGACGGCGGCCAACTCGATGCTCTCCCAGGACGCGCCGCCCTTCGCGATGGTGGCGGGTGACCGCGCCCGGATCGCGGGCCTGAACGTGGTGGGGGCGCGGCGGCGGGGCCTCTCGGACGAGGCGGTGCGCGCGCTCAAGCACGCCTTCCACCTGCTGTTCGCCTCCAAGCTGCGCTTCGAGTCGGCACGGGCGCGGGTCCGCGAGGAGCTGCCGGACGCGCCCGAGGTGGAGCGCCTCGTGCGCTTCCTCGAGAGCTCGACGCGCGGCTTCTGCCGGTAGACCGCGATGGCGGACACGCTCGGGCTGGTGGCGGGGCAGGGGCGCCTGCCCTTCGAGGTTGCGCGCGGGGCGCGCCGGGCGGGCCGCCGGGTCTGGGTGGCCGCGCTGCGCGGATTCGCCGATCCCGCCCTCGCGGCCGAGGCCGACGCGCTGGCCTGGCTGCACGTCGGGGAGCTCGCGGCACTCCTGGCCGGCCTGCGGGCCGCGGGCGTCCGCGAGCTCGTGCTCTGCGGCCTCGTGCCGAAGGGCCTGCTCTTCGCGGATCCCTCGCTGGTCCGGCTCGACGCCGCCGCCGCGCGCCTGCTCGGCGGGCTGCACGACCGCCGCGACGACGCGCTCCTGCGCGCGCTCGCCGACGCGCTCGAGGCCGAGGGCTTCGCGGTGGCGTCCCAGGCGGCCTACACGGGCGAGCTGCTGGCGCCGGAGGGCCCCCTCGGCGCCGTCGCGCCGAGCGCCGCGCAGCTCGACGACGTGGCCTTCGGCTGGCCCATCGCGATGGCCCTCGGGGCGCTCGACATCGGCCAGACGCTGGTGGTGCGCGAGCGCACGGTCCTGGCGGTCGAGGCGATCGAGGGCACCGACGAGGCGATCCGGCGCGGCGCGGCGCTCGGCCGCGGCGCCGTCTCGGTGCTGAAGATCCGCAAGCCGAGCCAGGACCCCCGCCTCGACGTGCCCGTGGTCGGCCCCGAGACGATCGCGACGCTCGCCGGGGCGGGCGCGCGCCTGCTCGCGATCGAGGCCGGGCGCACGCTCGTGCTCGAGCGCGCCGAGCTGGTCGCGCGCGCGGACGCGGCCGGCGTCTGCGTGCTCGGCGTTGCCGCTGGCGCAAGCCCGCCGCCGGGCCGCCCGGAGTGAACGCCCCGGACCCTCCCCTGAGCCCGCCGCTCCCGGCGCGCGGGAGCCCCCCGGCGGTGGCCGGCCGCCGGCTGCGCGTGCTCGTCGTGGGCGCCGGGCACATGGGCCGCCTCCACGCCGTGAAGGCGGCCCACGCGCTGCCGGCCGACGTGACCCTGTCCGGCGTCGCAGACCGCCACCTCGACCGCGCCGCCGTGCTCGCGCGCGAGCACGGTGGCGTGCCTGCCGCGAGCGACCCGCGGGCGCTCGCGGCGGCGGCCGACGCCGCGATCGTGGCGGTGCCCACCGTCGCGCACGCCGCCGTGGCGGGAGCCCTGCTCGACGCCGGGCTCGACGTGCTGGTGGAGAAGCCGATCGCCGCCACGCTCGCCGAAGCCGAGGAGATGATCGCCCGCGCGCGGCGGGCCGGGCGCGTGCTCCAGGTGGGCCACCTCGAATGGCACAACCCGGCCCTGCGCGCGCTCTTCGGGCGGATCCGCCGGCCGCGCTTCGTCGAGGCCCACCGGCTGGGTCCCTTCCCCGCCCGCGGCACCGACGTCGACGTGGTGCGCGACCTCATGATCCACGACCTCGACGTGGTGCAGCGCCTGTTCGGCGAGGAGCCGGCCTCGCTCGAGGCGGTCGGTGTCCCGGTGCTCTCGGAGCAGGCCGACCTCGCGAACGCGCGGCTGCGCTTTCCGGGCGGTGGCGTCGCCAACCTGACCGCGAGCCGCGTGTCGCCGACCCCGCTGCGCAAGCTGCGGATCTTCCAGGCGGACGGCTATCTATCGGTCGACTTCCTCGCCGGCAGCGCGCTCCTCGCCCGGCGGGTCGAGGGCCGGGAGGGGGCGCGCATCGACGTCGAGCCGGTCCCCGTCGAGCCCGGGGACGCCCTGACGGCCCAGCTGCGGGCCTTCGTTGCCGCCGTGCGCACCCGTCGCGACGAGGCGGGCAGCGCCGAGGCGGGCGCGCGCGCGCTGCGCACCGCCCTGCGGGTCGTCGCGGCGATGCCGCCCGCGAGCGAGCTCGCGTGACGCGCGTCCTGGTCTCGGCCGGAGATGCCTCGGGCGAGGCCCACGCCGCGGACCTCGTGCGGGCGCTCGCGGCCCGCCTGCCGCAGGCCCGCTTCGTGGGGCTCGGCGGGCCGGCGCTCGAGGCCGCGGGCGTCGAGCTGCGCGTCCCCCTGCGCGACGTGGCCGTCGGCGGGCTCGTCGAGGTCTTGGGCCACGTCCCCCGCGTGCTCGCCGCGTGGCGCTCGCTCGAGGCGGCCGCCCGCGAGGCGCCGACCGCCCTCGCCGTGCTGGTCGACGCCCCGGACCTGAACCTGCCGCTGGCCCGCCGGCTGCGGCGCGCCGGGGTTCCCGTGCTCTACTACATCGCGCCCCAGGTGTGGGCCTGGCGGCGCGGCCGGACCGCCAAGATCGCGCGCCGCGCGGACCGGCTCGCGGTGATCTTCCCGTTCGAGGTCGGGGTCTTCGCCGGCACGGGCCTCCCGGTGAGCTTCGTCGGCCATCCGCTCGTGGACCGCATCAGGGCCGCGGACCCCCCGGACCGGACGCGCGCGCGCGCCGCCCTGGGACTCGACCCGGCGCGGCCCCTGCTGCTGCTCCTGCCCGGCAGCCGCCGCAACGAGGTGCGGGGCATGCTGCCCCTGCACCTTGCCGCGGCGGCAGCCCTGCGGGCGCGCGTGCCGGACCTGGCGGTCGCCCTGGCGCTGGCTCCGACCGTGACCCGCTCCGACGTGACGCCAGCGCTGGGGGGGCTGGACGTGGTGGTGGTGGAAGGGCGAGCCTACGAGGCCATGGCCGCCGCCGACGTCGCCCTCGCCAAGCCGGGCACCGCCACGCTCGAGCTGTGCCTGCTCGGGACCCCCTTCGCGGTGATGGGGCGCGCGCACCCGCTCTCGGCCGCGATCCTGCGCCGGCTCGTCCGGCTGCCGTCGTGGACGCTCCCGAACCTGCTGGCCGGCGCTCCGATCGTGCCCGAGTTCCTGCAGCAGCAGGCGCGTCCCGAGCGGGTCGCGCTGGCGCTCGAGGAGCTCCTGGCGGGGCCCGCGCGCGAGCTCCAGCGCCGCCGGCTCGCGGCCGTCGCGCGCGGGCTCGGGCCGGGCGGCGCGGCGGCGCGGGCGGCGGCGATCGCCGAGGAGATGATCCGTGGTCGCGTGGCCGCTTAGGCAGGCGGGCGCGGCGCTGCTGGCCGCTGCGGCGACGCCGCTCGGCGTTGCCGCGCTGGCGCTGCGGCCGAGCTGGCGGGTGGGCCTGGGCGAACGGCTCGGGTTGCGCACGCCGGAGATCGCCGCGCCGGTCTGGGTGCACGGGGCGAGCGTCGGTGAGATCCTCGCCGCGACGCGCCTGGTCGACGCGCTGCGCGCGCACGGGCACGCGGTGCTGGCCTCGACGACGAAGCCCACCGGGCGCTCGGTGCTGGCACGGGTGCGCCCCGAGGTGCCGCGCCGGCTCGCGCCGCTCGACCATCCCTGGTGCGTCGCGATGGCGCTCGAGCGGGCGGCACCGGCCGCGCTGGTGCTGGTCGAGACGGAGCTCTGGCCGCACTGGATCGCCGCCGCCTGGCGCCGGGGCGTGCCGGTGGCGGTGGTCTCGGCGCGCATCTCGGACCGCAGCTTCGGGCGCTACCAGCGGGTGGGCGCGCTGGCGCGCCGGACGCTGGCGCGGCTCTCGGCGGTGGGCGCACGCACCGCGGAGGACGCGCGCCGCTTCGTGGCGCTGGGCCTGCCCGAGGAGTGCGTCGAGATCACCGGCGATCTCAAGCTCGAGCCTCCCCTCGGCGAGCCCGCGCTCGCGCCGGAGCTCGAGCGCGCGCTCGCGGAGACGCCGTTCTGGGTCGCCGCCAGCACGCACGCGGGGGAGGAGGAGGCGGCGTTGCACGCACTCTCCGCGGCCGAGGCGGCGGGCGTCCCGACCGCGCTGGTGCTGGCTCCCCGCTATCCCTACGACCGCTCCGCCGAGGTGCGGCGCGTGGTGGCGGCGCACCGGCGGAGGCTCCGCGTGCGCTCGCGGCTGGGCGAGATGGAGCCGCTGGCGCCGGGCGAGGTGCTGCTGCTCGACAGCCTGGGCGAGCTGCCCGGCGTGATCGCCCGCGCGCGGCTCGCCTTCGTCGGCGGCTCGCTGGCGCCGGTGGGGGGACACAACGTGGTGGAGCCCGCGCTGGTCGCGCGCCCGGTCGTCTTCGGGCCCCACACCCACCAGGTCCGCGACGCCGCCGCGCTGCTGCTGGCCAGCGGCGGCGGGCGCCGGGTCGCCGACGCCACCGAGCTGGCGGCGGCGGTGATCGAGTGGCTGCGCCATCCGGCCGCTGCCAAGGACGCGGGCGACGCGGCACGCCGCGCCATCGAGCCGCACCGCGGCGCCACCCGGCGCTGCCTGCGGCTGGTCGAGCGGATGCTCGAGGACGCGGCGGCGCAGCGGCCGGCCGGTTGACACGAATCGGCGTGGGATCACCGCGGGCGCCGGGCTGGCTCGAGGATCCGGCCCCCGGCCCGCTCGCGCGCGCGGCGCGAGCGCCGCTGGCGCCGGCCGCCTGGGCCTGGGAGGCGGGGGCCTGGCTGCACCGCCACGCGCGGGGCGCGCGCTTCCGAGCGCCCGCGCGCCTGCCGTGCCGCGTGGTCAGCGTCGGCAGCGTGGTCGTCGGGGGCTCCGGGAAGACACCGGCGGCGGCGTGGGTGGCGTCGGCCCTGCGCGCGCGCGGCCACGCGGTCGCGATCGCGAGCCGCGGCTACGGGCGGCGCGGCCGTCACGAGGTGCTGGTGGTCTCGGACGGGCGGCACGTCCGGGCGTGGCCGCACGAGGCGGGCGACGAGCCGGCCGTGCTGGCTGCGCACGCGCCCGGCGTGCCGGTTCTCGTCGGCCGCGACCGCGCGCGGGTCGGCCAGCACGCCGTGACGCTCTTCGGCTGCGACGTGCTGGTGCTCGACGACGGCTTCCAGCACCACCGCCTCGCGCGCGACGTCGAGCTGCTGGTCTTCGACGGCGGCGGGCTCGGCAGCGGCCGGCTCCTGCCGCTGGGCCCCCTGCGCGAGCGCCTCGGCGAGGTGCGCCGCGCCGACGCGCTGCTCGTCGTCGACGGCCCGCTTCCGGAGCGCGACGCCGAGCGTCTGGAGCGCGCGGCACCGGATGCTCCGCGCTTCGCAGCCCGCCGCCGGCCGGTGTCGCTGCGGCCGCTGCGCGGCGGGGCCCCGCGCGCGCCGGTCTGGCTGGCCGGCCGCCCGCTCGGCCTGCTCTCGGGCCTCGCCCGGCCCGCTGCCCTGCGCCGCACGGTGCAGGCGCTCGGCGCGCAGGTCACCGCCGAGCGCACCTTCCCGGACCATCACCGCTATCGACCCGAGGACCTCCGCCGCCTGGCCGGGCTCTGGGTCACGACCGAGAAGGACGCCGTGAAGATCCTCCCGAGCTGGTGCGAGGGCGTGGATCTGCAGGTCCTCGCGATCGAGCTCGAGCTCGCCGAACCGGAGGCGTTCCTGGGCTGGCTCGGCGCGCGCCTGTAGCCCCTCAGGAGGGGTACAGGAGGGCGTGTCGCGCGAGCCGCCGGCGCTCGGCGGGGAGCCGTGCGAGCAGCGCCTGGCGGAGCGCGCGATCGCCGGCCGTGTAGGCGCGCAGGAACCAGAGGGCACCGCGTGGTCCGCCGGCGGCCGCGAGCAGGCCGCGCTTGTGGAGCGAGCGGTACAGGCGCATGAGCTGGGCCATCCGCGCCGCCGCGCCCTGCGGAGCGCCGGCACGCGCGCCGTCGAGGTCGACGATCCAGACGGCGACCCGCTCGCCGCCGTCGCGGACGAGGAGGTTGCCCGCGTGCAGGTCCGGGTGGGCGCCGCCGACGTCGTGGAAGCGGCGCACGGCCTGGCCGGAGGCGGCCAGGATCCGGCGCAGGTGGACGCGCGGCGGCGGCGCGGCGAGCAGCGTCGCGGCGTCGACGGCATCGTCGACGAAGGCGGTCCCGAGCGCGGCGTTCCAGACGGCGCCGCGGCGCCAGGCGATGGCGAAGAGCGGCCGCGGTACCGGGGCGCCGGCCCCGCGCAGGCGCGCCGTCACGGCGAGCTCGGTGAAGGGGCGGCGCGCGTCCGCGAGCGCACCGCCGAGGAGCGGCGCGAGCCAGCCGCCGCGCCGGAGCCCGCGCAGCGCCACGCGGCCGGCCCCGCCCGCGAGCGTGGCGACGGCGATCGGCGCCCGGCCCCGCGCACCCTGCGCCTCGGCGAGCCGCGCGCGCACCCGCTCGGGGTCGAGCAGGCCGGCGGCGGCCAGCGCGGGCTCGAGCGCGGCGTCGGCGGCGATCCGCAGGCCCGGCGCCTCGCGCCAGGCGAAGCCGGCGGGCGCGGGATGCCGCGGGGGTGCGCTCACGGGTGATCCCACCTCCGCTACCCCGGGCGGCCTACGAGGCCGTGCGCCGCAGGCGCCAGAGCAGCACCCCGGCGGCGAGGGCGAACGCCGCGTTCGGCACCCAGAGCGCGAGCGCCGGCGGCAGGCTGCCGCTCTCGCCGAGGAACTCGCCGAAGGTGAGCAGCGTGTAGTAGGCGGCGGTCAGGAAGGCGCAGGCCAGGAAGCCCCAGGAGCGGGCTGCGCGCGTGCGGCTCGAGCCGAGTGCGACGCCGAGCACCGCGAAGAGCAGCGGCGCGAAGGGCAGCGCGAGCCGCCGGTGGTACTGGGCGCGGAAGTCGTTCGGGTCGCGGCCGCCGCGCGCGGCGGCGTCGAGCGTGCCCTGGTCGGCCTCCGCGATCGCCTCGCGCAGCTCGTCGAAGCGCATCTCGCGCGGGCGCGTGCTGCCGCCGCGCTCGAACAGCGCCGTGGCGTCGATCGCGTACTCGAAGCGGTCGAAGACGATCCGCTGGTGGTGCTCGGCGTCCCGGTTCTCGAAGTGGACGTCGCCGTGCTCGAGCTCGAGCCGGATCGTGGTCGTGCCGGGGTCGAAGTGGAAGCGCCCCTGCTCGGCAAAGACCAGGAACGGGCGCCTGGGGTCGCTGCGGTCGGCCACCAGGATCCGGCGCAGCCCGTTCTCGCGGTCGCGTGCCTGCACGTAGACGACGCGCGGGCCGATCGCGCGGAAGCGGCCCGGCTCGAGCAGCCCGCCGCGCGAGGCCACCTCGGCCAGCAGGCTGCGCAGCTCGCGCCGCGCGGCCGGCTCGCCGTGGACCATCAGGAGGCCGGTCGCGACCGAGACGAGAACCCCGAGCGCGAGCGCGGGGCCGAGCACCGCCCCGAGCCCGAGCCCGCAGGCGCGCATCGCCGTGAGCTCGGCGTCCGCCGACTGGCGCGCGGCCGCCGCCAGCACGCCGAACAGGAAGCCGACCGGGATCGAGTAGGCGGCCACCAGCGGCATCAGGGTGCCGAGCAGCTCGAACACGTCGCTCCACGAGAAGCCGACCGCCAGCAGGGCGGGAAGCCGCTGCGCCAGGTTCTGGGCCAGCATGATCACGACGAAGCCGGCGAAGCCGAGGCCCGCGTAGAGCGCGATCTCTCCGGCGACGGAGGCGGCCAGCGTGCGGGAGACGCGCATCGGCGCGTATGCTAACCGGGCCGTCCGCAGGGTGCCGAAGCGCACGGAGGCGGCGGCGCGTGCGAGGCGGCGGGGCCGCGCGCGACCGGGCGAGCGCGGCCCCGGCGATCGCGGCCCCAGCACTCCGGAGGTCGATTCCTGGCCATCTGCGTGAACCCGCTCCGGCACCCGCCCGCGGCCGACCGGATCCTGCTCGTGCGCCTCGGCGCGATCGGGGACGTGGTGCGCACCCTGCCGGCCGCCTCGGCGCTGCGCGCCGCGTACCCGGGCGCGCACGTGGCCTGGCTCGTCGAGCCGGCGTCGCGCAGCGCCGTCGAAGGACAGCCCTGGGTCGACGAGGTGCTCGTCTTCCCGCGCGCGGAGCTCGCCGGCGCCCTGCGCCGGCTGCGCCCGGGCCGCTTCGCCGCGGCGCTCCTCGGCTGCGTGCGCGCGCTGCGCCGGCGCCGCTTCGACCTCGTCGTCGACTTCCACTCGATCGGGAAGAGCGCGCTGCTCGCGCGCGCGAGCGGGGCGCCGGTGCGGGTGGGCTATGCGGCCCCGTTTGCGCGCGAGGGCGCCTGGTGGCTCGCGACCGCCCGCGCGAAGCTCCCGGCCAGGCGGCTGTCGCGCTTTGCTCGCAACCTCGCCCTGGTCGAGTTCCTGGGCGTGCCGGTGGCGCCGGACGCAGCACCGCTGCGCGCGGGGGGCGACGCCCGCCGGCGGCTCGGCGACGCGCTCGGCCCGGGCCCTGCGCCGGTCGTGCTGCACCCGGGCACCAGCCCCGATACGCCGCACAAGCGCTGGAGCGCCGGCGCCTGGGCCGCCGTCGCGAGGGGCCTGGCCGCGGAGGGCCAGCGCGTGCTGGTGAGCCACGGCGCTGCCGCGGAGGAGCGCGCGCTCGCCGAGGCGATCGTCGCGGGATCGGACGGCGCGGCCCGGCTCGCGCCCGCCACGGCCGGCCTCGGCGAGCTGGCGGCGCTGCTCGGGCAGGCGCGGCTCTTCCTCGGCAGCGACAGCGGGCCGCTGCACGTCGCCTCGCTGGTGGGAACGCCGGTCGTGCAGCTGCTCGGCCCGACCGATCCGGTCGAGAACGCACCGCATCCGGGCACCCCCTCGCGCTCCGTGCGCGTCCCGGTGGCGTGCAGCCCCTGCCGGCGCGGGTGCGCGTCGGCCCCCTGCATGGCGCGGATCGGGCCGGACGCCGTGCTCGCGGCGGCGCGCGCGCTGCTGGCGGCCCCCGAGCCGGGGTAGTACCCGTCTCGCGAGGCGGCGCCCGAGGGCGGCCGCCGGGCGGAGGGCTGGTGGCCGAGCGCATCCTGGTGCGCGCTCCCAACTGGGCGGGCGACGTCGTGATGGCCACGCCCGGCCTGCGCGCGCTGCGCGCCGGGCGCCCGGGCGCCCACGTCGCCGTGCACGTGAAGGCCTCCCTCGCGCCGCTGCTCCGGGGGGCACCCTGGATCGACGAGATCGTGCCGCTGGCCTCGGCGGGGCGCGGGGCGGGCGCCCTCGTGCGCGAGGGCGTCGGGCTGCGCACGCGCCGCTTCGAGCTCGGCCTGTGCCTGCCCGACTCCTTCTCCTCGGCGCTCCTCATGCGCTGCGCCGGCGTCGGGCGGATCGTGGGCCATGCCACCCAGGGTCGCCGCGTGCTGCTCCACGTCGCGGTCGCGCCGCGCCCCGGTCT
>WBZY01001785.1_pt1 | contig 10136 bp, 11 predicted proteins | sample 5204191 | NCBI WGS metagenome assembly WBZY01 (sample SAMN12344363, study PRJNA552823) | activated sludge metagenome | biome: Activated sludge suspended growth; feature: Anammox Sidestream; material: Wastewater; isolation source: activated sludge from anammox sidestream of wastewater treatment... | reverse complement strand
GGTGTCCTTCAGTTCCAGCGTCACGTTGTGCGCCGGCACAATCCCGTTCGCCAGGGCCGCCGCCACCACTTCCGCCTTGGCCCGCCTCAGAAGCGCGTGATCGAACTGCATGGGCGAACGCATCGCCGTCGAAGGCACCGCCCCGTGGTGAGCGCTCACGAAGTCCATCAGCCCGAAGTCCAGCACCTGGATGTTCGGCAGCTCCGCTATCTGCCACACCTCGTGCAGGGCCCCGTGCGTCTCAATGAGCGCATGAATCGGGATCGCCCGCCGGATGCCCGCCTTGTGCGCCCGGTCCTCGATGTAGGCGATCATCTCTCCCAGCTGCACCGCCTTCGTCGTTTTCGGGATGGTGATGTATGCGACGCGTTCGCCGGCTCCCGGGACGATGATGTCAACGTCCTGGCGCCAGTGTTCGTTCGTGTAGTCGTGGATGCGAACACCGGCCATGTTGAACCTGTTCAGTTCGCTGTTCTGCATCCGCACCACCATCTCGGCGTGCTCGCGCTCGGCGCCTGTGGGAGCCCCGTCTTCGCAATCCATCGTGATGTCGAAGACGCCGCCCATCTTCTCCTGCGCCTGGAACGCCTTCGCAATGCGCTCTTCGGTGCCCGCGAAGTGCTCACAGGTAGGGATGATGGGGAAAGGCTTCTCGCCTTCGAATAGAGCCTCATTCGGGTGTCGGGGCATGTGTGGTTCCTGTGCTGGTGTGGTTGAGCTAGTATCGCCCGAAGGCCGTGAACCGGCGAGTGCATGAGGGGCAGGCTCAGCCCCCCCGCGGTCGCGTCCCGGAAATCGCCTCCCAGGCGCGCATCTCCACTTCCACCAGCGGCTGCGCGGCATTGATGCGCACCCAGCGCCCGGGCGCCGCTTCTTCCATAAGCCGCCGGTACCCATCGCGCACGCGCTCGTGGAAGGCCACTGCTTCGAGTCCCGTCCGGATGCTCTCTGCTTCGCCCAGCTTCCGTGCCAGCCCCACCGCGGGGTCCAGGTCGAGCCAGATAGTGAGTTCCGGCTCGAGCCCGCCTGTAGCCGCCATGTTGGCGGCGCGCAGCGTTGCCATGTCGAGGCCGCGGGCGTGCCCCTGGTAGGCCATCGTGCTCGCCGCGAAGCGGTCGCAGAGCACCGTGGCGCCCCTTTCCAGCGCCGGCCGGATGAGCTCGTGCACAATCTGAGCCCGTGCCACCAGGAAGGCGAACGCTTCGCCCCATGGCACCAGGTTCTCATGCAGGAGCGCGCGTACCCGTTCGCCCGCGGGTGTCCCGCCGGGCTCGCGCGTCAGCACCACCTCGTGCCCGAGGTGAGCGAGCCGCCGCCCTACTGCCGCTGCCACCGTGGTCTTGCCGGCGCCCTCGCCCCCTTCGAACACGATGAACCGTCCGCTCACCGGGCGAATGCGCTTCCTGCACCCGCGGGCAGAATCCTCACGCGCCGGAAAGGCTCCTTCCCCGCGCTGGTGCTATCAAGGTTGTAGCGCGACGCCATTTCGTGCTGGAGCCGCCGGACGTAGCTGTTCGCGGGCGCCAGCTCAACAGGCTTGCCCTCGTCGATTACGCGCGCGATGGCGTCCTCGGCCTCGCGGTACACCTCTGTCATCGCATCCTGCCGCACTGCGCCGCCGCGCAATTGCAGCAACACCTGTTCCATCTGGTAGGCGGTGTTGCTCTTGATGACGAAGATCGGGAGCGAGCGCTCCTCCGCCTCCCGGATGGAGGGCGGCTTTCGCCGGTAGTAGGAGCGCATGGTGACCACGGCGTCCGCTTCGCGCACATCCTGGACGATTTCCACCGTCGCACCCGAGGCGCGAATCGCCTGCTCGAGCCGGCTCCGCGAGACCCCGAAGGGGTAGATGCGGGCAATCCTCTCGGGTCCCGCGGCCGGGGATGGGCCGCGACGTCCCGCTGATTCCCTCGCGGGGTGGCCGTTCCGCTGCCCCGGTGCAGCCAATCCCAGCTCAAGCGTGGGGGCAGGTCCGCCTCGTCCGCGCCGGGCCGGGGAGGGCGCGTCCCAGCGCTCTTCCTCAACCTCCTCCACCACCTCTATCCGGCCCTCTCCTGTCAGCTGCCGCACCTCGGGCGGGGCGGCGAAGCCGCGCAGCATTGCATCCACGGTGGCTGCCACGTCCTCGTGCAGGGCCACCTTCCACCAGTTCTGGATCTCCACCACCACGTCGAACGTCGGTGGCGCCTTCCTTTCCAGGATGGACTTCTGCGTTCCCCTGCGACGCGCCTCCTCGTCGCCCAGGGTCACCGACTGGATGCCGCCGATAAGGTCCGCCAGCGTCGGGTTGAGCATCAGGTTTTCAAGCGAGTTCCCGTGAGCCGTGCCGACGAGCTGCACGCCCCGTTCGGCGATGGTGCGCGCCGCCGCCGCCTCGAGCTCCGTTCCGATCTCGTCGATGACGATGACCTCGGGCATGTGGTTCTCGACCGCCTCGATCATGACGGCATGCTGCATCGCGGGCGTGGCTACCTGCATACGCCGCGCTCCGCCGATCGCCGGGTGAGGAATGTCGCCATCACCCCCGATCTCGTTCGAAGTATCGACGATGATCACGCGCTTGTTCGCGTCGTCGGCCAGGACGCGCGCCACCTCGCGGAGCATGGTTGTCTTGCCCACGCCCGGTCGCCCCAGCAGGAGGATGCTCTTGCCGCCATGCACCAGGTCCTCGATGACGCGGATGGTGCCATAGACGGCCCGGCCGATGCGGCACGTGAGGCCCACGATCTTCCCGCGCCGGTTGCGGATGCATGAGATGCGGTGAAGCGTACGCTCGATCCCCGCGCGGTTGTCGTCTCCGAAGGCGCCAATCCTCTCGATGACGTACAGCAGGTCTTCTTCGGTGACCTCGTCGCGGCTCAACACCACTTCGCGGCCCGGGTAGCGCGCCTCAGGGAGCCTCCCGAGGTCCATCACGACTTCGAGCAGGCCATCCCGGCGGCTCTCGTCGCGCAGCTCTTCGCCGATGTTGGGCGGGAGCGCGTCGAGCAGCAGGTCGAGGTCATCGGTCACGATTTGCTCGGTAAGCGGCCGCATTGTTCCGTTCATCTCCGTCACTTCAGTTTGGCAGCGGCGCAGGCTCCACGCCCGCCGCGGCGACCTCCTTCAGCGAATTGAGCGCGGCCAGCCGCCGTGCGCAGAGGAGCCGGGTTCCAGCATGCGTGTACCCCCGCTCCTCGGCGCGGCGCTGGAGATCGAACTGGTACTGGGTGGCAACGAGCGTGGCGTGGCGGCCTTCGTGTGCCTCGATTAAGTCCAGCACCACATCATGGGTTCCTTCCACCGTCCCATCGGCGAGCACGTGCGCCTCACGCTGCCCGATGCCGGCCCACGCGTCGAGGGCGCCGTTGCGTTCCAGCACGTACTCCCGATCGCAGTCCAGCGAGCCATGAAAGGCCCGCCACTCCTGTTGTGTCAGCGCCTCCTGGCGCCGCACGTTCTCCGGCACAACCCGGCAGTACAGCCGGAAGGTCGCCTGCCTGTCCTGCCGGCCTGCGGGACGCAGCAAGGTCCGCCGCGCCTGTGAATGGCGCCCCGGGATGGCCAGCAGCCGCTCTTCGCCGTATGCCGTGAGCCCGGTCTTGCGAATCGCATCCAGGTGGACGGAGCCCACCGGAACACGCGCGTACAGCGTCCGGCCGCCGCGGCGTGCGGCCTCGCCGGCCACGGCCCCGGCAAGCGCGCTCACTGTGTCGTCGTCCCGGGCCCGGGCAAGCCGCAGGGAGATAGCCTCCCAGCCCGCTCCGCCGTCCAGCTCGCGCGCCACGAGCACGCCCCTGTACCCCAGGCCCCGCTTCACGCCAAGGACAACCGTCCGCGGTATGCGGGGCAGGTTTGCGAGCCCTGTCGCCGCCAGTGCCGAGTTCAGCAGCAGGTGTTCGGCCGAACGTGTGGCGATGACCTCGTTGCTCAGCCGCCCGAGCTGTGGCCACAACGTGGCGGTGTCGATGGGGCTCAGACAGTCCGCGCGGAGCTCAGTCAATCTCCTACCCCTGCCGGTTCCTCCGCCATCCTCAAGAAATACGAATGCAGGCGGTCATCCCCCGTGAGCTCCGGGTGAAACGACGTTGCCAGCATGTTCCCCTGGCGCGCGGCCACAATGGCGCCGCCGGGCAGTGTCGCAAGTACCTCAGCCGGCGAACGCACCGCATCAATGCGCGGGGCCCGGATGAACACCGCCCGGAACGGTCCGCCATCCACTCCCGCGATATCGAGATCCGCTTCGAAACTGTCGACCTGCCGCCCGAAGGCGTTCCTGTGCACCGAGATGTCCATCACTTCGATTCCCGGCCTGTCGAGGCGGTCCACGTCCCTGGCCAGCAGGATTGCCCCGGCACAGGTGCCCCACACCGGCCTGCCCGTCGCACAGAACGCGCGCAGCGGCCCCTGGAAGCCGTTGCTGAGGATTAGCCGCGCGATTGTGGTGCTCTCCCCGCCGGGGATGATGAGCGCATCAAGAGATTGGAGCTGCGCGGTCTTTCTGACCTCGACCGCGCGGTGCCCCATGCGCTCCAGCATCTCGCGGTGTTCGCGGAAATCCCCCTGCAGGGCGAGGATCCCTACCGTCCGGGTGCGGGAAGCGCCGGGGGTCATCTCTCCGAGGCTCCGCCCGGTGTCGCGCGGGCAGCATGGGCTCCCACGGCCGGGGCGTTGATGATGGTGTTCGTCAATGGGCAATGCAGCACATGGGCTGCTTTCATTGTAGCGCATGCCGGTCAGCGAATGATGCCCTCGGCGTGCACTTCCACCTCGCTTCAGCGGCGCGTCACCATCCTCACCAGCCGCTGCACCAGGCCCGCGCGGTCGCTCCCCAGGAGGCGGTCGTCGGGGGCTCGCATCTCTGAAAGTACTTCCGATTGGCGCTGCCTCAGCTCTGACTGGACCTCTGCTTCGGCCTCTCGCTTTTCGCGTTCGATTGGGTTGTTGCCCGGATTGGTCATGACACTCACCTCCCGACCAGCATACCCACCCGCGCAAGTCCCTGAACGTCTGCCCCCAACGTCCTATACTCCCGCCATGGACTTCAAGTTTCCTCCCGAGACCACAAGCTGGCGTGCTGCCCTCCGCACCTTCCTGGAAGCCGAACTGCCCCCCGGCTTTGAAGGCGACGACGACTTCTTCGACAACGAAGAGCAGATGGCGTTCGCCCGGGAGTTCACTCGCAAGCTTGGCGCCCGGCGCTGGTTCGCGCCTGCGTGGCCCCACGAATACGGGGGCATGGGAAAGTCCGCTCTCGAACAGATGATCCTCAACGAGGAGCTCGCCTACCACCGCGCGCCGTCGGGAGGGCGCCTGTTCACCATCGGCATCACCGGCCCCACGATGCTCGTCCATGCCAGCGACGAACAGAAGGCGCGCTACCTCCCCGGCATGGCCTCTGGTGAGATCTGGTACTGCCAGGGCTTCAGCGAACCCGGCTCCGGCTCGGACCTCGCCAGCATGCAGACGCGAGCCGTCAGAGATGGCGATGACTACATAATCAATGGCCAGAAGATCTGGACCTCCAACGGCCACGTCGCCGACCGCATGCTCCTTCTCGCCCGCACTGACACCGAAGTCCCAAAGCACAAAGGCATTAGCGCCTTCATCGTCGACATGAAGACGCCCGGGGTCTCCGTCCAGTCCATCCCCAACATCGCCTACCGCCGAGACTTCAACCAGACCTTCTTCGAAGACGTCCGCGTGCCGGCCAAGGACCTCCTCGGTGGGGAGAACAACGGCTGGTACGTGGCCACAACCACCCTCGACTTCGAGCGCTCCAACATCGCCGCCATCAGCGGCGCACGTCGCACCGTTCATGACCTCGTGCGCTGGGCGCAGGAGCACCACCCCGGGGGACGCCCATGGGACAAAGCCGAAGTCCGGGTCAAGCTCGCCGACCTGGTGGTTGAAGTGGAAGTTGGCCGCCTTATCGCCTACCGCACCGCCTGGCTGCAATCGCGCGGCGAAGTCCCCAACTACGAGGCGAGCATGGGCAAGGTCTGGATGGCGCTGCTCGGCATCAAGGTCGCCAACACGGGCGTGAACCTCATGGGCCCCTACGGCCAGCTTGGCCCCGGTTCAAAGTGGGCCCCGCTCTACGGCCGTGTCCTGACATCCTACCTGCTTGCTGTGTCGGGCCCGATCGGCGGTGGAACCACCGAGATTCAGAAGAACATCATTGCCCAGCGAGGGCTCGGGCTTCCGCGAGGCTAAGGCATCACCCCGCCAACCCGCCTCAACGCCGCCAGGTGCGCTTCGATTCCCCTGTCCCACGTGCGGTACTCGCTTACGTTGCGCGCCCGCACGGCTTCGCGCCCCGCCACCTGGTGGGCAATGAACTCATCAAGCACATGGTCCAGCGCGGTCTCAATGGCCGCGAAGTCTGGCTGCAGCGCAAGGCCGCGCAGGTACTGTGCAATGCAGACCGTCTCGTCGGCGTAGCGCGCGAAGTCCGGCCGGAATTCGCCAGAACGGTAGAACTTCCCGTCCGGGTATTCGGCGCGGAACGATGAGGTGAGGCTGTACAGCCGGTCGGCATTTCGCTGGATTGTCACCCGGTACCAGCCCAGCGGGTCACGCCGGGACGTTGGCGTTGGTGAGGTGGCAGGACACGGCCCCGGCTCGGGCATGGCCGTGTCGGCCTCCCCACACGTGATCACCATCCCTGCTACCCCGGCGACCAGGAAGCAGGCCAGCACGGCGCCAAGAGATACGAGCCACCGGCTCATCCCGCGCCCGCCCCGCAGAGACACGCGGCTGCCGCCCGTACTGCCATGCCGCGATGGCTGATCGCATCCTTCTCGTCGTCGTTCAGCTCGGCCACCGTGCGCCCATCGTCGCAGACAAACACCGGGTCGTACCCGAAACCGTTCTCGCCGCGTTCGCCACCGGCAATCCGGCCCTCCTGCACGCCTTCGAAGCACCTCGTGGTGCCGTCCGGCTCTGCCACCGCCACCACCGCCCGGTATCGCGCCGTCCGGTCCTTCTCGGCTATCCCGGCCATGTTCCTCAGCAGCAGCCGCACGCGCCCCCGGTCGTTGAGCCCCGGTCCGCCGTAGCGGGCGGAATAGATGCCCGGCTCGCCGTCGAGCGCATCCACCTCCAGCCCCGAATCATCCGCCAGCGCAAGACACCCCGCGGCCCGCGAAAACGCCCGCGCCTTCAGCGACGCATTCTGGGCGTACGAATCTCCGTTCTCTTCCACTTCCACTCTCAGTCCCAGGTCGGCGGGCGTGACCAGCTCAAAGCCGCAGCCATCGAGCAACCTCCGAAACTCCCTGACCTTGCCGGGATTCGTGGTCGCGATCAGCAATCGCCGCATGTAACGAGTGTCGCCAATCGGTACGCCGCCACGCAAGGGGCGGTATAGTGCCACCCTGTGCAACATTAGGAGGCATCCATGCGCGCAATGGTCCTGCGAGGCGACCAGCTGGCAATCGAAGAAGTCCCGGTCCCCACACCCGGACCCATGCAGGTCCTCGCCCGTGTGAGCGCCTGCGGCATCTGCGGCAGCGACCTCCACGCAGCGCGCTTCATGGATGAGATGATCGAGGGTACCGTGCGGGCCTCGGGCCGCTCTGCCTGGAGCACCCTCGACACCTCCCGGCCATTCGTCATGGGCCACGAATTCGCCGCCGAGATCGTCGAGTGTGGACCGGGCGTCGACTCCTGGGAACCGGGCGCCCGCGTCACCTGCATGCCCATGCTCTTCGCGCCCGATGCACCTAACGGCTTCTACAGCATCGGCTACGCGGCCGAGGCGGTGGGCGGCTACGGCGAGTTCCTCCTCCTCAGCGCTCCGCTCCTTCTGCGAATCCCCGGCAACGTCCCGGACGTCGTCGCTGCCACCACCGAGCCGCTGGCCGTGGGCCTGCACACTGTGCGCCAGGCGAAAGTCCAGCCCGCCGAGCACGCCGTCGTAATGGGCGCCGGCCCCATAGGGCTGATGACCCTGCTCTGGCTCAAGAAGGACGGCATCCGTCACGTCACCGTGAGCGACCCCTCCCCGCACCGGCGCACGCTCGCCACACAGCTGGGAGCCGACCTGGTCGTAGACCCTCGCTCGGAGAACCTTGCCGATGCCGTGTTTGCAGCCGCCGGCGCGCCTGCCCCGGTTGTCTTCGAATGCGTCGGCATCGAAGGCACCCTCGAAGACGCCATGGAGCTGGTCGCCCGGGGAGGGCGGGTCATAGTGGCCGGCGTCTGCATGAAAGAGGACCGCATCAGGCCGCTTGTCGGAATCAACAAGCAGCTGACCATCCAGTTCGTCCTTGGCTACACACCCCAGGAGTTCGCCGATTCTCTCGCCGCCCTCGGAGATGGGAGCATCGATACGGCCCCCATGGTCACGCGCGAAGTTTCCCTTGACGAGCTTCCCGCGGCCTTTGCCGCTCTCGCCGACCCGCGCGACTGCAAGGTCGTGCTTCGCTTCTGACCGGCGCGCTCAGTCTCGCCAGCCCGCGGCGGCCAGGCAGCGCTCAATGAAGTCCGTCTTGGCCTCGGTGTAGCCATCGCGGTCCGCGCCGAACCGTGCCGCCAGAGCACGCTTCAGGGCTGCGTACTCGGCCGCGATCTCAGGGTGCTCAACGAGTTGGTCGCGGAATAGCAGGTGCTTCTTCCAGAACGCGCTCCCCATGTCTGTCATGTGCACGTGGTGGCTTCGGGGCACACCCTTGCGGAAGTAAAGCCGCCCCTCAACGCCGTGCGCGCCGACGGATTCGTAGCCCAGCCCCTCCATTGCAGGAACAAGCGCGCCTGCGAATGCGAGGTCACGCACGCCCGCCATGATGTCGATGATCGGCTTGGCCGCAAGCCCGGGGACGGATGTGCTGCCCACGTGCTCGATCGCGATGACGGCGGGTGCGCATGCCGCCCGGATGCGTTCCGCTTCCTCGAGGAAGCGCGTCCGCCATAGCGGGTCATGCTCAAGAATGACAATCGTCTCGCCCTGTGGCGCCCCCTGCCCGGGCGCGGACATCAGTGGTGGCTGCCGTGCGCGTCCGCAGGCGCATCACCGAAGGATTCCGGCGAATCCTTGCTCAGCATGATGGAGATGGGCGCCACCCAGGCCGGGTTCGCGAAGTGCCCCATGTTCCGGCGAAGCATGTAGAACGCCCCCCCGATCGCGCAACCAACGGCTATGCCCAACACCGACCACAATGCTCGCTCCTGGAGGGGGCCCGTTTCCGGGCCGGCCGCCTTCTCCTCATCCGCCGAAAGCAGGAACTGCGGCATTGCGTCGCCGGTTCCCGAATTTGCCGCAGCGACGGGCATGATGGCCCCGGCGATGACCAGGATGGCGAAAGCGAAGACGGCGGTGCGAAGAAGGTATCGTCTCATTCCAGAGGTGAAGTCTAGGCTCCCCCGGGTGCCGGTCAAGCGCGACACCGAAATTTGGGGGTTGCGCCGCGGATTAGCGCGTGCTAGATCTAGTGTGGGCTGCGCTGGAAGCTGTGTCCGCTCCACACTTCCACCGGCCCCTTTTTGTTGCCCGCGGCACGGCTGCATACCGGGGCCGTATGCGTCACCAGCCCAGCGCCCTCTCCACCCCCTCGACCGTAGCCTCTGCGCGCGTGATGTCGGGCGTATACTGCGCGGCCGCCGTGTCGGGATCCTTCAGACCATTGCCCGTGAGCACAGCCACCGCTCTCCCGCCCCGCAGGCGGCCTTCACGTCCCAGCTTCAGCAGGCCGGCCACCCCGGCCGCGCTCGCCGGCTCCACGAAGAGCCCCTCGCGGCGTGCCAGCAGCCGGTAGGCCTCCAGGATCTCCTCATCGGTGACCGCGGCGATGAGCCCTCCGCTCTCGTCGCGCGCCGAGGTTGCCCCCTTCCAGCTCGCCGGGTTCCCAATGCGGATGGCCGATGCCACCGTCTGGGGCCTCTCGACCTTCTCGCCGAGGACGATGGGCGCCGCACCGGCAGCCTGGAACCCCATCATCCGGGGGTGCGCGTTTGCCAGGCCACGCTCGGCGCACTCGCAGAAACCCTGCCAGTAGGCCGTGATGTTCCCGGCGTTGCCCACCGGGATCGCGAGCAGGCCGGGCGCGTCGCCCAGCGCCTCGCAGATCTCGAAGGCGGCCGTCTTCTGTCCCGCGATTCGATTCGGGTTCACCGAGTTCACGAGCGCCACCGGGTGCTTCGCCGTCAGCTCACGG
>WBZY01001784.1_pt1 | contig 10144 bp, 11 predicted proteins | sample 5204191 | NCBI WGS metagenome assembly WBZY01 (sample SAMN12344363, study PRJNA552823) | activated sludge metagenome | biome: Activated sludge suspended growth; feature: Anammox Sidestream; material: Wastewater; isolation source: activated sludge from anammox sidestream of wastewater treatment... | reverse complement strand
ACTTGTACTGGCCTGAGCTCGACATCGACCTCGCGGTCGAGTCGATACGGGAACCCCAGGCCTTTCCGCTCGTGTCGAAGTCGTCATCGGGCGCCTAGTCGCCTGCTCGCGCGGCATGCGTCCCTATCGCATCGGCCTCACCGGCGGCATCGCGAGCGGCAAGAGCACCGTCGCGAACCTGTTCGCCGCGCTCGGCATCCCGGTCATCGACGCGGACGTGATCGCCCGCGATGTGGTCGCCCCCGGCACGGCGCTCCTCAGCCGGATCCGGGCGGAATTCGGCGACGAGGTGATCGCCGCCGACGGCTCGCTCGACCGCCGGGCGCTGCGTGCGCGCGTGTTCGGCGACACGGCAGAGGCCGGCGCGGCGCGCAAGCGGCTCGAGGCGCTGACCCACCCGGCGATCCGCGCCGAAATGGACGCGCGCTCCGCCGCGGCCGGCGGGCCCTACCAGATCCTCGCGATCCCGCTGCTCGTCGAGGGCGGCTCGCGCTCGCGCGCCGACCGTGTGCTCGTGGTCGATGCCGAGGAGACCACGCAGATCCGCCGCCTGCAGGCGCGTGACGGCTCGACCCTCGCGCAAGCGCGAGCGCTCATCGCCGCACAGGCGAGCCGTGCGGAGCGGCTCGCCGCGGCCGACGACGTGATCCGCAACGAAGGCGACCTGAAGGCGCTCGCGCGCGAGGTCGAGCGGCTCCACGGCCGCTATCTCGACGCCGCAGCCGTTTACGCGGGCGGAGGCGGTCAAGCACAATAGCCGGATGTCAGAGGAACTGGCGCAGGCGGATCCCCCGGTGGCGGACGAGGCCGAACTCGTGTTCGAGCAGCCGCTCACCGAGCGCATGCGCACCTTCCTGCGCATCGACTTCCTGTACAGCCAGGCCTCGTACCACAACGAGCGCGCGAGCGAATGGGGCAGCCGCGCCGCGGTGGCGAGCCTCATCGACATCCTCGCGATCACGGGTCGCGGCGATGCCCGCGCCGATGCGCTGAAGGAGCTGGAACGCCAGCTCACGCTGCTCAACGAATTCCAGGCGAAGCCGCACGTCGATGCATCGCGGCTGCGCACGGTGATGTCGAACCTCGTGCGCCTGCGCACCGAACTGCTCGCAGCGGGCTCGGCGTACCTGCAGCCGATCAAGGATTCGGAATTCCTCGCCGCCGTGAAGCACCGCAGCGCGATCCCGGGCGGCACCTGCGAGTTCGACCTGCCCGACTACTACTACTGGCTGCAGCAGCCTTCGGCGGCACGCACCGAGGCGTTCAACGAATGGCTCGAGCTGCTGCGTCCGCTGTGTGACGCGATTGCCGAGCTGCTGTGGCTCACGCGCCAGAGCGGGCGCCCGCGACAGGAAACGGCGAAAGGCGGCGTGTTCCACATCACCTTCGACCGCGAGTCCCCGGTGCAGCTGCTGCGGATCAGCCTGCCGCAGTCGCTCGGGCTCTATCCCGAGATCAGCGGCAGCCACTATCGGTCGAGTGTGCGCTTTCTCAGCTGGAACGGGCTCGGCGTGCGCCCCACGCAATCGACCGATGATATTCCGTTCACGCTGAGCTGCTGCAGTTGAAAGTCCCCTGCCCCACCTGCAAGCGCGAGACCGAATGGTCGGCCTTGTCGCCGTATCGCCCGTTCTGCAGCGAGCGCTGCCGCCTGATCGACCTCGGGGCGTGGCTCAGCGAAGAACACGCGATTCCGGGCGAGCCGGCCGAGGAACTGCCCACCGGGTCGCTCGGCACGACCTCGGGCGGCAACGGCGGCTCAGGCGCCTGATTTCTTCAGCGCATCGAGCGCCAGGATCCAGCGACGGGCGTTCTCCGCACCGGGCTCCACGAGGATATCGATGTCTTCCGAATAGCGGTTGAAACCGTGCACCGCGATCGCGTAGCCACCCGCGAGCGCATAGTCGACGCCCGCTTCGTTGAGATACTGCGCGAGCTCGCGCAGGTCCGCCCAGGTGGCCGGGCGGGTGTATTCAGCCATTGCGGCGGCGGCACCCGCCGCCCGACCGTACGCTGGATCGGCTGCTGATCCGGCGCCGGCGGCGCCGCGACCTCGTGCCTGTGCGTCGTCATGACGTCATTTTACGCCGTCGCCTGCAGGCACGGGCATGCCGAGCGCCTTCGCGGCAAATGCCCACTGGTCCGCGTAATCCTCGATCTGCATCCATACGGGCTTGCCCGCGCCGTGACCGGCGCGCGTCTCGATGCGGATCAGCACCGGATTGCCGCAGCCTTGCGCGGCCTGCAGCGCGGCGGCGAACTTGTAGCTGTGCCAGGGCACGACACGATCGTCGCGATCGGCCGTCGTCACGAGTGTCGGCGGATAGCAGACGCCCTTTTTCACGTTGTGAACCGGGGAATACCGGTAGAGCGCGGCAAACTCGTCCGGCTTCTCGCTCAGTCCGAAATCGCCGGACCACTGGCGCGCATTGGCGCTCGCATACTGGTAGCGCAGCATGTCGAGCACCCCCACCGCGGGCAGCGCGGCGCCGAAGAGATCGGGCCGCTCGACCATCACGGCGCCGACCAGCAGGCCGCCGTTGCTCCGGCCGCTGATCGCGATGCGCGCGGGCCGCGTGTACTTCTCGCGGATGAGGTACTCCGCGGCAGCGATGAAATCGTCGAACACGTTCTGCTTGTGCGTGAGCGTACCGGCGCTGTGCCACGCCTCGCCGTACTCGCCGCCGCCCCGCAGGTTGGCCTCGGCATACACGCCGCCCATCTCGAGCCAGGCGAGCACGGTCGGGCGAAACGTCGGGGTCAGCGAGATATTGAATCCGCCATAGCCGTACATCAGCACCGGCTGGTTGCCGTCGCGCGGCATGTCGCGCCGGTGGGTGATCGACATCGGCACCTTCGTGCCGTCCTTGCTCGTGTAGAACACCTGGTCGGTGACGTAGGCGCTCGTGTCCGCGTCGATCTTCGGCGTACGCCACGCCGATACGGCATTCGCCGCCGCATCGAGGCGCAGGACGCGGGTGGGCGCGAGATAGTCCGAGAACGAGAAGAACGCCTCGGGGTCCGTGCTCTTCGCCTCGAAGTTGCCGGCCGAACCCGAGCCGGGCAGCGCGACATCGCCGATGCGCCGGCCGTCGCCCTCGAACAGCGTGACGACATTGCGTGCATCCTTCACGTAGCTCACGAGCACGCGCCCGCCGGCGATGTCGGCCGAATCGATCGCCTCGCGGGCCTCGGGCACGATCGTGCGCGCGCTCGCGGCGCTCGGTTCGGCCCGATCGACCGCCAGTACACGCCAGTTCGGCGCGCCCGCGGTCGTCATGAACCAGAGTGTCGACGCATCGCTGCCGAGGTACACGTAGTTCGCATTGAAGTCGGTAAAGAGCCGCGTCACGTGCCCATCCGGGTGCGTGAGGTCCTTCAGCACCACGCCGTCGCGCCGCGTGTCCTCGTAAATCGAGATCACGAGCAGCTTGCCGTCGTCGGTGACGTCGGCCGACGGCGCGCGGCTCGGATGGTCGGTCACCGCGTACACCAGCGCATCGCGCTCCTGCGGCTCGCCGAGGCGGTGGAAATAGACGGCCGGGCGTGCGGCGTCGTCGCCGTGCCCGTCGGCGCGCGCCGGGTATCGGCTGTAGTAGATGCCCGAACCGTCGGGCGCCCAGCTCACCTGCCAGAACTTGATGCGGCGCAGTTCGTCCGGCAGGTCGACGCCATCGTCGACGCGCCGCACGCGCCAGATCTCCCAGTCCGTACCGCCGTCCGACAGTGCATAGGCGAGCAGTTTGCCGTCGGGGCTCGGTTCGAACCGCGCGAGCGCGACCGTCGCATCCTTGCTCGCCGTGTTCGGATCGAAGAGCACGCGACCCGGCCCCTCGAGCCCATCGGCGACAAAGAGCACGCTCTGGTTCTGCGTGCCGTCGTTGCGCGTGTAGAAATAACGGCCGCCCGCCTTCTTCGGCACGCCGAAGCGCTCGTAGTTCCACAGCTTCGTGAGCCGCTCCTTGACCCACGCGCGCTGCGGGATCGCCTCGAGCCAGGGCTGCGAGAGCGCGTTCTCGGCCGCAACCCACTTGCGGGTGGCGGGCGAATCGAGCGCCTCGAAGCCGCGGTAGGGATCGGCGACCTTCGTGCCGAAATAGTCGTCGACGACGTGGCCGCGCGGCGCCACGGGATAGCGGAGCTTCGCCGCTGCGGGCGCGGGAGAGGCGAGCAGACCGGGAGTGATCATCGCGAGTCCGGTGATGAGTGCGAGGACCGCGCGCGGGCGCGTCGTGTGGCTGCGAGTCATGTTGTTTCCTGCACTTGGCCGTTGCAGCGCTTCGCCGGCGAGGACCTACGGCAGCTTCAGCTTGCCGCCGGGGCCCATCGGCCCGAGACCACCGGCCTCCGGCACGACGATCCGCGAGGCCGCTTCGCGTCGGTATTCGCGTGCTTCGTCGATCGCCTGCTCGAGTGCGACCTTGACCGACTCGGAGAACTTCGCGAGCGCTTCGGGGAGCGTCTTCGCGTCGATCTCGAAGGCGAGCGGCAGCACGCCGCCCGGTGTCAGCAACTGGGTCTGGCCCGAATAGAGCACGTCGCGGCGCGGGTCGTCGGCGCCCTCGGCCGTGATCGGCACGAGCCGGCGCAATGTTCCCGCCTTGCGATCCGTGAACACTTCCTCGCGGTAGAGGCTCTCGGCGTCGAGCTGGATATCGGGCAGGTTCGGTTCGTTCGCCATGGTGCGCCTGTCGGTTCCGGGGGCCGCATTGTAGCGCGCATTTCGCGCGGTTCACGCCAGATTGACATGTGGAGCACATGCAAATAGCGTTGCAGCATGTCCCGCATGATCCAGATCCGGCATGTGCCCGAAGAGATCCATCGCCGCCTGAAGGCACAGGCGTCGCTCGAGGGCATGACACTGTCCGCTTACCTGCTCCGCGAAGTCTCGAAGCTGAGCGAACGGCCGACCGCGTCGCAGGTGCGCGCCCGGCTGGCCCAGCTTTCTCCCGTGAAAACAAAGACTTCTGTCGTGTCGATGCTCCGCCAGGAGCGCGACCGTCGATGATCGTGGTCGACGCGTCGGCCGTGCTCACGCTCATTCTTGCGAGATCGCCCGCAACTTCGATCGCCGACCGCCTGTTCGCCTCCCACGAATCGCTGGCGGCGCCCGAACTCATCGAACTCGAAGTGCTGCAGGTGCTGAGGCGCCTGGCCCTCGGCGGTGAAGTCTCGGCGGAACGTGCGCTCTCCGCGCTCGAGGCCTTCCATGACCTGCCGATCGATGCGATCGGCCATCGGGCGCTCGCTGCACGCATCTGGGAATTGCGACACCAGCTTTCGGCGTACGACGCCGCCTACGTCTCGCTGGCCGAGGCGCTCGACGCCCCGCTGCTCACCTGCGACCGCCGACTCTCGCACACCCACGGGCACCACGCCCGCATCGAATTCGCGGGTTAGCGCGAGTGCGCCGCGGCGCTCGCCGGCGCCGCGTTCTCCTCGGCGAGCATGGCCACCGTGGCCGGCGCGCCGGTCTGGCGCAGCAGCGCCTTGGTGCGGAAGAAGCGCAGGTACCCGGCCGCGCCCATCCGCGAGCCGCCGAGCCCGGATTGCTTGAAGGAATTCTTTTCGGCCTCGAACATCTGCGCGGTCAGCGAGCAGTCGTTGAGGCTCACCGCGCCGACATCGAGTTGCCGGCCGATCGCTTCCGCCTCTTCCAGTGTTCCCGCCATCACCGCGGCGGACAGGCCGTAGATGCCGTCGTTCGCGAGTGCGATCGCTTCCTCGATCGAGTCGTACGCCATCACCGGGATCACGGGACCGAAGGTTTCCTCGGTCATCACCTGCATTGCGTGCGTGACATCGACGAGCACCGTCGGTCGCAACCACGCGCCACCGTGGCGCTCGATCGTGCCGCCCGCGAGCACGGTTGCCCCCTTCGCCACGGCATCGGCGAGCTGCCGCTCGACGACCTGCGCCTGTGCGGCGAAGATGAACGGCCCCACGGAGCCGCGGTGGATGTCGGGCCAGTTGATGTCGACGGCGCGCGCCTTGGCCGTGAGGCGCTCGATGAAGGGCGCGAAGATGCGCCGGTCGACGTACACGCGCTCGAGCGACTGGCAGGCCTGGCCGCTCGCGGTGATCGACGCGCGCAGCACCGCGTCGGTGGCGCGCTCGATGTCCGCGCCGGCGGTGATGATCGCCGGGTCGTTGCCGCCGAGCTCGAGGAAAGCCGGAATGAAATGCGCCGCCGCGTTCGCCGCGACGAGCCGTCCGGTCCTGACGCTGCCGGTGAAGCAGACCACATCGACCGAGGCGACCAGCGTTTCACCCGTTTCGCGCCCGCCCGGGCAGATCGCGAGCACCGCGGCGAGCTCGGGCACGGCGTCGAGCGCGCGTTGCGCGGGAGCGATCCAGCGCGGCGTCACTTCGCTCGGCTTCAGCAGCACCGCACAGCCGGCGAGCAGCGCCGGTACCGCGTCGATGAACGACAGGATCAGCGGGAAGTTCCACGGACTGATCGCGCCAACGAGCGCATACGGCACGAGCTGATAGCCGTACTCGACCGACGGCAGGCCCTCGGAGCGCCCATCGGGCAGCGGCCCGAGGTCCGGCACCTTGCGGCACCAGCGGTCGATCGCGGCCGCCACGGCGTGGACCTCGCCGACCTCGATCAGGTGACGGCCCGTGTCGACGGTCAGCGCGGCGGCGATTTCGTCCGCGCGCGCGAGGAGCGCCGCGCGGAAGCGCTGCATGACCTCGATGCGCCGGTCGAGGCCGGCGTCGCGCCATGCCGGCTGCTGCGCGCGCAGCGCCGCGATCGTGCGCGCGAGCTCCGCCGAGGTCGGCGCAGTGAACCGATAATCGACCTCGCCGGTACGCGGATTGCGAACATCGAAGGTCTGCGGTTCTGTCATGGTGGTCTCGCCCGACGAGGTTGCGGCCAGCGCGCCCAGGGCACGCACAAATGGTTGATCGGCTTCCAGGATTGCCCAGCCGCCGAGGTCGCGGGGCGACACCCAGGCGAGGCGCTGTCCGTCGAGCGGCCGGGGTTCACCGCGCCAGGCTTCGACCAGCCACAGCGTAAGGTCGATGCCCCGATCCGGGTAATCGTGAGAAACCGAAGCCCACGGTCGCGCCGACAGTACTTCGATGCCGAGTTCCTCGGCGAGCTCACGATCGAGCGCGGTGCGCGCGCCCTCGCCGGGCGCCCGCTTGCCGCCGGGAAACTCCCAGCACCCGGCGAGGTGCTTGCCGGGCGGACGATCGGCCAGCAGCACGCGGCCTTCGCGATCGAACAGGGCGGCAGCCACCACGCGAAAGCGCGGCAGCGTGCGACCCGGCGTCATTCGGCGTGGGCCAGCGCGCCGTGGCAGTGCTTGTACTTCTTGCCCGACCCGCACGGGCAGGGCTCGTTGCGCCCCACCTTGCGCTCGGCCCGCACCATCGGCGTGTGCGCCTCGGCGGGCGCGACGGTGCGACCGCCACCGCTCGCGGGGCGTGGCGGCTCGGCGGCCCCGTCGCCACCACCGGCCGTGAGCGCCGACTGTGCGTCGACGTGCTGGGCCTTGAGCGCCTGCATCAGGCGCTCGCGGCGGCGCTCTTCCTCGCGGTCGATCTCTTCCTGCGTACGTACTTCGATCTTCGACAGCAGCGACGCGGTATCGAATTTCACGCGATCGAGCATCGCCGCGAAGAGCTCGAACGCCTCGCGTTTGTACTCGTAGCGGTAGTCCTTCTGCGCGTAGCCGCGCAGGTGGATGCCCTGCCGCAGGTAATCCATGGCCGCGAGATGATCGCGCCAGTGCTGGTCGAGCGTGCGCAGCATCACGTCCTTCTCGACATGGCGCATCAACTCCGCACCGATGCGGTCGACCTTCTGGTCGTAGTTCGCCTCGACCGCCGCGACGATCCGGGCGCGGAAGCTCGCCTCGTCGATCTCGGGCTCCTTCGCGAGCCACTCGCGGGGCGCGAGGCGCGTGTTGAAGTCCTTGAGCACCGAGTCCGCGAGGCCATCCAGGTCCCAGTCGGCGGGACCGGCATTCTTCGGCACGAACTGCTCGACGAGCGAATCGATGGCTTCGGCGCGGATGCCGCGGATCGCGTCGGCGACTTCGTCCTTCGCCATGATCTCGGTGCGCTGCTGGTAGATCACCTTGCGCTGGTCGTTCGCGACATCGTCGAAGAGCAGCAGCTGCTTTCTGATGTCGAAGTTGTGCGATTCGACCTTGCGCTGCGCCTTCTCGATCCGGCCCGAGAGCATGCGGCTCTCGATGACCTCGCCCTCCTTCATGCCCGCCATCGTCAGGAGGCGCTTGGTGAAGTTCGGATCGCCGAAGATCCGCATCAGGTTGTCTTCCATCGACAGGTAGAACCGGCTCGAGCCCGGGTCGCCCTGCCGACCCGAGCGGCCGCGCAGCTGGTTGTCGATGCGGCGGGACTCGTGGCGCTCGGTGCCGATGATGTGCAGGCCGCCGGCGGCGAGGACCTTGTCGTGACGCTCCTGCCACTGCGCGCGGATGCGCGCACGATCGGTCTCCGCGGCTTCGGGCGGCAACGCGGCGAGCTCGGCCTCGAGGTTGCCGCCGAGCACGATGTCGGTGCCGCGGCCGGCCATGTTCGTCGCGATGGTCACCGTACCGGGACGGCCCGCCTGCGCGACGATGTGCGCCTCGCGCTCGTGCTGCTTCGCGTTCAGCACCTGGTGCGTGATGCCTTCCTTCTGCAGGAGGCCCGACAGCAGCTCCGAAGTTTCGATCGACGTCGTGCCGACGAGCGCGGGCTGCTCGCGCGCGACGCAGTCGCGGATGTCCTCGATGATCGCCTTGAACTTGTCGTTCTGGTTCAGATAGACGAAGTCGGGCTGGTCTTTCCTGATCATCGGACGGTGCGTCGGGATCACGACCACTTCGAGCCCGTAGATCTGCAGGAACTCCGGCGCCTCGGTGTCGGCGGTACCCGTCATGCCCGCGAGCTTCCTGTAGATGCGGAAATAGTTCTGGAACGTGATCGAGGCGACCGTCTGGTTCTCCTCGCGCACGCGCACGCCCTCCTTCGCCTCGATCGCCTGGTGCAGGCCGTCCGACCAGCGCCGGCCCGGCATCGTGCGGCCGGTGAATTCATCGACGATGATCACCTCGCCGCCGCGCACGATGTACTCGACGTCGCGGCGGTAGATCGCGTGCGCGCGCAGCGCCGCGTTCAGGTGATGCATCAGGCGGATGTTGCCGGAGTCGTACAGGCTCTCGCCCTCGCGCAACAGCCCCGCCTCGAGCATGTACTGCTCGACGTGCTCGTGGCCCTCCTCGGTGATGTGCACCTGCTTCTGCTTCTCGTCGACCGAGAAATCGCCCGGGCCGTTCTCCTCCTTCTGGCGCGTGAGGCGCGGCACGAGCTTGTTGATCGCGAGATAGAGCTCGGTGCTTTCCTCGGCGGGGCCCGAGATGATGAGCGGTGTGCGCGCCTCGTCGATCAGGATCGAGTCGACCTCGTCGACGATCGCGTAGGCGTGGCCGCGCTGCACGCGGTCCTCGAGCCGGAAGGCGAGGTTGTCGCGCAGGTAGTCGAAGCCGAACTCGTTGTTCGTGCCGTACGTGATGTCGCAGGCATAGGCCGCGCGTTTCTCGGCGCTCGACTGCGAGTTCTTGATCACGCCGACCGTGAGGCCGAGGAAGCGGAACACCGGCCCCATCCAGTCCGAGTCGCGTTGCGCGAGGTATTCGTTCACCGTGACGACGTGCACGCCCTGCCCGGCGAGCGCATTCAGGTAGGCCGGCAGCGTCGCGACGAGCGTCTTGCCCTCGCCGGTGCGCATCTCGGCGATCTTCCCCTCGTGCAGCACGAGGCCGCCGATCAGCTGCACGTCGAAGTGGCGCATCTTCAGCGTTCACCGCGCGGCCTCGCGCACGACGGCGAACGCCTCGACCGCGAGGTCATCGACCTTCGCACCGTCCTTCAGGCGCGCGCGGAACTCGTCGGTCTTTGCGCGCAGTGCGTCGTCGGGCAGCGCCTCGAGGGCCGCCTCGTGGGCCGTGGAGGCGCGGACGGTACGGCCATAAGCCTTGACGAGGCGGTCATTGCGGCTGCCGAAGACGCGCGTGAGCAGTGCGAGCACGGGGTGTCCTTGAAAAAAATTAGCCCGATCAGAGGCTTACAAGCGCCCTGACGGTGAAAGGCCGGATATTGTACGGATAGACGACGCCGG
>WBZY01001672.1_pt1 | contig 10149 bp, 9 predicted proteins | sample 5204191 | NCBI WGS metagenome assembly WBZY01 (sample SAMN12344363, study PRJNA552823) | activated sludge metagenome | biome: Activated sludge suspended growth; feature: Anammox Sidestream; material: Wastewater; isolation source: activated sludge from anammox sidestream of wastewater treatment... | reverse complement strand
GCGTTTCACCCCATCGCCGCGCGCAACCCCAGCCATCCCGCCGCGATCGCCAGCGTCGCCAGCGTGACCGGGACGCCGGTGCGGGCGTGTTCGGACCAGGTGAGGCGCACGCCGAAGCGCGCCGCCTGGTCGGCGACGATGAGGTTGGCGATGCTGCCCACCAGCAGGAGGTTGCCCGCCAGCGTGCTCGACAGGGCGAGGATCGGACCGGCGAGCGCGTGATCCGACGCCGACAGCAGGAGCATGACCGCCGGGACGTTGGAGACGAGGTTGGACAGGATGACGGTCAGGATGAACAGGGACGCGGGGCGGTCCGGGTCCACGCCGGCGTCGCGCGTCGCGTTCAGCATCGCCCCGAGCGTCCCCGACGCCTCCAGCGCGTGATTGACGATGAACAACCCGATGAACAGGACGAGCAGTTGCCAGTCCACCAGGCCGAGCATGTCGCGCGAGTGCATGCGCCGACTCAGCAGCAGAATGCCCGCCGCAGCCAGGGCGACAATCTCGCGGGGCCAGGGCGCCACGAGGAACACGCCGACCAGCGCCGCGGCGACGAGCGTCGCCTTCGCGGTCTGCCAGGGGTTGAACGCGGGCGCCTCGACGTGCATGACGGGGACCGGCGCTGTCCAACGGCCGCGATAACGCCGGCGGATGATCCACCACGTCGCGGCAAGTCCGAGCGCCGCGGGGACGCCGCCGTCGATCAGATAAGCGCCGAACGACAGCCCGAGCGTCTGACCGATGAGCATGTTCTGCGGGTTTCCGATGATCGTCGCGGCGGACCCGACGTTCGAGGCGCACGCCAGCGCGAGCAGGAACGGCATCGGTTTCAGGCCGCGCTGCACGCAGCCCTCGATCAGCAGCGGCGTCATCGCGAGGCAGACGACGTCGTTGGCCAGCACGGCTGAAAGGGCGCCCGACGCGGCGATCACCAGCGCGAGGAACCCCTCGGGACCGACGTTCGCCGCGGCGATCCGCCGGGTCAGCGCCGAATACGCGCCGCCGAGGCGGAACTGCGCCGAGACGACCATCAAACCGAAGAGCAGCCCGAGGGTGGTCACGTCCACCGCGTTGCGGGCCTGCGTTCCGTCGAGCCGTCCGCCGACCAGCAGCGCGATCGCTCCGAGCAGCGCGACCCCCGTCCGGTCCACCGCAAGCCCGGGCAGGCGCCCCAGAAACATTCCCACGTAGACCAGGATGAATACCGTCAGTACGAAAGCGTCCATCCGGGGCGTGGTAACACGACGGCCTGTGCTTGTCAGCGACGCTTGGCGGCCGAGGTCGAAAACGTCCACGTCGGGTTTGACGGTTTTTCACGGCGAGAGTAGGTTTTTCACAGGCAGGGGAAGAGTGAGAAACGCGGTCTGCCGGCCGGTCGGGTGACGATCGGAACCGAAGGCGCCGCGGGGGAGCGTGGGGTATGATGCGACGATTGAAGGGTCTGGGCGGCGTGGGGATCGGGCTGGTCGGCCTGGGTCTGTCGGCGGGAACATCCTGCCGGGATGAACCGCCCCCGCTCGCCTATGCGGAGGATCTCGGCGATGGAGGGCGGATCCTTCCGCCGATGCCGCCGACGCAATACAGCCTGCCGGAGAAGCTGGTCAGCGGTCGGGCGGCGCTGACGACGATCGACTTCGAGCGGATCGGAAACGCGGCGGAGGCGCCGCCGCCGGGAATGCCTTCGGCGGACGACGCCGGCGCGGCGGACACCAGCGCGGCCGAGGCGACCGGTGACGGCGCGATGGCGGCGACGCCGGCTGCGGCCCCGGCGCCGACGGTCGTGACGACGGCGGACTTCCCGGAAACGGCGACGGGCGTGCAGGCGCTGATGACGTCGTTCAACGAGGTCGCGGCCCAGGGCGACCCGATGAAACTCGTCGATTTCTACGCCGAGGACCAGCGTCCGGACATGACCGAGGCCTACCGGATCGCGGTCTCCTGCGTGGACAGCGCTGAGCGGTTGATCAAGGCGGTCGAGAAGCAGAATCCCCAGGCCGCGCAGATGATGCGCGCGGGCATGCCGGGACTGGGCAAGCGCGAGCAGATGTTTGTCGTGCCCCTGGCGACGCTGACGCCGGAGAGCGAAACGAAGGCGACCGGCACGCTGGGCGGAGCGTTCGCCGGAGAGGCGGTGACGTTCCGGAAGATGGACGACGCGTGGTACATCGACGCGAACGCGGCGAAGCTGCTTGAAGACATCAAGAAGGAAGCGGAGAAGATCAAGCCGCTCGACGCGATCAGCGAGGGTCTCGAGAACGGATCGTTGGATCTTGCGACGGCGCAGCAGCGTCTGATGGCGTGGATGGCGTCGTTGAAGCCGTCCGGCGCCGAAGCGGCGCCGGACGCCGCACCGGAAGCTCCGCCCGCGCCTGAGGAAGGCAATCCGTAAACAGGGGCGCGGCGCACGATCCTTCGAAGGAGTCGCGGAGCGTTGTTGAGACGGCGCCGAGGCGGGCGTGGGATGGCGCGGATACTGGGGGTGGATTACGGGTCGCGCCGCGTGGGGCTGGCGGTGAGCGATCCGTCGGGGCGGATCGCGTCCCCGCTGACGACGCTGGAAGTTCCGAAGAACCCTTCCGCGCTCGTCCAGCTTGTGATCCGCGAGGCGCGGGCGTGGGAGGCGGGCGAGATCGTGCTCGGTCTGCCGCTGAACATGGACGGCAGCGAAGGTCCGCAGGCGAAGAAGACGCGCGAGTTCGGAGCGGCGCTCGCCCGCGCCGGCGGCATCCCGGTACGGTACTGGGACGAACGTCTGTCGTCACACGCGGCGAAGGACTCCCTCGATCAGACCGGCATGAGCCGGGACTGGAAGCGTTCCCGCATCGACACCGTGGCCGCGGCGGTGATCCTGCAATCCTGCCTCGACGCGCTGGCGTCCTCGAATCCCGCGGAAGAGCCGCCCGTCGAGCCGGCGGATTGAGTGTGACGCCCGCGGCGACGTACAATGACGCGGGGAATGCCCCTCCCGGGCGGCAAGACATGATGACCCGTGATGACGTGCTGAGCGTGCTGCGGACGGTGGATGATCCGGAGATGCCGATCAACATCGTCGATCTGGGGCTGGTCGAGCGCGTCGAGGTGAAGGCGGCGGGCGCGGTGCATTCGGGCAAGGCGACGTCGACCGAGGTTCAGGACGTCGTCATCGAGCTGCTGCCCACGTTTGTCGGATGTCACGCGCTGCCGATGATCGAGCGGAACGTGCGCGAGGCGGTGGCGCGGTTGCCCGGGGCGGGGACGGTGGACGTGCGGTTCCGGTTTGATCCGCCGTGGTCGTCGGACCGGATCAGCGAGGCGGGGCGCGAGGCGCTGCGGCGTTTCGGGGTGACGGTTCCCGCGCGAGGGGGGCAGGGTGCGTCGCTCGCGGAGCGGCCGGTGAGCCTCTCGCTGCCGCGACCGGAGGCGTGTCCGGTGTGCGGCTCGACGAACGTGCGGTTGGAGAGCGCGTTCGGTCCGACGCGCTGCCGGATGATCTATCACTGCGAGGACTGTCGCAATCCGTTTGAGCACATCAAGCGGCTGCACTAAGACGCTGCCGCCCCCCCTTCGGAGGCGAAACAGGATCGCTTCCTTCTTTATCCTTGACAGGGCTTCGCAAGGTCAAGGACGGGCGGGCGCGGGTCGGTTTTGACGCCGCGGCCTCGCTTGACGGCAGCGGCGGCGCCTCGAATACTCCTTGTTATGAGCGACAAACGGGTGGCGATCGTGATGGGCAGCGACTCGGACTGGGGGGTGATGTCGAGTTGCGCGGAGCAACTCAAGGCGTTCGGCGTCGGGGCGCACGTCGAGGTGATGAGCGCGCATCGTTCCCCCGCGCGGGTGCATGAGTTCTCCTCGAGCGCCGAGAAGGACGGGTTCGAGGTGATCATCGCGGCGGCGGGCATGTCGGCTGCGCTGGCGGGGACGATCGCGGCGCAGACGGTCCTTCCGGTGATCGGTGTTCCGCTGGAGGGTGGGATGCCCGGCGGGCTGGACGCGCTGCTCTCGACGGTGCAGATGCCTCCGGGGATTCCGGTGGCGGCGATGGCGGTGGGCGGCGCCGGGGCGAAGAACGCGGCGCTGCTGGCGATCCAGATTCTTGCCGTGAAGGACGCGGGCCTGCGCGAGGCGTTCCGCAAGTTCAAGGCGGATCAGGCCGCGAAGGTGCGCGAGCGCGACGCCGCGCTTCAGGCGAAGCGTTGACCGGCGCCGGCGCTCAGACGGCGCGAAGCGCCTCGTCGAGGTCGGTGATGATGTCGTTCCAGTCCTCCAGCCCCACGCTGAGACGGATGCCGCCGGGCGCCAGGCCGCGGGCGAGCTTGTCCGCCGCGGGCATCGCCGAGTGCGTCATCGTGAAGGGCGCCTCGATGAGGGTCTTGATCTGCCCGAGCGAGACGGCCAGCGTGATGGCGTAGGCGTGTCCGGCGATCCAGTTGATGAGGCGCGCGGCCGCGCTTCCGTCGTCCTTCGCATCGCGCACGACGAAGTAGATCATCGACCCGGGCGCGAACTTCTGATGCACGTCGATCATCTGTCGCCGGGCGAGATCGCGCTGCGGGAAGGAGTCCAGCCCGGGGTAAAGCACGTGTTCGACTTTCGGATGCGCTTCAAGGAACCGCGCAACGCGCAAGGCCGTCTTCTGATAGTTGGACATCCGGGCCCCGAGCGTCGGCAGGCCGTAAACGAGCGTGGGCCACGCCGCCTTGGGGGAAAGTGAGCCGCCGAAGTCCTTCCGGTAGAGTTGCAGCGGCTGATGCAGTTCCCTCGGTCCGATGACCGCGCCGCCGATGTCGGTTCCGAACCCGCCGATGCCCTTTGTGAGCGACTGACAGACCACGTCCGCGCCGAGCGTCAGCGGGCGCTGGCAGTAGGGGGTGGCGAACGTGTTATCGACGACGATCCAGATTCGATCCTCCGGTCCTCGCCCGGCGTTTGCGGCGTCGGCGACGCGCCGGACCGCGGCGATGTCGATCATCGTCATATCCGGGTTCACCGGGGTCTCGAAGTAAATGACGCGTGTTTCGTCGCGGAGGGCGCAACGCAGCTCCTCCTCTCGCGTGAGGTCGGCCAGGGTGTGCGCGACGCCGTAACGAGGCAGCCAGTTCTCGATCAGGGAGTACGTGCAGCCGTAAAGCACGCGGTGGGCGATGACATGATCGCCGGACCGGGCGAGCACGCCGATCGCGGCGGAAATCGCCGCCATCCCGGAGGCGAAGCACAGCGCCATCTGACCCCCCTCAGCCGCGGCGAGATTGTCCTGGAGCATCCCGCAGGTCGGCTCGTCGAGGCGGTCGTAGATGTAGATGTGCTCCTCGTGGGGGTCGATCCCTTCTCCGCGGGCGAAGGCCTCGAACCCGCGGGCGCCGCGCTCGGCTGAGTCCAGTCGGAAGGTGGCGCTGGCGGTCATCGGCGGAACGACGTGGTGGTCGTAATCCCAGCGTCCGGTGTGACTGACGCCGTGGATCAGGCGCGTGCGCATCCGGCTGGTGCGTTCGTCGTGAGGCGAGGGGTTGAGTTCATTCGACATGAGGATCGACTCCTTTTTCAACAAGACGGGGGTCATACGACCTCAGAATACCTGCAATCGGCGCACCACGGCGTTATTCCCGCCGGGTTCCGCTCCGCATCATCCCGGAGCGGTGCGTGATGAGTGTCTACGCCCTCCGAGGGCCGCCGGGGCGCATCAATTGAAGCGAGACGCCGCGGCGTCCGATAAACCCCCTGGGACGTTCGGAGATGACGCCAACTCAACTTGTTGCACCCGTTACGGTTACGACCGGTCCTGCGATCTGGGACCGGGTCTGGAGGCATGCGCCGGACGTCGAGAAGGATGAGGCTCGGCTGGCGCGGGAAGCGCGGGGGCGGCGCTGGGCGGAGACGGTCCGGTTCCTTAATGCGGCGCTGGGCGGGCTGCGCGGATTGCGCACGATCGAACTGGGCAGCGGGCTGGGGGATCTGTCGGTGCTGCTGGCGCGGGAGGGCGCGGACGTCACGCTGGTGGATTACTGTGACAAAGCGCTGACACTTGCGCGGCAACGGTTCGACCGGCTGGGGCTGCGTGCGACGTTCCAGCGTGCGGACTTTCTCGGCGACCTGTCGGAGCAAGCCGGTCGGTACGACGTGGCGCTGTCGGTCGGCGTCGTCGAGCACTTTCGCGGAGCGGCGCGGACGGCGGCGCTGGCGGCGCATCGCGCGGTGTTGCGCGCGGGCGGAGCCGTCGTCATCAGCGTGCCGCATGCCCTGTGTCCGACGTACCGGATCTGGAAGGCGTACCTTCAATTTCGGGGGTGGTGGCCTTACGGACTGGAGATCCCTTACCTGCGGCGCGAACTGTCCCGAAGGGCGCGGCACGCGGGGTTTGAGCAGGTTCGGTGTCAGGCGTTCGGGTTCCGGGAGTCGTGGAGCGAACACGTTCTGCGCGGACTGCTGCGGCGCGGGGTCGGCGTGGATGATCGTCCGTCCCGGCTCGACGCGACGTTCGGGCTGGTGTTGATGATGACGGGAATTGCAGGCGGTCGATTGTGCATCCGGGATTGTCCTGACGCTTCCTGACGGGTGCGGCTCGGGAAGTCGGCGGGCGGTGGGGCGAAACATGAGCGTGCTGGGACCGTGCTTCTACCTGAGTTGCCGGACGCGGGTCGGCCGCGGCGCGGCGCGGGCGATGCTGGGCGGGTTGCGGCGGATCGGCGCGTGCCGGTCGTTCAAGCTTCCGCTGGACGCTCTGTCCCTGCCGGGTCCGGCGACCTCCGGGTTGATGAAGCTCTGGTCGCGCATTCACTGGATGGGCGAGGACGGCATGATGCCCCCGGAGCAGCTTCTTGCGATCTACCGGCTGGCGTATGCCTGGCCGGGCGCCGGAGACGTCGTTGAACTGGGGTCGTGGACGGGTTTGACGACGTGTTACCTGGGGACGGCGTGCGAGGCGAGAGGTCGCGGACACGTGTACGCGGTGGATACGTTCGCAGGGACGAAGGAGGGCGGATCTTCCTACGACGCCATCGCTCGCCACGGGGGAACGACCTGGCCCGCGTTTCGACGGCGCGTGCGCGAGGCGGGGCTTGAAGAGCGCACCACCGCGCTGATCGGCGACACGGTCGAGCAGGCGAAGGCGTACCCAGGCGGGCCGATCCGGATGTTGCTGATCGACGCGGATCACTCTTTTGAGGGTGTGCGGCGGGATTTCGAGGCGTGGCGGCCTCGGGTGGCGCCGGGCGGGTTGATCGTGTTTCACGATTACGCGATGCCCGAGGCGGGCGTCCGTCGGTACGTGGACGAAGTCGTGACGCGCCGCGACGACATTGAGAATTCGCCCGGGAGCGTGCATCCGAACGTGTACGCGGTGGCGAAGGCGCTCGGCGTCCGGGATGAGGCGCGACCGATCCGCGAAGCGACCGCGGAGGCCTCCGCGTTCTGTGCGGCGGCGATGCCCGGCGCCGTGAGAGTCGGCGAGGGTCTGGCGCCGGTGGCGGGCGCGTGAGGGCGTCGGTCGGGAACTTCAGGTTCGGAGACGAGCGCGAGATGAACCCGTCTTTGATGGATTCCGGCAACCGCCTGCGGATCGCGTTTTTCGTCAAGCGGTTCTGGCCGGACGTGGGCGGGGTCGAGAAATACATGTACGAACTGGCGCGGGCGCTGCTGGAACTCGGGCATCGCGTTCACGTCATCGCCGGCGACCCGGAAGGGACGCGCCCCGCGACGGAGTCGCACGAGGAGATCGAGATTCTGCGTTATCCGAGCCGGCGCTCGATGCTGCGGGCGGCGTGGGCGCTGCGCCGGGCGACGCCCGTCCTGCGCCGCGCCGACGTCATTCACGTCAGCGACATCGAGATGCTCGAACGATATGAGCGGTTCCTCGCGCGGCGCGTCGGGGCGAAACCGCTGTTCCTCACGCGGCACGGGATGAGCCTGAGGGAACCGGTGACGGCGGAGGAATTGCGCCGACACGAGCGGGCGCGTCGGCGCGTCGCGGGCATGTTGGACGACGGGACGTTCATCCAGCGTCGCTACGGCGAGCGGCCCGACGCGGTTCCTGACCCGGGTTTGCGGCCTCCGGCGGATGAACTTCCGGCGGCGCCTGAACCGGAGGCGGCGCGGGCGGTGTTCGTGGGTCGTCTTGAACCGGATGCGGGCGTGGAGATCTACCTCGACGGGCTTCGAGCGCTGGGCGAGCGACACGGAATTCACCTTCCGCTGACGGTGTACGCCGACGGGTCATTGCGGGCCGGGTTTCGGCGGCGCGCGGAGGCGCTCCGCCTCGACGTGCGCTGGGAGGCGCCTCGGGCGGACGCGCAGGACCGGTTGTGCGACGGGACGCTGGCGTTCGTCTCGGGGCGGATGTCCATCTTCGAGGCGATGGCGCGACGGCGGTGCGTCGTGGCAGCCTACGTGGACCCGCTCAAGCGGGATTACGTCTGCGGGGAGTGGTTCAGTCCGCTGATCGGCAAGGCGCGCGACGGGGTCGAGGCGGCGGAAAGCGTCGCGGAACTGCTGCGGGATCCGCAGCTTCGTCGGACGCGCGCGGAGGCGGCGTTTCAAGCGGTGCGAAGGCTGAACTGGGCGACGACGGCGCGCGAGTACGTCCGCGTCTGGCGCGCCGGGCTGGCGCGGGCGGCGGTCACTTCTTCTCGCCCAGTTCTCGCGTGGGGTTCTCCCTGAAGCGCTGGTAGACCTCCTCGAGGCGGAACTCCTCCATCCCGGGCGGCTCGGGGAACGCGCGGGCGATGTCCAGCGGCGGTTCGTGCCGCGCGCACAACTCGACCAGGTACGGCTGGACGACGTCCCACGCGAACTGCCGCAGGCGCAGGTCGAGACGGTCCCAGAGCCACATCTTCATCAGGGGGTGACGCCGGGTGTCCGTGAGGTAGCCGACGACCTGCTCCGCGACGGTCAGCTCGAAGCTCTGAAGTCGGCGGCGGTCGTTGATGTCGGTGAGCTTGTCCGACATGTAGTAGGTGTAGCACTCGCGCGCCGCGGCGAAGTCGCCCTCCGCTCCGGTCCTGTCGCCCGAGGCGATCTTGTCCAGTCCGGCGTCGAGGAAGCCGCGGATGATGACCTCGGTCTGCTTGTAGGTCGCCAACTCCTCCTTGATCTGGCCGAAGACGAAGTCCTTCAGCGGCATCATGTACCGCTCCTGCGTGCGCCCGTCGGGGTGGGTGTTGTGGACGCGCAGGTGATCGTAATACTTGCGGGCGAGGGCGAGGCTCTCCTCCGTGCCTTCGCGGTAGAGGTTGCCGACGGACTCCTCCAGCCAGTTGAAAAAGCCGGTGCGGTAGTTCTTGCCCGGCGTTCCCTCCTGAAAGTTCGGATCGTCGCCGAAGACTTTCTTGCCGAACTCGAGGTAGGCGTCGAACAAGTACGGGATGTAGCGCGTGTCGGGCATGAAGTCGATGTACGACTCGAAGGGCTTGTCGAAGTTGGGGATCAGGAGCATGCGCCCGCGGGTCACGCCGTATTTCAACGCGAAGAAGATGAACCGGATGGTGTTCATCTGGTCGCTGGGGTTGAGGTTGAGCTTCCCCTCGGTGCGCATGTCGCCGAGCGTGGACCAGTACAGGGCGTGCGCCCACGCCGCGCGCCAGTCCAGCGGGCCGAACTTCTCCATCAAACTGAACATCCACTTCGGATCGAGGGACATGCCGTGGCGCAGCACGTCGGCGCGCACCGCGGCGAGGAGGCGGTCCACGACGGGCCGCCGCTGCGGATCGTTCAGCAGCGCCAAGCGCTTCGCCTTCAGCTCCGCGTCGCCCTCCGCGCCCGGCTCCACGCGCTGCCCGGCGAAGCGCTGTTCCGGTCGAAGATGTCGCGCGACAAAGTCCAGCAGAACCTCGTCGGGGGTCAGCCCCAGCCCTGACAGCTCCCGCGCCAGCGCGCCGACCTCCGGGTCGGCGGCAAGAAAGCCCTCGAGATCTTCCGGCGCGTCGGCCAGCGGACGGAAACTCTCGATGTACTCGCGGGTGGACAGGGCGATCGGCGGAGCCCCCAGCACGCGCTCCATCTCGACGGCCAGCGCCCGCTTGTACGACATGTGCTCGTCATCGAGGAAATCCGCGATCTTGTGCCAGTAAATGTAGCCGAGTTCCTTGTACAAGGCGATGTCGCGGGGGTTGTAGCGGATGCCCCCGTCGCGGAGTTCGCGGATGCCGTTGGTCACCCACTTCCAGCGCGCCTCGGGGT
>WBZY01000748.1_pt2 | contig 10153 bp, 5 predicted proteins | sample 5204191 | NCBI WGS metagenome assembly WBZY01 (sample SAMN12344363, study PRJNA552823) | activated sludge metagenome | biome: Activated sludge suspended growth; feature: Anammox Sidestream; material: Wastewater; isolation source: activated sludge from anammox sidestream of wastewater treatment... | reverse complement strand
ATCGTTGATATCAACGATCTTCAACCCGCCCGCGTCGACTCTTTTCATCGTTCTACTAATACACCACCAAACAAAATACCGCAATTTCGGCAAAGGTTTCGTCCGGTCGCGGGAACGGTAGTTCAGGAACGCAGGTCGTCTGATATACTTGGGATCGAAAATCCAATAGGTTAGAGGACTGCTTGATGGCAATTTTGGTAACAGGCGGTGCGGGCTACATCGGAAGTGTGGTCGTTGATGAGCTTATTGAAAGCGGTCGCAACGTTGTGGTCCTGGACGACCTTTCGCGCGGCGATCGTCGCGCGGTAAACGATGCCGCGCGGTTTTACGAGGGGAACATCAGTGACCGAGCCTTTGTCGGACGGATCTGTCGTGAGAATCAGATCGAGTCGGCAATGCACTTCTCAGCTTATGCGTATGTCGGCGAGTCCGTCGAAAGGCCAAGCCTCTACTATCACAACAACGCCGTCGCAACGCTCGAGTTTCTTGATGAACTGATCGCGAACGACATCAAGAGGTTCGTTTTCTCATCTACATGTGCGACATACGGCGAGCCGCGGCAGATACCCATCACTGAGGATCATCCGCAATGGCCCGAGAATCCGTACGGATGGACCAAACTGTTTGTTGAGCAGATGTTAAGGGACTTCGATCGTTCGAATGGCTTGAAGTTTGTTGCGCTGCGTTACTTCAATGCCTGTGGTGCGACCGAGAAGCGCACCGAGCATCACGAACCTGAAACGCATCTTATCCCGCTCACCCTTGACACCGCCGCCGGGAAAAGGCCTCATATCGGTGTTTTCGGAACCGATTACCCAACCAAAGACGGTACGGCGATACGTGATTACATACACGTCACGGACCTCAGCTCGGCCCATCTGCTCGCCCTTGCGCATCTCGAAAAAGGGCTTGATTCGGAATTCATAAATCTGGGAAACGGGCAGGGTTTCTCGGTGCTCGAGGTTATCGAAGCAGCAAGAAAGGTGACAGGTCGAAAGATCAACGTGCTCATGCAGGATCGCCGTGCCGGCGACCCGGCTCGCCTCGTCGGTGATTCAACGAAAGCAAGGGAAATACTAGGTTGGGAGCCAAGTTCAACATCGCTGGAGCAGATAATCGGTTCAGCCTGGCGATGGTACCTGGATGATTCAAACGATGAGCGCGGGACTCTCGCTTTGTAGTTTACCGGCCCCATTTTTTGCGAAATGCCTACTAGAACACTTCTGCGTATTGCATTGTTGTCGTTACTGTTGACCGCCTCAGCCACGGCACAGTGGCAGAGTATTGGAAATGTTTCCGCCGTGACGCCAACAGCAACTGGCCGAATTCTGTTGACGACAGACTCTCGGGCAAGAGCGTCTGTAGAATTCTTTGATCGGGATGTTATTCGTGTTCGTATCGCTCCCGCGGGAAAATTCGAGCGCGAATTTTCGTACGCCTTCGACCCTGCCGCGCATCGCGGACCGCAGGCGACCAGGTTGCAGCACACGCGCAGCCAGATCATTCTTACCGGTGCTGATGGGACAAAGGCCATTGTTTGGCGGTCCCCTTTGCGCATAGACATTTACGATTCGGCGGGCCGACTCGTTGTCGCGGACGATGCCAACAATCCAATGATGTTCGATCGTTCATCGGGTGAGTTCGCCGCCGCGAAAAAGCGGGCAAATGAAGTGGAGACCTATTATGGTTTTGGTGAAAAAGCGTTCGCCGAGATGTCGAGGGGCGGCAAATTCATCGCGAATTGGAACACGGACACATTCGCATACCCCATCGGCACTGACCCGATCTACCAAACAATTCCATTTTTCTACGCGCTCAACGACAGCAAGGCGTATGGTCTATTTCTGAACAATTCGTTTAGGTCATTTTTCGATATGGGCAAGACTGATCCGAGACGCTATTCGTTCGGCGCGAGCGGCGGGGAACTCGATTATTTCGTCTTTACAGGCGGACGGGAGCGTTCCCCTAAGAAGATACTGGAAGCCTATACGCGACTCACGGGACGCACACCGCTTCCGCCCGTTTGGGCCCTTGGCAACCAACAATCGCGGTGGTCCTACTTCCCCGAGAAACGCGTTCGCGAGATCGCTGAGGGCTTTCGAAAGTACAGGATCCCAGCTGATGTGATCTACTTGGACATTGACCATATGGATGGCTACCGCGTATTTACGTGGGACAAGAACCGATTCCCCGATCCCGCAAAGATGATCGCCGATCTAAAAGCCGAGGGCTTTCGGACAGTTGTCATTATTGATCCCGGGATCAAGGTCGATCCGAACTACTCAGTGTATGTCGACGGCCGCAGCAAGGGCATGTTTGTGAAGGATGCAAAAGGATCAGAACTCAACCGGAATGTTTGGCCGGGCGCTTCGGCTTTTCCCGACTTTACCGACCCGAAGGCTCGCTCCTGGTTCGGGTCACTGTTTCGGCAGGAACTTGAAGCAGGCGTCGCCGGCTTCTGGACCGATATGAACGAACCAGGTGTTTTTTTGACCGAGCGTTCCGCAAAGCCGGAAACGGTCCATCATCCAGAAAAGACATTTCCCTACGACACGCCCCAAGCCGGTGACGGCCTTCGCGATACGCATAGGCGTTATCACAATGTGTACGGAATGCAGATGGCACGTGCGGCCTTTGAGGGCGTAAAAGCACTAGATCCTGAAAGAAGGCCGTTCGTTTTGACCCGTGCCGGTTTTGCCGGCGTTCAGCGATACGCTGCGGTTTGGACGGGCGATAACGTCTCGAGTTGGGAGCACCTGGCATTGACGATCCCGATGCTCGCAAACATGAGTGTTTCGGGCATACCTTTTGTAGGTGCCGACGTAGGTGGTTTTCAAGATATGCCAAGCGGAGAGCTATACACACGCTGGCTTCAGGCGGCCGCACTTACACCATTCCTGCGCTCCCATTCGGTCGGGTGGGTCGGCAACAAAGAACCGTGGGAATTTGGCGACGAATTCACTAGAATAAATCGGGCTACGATAGAACTTCGGTACAAATTTCTTCCGTATATCTATACGCTGTTTCGCGAACATGAACGCTCGGGGGCACCCGTGATGCGTCCGCTTTGGTATGAGTTCCCAAATGACAAGCAAACATATTTGAACTCGGATGAATTCATGCTCGGCGGCGACATCCTTGTCGCTCCTGTGGTTAAAGAGGGCATGCGAACGCGAGGGGTATACCTGCCGGTGGGGGCCGAATGGGTCGATTGGTGGACGGGCGTCAAGCTCGAAAGCGGAAAGATGCATTATCTCGAAACGCCGCTCGACCGATTGCCGATATTCATCCGGTCTGGTTCTATCGTTCCGACACAAAGTGTTATTCAGCACACCGGCGAGATGCCGTCAGCAGTGGTCACGCTAAACGTTGCGGCGGGCATAAAGCCCGACAGCACAGAAGTCGCCGCAATATTTCAGGACGCGGGTGACGGCTTTGGCTACCGAGGCGATCAGTGGCGTGAACTGAAGATCACCCACCGCCAAGGCTCCCTTACCATCATGCGTGCCGGGACATTCAACGGACAGGCCCTGGGCTCGGTGGAGATCCGAGGGATCGGGGAAAAGCCAAAAGAAATAACGGCCGATGGCCGGGCGGTCAATTTCGAATTCAACGCCGAAGTGCGGAAAGTGAAATTTTCCCTTCGGGGAGACGAACGCAATATCGTCCTCGTCCGTTAGCCGAACTCAGATATGTGCTTTCGAGATGCGGGCCGTAGAGCTTCGCACAATCAGGGTAGGTTCGACATTTAGGACCGAGGCCGAACTATCAACTCGTTCGTCGGCCAACTCCTCAAGCACGGTCTTCGCCGCCAACCGGCCCATCTCAAATAGTGGCTGCCGGATCGTGGTCAACGCCGGGTTATGAAAGGCCGCCCCATAGATATCGTCAAAGCCAAGAACAGAAACATCCTCCGGGACCCTTAGTCCTACTTCCTCAAGGGCCCTGATCGCACCGATCGCTGATACATCATTAAACGCAAAGAGGGCGGTGAAACCCTGGTCCGCGGCGATGAGTCGCTTCGTTGCCCCGTAGCCTATTTCGGGAGACGGCAGATCGCCTTCAAGCTGTTGGATCAAGTTTGGGGCTATGGGGACATTTCGTTCGCTCGCCGCGGCCATTATCGTCGAGAAACGCTCGTTCGTATCCGAGCTGAATTCCTGGCCCTTAAGCAACGCGATCCTCCGATGGCCAAGGTCGAACAGGTGGCCTATACCGAGCGCCGCCGCATGCCGGTGATTTAGTACCACATTCGTGACGCCGGCAATCTCGTCGTGCCCTGATACATTAACGACGGGAAGCGTCGGCTCAAACTTGATCGGCGTATCGACTGCGATTATCCCTTCGACCTGGCGATCGATGAGCACCTCGGGCAGTTGTTCCAGCAGATCGCCGCGATGAAGATGGCTAGCCGTTAAATAGAAAAAACCCTGGCTCGTCAGGGCCGACTCTACGCCGTTGAGAACCATGGCCGAGTAGCCGTCGCTCAATTCCGGCACGAGAACGCCAAGCGTATGGGTTCGCTGTGCACGCAGCGATCGAGCAAGGTAATTCGGGCGATAATTCAGTTCCTTAGCTGCCGAAAAGATCCTGTTCTTCGTTTCTTCAGGTATGGAATCGGCCGATGGCCGTTTATTAAGAACAAGGGAAAGGGTCGTGGTCGAAAGGCCAAGGTGTGCCGCAAGTTGCTTCAGGCTTATCGCACCACGAGCCGTACGACCATTCTCGTTTTTTTTTGATTCGATCCTTTGCGGCATCCGCTTATACGCTGGCTGGACGGACGGACGAATGACTATTGAGTGCAGGCTTTGGCCGCTTCTGCCAACTTCTGCACCTTAGCACCAATCCCATTGGATTGCTACTTTGTATCCGGTCGCGTTGTCGGGCCGGTACCCTTATCTGCCGCTGAACCGTGCCCTAGCTCAATCTCCGCCATTTCGCGATTAGAAGGCTCGAACTACGTCGGCTGCTGGGAATTTTCATCTTGACAGCAAAGTCCAATGATGCTATCAATTTGGTACTAAAACGATTTACTCAATCGATTTATCACTTCTAGACGGGTCGATCCGACCCGTACGCACCGCAGCGGATGGCCTTTTGCGATGCGTGGCACCACGGAGCACCGGGTGTCTTGGTCAAAGTTTCGAATTTCTCGGAGGAAATTATGCGGCAAGGAACTTTCTCGTGGATCAGGCTCCTTTTATCTGTTGTATGTATGGCAATTCTCGCAGTCACCGCGATCGCCCAGTTTCGTGCTGGTCTTCAAGGTGTTGTAACCGACGGGGCCGGCGGCGTAGTGCCGGGAGCGACGGTAACGTTGACCAACAAAGACACCAATCAGAAACAGACCACCCAGGCAAGCAGCGAAGGTTTCTATCGTTTTTCATCGCTTACGCCGGGGTTATACACGATCGAGGTTGAAAAAGAGGGCTTCAAAAAAGCGATCGTGCAAGAGGTCAAGGTTGATGCCGAGGCGATCAAGGGCCAGGACATCGTCCTTGCCGCTGGTGTGATCAGCGAAACAGTGACCGTTGAAGCAGACTCCGCACCGCTGCAGACCGAGGACGCTAGTATCCGCAAGACGATCACGACGCAAGAGGTCCAGCGCCTGCCACAGATCGGCCGCGACCCTTATGAACTGATCCGCTTGACTCCCGGCATCGTCGGCATCGGAGCCCGCGGAGCCAACGGAAACTCGGTTGGGCTGCCGAACACTTCAGGGCCCGGCGGTTCTAACAGTTCGATCTTCCAAACGGAGAACGGTGTTCCGATCTCGGCAAACGGCCAGCGCGGCAGTTCGAATAATTTTCAGATCGATGGCGTAAGTGTTAACAGCCAGAACTGGGGCGGGTCAGCGATCATCACGCCGTCGCAGGAGATCGTCAAGGAGATCCAAGTTCTCACGTCTTCCTATTCTGCCGAGGACGGCCGCAACAGCGGAGCACAGATCAAGACGATCACGCAGAATGGAACGAATGATTGGCACGGCAGCCTGTTCTTTAAGCACACCGATCCGGCAATGAACGCCTTTAACAAAATGCCTCTGCGAATAAATGGCGTGGGCGTTGAGGGGCCAAAACGCGTCGAGAGAAGGTATAACAGCTATGGCGGAAGCATCGGCGGCCCGCTTCCCTTCTTTAATTTTGGCGATGGCGGAGGTGGATTCTTCCGGCCGGGCCGTGATCGAAGCTGGTTCTTCTTTGCATACGAAGGCCTTCGTGAAGATACGAACGTGCCGTATTACTCTTGGTTCGAGACCAGCGATTACCGAAGTGCGATCCTGTCTCAACGGGCGGGAACCGTGACCGCGGCGATCATCGGTGCACCTGGCGGCGATCCGCGAACACTGCAGATCGTCGCACCTCGGCGCAACAGCCAGAATCGCTGGGCATGCGGGCCAGATGATTCCGTCCTTCTCAATAATTTCACGGCAAACCTCGCGGGCACCGGCATCGATTTTGGTTCGCTAACCGGAACTTACGGCAACTATGCCGCAAACAACACCGCCGGCGGCGGCCTCGACGGAGTAGCCGATCTCCAATGCGGATTGCTCCCGTACGAACGAAGCACGCGCGGCCACCAATATTTCGGCCGGGTCGACTTCCAGGTAACGGGAAAAGCAAGAATAGCCTTTACCGCAACGATAACTCCGAATAGGACAGGCGGCATGGACAGTTCTGCGCAGAGCCGCCCTCAGGCGGACTTTTTCTCAGATCGGCGCAATTTCGCGACTGCCAGCATCCTGAACTATACCTTTACGTCAACAATGCTGAATGAGGCCCGCGTCAGCTACAGCGGTTGGAACTTCAACGAAGTTGATTCAAACCCGGCCCAGAACTTTGGTGTTCCGCGTATCGAGGTAGAACAGATCTGGGGTGGACGCCTGCGCTGGGGTGTTCCCCAGCCCGGCACGTTCAAGGATCGGCAATACAATATTCGCGATACATTCACGGCTATCATGGGCGACCATGTACTGAAATTCGGCGGCGAGTATTCGCGCGATGTGAATTCAGGGGGACGCGTCAGCCTGGCAAGGCCGCTCTTCTCATTCGTTCGTCCCTGGAATTTTGCGAACGGAACACCAGTATTTGAGTCGGTTGGTTCGAACACGTCAGGCAAACCGACCGCTGACGATACGATCTTTCACACGACCGGCCTGGCGTTCTTTGCACAGGACGATTGGAAGCTCCGGCCCAACCTTTCGCTGAATCTCGGTCTGCGTTGGGAGTTTCTCGGGCCGATCACACCTGACAGGAACGTGATCAGCAACCTTATCCTTGGCCCGAGCGACGGGCTGGAAGGGGCCCATATCGATGTGCAGAAAACCCTTACGGATCCGGATTGGAACAACTTTGGGCCGCAGGTAGGCTTTGCCTGGTCGCCCGAAAGGTTTGGCAACAAACTGGTCATTCGCGGCGGTACAGGTCTTGCGTATGACCGGCTTGCGAATGCATTGCTGAACAATGCACGGCGAAATCCTGGAGCACCGTCGCAGCTATTCAATATCTGCTGTCCCGGATCGACAGCGTCGCCTCAATATTTGCAGATGAACTACGCCCTCAGTTCTGACGGTTCGATCTACGGCTTCCCTGTTCACCAGGGCCTCGTAGCCGGCGGAGGTATTGAGATATACGGAGCACCGCGTGATCTTCCGAATGCGTCCGTTTGGAGATATTCGCTTGAGGGCCAGTACGAATTGCCGTGGCGCACGGTTGCTACGATTGGCTATTCGGGCAATCGCGGACGAAACTTTGTCCGAATTGAACCCATCCACATCACACGTCCGGGCAGAACGCTCCAGTCACAGTTCGGGGCCGTGTACTTTGCCGAACCCGACGTAAAATCGGATTACAATGCTCTCATCTCAAGCATCAGGACCAGGTTCTATAATGGGTTGAGCTTAAGCGCGAACTATACCTTCGGAAAGAGCCTGGACACCGTATCGTGGGAGGCTCCGTGTGCCTGTACGAATCAATCGTACCCGGTCGATCAAAGCCAGGAATACGGCAGATCTGATTTTGACACACGGCACCATTTTACGTTCAGCGCAGTATGGGATGTCCCTTTTTATCAAAAGCAAGACTCGTGGAAAGGAAAGATACTCGGTGGTTGGCAGGTCAGCACGATCGTAACCTACAATACCGGCTATCCGTGGACGCCGCGGACCGGAAGCTGCCTGCAGGGAGCGACCACCTCAAGCGCGAACTTCTGTGACCCAAGGCCGATCGCCTACGATGGCACTCCGAGAATGGGAAATTCTGATGAAGATTTTCTTAACGGCGGGCCGTTCCCGGGCAGTTTTATCGGCGGCAGTTGTTCTGCGAGCCCTGGATGCAATTCGGTGTTTACGACGAATTTCCCGTTCAACGCAAGCCCGCTTAGCTATCCGCCTGGTGTAGGACGCAATTCGTTCTTTGGACCGAAGTATTTTTCAACCGATATTTCGGTTGGAAAGAGGTTTGGGCTCTGGAGTGAAACTGCGGGTCTCGACATCAGGTTCAACTTCTTTAATGTCTTCAACCAGTTGAACTTTGCACCGTTCGCGGCGAACAGCAACTCGACTCACGTTGACCGAGCACAGTTCGGCATCCCGACGAACGGACTTGCCGGACGGACCGGTGAGATACAGGCCAGGTTCAGCTTCTAGAGTGATGCGGTTCGCTGGGGCGCGGCTTGAACCAAGACCGCGCCCCGTTTTCCGACGGCCCATTGTGCGGATGTCTATATTGTTCATTAAATGTGGCTCGTCCGATCTTCATACGCGAAGTGATCGAAGACGCATTGTCCCCCTTTGCCAAATGCAGGTCCTGCTTCTGATCATCCCGTTGTTGCTCCTTTCTGTGGTCACATTAGGGCAAGGTGTTGATGATCAAAAGCATATTCGGGTGATGACATTCAATATCCGATACAACGAACCGCGCGACGGCGTGAATGCTTGGGGGAACAGAAAACAAAAAGTTGCGGATGTGATCCGTTTTCACAAGGCTGACCTTGTCGGTGTCCAGGAAGCACAGATCGGGCAGCTCGAAGATCTGGAAAAACTCCTTCCTGCACTTTCCTGGTGCGGCGTGGGACGCACCGACGGAAAACGCGATGGCGAGTTCTCGGCGATACTCTATCGAAAGGAGCGGTTTCAGCTGCTTGAATGTAAAACTATCTGGCTGTCTGAAACGCCGGATGTCGCCGGAAGCAAGGGCTGGGATGCCGCGTTCCCGCGGATCGTTACCAGGGCAAAACTCCGCGACAGACGAACAAAGCGGACGTTCTTTCATTTCAACACGCATTTCGATCATATCGGCGTAAAGGCCCGTAGCGAAAGTGCAAAGATGATCATCGGCCGCATCCGATCGGCCTCGGCAGGGACGCAGTCGATCCTTACCGGCGACCTTAATGTTAAGGAAGACACCGAAGCATATAGGACCTTGACCGCACGCGATAGCGGCCTCAGGGACGCGCGGTATATAAGTAAGAACGGGCATTTCGGCGGCACTTCAACTTTCAACGCATTCAAGGAAATGCAGCCTGCGATGAAGATAGACTTTATCTTTGTCACGCCTGGCATCGACGTGTTCGAACACGGCGTACTTTCGGATAACTGGGACGGCCTTTGGGCTTCGGACCATCTGCCTGTGTTGGCTGAGATCGGCCTGAGATAGGCGATCCGTTCTACAGCAGACACCCAATTCTCAGGCCCGATTCGGCGCCAAGTATGCGAAACGCTTATTCAAAGTTGATCGTCCTGGCATTCATCTGCCTGCTTTGTGGCTCGGCAGCACACGGGGCGGCCCCTCGAGTGCGATTCACGATCAACGATGGATGGTATTTTTCCGGATCGGTCCTTGCGAACAGGCAGGGAAACGTGATCGATGTCTCGTCCTGGCAGAAGATAAACCTGCCGCACACCTGGAACATCGCCGACACGCTTGATGATGAACCCGGGTATCGACGCGGAGTCGGCTGGTATCGAAAGGATCTCCTCCTGCCGCAAGACCTGCACGGAAACAGGATCTTCTTGTACTTTGAAGGGGCGAATCAAACAGCCGAGGTCTTCGTCAACGAACGATCGGCGGGCACGCATATCGGAGGCTATACGGCGTTCGCCTTTGATATTACGGGCCTCGTCAGGTTTGACGCTCCGAACCATCTTTCGGTT
>WBZY01001782.1_pt1 | contig 10172 bp, 6 predicted proteins | sample 5204191 | NCBI WGS metagenome assembly WBZY01 (sample SAMN12344363, study PRJNA552823) | activated sludge metagenome | biome: Activated sludge suspended growth; feature: Anammox Sidestream; material: Wastewater; isolation source: activated sludge from anammox sidestream of wastewater treatment... | reverse complement strand
GCCGGGCTCCGTGGCCTCACCGGCGCCGGCACCGACGAGCTGACGCGTCAATGCGCGGCGGCGCCCGATTGGCGTGCGGGCGCCATGGCGGTGTGCAGATGGCGGATGCGCCATTGCCCCGCGGCCAGGCTGAGCACGGCCGTACCCGTGCCGGTCATCGATACACGATGCCGGCCATCCTCGAACTGTGCGCTGCGCACGGTCACGTCGAACGACCAGGCATACGTGGCGTAGGCGAGCGTGCCGACGACGTGAGGGCGCACATCGCTGATGCGATACGACGGCGCCTCGAACAGCGCCATCTCGGGTGCGAGATGGTCGCGAAAGCTCTGCCATCCGTGGTCGACGTGGCTGCCCTCGAAGTACGTGAAGGCGTCCTCATCGGCGATCAGCGGGCGTACCGCTGCGAGGTCGTTCGCGCTGAGTGCCGCGGCGTAGCGGTCCAGCACCGCGGCAACCGCGAGCGCCTGGCCGACGAGCGGCGTTGCGACGGGGGCAGCATGCGTTTCGCCTTCGTGTGCGTCTGCCGCGCCAACGGGCAGCAGCGTGGCGAGGAACACAAGGGCGGGTAGACAGCCGGCAGGCAATCGCGCTCGCATGGCGGCTCCTCTCAGAACGTGGCCGAAGGTGGCGGATAGGAGAAGGGTTCGACCATGCGGCCGTCGCGCTTGGCGATACGGCCGCTCTTCATCACGAAATCGACGTCGAGGAGCGTACCGACGTCGTCGAGCGGGTTCCCGGCAACCGCTATGAGGTCCGCGAGTTTGCCGGGCTCGAGCGTGCCGACCTCACCTGCGATGCCGAACAGGTCGGCCGTCGCGACGGTGGCGCTGCGCAGCGCATCCATCGGCGACATCCCGAAGCGGACCATCAGGCCGAATTCCTTGGCGTTGTCGCCGTGCGCGAACGTGCCGGCGTCGGTGCCGAATGCGATTTTCACGCCGGCGGCGTACGCACGTTCGAAGGCCTTGTGTTCGTTCCGGATGCGAACCGATTCAGGATTCGGGACCTTGAAGATTGGCGGTGGGTAGCTCGCCGACAACGTCGGCACGAGATAGGTGCCCGCTTTCTTCATCATCGCGAGGCCCTCGTCGTCGACGAGAAAGCCGTGCTCGATCGAATCGACGCCGGCGTGCACCGCCTGGCGGATCGCGAGGGCGGAGTACGCGTGGGCCGCGGCTTTCAGCCCGAGCAGGTGCGCGGTCGCGACGATCGCCTCGACCTCGTCCGGGAAAAACTCGGGCTCGAGCGCCGTGTTCGAGCTGAAGCCTCCGGTCGAGGTGAACTTGATCACGTCGGCGCCGAGCTTGTACTGAAAGCGCACTGCCTCGCGGCACTCGTATGGCCCGTCACACGTGCCATCGCGCAGGCGTGCCTGCGGGTCGCCTGTCGCGTCGAGCGGCAGCGTGTCGCCGTGCCCGCCGGTCACCGCGAGCGCCGAACCCGCGACCAGGATGCGCGGACCGATCATGCGGCCTTGCCGTATCGCATTGCGTACGGCGAACACGGACGAGTCGTCGGATCCGAGGTCGCGCAGCGTCGTGAAGCCGGCGGCGAGGCTGCGCCGGGCGTAGATCATCGCATTCACGGCACGCTCGGCTCCGGTCGACGGATTGCGGTCGCCGCGCTCGGTACGGTGCCGGCCGAACGACGGTTCCATCGCGAGGTGCACATGGGCGTCCATCAGGCCGGGCAGCACGAACCGGTTGCGCAGGTCGATCACTTCGACCATCGCGCCCGCGGACGTCTGCAGCACAGCTGCATCGGTGTACCCCTTGTCGACGGACAGGATGCGATCGTTCCTGACGATGATCGACATCTCCCGTTCCGGCGGCCGGCCCGGTACGGCGAGCAAGATTCCGGCGTGCACGACGACATAGCGGTCCGGCGGAGCTGCAGCGACAGCTGCGTGAGGCGCGGCGGCAGGCAAGAGCCCGACGATTGTCGCCAGCATGCGTGCGACGAGCCAGGATGTACGCATTCGAGTTTCCCCCGCAGTGCCGGATGTCATGCGTCCGCCGCGACGCGCCGGATCGTGTCGAGCGCCAGGGCGAGCGGTTCTGCCTGCATCTTCGTCGCAAAGCACAGGTAGGCGGGTAGTCGAAAGTCGGGCGCATCCGCCACGCGGTGCAGGCGGCCCGCGAGTTCGAGCGCGTGCGTAAGGCGCGCGGGGAAATAGCCCGCACCGCCGCCTGCCAGCAAGTGCTGCAGGCCGAGCCAGCCCATGTTCACGCTGAGCCCCGAGCCGGCGTAGTCGGGAAATGCCTTGCTGTGGTGGGCGTGAAACTCCGGGCCCCAGTCGACGTACACGTAGTCACGGCCGGGAGCGGCGCGCACATCCTTGCGCGAGGAGACCATCACGAGCCGCTCCTCGAGCAGCGGTTCGATCGTGAGTCCGGGGCGCGCCTGCGGTGTATAGAGGAGGGCGACATCGATGCGGCCGTCGACGAGCCCCGCCATCAGTTCATCGCCGAACCCCATGATGGCGCGCACGCCGACATCGGGCGCGACGACGCGAAATGTCGCGATCCAGTCGAGCAGCAGTCCCTCCCACAGGCCGAAGCGGGCTGCGACCGTGAGGCTCGCGCGAAAGCCGCTCGCGACGCCGATCTCGTGGCGGGCCTGCTCGACCGTGCGGGCCAGGAGCGATGCGTGGCGCTGGAACTGGCGCCCCGCGGCGGTCAGCGATGCACCGGACTTGTTGCGCACGAAGAGGGCCGCGCCGAGCGTGTCTTCGAGCCGCTGGATGCGGCTGCTCACGGTCGACTGCGTGACGTGCAGGCGGGCCGCGGCGTCGCCGAAGCTGCCCGTGTCGACGACAGCCAGGAAGGTACGTGCGAGCTCCGTATCCATCGATATATCCGATGTATATGGACAATATTAGTCGTTTGTCAAATGTAAACAGTGCGCGTAGGGTCAGCGCTCGTTCAACACGGAGCTTGTCGCCATGTCCATAGAATTGCCGGCCCTGCCATACGCCCTCGAAGCGCTCGAACCGCATGTGTCCCGCCAGACCCTGTCGGTCCACCACGGCAAGCACCACGCCGCGTACGTCGAGAGAACCCGCGCATTGATCCAGCGCACGCCGTACGAATCGGCGTCGCTCGAGGACATCGTGCGCGCACACGGCGACAAGCCGGGCCCGCTGTTCAATGCCGCGGCACAGGCCTGGAACCACGCCTTTCTCTGGCAGAGCATGCGCCCGAACGGGGGTGGGGATGCCACCGGGCCGATCGCCAAGCGCATCGAGAAGGATTTCGGCAGCCACAATGCGTTCCGCCAGCAGTTCATCAAGGCGGCCACCGAGCAGTTCGGCAGCGGTTGGGCCTGGCTCGTGCTCGACGGCGACACGCTGCGGATCACGTCGACCTCGAATGCCGCGACACCGCTCGTCGGCAGCCAGCGGCCGCTGCTGACACTCGACGTCTGGGAGCACGCGTATTACCTCGACTACCAGCATCGCCGGCTCGACTACGTCACGGCGTTCCTTGCGCACCTCGTGAACTGGGACTTCGCGAACGCAAATCTCACCGGGGAGCGCCCGGTCGCCGAGTCGCCGCGAAAGCGCGCGTGAGCGCCGCGTCACGCCGGGCGCCATGCGCCGGCGTGACGCGCGACGATGGCTGCCGACTCCTCGGCGACGTGCGTGACGCAATCGTCGATGCGGTCCTGGTGCGTGCGAAAGCTCAGCACGCAGACACGTGCGAGGAATCGCCCGCCCGCATGACAGCCGGTGATGATGACCTTGCCGCGACGCGTGACCCGCTCGAGGAGCTCGCGCGTCGCGGCATCCTCGTCGGCGAGCGTCGAGCCCGGCCACGCGAGGTGAAACGCGAAGAGTGACAGTTGCGGAGGCGCATCCATGACGACGTGCGGCAGCGCGGCGATGCGCTGCGCAGCGTCGAGTGCGAGACGGCGCTTCTCGGCGAGCGCGGCGCGATAGCGTGCGGCGCCGTAGAGCTTGAAGGCGAGCCAGACGCGCAGGCCCCGGAAATTGCGCGACAGGTCGGGCCCGTACTGGTGCGGGTCGTAGAATTCGTCGCCCTGGCGATTCTCCGGCATGTAGCTCGCGGTCTCGGAGTGCGCGGCCCGCAGCGCCTCGCCATCGCGCACGAGCAGCGCGCCGCTGCCGTACGGCAGGAACAGCCCCTTGTGCGGATCGAGCGTCAGCGAATCGGCATCGGGCAGGCCCGCGAGCAGTGGGCGCAGCTCGGGGCACAGGTGAAAACTCGCTCCGTACGCACCGTCCACGTGATGCCACAGGCCGCCGGCCCGGCACAGGGCGGAGATCTCGCGCATCGGGTCGACCGCGCCGGTGTTCGTCGTGCCGGCGGACGACACGACGAGGAATGGCAGGAAGCCCGCCGCGCGATCGCGCTCGATCGCGTCGTGCAGCGCATCCACCCGCATGCGGAATTGGGCATCGACGGCGATCGAACGCACGCGGTCGGGCAGGATGCCGGCGAGGCGCGCGGACTTGCCGACGGAGTGATGCGTCTCCGACGACAAATACATCGTGCCGCGGCGCAGCTCGGCACCGAGCAGCCGCTCGCGCGCGCAGACGATGGCCGAGAAATTGGCGGTCGAGCCGCCGGTCGTGAACAGGCCGCGCGAGCCCGCGGGAAACCGCATCCACTCGCGCAGCCAGTCGAGCGCGTTGGCTTCGAGCTGCACGAGGGCGGGCGCGGTGAGCCACACTCCCGTATAGCGGTTGATACCCGCCGCGATCAGGTCGGCGAGCGCGCCCGGAAATACGCCACCGCCCGGAATGTACGCGAGGTAGCCGGGGCTCGCGGTGTTGTAACTGCGCGGGATCCATTCGTCGAACAGCGCGTCGAGCAGCGGTGCGAGGTCGGTTCCGTCTTCCGGCGCGGGCTCGCGCAGCGCGCGACACAGGTCGGCCGCGTCGACGTTGCCGCGTGCCGGCTGCTCGCCGATCGTCGCGAGGTGATCGACCACGCGCTTGACGACGTCCTCGCCCATGCTGCGCATGACCTGCGGCGAGAACTCGAGATCGGCATCGCCGTCCGTCATCGGGGCAGGGTCCTCGATCATGGCATCATCAACGATGGAGCGCGGCGGTGATGCGTCGCGCGCTCGTAGGCGTACCCCAGTTCGAGCAGGCGACGATCGTCCCACGGTCGGCCGAGGAACGAAATGCCGACGGGATAGCGGTCCCCGATGAACCCGGCAGGCACCGTGACCTGCGGCAGGCCCGTCATCGCGCTTTCCTGGCAGGTACCCGGCTCGGAGCCGTAGCGCACGAGGCCACCTTCGTGCGTGTGGGGTCGCGCCTGGTTGGCCGGGTACAGGATGGCGTCGAGCCGCTCCCGGTCCATCAGTCCGACGAGCGCTGCGCGGAACTCGTCGCGAGCCGCGTGGAAGGCGTCGTTGGCTGCCGCGAGATCGCGACCTTCGGGCATCGGCCCGTTGGCATCGCGCAAGCGCGCTTCGCCCTCCGGTGCGAGGCGCCCCGAGGCGAGCAGGTCGTCGATCGTGAGGACGCGCTCGCCGGGGGCCGCGCCGCGTGCGAGGTAAGCGTTCCACGCCGCCTTGAGAGCGCCGGGCGCGCGGCCGCGGGCAGCGACGTACAGCGCATCCAGGTGGGCGATGCCGACCTCGACGAGGGTCGCACCATGGGCGCGCAACTCCGCCTCGACGCGATCCATCAGGCCTGCGACCTCGCGTTCTCCCGTGAAGCCGACGTAGCGCTGGCGCAGGAGTCCGATGCGCGCGCCCGTGAGCGTCGCCGCATCGAGCGAGGCTGCGAACGAGCCCGCGATGTGCGCGTCAGCGCCGTCGGTGACCGGGTCCTCGGGATCGCGGCCGACGACCTGGTCGAGGGCGAGCGCAAGGTCGCGCACGGACTTGCCGATGGGCCCCACGGCATCGTTGTACGGCCGCAGCGGTTGCACGCCCGCGCGACTCGTCAGGCCGCGCGTCGTGCGGATCGTTGCGAGCGAGGCGAACGACGCGGGGTTCGACAGCGAGTTGCAGGTGTCGGTGCCGAAGGCGAGCGCCGCTAAATCGCCAGCGACCGCGACCGCGCTGCCGCCGCTCGATCCTGCCGTGGAGAGGGAGGGATCGAAGGCGTTGCCGATCGTGCCACCGACGCTGCTGATGCCGAAGTCCCCGAAGGGAAACTCGTCGAGATTGGTCTTGCCGAGGAGCAGGGCGCCCGCGTGACGCATGCCCGCCGCGACCCTGGAGTCGAGTCGTGGCCGATGCTCCCTGAGCGCGAACGTGCCACCGGTGCTCGGCATGCCAGCCACGTCGATGTTGTCCTTGAAAAGGACCGGTATGCCGTGGAAGGGGCTGCGGACCACACCGGCCGCGCGCTCTGCATCGAGTGCCCGCGCTGCGGCGAAGACCGCGGGATTGAGGGCGAGCAACGCGTGAAAGGCGGGACCATTGCGGTCGAAGAGCGTGAGGCGCGTCAGGTACTCGCGCAGCAGGTCTTCGGAAGTGGTCTCACCCTGCGTGAGCGCACGCTGCAGATCATCGAGGCTGCGGCCGGCCACATCGAACCGGCGGCGGGGCTGTGCCCCGGGGATCTGCCAGTTGACGATCGAGGCGCGCATTGCGGGTGTCAGTCCGCGCAGATCGGGGTGCGCGAGCAGCGCGCGCGCGACCGCGGTGACACGCGCGATCTCGGTTCCGGCCGCAGGCACCCGCGCATCGCCGGCGCGGTACACCGGATCGAAGTACGGTGCGACGATCGCGTTCTTCAACGTCGTCGGCGGCCCGCCGCGGGGATCATAGACCTCGCTGAGCCCCTTGACGACGAACGTCATGAGGGCCTGTGTCTCACCCGGTGTCAGCGTGAAGGTGAAAATGTAGGCGACATGTGCCGGGTCGTAGCCCGGATAGGCATCCGTGAACGGGTCGGCGTACATGTCGCCCGCGCGCAGCTGCAGCATCGCAGTGCGGGTGCCGAGCACCTGCGACGACGGTCCATGTCCCGACGGACCATCTTCGGGATTGGCCACGGACGCTGCGTTCTGCATCAACGTGACGAATCCGTCGCTCGCGTCGATATGGCGATCGCCGTTGCCGCTCGTGGCGATCGCGACGAGTCCGCCCTCGGCATAGGCTCCGGCGGCACCGCCCCATGCAACCGACACAGTGAGCCGATTCGGCGTTACGTTGCGGAAGGAATCGACGTAGCGAAGGTAGATCGCGTCCCGTGGGGCATGGATCGAACGCGATGCGACGATTCCGCCCGCGAGCACCGGTGTCAGTGAATCGAATCGTTCGCCGTCGCGCGCGAGTCCGAAGCCGCGCAGTACATGATTGGAGATGATTGCGCGCCCATCGGCACCCACGACGCGCAGCTTCAGATAGCCGAAGCCGTTGAACGGATTGGCGCGGCCGCCGGTCGCGATGCTGCCGCTGTCCTGCGCCCATGTCGAGGTGTCCTGTATGTCCCAGAACTGGCCGTCTGCATCGGGGAGCGGCGTGACGGCGCAGGCGTTGCGCACGTACGCGGTGACCATCATCGCCAGTGCGACGTATGCGAATCGCGGGCAGTGCGTGTGCATCGACTGGACACTCGCAATCGTGTTATGTCGCATGGTACACGGTTGAATTCATGGTGTAGCCGGAGTACGGTCGGCGGCAGCCAATTCCAGAACAATTCGGGGATACACATGGGCAAGGGAATTTTCGTCTCGCGATCGAAGATCGCGGTCATGCTGCTCGCTGGTTCACTGGTTGCACTTCCCGGCATCACCGAGGGTGCAGGTGGCAAGCGGCGCACGATCGACGCGAGCCAGTCGATCAATCTGCACGGCACCAGGCTGTCGGCAGAACAGGCAAGAGTCCAGGTGTTCGTGCGCCTCGACGAGCCGGCGGTGGCCGAGCTCAATGCAGCGAGTCTCGCGAGCACGGGCAAGTTCGCGACGCCGGCCGCACAGCGCGAGCAGGCGCGGCGCGTGTCGCAACAGCAGGCACGCTTTCGCGGGACACTCGACAGCCTCGGGGCGCAGGTCCTGTCCGCCCAGCGCGTGGGCGCGAACGGCATGCGCGTCAACGTGAACCGGGCGGAACTCGCCGCGCTGCGTGCCATGCCCGGCGTGCGTTCGGTCGGCCGCGTGCAGCGGCAGTATCTCGACAACATCGACAGCGTGCCGTGGATCGGCACGCCGGCGGTATGGGCCGCGGTCGGTACCGGCAAGGGTGTATCGATCGGCATCATCGATACCGGCATCGATTACACGCATGCGGATTTCGGCGGCAGCGGCAATCCGGCCGACTATGAGGCGAACGACAAGTCCGTGATCGAGCCCGGCACGTTCCCCACCGCGAAGGTCAAGGGTGGCTACGACTTTGCCGGCCCGACCTACGATGCGAATGTCCCCGGGTCCGTTCCGACGCCCGATCCCGATCCGCTGGACGGCAACGGGCACGGCACGCACGTATCAGGCACCGCAGCGGGAATCGGCGTGCCGGGCAGCGTCGGCCAGGGCGTCGCGCCCGGTGCCGATCTCTACGCGCTCAAGGTGTTCAGCGATGACGGTGGCAGCACCGATCTCGTCTCGCTCGCCATCGAATGGGCGATGGACCCGAATGGCGACGGCGACATGAGCGATCACCTCGACGTGATCAACATGAGCCTGGGCTCGCCGTTCGGCGACCCGAACGATCCGTCGGCGATTTCGTCGAACAACGCGGCGGCCGTCGGCATCATCGTCGCGACGTCCGCCGGCAACGAAGGCGACACGCCGTACGTCACGGGCTCGCCGGGAGTGGCGAGTGCCGCGATTTCCACGGCGGCCAATACGCCGGGCGGGCGGCTGTACTCGAAGTTCGACGTGACCGCACCCGCAAGCGTGGCCGGGACCTACCCGTCGCTCGAAGGCGCAGGTCCTGTGACGTTTGCGCAGGCCGGGCCGATCTCGGGCAGCCTCGTGCTCGCAGATCCGGTGATCGGTTGCGGCCCGCTCAACAACGCGGCGACGATCGCAGGCAACGTGGCGTTCATCCGTCGCGGCACCTGCGGCTTCATCGACAAGTACCTGAATGCGCAGGCGGCGGGTGCAACGGCCATCGTCGTGTTCAATGACGGCGCGAACTCGACCCGCATCGACCCGATCGTGATGGGCGGCCTCGACGATCGCGTGACGATCCCCGGCCTCATGATCTCGAGCACGGTCGGCAACGCGCTGGCCGCGACCTCGGGCGTCGCGGTCACGTTGTCGGCGGCACCCGATGCATCGAAGGACGACCAGATCGCCACGTTCTCGTCGCGCGGCCCCGGCGGCGGCGGCTCGCACTTCAAGCCGGACCTGTCCGCGCCGGGCGTCGCCATCGTGTCGGCCGGCGTGGGCACGGGCACGGGATCGGCGAATCTCCAGGGCACGTCGATGGCGTCGCCGCACGTGGCGGGCGCTGCCGCGCTGCTGCGCCAGGAACATCCGGACCTGAAGCCGGCCGCGATCAAGGCGCTGCTGCAAAACTCGACCGTCGATTCGAGCGCGTCGGGTGACACCGACCTGATGCGCCAGGGTGTCGGCGCACTGCGCGTCGATCGTGCGGCGGCGCTCGAGAGCTATGCCGCGCCCGCCGGCGTGTCGTTCGGCCGGCTGAATCCGCTCACGCCGATCTTCGAGAAGGAAGACGTGACGGTGCGCGACCTGAGCGGCAAGCATCGCCACTTCAGCGTGCAACACGTGCCGAACCAGACCTACCCGGGTGTCGAGGTCAATTGTCCGCGCGACGTGCGGGTGGGCGGCAAGGGCAGTGCGAAGATGCGCATTTCGCTGCGCTTCGATCCGCGCGCCGCGTGGGACGCCGGCGTCTACGACAATGCGATCATCAGCCAGACGGAAGTCGACGGCTGGTGCGTGTTGAGCGACGGCACCGACACATTGCGGGTCGGCTATGTCGCGGTGGTCGATCCGGCCTCGGGCGTGTTCGCGCTGCCGGACCGCGGTCTCTCGGGTGCGAAGCTGCTGAACATCGGCCCGACGATCGGCTGGGCCGAGGGCTTCACGCTCGCGAAGCTCGGTGGCGAGCGACAACATGGCACGACGAGCTCGATCCAGGCGCTCGGGTTCAGGCGCGCGAACCCCGACTTCTACGCCGGCTACGATGTGCTCGAACTCGGCATCGCGACCGACCAGCCGTTCGAGCATCTCTCGAACCTCGAGTTCACGCTCGAGATCGACGCG
>WBZY01001781.1_pt1 | contig 10175 bp, 9 predicted proteins | sample 5204191 | NCBI WGS metagenome assembly WBZY01 (sample SAMN12344363, study PRJNA552823) | activated sludge metagenome | biome: Activated sludge suspended growth; feature: Anammox Sidestream; material: Wastewater; isolation source: activated sludge from anammox sidestream of wastewater treatment... | reverse complement strand
GTCCATCACCATGCGGATGTCGGAGGAGTTCTTGAGCTGTGCGGTGAGCGGGGGGCAATCGATCACCTCGAAGCCGGCGCGCAGGAAGTGATGCCGCACGAACGGGAACGAGTTCATGTCGGTGGAATTGTCGGAGGTGTTCCGGCGGGGAACCGGGTTGCCGTACACGCGGGTCATGACCAGACGGCGGTCCACGTCGGCGATGAAGGCACCCGTGGGCGTGATGAGCCGACCCGACGCGATCTCCCTGAGCCACGACGATGCTTCCTTGGCGAAGCGCTTGGCCGCTTCCTCGTTCTTCCGCTTGAGCGAAAGGTAGATGTTGTCGTAGTCGACGAAAATCGTGCTCAGGATTGGTCCCGACTTGTGGGCCTTCATGACCGGCAACCCCCGTTAGCCGCGCGTTTACACTTTGGTAAGGCAGTCATTTATGAGTCGCGTTGGCGGGGCAAGCGGGCGCGCGGGCGGCCTGCGTCGAGGTTGTGCGTAAGCCGCCGAATGAAGGGATCTTGTGGCATTGCGGACGCGACGAATTCGGTGGAAAACGCCATCGTTGCATCTGCCGCACTGCAATCGCGCCCATTCTCCGCGAGCGTTTTCGAATCAGCGCGGCATGAACCCGGCCGGGGCAAGGCTGAACGACTCGAACCGGAAACCGGGTGCCACCGTGCAGCCGACCAGCGTGTAGGCACCGAGGCTGCGCGCCTGTTGCCACCAATCCGCCGGCACCACGGCCTGAGGGCGATCGCCGCGGGCGAGGTCGGCGCCAAGACGGATCGTGACCGCGGAGCCGCCCTTCGCGCACATCGACAGCTCGAGCGGGTCGCCCCCATACCAATGCCAGACCTCGGCGGCATCGACACGGTGCCAGCGCGAAACAACGCCCTGGGGGAGGAGAAAATAGATCGCGGTCGAGTTGGCCCGCCCGCCCACCGGCGCAGGATCACGAAACGTCTCGCGATAGAAGCCGCCCTCGGGATGGGGTGCCAGATCGAGAAGGCGAATCACCTCGTCGGCAGTCATAGCCGAAGCCCTCACGCCTTGTTCTTGCGCTCGCGGACCGCCGCGAAGACCTCCCAGTCGGCGGCGCCTGCAAGGTTGAGCCGCTCGCGGATCTCGGGGCTCTGGGTCCGCAGAAAGACGTTGGTCGCAAGCTCGACATCGATCCGGGTCGGCACCGTGGGCTTGCCCTGGGCCCTTAGCGCAAGGCACGCATCGAGCCGCTCGGCGAGGGCCTTGTTGCCCGGCTCGATCGTCATGCCGAAGCGCGCGTTGGAGACCGAGTATTCGTGGCCGCAATAGATCCGCGTGGCCGGAGGCAGGCGCATCAGCTTCCGGAGCGAGCCCCACATCTGCTCGTAGCTGCCCTCGAACACCCGCCCGCACCCCATGGCGAACATCGTGTCGCCGACGAAGGCGACGCCGGCCGCGGGGATCCAATAGCTGATGTGGCCTGCGGTGTGGCCTGGCGTCTCGAGCACGTGCACTTGAACGCTGCCGAGCGCGAAGGCGTCGCCTTCACCGACGGACCTGTCGAGGCCGGGTATGCGCGCCGCCTCGCCGCGCGGACCGATGATGGTGCACCCCGTCGCCGCCTTCAGCTCGAGGTTTCCGTCCGTGTGGTCGGCGTGATGATGGGTCGAAAGGACATGCGTCAGCCGCCAGCCCTTCTCCGCGAGCGCCCTTTCGACCGCGATCGCATCGGGCGCATCGATGGAGGCCGTGGCTCCCGTCTCGGCATCGTGCACGAGCACGCCATAGTTGTCGGCGAGGCAGGGAAATTGATGGATCTCGAGCTTCGCCATGGCAGGATCGTGGCCTCCTCTTTCCTCATGTTGCAGGGCAAAGCCTGGCCGGGTGCACAAGGTATTCAATACCCTGCCCGAAGCGCAAGAAATCGTGCATCATCCGCGCCTACTGTAGACCTTCGAACCCAGCCCATCGAGAAGGCCGGTCCAGTGCACATCGACGTCGAGGATCTGCGCGACTTCTACGCCACGCCGCTCGGCAATGTCGTGCGGCGCACGCTGGCGCGGCAGGTGCGCGCGCGCTGGCCGTCCGTGAAAGGGCAGACCCTGGTCGGCCTCGGGTTCGCCTCGCCCTATCTCGGCGCCTTCCGTGGCGAGGCCCGCTCGGTTGCCGCGTTCATGCCGGCGGGGCAGGGCGCGCTCGTGTGGCCGTCCACCGGGCGCACAATGTCGGTGCTGATCGAGGAGGCGCGTCTTCCACTGCCCGACAATTCCGTCGACCGGCTGCTTGCGGTGCATTTCCTGGAGGCGGCGGAGCGCATCCGTCCGGTGCTGCGCGAGATCTGGCGCGTGCTCTCTGCCGAGGGCACGCTGCAGCTCATCGTGCCCAACCGGCGCGGCGTATGGGCCCGGCTCGACACGACACCGTTCGGGTCGGGCAGGCCGTTCAGCCGCGCACAGCTCGAAGCGCTGCTCAAGGAGGCTTTGCTGACACCGGTGGAATTCGCGGGCGCGCTGCACATGCCTCCGCTCGACCGGCGGATGCTGCTGAAATCGGCCGGCGCCTTCGAGAAGGTGGGACGGCTTATCGCTCCCGCTTTTTCCGGCGTCGTCATCGTGGAAGCGCGCAAGGAGCTCGAGGCACCCATTGGACGCACCGCGAAGGCCCGCTCCATCGGCGAATTCGCGGCCGTGCGCGGGGGTGACCGCTGAGAGCGCTGAATTCCTCAGCGGCGAAGCTTGCTCCGCAGCAGAAACACCGCCTTCTCGCCCAAGAGGTTCTGCAGGGCGATGGAGTGCCTGATCTTGAGCCGCCGTCCCGAGGCGTTGAACGCGACCGCCTCCTCGACCTCTGCATCGACCAGCTCGACCATGTCGACGAAGTCGCGGATCGTGCACAAATGGGCATCGGGCGAGGCGTACCACGTCTCAGGCAGATTGACCGTGATCGGCATCCGTCCGGTGAACAGCAGCTGGGTGCGGATGGTCCAGTGGCCGAAGTTGGGGAACGACACGATCGCGTGTCGTCCGATGCGCAGCAGGTTTTCCAGAACCGTCTTGGGATAGCGCGTCGCCTGGATGGTGAGCGACAGGATCGCGTAGTCGAAAGCCTGGTCGGGATAGTCCGCAAGGTCGCGGTCGGCGTCGCCTTGGATGACCGACAGCCCCCGCTTCACGCAGGCATTGACCCGCTCGCGCGAGAGCTCGATTCCGCGTCCGTCCACCGCCTTGGTGTCGGAGAGCAGCTGCAGCAGCGCGCCGTCCCCGCACCCGACATCGAGCACGCGCGAGCCCGGCGCCACCATTTCCGCGATCAGCAGGTGGTCCACGCGATGCGGACCGCCGGCGCGCATGTCCGGTTTCTGCATCAGCCCACCCCGCCCTTCCTGTCGATGCCGTGCTTGAGTGCGGCCGCGTTGATGAAGCCGCGGATGGTATCGAAGAATTCCGGCTCCTCCAGCAGGAAGGCGTCGTGCCCCTTGTCGCTCTCGATCTCCACGAACGACACGTTGGCCGCGACCGCGTTCAGTGCCTTGACGATGTCCTTGCTGTCGCGCGTCGGATAGAGCCAGTCGGAGGTGAAGGAGACGATGCAGAATTGCGTGCGCGTGCCGCCGAAGGCATTGGCAAGCTTGCCCCCATGCTCGGCGGCGAGGTCGAAATAGTCCATCGCACGCGTGATGTAGAGATAGCTGTTGGCGTCGAAACGGTCGACGAACGTGGAGCCCTGGTGGCGCAGGTAGCTCTCCACCTGGAAGTCGGCGTCGAAGGAGAAGGAGCGCGCGGACCGGTCCTGCAAGCCGCGGCCGAACTTGTCCTGCAGGGCTTTCTCCGAAAGGTACGTGATGTGGGCCGCCATGCGCGCCACAGCCAGCCCGCGCGCCGGGCGCGTGACGGCCTCCAGATATTTGCCTTCGCGCCAGTCGGGGTCGGCCATCACCGCCTGGCGCCCCACCTCGTGGAAGGCGATGTTCTGCGCGGAGTGCCAGGGCGAGGTGGCGATCGGTATCGCGGTCCTCACCCGGTCCTTCTGCCGTGCCGCCCATTGCAGCACCTGCATGCCGCCCATCGAGCCGCCGATCACGCTGAACAGCTCAGGAATTCCCAGATGGTCGATGAGGCGCACCTGGGCGTTCACCATGTCGCCGATGGTGATGACGGGAAAGTCGAGCCCATATGGCTTGCCGGTCCTGGGATTGATCGATGCCGGACCGCTCGATCCCATGCAGCCGCCGAGAATGTTGGGACAGATCACGAAGAAGCGGTCGGTGTCGACCGGCTTGCCGGGCCCCACCAGCGTCTCCCACCAGCCGGGCTTGCCCGTCACGGGATGCACGTTGGCGACGTGCTGGTCGCCGGTCAGCGCATGGCAGATGAGGATGGCGTTGGACTTTTCGGCATTGAGCGAGCCGTAGGTCTGGTAGGCGATCGAGAACGGCGCGAGATCCTGGTCGCAGTCGAGGCGCAGCGGAGCACTCTCGGGAAAATGGACGATCTTGCTCGACGGCTCATGCACCTCGGACCGCCTCACCTCGCCAAGCGAGGCCTGCTCGGCGGAATGGCCCCGTGCCGGCTCTGGTGGTGCTGATCTGTCGGCCATCGAAGCGGACCATCCTGACGAGGCCGGCTTCGCTTTGCGGGCGAGCGCACGGCCTGTTTAGCGAGTTGTTTAACGTGGCTGCAAGCCGGCCGGCCAAATCACCACGGGTTCGGGCACCTGAATATCGGAGCGGGGCCGGCATCGTCAAGCAGGCCCTGGGGCTCGAAAGTCGAAAGGGCGCCAATCTTTCCTTTGATTTCGGGGGATCGCGCGCTTATCAATCCTTCGCTTCAGACCCATGGAAAAGCCCGTGTCCTCAGCGCCATCAGACATACCCGGCCCGGCACCCAACGCGGGCATTCTCGCCATCGAGGCCTATGTGCCGGGCGAGAGCAAGCTGCCGGGAGGCGTGAAGCCGATCAAGCTGTCGTCCAACGAGACCCCCTTCGGACCGAGCCCGAAGGCTATCGAGGCGTACAAGGCGGCCGCGGCCAATCTGCATCTCTATCCCGACGGGCAGGCGACAGCACTGCGGCAGGCGATCGGCCGGCGCTATGGCCTCGATCCCGCCCGCATCGTGTGCGGGGCGGGCTCGGACGAGCTCTTGACGCTGCTGGCGCACTCCTACCTCGGCCCCGGGGACGAAGGCCTTTACACCGAGCACGGCTTCCTCGTTTACCGCATCGCGATCCTGAGTGCGGGCGCAAGTCCCGTCGTCGCACCCGAGAGGAACCTCAAGACCGACGTCGACGCGATCCTCGCGAAGGTCACGCCACGCACGAAGGTCGTGTTCCTGGCCAACCCCAACAACCCGACCGGCACCTACATCGGCATCGAGGAGGTGCGGCGGTTGCGAGCCGGACTTCCCGCGCGCGTGCTGCTGGTGCTCGATGCGGCCTACGCCGAGTACGTCTCGCGCAACGACTACGAGGCCGGGATCGAGCTCGTCGCCACCACGCCCAACACGGTGATGACACGCACCTTCTCCAAGATCCACGGACTGGCCGCGCTGCGCATCGGCTGGGCCTATTGCCCGTCTCGGATCGCCGATGTCCTTAACCGCGTGCGCGGGCCCTTCAACATGTCCGCGCCGGCGATTGCCGCAGGGGCCGCCGCAATCGAGGACGCCAAGTTCGCGGAGGCCGCCGCACGCCACAACGAGGCCTGGCTCGCAATCGTGTCGAGCGAAATCGGCAAGCTTGGCCTTGCCGTGACGCCGAGTGTGGCCAACTTCGTGCTCGTTCATTTCCCTGCTTCTGGCGCGCATACGGCGGCGGCGGCCGACGACTACCTGAAATCGCGCGGCATCATTCTGCGGCGCGTGTCCGGCTACGGCCTGCCCGACTGCCTGCGCATGACCATCGGCTCGGAGGCCGACAACCGCGCAGTCATCGCCGCGCTCGCCGCCTTCCTCGGAAAGACCGGCGCATGAGCAAGGGCGGCTTCATGTTCGAGCGCATCGCTCTCATCGGCATCGGCCTCATCGGCTCCTCGATCAGCCATGCCGCGCGCCGCGCGGGGCTCGCACGCGAGATCGTCGGCTCGGCCCGTACCAGCGCGACGGTCGACACCGCGCTCAGGCTCGGGATCATCACCAAAGGCCATGCGAGCGCCGCCGAGGCGGTGCGTGGCGCGGACCTCGTCATCCTGTGCGTGCCGGTCGGAGCGTGCGGACGGATCGCCGCCGAGATCGGACCGCACCTCGAACCGGGCGCGATCCTGACCGACGTCGGCTCCGTCAAGGCCGCGATCGTGCGCGATTGCACCCCCCACGTGCAGCAGGGCGTGCATTTCGTGCCGGGGCATCCGATCGCAGGTACCGAGCACTCGGGCCCCGAATCGGGCTTTGCCGAGCTGTTCGACGGACGCTGGTGCATCCTCACTCCGGAGCCCCAGACCGAGGTTGCGGCCACCGCCAAGCTGAAGCGCTTCTGGGAGGCACTCGGCTCGCACGTCGAGATCATGACGGCCGAGCACCACGACATGGTGCTCGCGATCACCAGCCACGTGCCCCACCTCATCGCCTACAACATCGTCAACACCGCCGCCCATCTCGAGCGCGTCACCGACCGCGAGGTGATCAAGTTCTCCGCCGGGGGCTTCCGCGACTTCACCCGCATCGCCGCCTCCGATCCGACCATGTGGCGCGACGTGTTCCTCAACAACAAGGAGGCCGTGCTCGAGATGCTGGGTCGCTTCAGCGAGGACCTGACCGCCCTGCAGCGCGCGATCCGCTTCGGCGACGGCGACACGCTGCATCGGATGTTCAGCGAGGCGCGCAGCATCCGCCGCGGCATCATCGAGGCCGGCCAGGATACCGCCGCCCCCGACTTCGGCCGCCAGAAATCCCCGACACCTGCGCCAGGCACCAAGAGCTGAGCGGCCATCACGCAGACACGGAGAACGCCTTGGCGGCCCAGGACGAGGCAACGAACCGGAGCGGCGCAGCGGCGCAGAAGCCCGATCTATGGGTATTCGCGTACGGTTCGCTGATGTGGTTCTCAGGATTTGCCTACGAGGAGGCCGTGCGCGCCACGCTGACGGGTTGGCGGCGCTGTTTCTGCATCTACTCGGTCCATTACCGCGGCACGCCGCAACGGCCCGGCATGGTGCTCGGCCTCGACCGGGGGGGAGCGTGCACCGGCATCGCCTACCGGATCCGGCCGGAAGACCGCGCCGCGACGCTGGCCTATCTGCGCAAGCGCGAGCAGGTGACCGGCGTCTACCGCGAGGCGCTGGTGCCGGTCACATTGCATACGGCGCGACACGAGGAGGTGCTGGCGGTCGCCTATCTCGTCGAACGGGCTCATCCCTCCTACGCAGGGCGGCTGCCGATCGGTGTGCAGGCACGGCTCATCCTCCGCGGACGTGGTCTGTCGGGAGTGAACCTCGACTACTTCGTGAACACGTACGCGAACCTTGCCGAGCTTCGCATCACTGAACCGGAATTCCGGCGGTTGATGACGCTTGCCGGTCCCTTGCTTGCCAACGGCTCGAGCCCGGCCCAGCTGCGAGCCCGGGCCCAGGCCATGTGCCGCGCGCACGAGCGCCGCTCCTTCCGCTGCCGCTTCAAGCGGATGAGGATGGATCAGCGCGTGCGTTTCATCTGGCGCAAGAAGGCGGGCGCGGTGAGCGCCTGAGCCGGTGCGACCCGCGCGGTCGAGCACGCTCAGTCGAACAAGCTCAGTCGAACAAGCTCAATGGAAGGAGATGGACTGCGCCGAATGCGGCGCGCCGAAGGCCTTGGCGAACTGCGCCGTCTTGAGGTCGAACTCGATCAACTGCGCCTGCTTGGCCGTCTCGGCCAGCAGATGGACGTGGATCTCGTTCGCGCCCAGCGTCGCCCCGCGGTGACGAATCTCGGCCAGGTTCAGCGAGGGCGCATCGTGCGCCGTCCGGCCGATCGCGAGAACCGCACGGCCACCGTTCTCGTCGCGTCGCACGAACACCACGTTGCCGGCCGGAACCTCCGGGCAGTCGACCAGAGAATAGACGGTGTGGACATAGCGCTTGCCCGACGCACCGGTCCAGAACAGGAACCGCGGCGCGGTCTCGGGGGTCTCACCGACGACCTGGCAGCCAGCGCTGGCGTTCCCGTTCCCGTTCGAACCGTTGTCCATCCGACACGCCCTGTACGCGGCGAGCTCGATAATCTGCGCACTCATGATACACAACCCTGAAACCCGCCCGGCGAGGCGAACGCATCTGTCGTCTTCAGGCGTGCAATGTGCCGCAAATTCCTAGCTGAAATGTGGCTAGCATATCATGTCCTGTGGACGGGGTGAATGAACAGTTAGCGTCTGGCCCGCAGTGAACGCCGCGCCACGCGGCCGCGAAGGCAAGCGATTGTTCCTGCTTGCGCCTTTCGCGCGCGCCGTCCGTGCGCCTGCAGCGGCCGCGACGGTCGATGTGCTCCACGGGGCAACAAGGATATGACGAGGCAGCCATATCCTGGACGGCCCGCTCGCGCACCACGGCCCGCATGCCTGACCCACGCCATCGCCGGCCGACGGCGGACCGCTCAGCCGCACCTCGAGAAACCGCAAGCGTTGCACACCCAGCAACCTTCCTGGCGGACGTAATCAGCCGAAGAGCAGCGCGGACAGAACCGCGCGCCGCGCACCTCTTGGGATGCGACCGCGCCATCGCCCGAGGCCGCACCGGAAGGACGTGACATGGCATCGGCTGGTGGTCGCGCCGCGTCCTCGCTCGCGCGCGCCGCCCGCCGCTCAACAGCGACGTCGCTCGCGGAGAGCGCAGCCGCGGAGGAGCGCGGCGGCATGAAGCCGATGCGGATCATATGGGCCTCGATCACCTCGCCGATCGCCGCGAGCAGGCTCGGCACATAACGCCCCGAGATCCAGCGACCGCCCTGCGGGTCGAACACGGCCTTCAACTCCTCGGCGACGAAGGACACGTCGCCCCCCCGGCGGAACACCGCGCTGATCATCCGCGTCAGCGCAACCGTCCAGGCATAGTGCTCGAGATTGCGCGAGTTGATGAAGATCTCGAACGGCCGCCGGCGCGCGGCCGCCCCTTGCGACGTCGCCACGCCCTCGCACGCGATGTCGTTGATCGTGACGTAGATCGCGTGATCGCTGCCCGGCCACTTGAGCTTGTAGGTATAGCCCGCGAGCACGGCCTCGCGCTCGAGCGGCTTCGCGAGATAGACGACATCCCCCTGACGACCGTCGGCAAGCCGGCCTGACGCCGCCCCTGGGATCGCGACGGGACCTTGTGCGCCTGCTGGCGCGTCCTCAGGTGCTCCGGCAGGGGCGACCGACGCCTCGTTGCCCGGCGGGGCGATGCGCGCCTCACGCGGCTCGGCAGCCGCCGGCTCCAGGACCGCACCCGTCACCGGGTTGGGACGGTAGGTCGTGCAGCCCTTGAGCCCGAGATCGTAGGCTTCCAGATAGATGCTCTTGAACGCCTCGAACGCCATGTCGCGCGGACAGTTGATCGTCTTGGAGATCGAGCTGTCGACATGGCGCTGCACGACCGCCTGCATTTCCAGGTGCTCGTGCGGCGACAGCTCGCCGGCACGCACGAAGCTCGCGGGCAACGGCCTCTCGGGGCCGTGCAGGCGGCGGAACGCCGCAAGGGCGAAGTCCTCGAGCACCACCTCGCGTGTCGTGCCGTCCGGCTCCAGCATGCGGCGCCGTGCGGTGAAATCGAACACCGGCTCGATCCCGCTCGACACGTTCCCGGCCAGCAACGAGATGGTTCCGGTCGGGGCGATGGAGGTCAGGCAGCCGTTGCGGATGCCGTGCCTGGCAATGGCACGGCGCACATCCGGCGCGAGACGGCGCACGTTCGGGCTCTCGAGAAACCGCTTCTTGTCGAACAGCGGGAAGGCGCCCTTCTCGGCGGCAAGCGCGGCGCTGGTGCGATAGGCCGCCTCCTCGATCACGCTCATCCACTTGGCCGCGAGCGAGCGCGCCGACACGGACCCATAGCGCTCGCTGCAAAGAATGAGCGCGTCGGCGAGCCCCGTGACGCCAAGACCGATGCGACGCTTCGCCCGCGCCTCCCGGCGCTGCTCATCGAGCGGATAGCGCGAGATGTCGATCACGTCGTCGAGGAAGCGCACGGCGATCTCGACGCGCGACTCCAGAGCCGCGGTATCTAGCCTCGCCTCCTGCGTGAACGGGCGGGAGACGAACCGC
>WBZY01001779.1_pt1 | contig 10179 bp, 8 predicted proteins | sample 5204191 | NCBI WGS metagenome assembly WBZY01 (sample SAMN12344363, study PRJNA552823) | activated sludge metagenome | biome: Activated sludge suspended growth; feature: Anammox Sidestream; material: Wastewater; isolation source: activated sludge from anammox sidestream of wastewater treatment... | reverse complement strand
TATAATTGATCGCCAGGGGGGGAAATCTCAACGACAAGGCCTCTGCAATATTCGACTGCATATCCATCTCCTTACCGGGAAACTGCCGGCAACCCTTGCCGCCGGTTTTGTCCTCTATATATCACAAAGGCGAAATTTTTGAACGGTGGAGGCAGATAAAGTGATTTTCTTATTCAGTGCCGACCTGCAGGACACCCACGATAAGTAAAATTGATGATTAGATCTGGGAAACCATGAAGGGTTGCGTAGAAAAATGCAATTAAGTGAGTCCCCCGAATCCCCACAGTCCGGTAAATGGCACCCGCTTTTCGATCGTCTATTTTCCTTTGCGTCTTAATTTTAAAATTTTAAACATCGGAAAATATAGAACAATCAGTGCGATGACGATTAAGAAAAAACTGGCTGTAAATGTCATTTTATATGAAAAATGCAATGCGTTCAGATAATCTGACGAAATTGCAGAATCTCTTGTCAATGTCTCGCTGAAGTTCCCTATACCCGCTGAATAAATTGTTTCAAAAAGAATGATCCCGATTGCCAGAGAAGACCGGAGTATTATTTGAAAAATTCCCGCAAAAAGTCCTTTGCGATCGGACGAAACCATATTCATAAAAATCGATGTGGAAGGCGCGTTGTAAATCCCAAATCCCATCCCCATCATCACAAGATAGGCAATAGGAACAACCAGGCCATCGGTATGGAGGCCGAAAATCATAACCGCGCTTCCCGTCATCATACAAATAAAACCTGCCGTTCCAATCGTACGAAAATGAAATCTTGAAAAAATAAATGGGCTTAACAAATCCGTTATGACAAATACCAGTGAATAGATCATCAGTAGCGCGCCATAATAGACTATTCGCATATTCTTAATGTCATCGAAATAAAATGGCATTAAAAAATAATGCCCTCCCTGTAAAATAATCGGGATCGTAATGAGAATGACCACCAGGCCGAAGCCTTTGATTTTGAACAAGTTAACGTCCAGCAGGGGATTGGCGATGCGATTATTCCGTATGATAAAAAGCCCCGCAGATAAAACCCCTGCCCCCAAAAAAGCCCATAGCAGGATTGATCTGTATCCTAACTCCTTAAAGAAACTTATAAAAAGCATAAAGAAAAATGGCATTAGGAATCCGGAGACGGCAGAGGCGATATCAATACTCGGTTTTGCAGCAGTACGTTTTTCATCTACAGGAATACTCCGTATCGCAATGAAATAAAAACATAGCGCCATAATCAGGTTGATGTAAAAATTCCATCTCCACCCCAGATATTCTGTAATTAACCCTCCCACGGGAGCGCCAATAGCCATGGCAATCGCTGAACCAATATTTAAAGCCGCATAACCCCTGACAACCAGATCGCCGGAGAGATATCTGGCAACCGCTGAATACGACGCAACGACAAGCATTGCCCCCCCCAAACCCTGAAAGAAGCGAAAAACGATCAGGCTAAGAACAGTCTGCGCAACTCCACAAAGAATCGAGAATAGCGTGAACAGGAAAACCCCGAGTGTAAAAATTTTTCGAATATCGATAATGTCTGAAAATCTGCCAAGAATAAGCATGGATGAAATGAAGGCCAACAAATAGGCAACTAAAATCCATGATACGAGACCGGTTCCCGTGGAAAACTGTTCGGCCATGACAGGAAGCGAAACAACAAGCCTTGTACCGTCAAAAGACGGCAGAAAATATAAAGAAACGACACTGATTATGAAAATTCGGAAACTGGTTGGCAATTTCTCCACCTTTTAATGAGTAAGAGCTTCCTGTTTGATGGGGCAAATGATATTCAGCAACGGATTTCCTGTGCGTCGAGAGGATTCTATGCATGTAATTGCACGTTCGCCATTTATGACACGAATGGATGCTCTTTTTTACTTTTTGTTGTTTTCAGCGGCCGCGGGAGAAACGCCCGTTTCCTGAGCCAAAAAAGCATCAAGTCTCTTCTTTAAACTTTCCTGATCACACAGGAAGGCAAAATGCCCGCAGACGCCGTTTAGGTCGGCTGTTTGCGCCCCGATCAGGCGGGCGAATGCTTTCGCTTCCTCCCTGCTTGTAACCTGATCCTGGGCGGACGTTATCACCAGGCATTCGGCGCGCACAGCAGCCGCAGCTTTTTGGCGGTCGCCGCCGAAATCTTTTAGAATATCATGACTCATAATGGCCGTGACCTGACGGCTCCAGTTGTATGCGTCATAGCGGGAAAGCTTTTCCTGCTGATCGGCTAGAAAGACAGGGAAAGCGGCGGCGCTCGTGTTGGCTGTACGGTAGTCGGGCGGCCAGACCTGCATGACATGCAAAGGCGCCAGGGCTTTCATGGCCTCTTCACTTCCCTTGCATTCCCCGATCTGCTCAAGAATCCCCATCTGAGCCGACCAGAACAGCAGTTCGTAAGATGTCATCCAGGGACTGCCGGCGATGGGAACGGCCCGGTCCATAAAATCCGGATAGGAAACCATCCACTGGAACGTTGTCATGGCTCCCATGGAGATGCCCGACACGGCGCGGACATGGCGGATATTCAAATGCCGGGTCAGGAGAAGATGCTGGGCGCGAACCAGATCGCGGAGGCTGAACCGCGGAAACGCTTTTCCTTTCTGAAGCGCGCTGTTGGAGGGCGAGGACGACACGTTGTTGGCGAAGGCATCCACCGCAATGATATAGTGCTTCGAACTGTCGAACACCTTGCCGGGACCGATGAAACCGAGATCTGCCAGTTCCTTTGATGTGCCGGCAAGCCAGGTGGAAACCAGCACGACATTGGATTTTTCTTCATTTAAGGCTCCGCGGGTGAGGTAGCCCAGACGACAGTTCTGAATTACGTTCCCGTTTTCCAGTCGGAAATCGCCCAGGTCTGCATACCGGACCGAATCGTCCGACCAAACGTTTCCATAAAAAACAAAGATACTGACGGCGAACAAAAATGTGAATAATTTTGTCTTAAATGTCATGGGACGACTCCTGAAAAAAAGGTTGAGCCATCATAAGCAAAACGATGTGAACAGTCAATCCGGAACAAAAAAGCCTAAACAAACAAGCTTAAACGGCAATGGCACGGGCAAATAAGGAACCCGTAGTCGGTGGCGCACTTCATGCCCGGCAGGAATGCTCTTTACACCACGGTCAGCTTTTTCAGTAGGCAGCAGGATGCCGCCTTCTCCCGGAATCGCCTGTCTTTTTCAGCGGAATTCGTACTTTTAAAAACAAGAACTGCAACCTGGTTTGAGGTTGCGTTTGCTGTCAGGACAAAGGTAGAGCGCCCGCCTATTTTTGACGGTTGAAGATGCAAATCTTCGGAGTGATTAATTCCGCTGCGGCCTGGCCGGTTCAATCGAATCATCTTTTGATCCCTTTCGATCTGTTTTCTTTTGCGTGTCGGATCCGCGCCAGGATATTTTTGTAAAGCGCGGCAAAAAATATACTGATGATCAGGATCGCGAGCGCAGCGGGAACGATCCATGCGGCGGTAAGGGTCTTATTCACGCCGAATAACATCTGCAGCCACAGGATAATAACCCATTGGATACAGTAAATGTTGATAAGATTGGCGCTGGTGCTCGAGATGAAACGCAGCAGGACTTCGTTGCGGACGCTGCGCATGGCAAAAAATACGACAGCGGAAAACATAAAGAAGGCTAAAAAAGACAGCGTGCTGATCATCATGTTTTGCCGGTACTGCGCGTCTCCGGCCAGCACAAACAGCTCCGGAACATTCAAGCCGGTCAGGCTGAGCGCCACCCACAGGCACACAAAAACGGGTGGAATGCCAAACAGCAGTTTTCGATAGAATTTCGGCTTGTCCGCGACGTACTTCAGAAGATTCCCGCAGGTATATCCGAATGTCGGGTAAACGAACCAGAGCATCAGCGGGAAGCTGGTGTCGGAATTCACGTAAACAAAAAGCCCGACCAGCATGTCCATGACAGGGGTTCCTGTTGTGGCTTCCGTCCACAGGCCGGCCGCCGTCTGCAAGACGAGGGCGATTAAGAGCATCACCGGTGGAGCGATCCGGAATTTCATGAAAAGTGCGACCAGAAGGAAGGACAGGCCGGCCAAATGCAGGATATCCACATTCATCAGCGCGCTCAGATACGCCTTCGGCTCCGGAGATCCGGTTCCCGAAAGCGAAATGATCAATAGGGGTATGCCCTCGCGCACGAGATTGAGCAGATAACCGTAAAACAACAAATGCCAGCCGCGATTGGCGAAAGCGGCCGGCGTTTGCCGGGGGGTGTACGCCATGCCGATCCCCATGCAAAACATGAAGAGCGAGGCGCCGACCAAACCGCCGCCTACCTGCAGGACCCACTCGGCGGTTGTGCCCGGCAGGACGCTGGTATCGTATATGCTGAGTTTCTCGTACACATGCACGAAAACCATGCCGATGATGAGGATCACCTTCAGCAGATCAAATTCCGTTTGTCTTCCAGTGTTGCTTTTCTCCAAAGATACAACGGCCATATTCATCTCGCTCAATTGATAATTGATATGAACTTCCTTTTTGTGAGCCGAAGTATATTAAGCCGTCTCTTGTGTGTCAAGAATGTTTTGCCACAATATGTGGGGTACGGCGCGGATGAGCGCGCTGAAGGTATTTGGCAATATTCGTTCTAATGAGAAATCTGCATGCCTTTTGATCTATTCCGATGCCAGGATGGCCAATTTAACCGAAATTTGAGCAAACATCACCCTCATGCATTTTTTTCACAACGCGTTATGACTGAATGTATTCATCCCATGAGTATTCGGGGTCGGCGCAAGCGTCGGCTTGTGGATGTGGCGTATGAGCGAGATCATCAGCGCGATAAACCACATTCCCTTCCTGTTCCAGATACCGCATGCACACCTGAGAGAATGACGCCCGGATGATCTAACGCGCCAGATTCTCCGTGGACGTCTCATCTTTTGGTGAAAGAGTTCACCCTCCCCCTGCCCCTCCCATCAAGGGAGGGACCTTACCGTGGCGATGTCACAAGAAATCCTACGGATAAAAATCCCTCTTACGGAGAAACCGTGCAGACAACTCTTTGAAGGTGAAGAGACCCTCCATGGAATCCCTCCCATCAAGGGAGGGATCTTACAGTCGAGGAACGGTTTAAAAACCGTTCCCTGCATACTCTCGGAACAGTCGCGACTTTTCCCTACATTGCCTTAGAACGGTCACGATAACCTAATACGCTGAAGGGCACGAGAGGTCACAGGCCGTTCCCAATACCCGTAAACAGGGTGCGTTCGCCCTACATGAAGCTTTCTTCGGCGATGTCGATCGCGCTGCGGTCGCCGAACTTCATCGACTTGAGATAACCGAAGAGTTCGGGAACGTGATTCATGATATAGAACCGGGCCGTGGCGATTTTGCCCTTGTAGAAATCGGCGTCGATTTCGCCTTTCTCTTTCATCCTGGCCGACGCCAGAAGCGCCTGGTCCAGAAGCAGCATGCCGCAGTAAACTCTCGCGCCTGCATGCAGGGTCCGGGTGGCAAAAAGCTGTTTCATCTGGCGGTCGCCCTTCGTCCAGGCGTCATTCATATGGACGATCTCTTTGAAAGCGGTCATGGCTTCCGCCATCATTGCGAATTCCGCCGCGAATGCGTCCGTCTTCTTTTTGGCAACGAAGTCGTCGATTTCCGCCACCCACTTTTTGAACGGCGCGCCGTCCTTCATGGTGAACTTGCGGCCGGTATAATCCTGCGCCTGGATGAAGTTGGTGCCTTCCCAGATGCCGTAAATCACGACGTCCCGGTACAGTTCCGCCGGGGCGTACTCTTCCGTGAAGCCGTAGCCGCCGTGGCACTGAATGGCGTCGCCGGTGGTGAGCCGCGCCATATCGGAGGTGTAGGCCTTGCACATGGGGTTGTTGATCGCAAACATGTCATCGTAGTATTCCCGTTCTTCGGGTGTGGCGGCGTCCACGGCTAGGTCGCGGTAGAGATAGGACTTGTAAATGAGCGCCCGGCAAGCCTCCAGAACGGCCTTCTGGGACAAAAGCATGCGGCGAACGTCTTCATGTTCGATGATCCGGACGCTGGGACCCTTGGGATTGGTGGAATGCTTGCTCTGCACGCGCAGCTTGGCATAATCCAGCGCGGCGTAATAGGCAGATCCGATGCAGCCCAGCGAGAACAAGCCCGTATTCAGGCGTTCCTCGTTCATATACGCAAACATCTGCTTCATGCCGATGCCGCGTCCGTCTTTTACTTCCGCTTCGCCCACCATCCAGCCGTAGCAGTTGTCGTTTTCACCCATGGCCAGCGTGGCGGTCGTCGATCCGTGAATGCCCAGCTTGTGCTCGATGCCCATGGTGGTGACGTCATTCCAGGCGCCCAGCGAGCCGTCCTCGTTCACCCAGAACTTGGGCACGATGAAAAGCGATATGCCCGCGGTGCCTTCTTTGGCGCCCGGCGTCTTCGCCAGCATCAGATGGATGATGTTTTCGGCCAGGTCATGGTCGCCCGATGAGATGAAGCATTTCGTTCCGGTGAGTTTATACTTGCCGGGCGTGTCTGTGGGAAACGCCTTGCTCTGCACTGCGCCGACTTCGGAGCCCGCGCCCGGTTCGGTAAGCCCCATAGTGCCGCCCCACTCGCCGGTGCGCAGTTTGGGGATGAACAGGTCCTGCTGTTTTTGCGTGGCAAACTCATGAAGCACGGTGATCGCGCCCTGCGTCAGACACCAGAACATGACGATCGACGGCGACGCGGCGGACTGCATCTCCAGAATCGGCGCATACCAGCACAGCGGTATTTTGCCTTCGCCGCGGTAGCCGAACTGGGGGCCCAGCTCCGCATCCATAATGGTTTTATAAACATTCTTGAACGAGTCCGGCGTCGTTACCGCATGCTCGTTGCCGCCCACAAATTTCGCGCCGGGTTCATCGGCGTCTTTGTTGGCCGGACACATCACGTCGCGGCAGACCTTGAAGTTGACATCGAGGAAGCTGTCGATGTCGTCCATCCCGTAGTAATCCTTGTAAGCGTCAAGGGCCAGGAGCTTTTCCACGCCGAGCCATTCTTTGATCTGGAACATGATGTCGCGGGTCTGATACAACCAATTACTATGAGCCATACTTAAATTCCTCCCGTTGAAAATTAAAGGCGCAAAATGAAACGAATCCATGCCCCCTGCACGAAAGGCTGCGTCGCAATTCCTATTTTGTCATTCCGGGCAAGCGAAGCGCGACCCGGAATCCAGTATTATTAAAAGACTCTGGATTCCCGCCTTCGCGGGAATGACAGCTTTTGACCATTCTGACACAACCCCCGAGCACTGATGAAGGCACTTCATTTACTGCCGTTAAACGTTAATGTCGCGTCCGCCCTTTTCCCGGCAAAAGCGCACACCGCATTATTTCCCCTTGAATACCGCGGCGCGCCGTTCGATAAAAGATTGCAGACCTTCCATCATATCTTCACTTTTCATCACTTCTTCCATAGCCGGATAAATCAATCCCCTGGCGGTTTCTTCTCCCTCAAGCACAGCCAGACGGCTTAATCTCAAAGCATGCGCAACACCCAGCGGAGCGGCTTTGGCCACATGCCTGGCGAGCGCCAGCGCGCGGTCGAACTGCTGCCCCGGTTCAGCAAGCTCCTGAACCAGTCCGAGACGGTAGGCCTCCGGACCGCTCATTTCATCGCCCGTCAGCATGTAGCGCATCGCGTTCGCCCAGCCGATTTCTTTCGCCAGCCTGAGCGTCGCCCCGGCGCCCGGGAAAAATCCGCGCTTGACCTCCAGCATACCGAAGCGCGTGTCGGTGGCGGCAACCCGGATGTCCGTATTGAGCATCATCTCAAAGCCCCAGGTGTAGCAATAGCCATGAACGGCCAGAACAATCGGTTTGCGGCAGCGCTTGTCGCTCATCATGTAAAAGGGATCGATTTCGTTTTCCGCGACAAAAGGAAAGCCCTTGCCCGCGTCAAACGTACCGGCCCAGTCGGTCAACTCCAGACCGGAAGTAAAATGAGGGCCGACGGCATACACAAGGCCGACGCGGGCCTCGGGATCGGCATCAAGCCTGAAATAGGCTTGGGCCAGCTCGTGATACATTCCTTGAGTCATGGCATTGAATTTTTTCGGCCGGTCAACTTCGATGTACTGGATATGCTCTTCGGTCTTGACGTTGATCGTCATCTGGTGATTCCTCGAACAATTTTTGCTGGCCGCGAGTATAAGGAAAGGGGTCGCGCGTGTCAACGGAATAATCCAAACACAGCGTTTTCTCCCGGAGGAGGGACTGCGCCCCGCAGCGCCCCCCCGGCGGCCTTCTTTTACCTGAACGCTACCGGATGGCCGGCAGGTCGGCAACGATTTCGGCGGCATCGCGAACACAGGGCCGGCAGATCCCATGGAAGCACTGGTTTTCCCGGTAATACGTTTGCCCCTCGGGCGTGGCCAGATTGCAGCCGCTGAGCAGTTCCCGGCAGATACAGGAGCCGTGTTTTGCAGAAAAGCGGTCGATCAACTCGCGCACTTTGGCATACAAAGCATCCGTTTGCGCCCGCTCCTCTTTTTCTCCCCTGCCGTATTTCAATCCCAGCACCATAACGCCCCCGGACACAGCGCCGCAGACCTCTCCCTTTCGTCCCATCCCGGCGCCGAATCCGCATGCAATTTTGAGGGCCGTGTCGGCATCGAGGCCCAGTTCTTCACAAAAGGAAAACAAGACAGATTGGGCGCAATTGTAACCGCCGGTGAACTTTTCTTCGGCTATTGCCGCATGGTTTTTCATGGCCGGACCTTTCTGATCATCTTATTTGGACAAGCGGCATCGTCTTCCGGAAACGCCGCGCCGGAACAATACCATTTTTATTTTAATATTCAAGCGATTATTGCCAATTTTATTGACCATTTTCATGGGCTTTCCACTCACCGCTTTTCAATTTTTCACGTTCCGGCATTCTCCGCACGGACGCTTTTCCAACAGTTTATTGATGATTATCCCTTGACAAACGCGAATATAGTTGCATAATACAACCATTATGAAAAATGGAAAGCAAGACGGATTAATGAACGTTTTTGTCGGACTTGCCCAGGCAACCCGATCTTTCAGGCAGGATGCAGCTTTTTGCGAGGGGGTTACGTTTCACCAGTACATTATTCTGGATGCCGTGGCCAAAAATGAAGAGCTGAATATCTCAGATTTGCACCGGATTCTTTCCGTGGAAAAAAGTACGACCACCCGGCTGGTCAATCCCCTGATTCAAAAAGGCCTTTTAACCCGCCAAAAATCCAGCCGCGATTCCAGAGCCTTTGTGCTGAGGCTTACGAAGGAAGGCAGGAATACTCATCAAAATGTTCAGTTATGTCTGGAAGGATTTTTCAATAAAATAGCCGATCATCTGCCGGGGGACAGAAGCGATGATATCCTGCAGTCTGTGCAGATTTTCTTGAACGCCGTCAGGAATGCGGCCGGCATTTGTGATTGTTGTCAATAAGATAAAGGGTAAAATATGGAAGAAAATACGAAAGGCCTTGACGCGGGCGGCAAATTTGAATTTCCGATTATTCAGGAACAAGCGGGATGCGGCTGCGGCGGGGACAACGCAGCGGATGCAGACGATTCGGGGTCCAGTTTGGACCAGCCTTTTGTTTCCGGATCTCTTTCCACGCCCGCAGGCCTCCTGCCGAAAGTATCATCCCGGTTGACGCGTCAGGACCGATGGGGAACGATCAAAGCCCGTTTTGGAGTCGGCAGAATGAACTACGCTGTCCATCCCGGCCTTTATGCGTTAGGCGAACCGGATGAAAATGCGCCCGTCCTGGTCACCGCCAATTACAAAATGAGTTTTGACTGTCTGAGGCAGGCGCTGCCCGGCCGGAATGCCTGGATTCTGGTTTTGGACACCAAAGGCATTAACGTCTGGTGCGCGGCAGGGAAAGGCACGTTCGGGACCAACGAACTGGTTTACCGGATCGAGGCCGGCGGTTTGAAAAAAGTGGTCAGCCACAGAAAAATGGTTCTCCCGCAACTGGGCGCACCCGGCGTCGCCGCCCACCAGGTTAAAAAGCTCTCCGGATTCAAGGTACACTACGGTCCGGTTCGCGCCAGGGATATCCCTGCGTATCTGGACAATGGGCTTAGGGCCTCCAGGGAAATGAGAATCGTTACTTTTCCGCTGACGGACCGCGCCGTGCTCATCCCGATTGAACTTCTGGGCGCGGCAAAACCCTTTGCG
>WBZY01001026.1_pt2 | contig 10179 bp, 11 predicted proteins | sample 5204191 | NCBI WGS metagenome assembly WBZY01 (sample SAMN12344363, study PRJNA552823) | activated sludge metagenome | biome: Activated sludge suspended growth; feature: Anammox Sidestream; material: Wastewater; isolation source: activated sludge from anammox sidestream of wastewater treatment... | reverse complement strand
CTCTGAACAAACGCGGAGGCGCGGCGTGCCGGGCACCATCATTGACATGCACCTGCACACCACCAGGGGCGCCTCGGACTCGATGCTCAATCCCGATGACCTCATTACCGAGGCCACGCGCGTCGGTCTCACCGGGGTCAACATCACCGAGCATGACCGGATGTGGGAGTCGTGGGACCTCAGCCCCTTCCGCAAGAAGCACGAGCACATCTTCGTTTCCAACGGCATGGAAGTGTCGACCGACATGGGCCACATCCTTGCCATTGGGCTGAAGGGCTACTCACCGGGCATACGCAGACTCGAAAAGCTGCGAGAGGTGGCCGACGAGCAGGGTGCGTTCCTGGTGGTGGCCCACCCGTTTCGGCACTTCTTCGACCCGGTCCACTTCAAGCGCGAAGGGAAGGAGCCTTTCAGCCTCACCCCCGAACAGGCTGCGAAGCTCCCCGTCTTTCAGCTGGTTCACGGCATTGAGGTGCTGAACGGCTGCAACACACCCCGCGAGAACTACTTCGCCCTCCAGGTGGCCAAGGTGCTGGGCAAGCCCGGCACCGGGGGCTCAGACGCCCACTCGACGCAGGGAATCGGCTACTTCACGGCGGTGTTCGAAGAGGCGCTCGAAAGCCCCGAGCACATGACCGAGCAGATGCACAGGGGCCGCTTCTGGCCCGGGCGTGGGCTGGCCGACGGCCACCTCGAGAACTACTGGGAGACCGCCGAGGCCATCCCGTTCTACGAGTGACCGGCATTGCGCCGCACGCAGGTGAACCTGCCGCACCCGCAAACTGGAAGCGGTTTCGCTAGCTGATCCCCTGGCTGGCGAGGAAGTCGATGATGTCCTGGACGACGCGGATGTTCTCGGCGTCTTCATCGCGAATCTCGAAGTCGGCATCATCGGAGAACGCCTCTTCGATGGCGATGGTGAGGTCCACGATGTCGAGTGAGTCGGCTCGCAGGTCATCGATGAGGTTCGCCTGGGGCGTCACCTCCTCGGGGCTGACCTTGAGCTGGGAAACAACAACGTCGCGGACGCGTTCGAAAACGGTGGCCATTTGCACTCCTTGGGTCTCCGCCCGGGCTCGCGCCTCGCGAGCGGGTCATGAACAGTCTGTAAACCTGACGGATGCTACGTCACGGCGCGTATTTGCGGAAGATCACCGACCCGTTCTGGCCCCCAAAACCGAACCCGTTGGCGGCGGCGGCGCGCACCGTCTGCTTGCGGGCCTTGAGGGGGGTGTAGTCCAGGTCGCAGGATGGATCCGGGGTCTCGAGGTTGATCGTTGGCGGCACGAGGTCGTGGTAAACCGCCAGGGCCGCGGCCAGCGCGCCCACCGCCCCGGCGGCGCCCAGCAGGTGGCCGACCATTGACTTCGGCGAGCTGATGGCCAGGCGCCCGGCCTCCTCACCAAAGGCGAGCTTGATGGCAACGGTTTCGGAAGCGTCGTTGAGCGGAGTCCCCGTGCCGTGGGCGGCAATGTAGTCGATTTCTGCAGGCCGCATATCTGCTGCGCGGAGCGCCTCGGTCATCGCTTCGGCGGCGCCCGTACCATCCTCGCGGGGGGCAGTGATGTGGTAGGCGTCGCAGCTCAGCCCGCCTCCCATAAGCTCCGCGTAGACGCGCGCGCCGCGGGCCTTCGCGTGCTCCTCGGACTCGACCACGAAGACCACAGCGCCTTCGCCGAAGACGAAGCCGTCGCGGTCGGCGTCAAAGGGCCGGCAGGCGCGTGCGGGCTCATCGTTGCGGCGGCTGAGGGCCTTCATGTTGGCCAGGGCGGCGATGGGCAGGGGGTGGAGCGCCGCTTCCGTGCCACCGGCAAAGACGATATCGGCCCGTCCACTCTCGATGAGCTGCTTCGCTTCGATGTAGGAGTAGAGGCCGCTGGCGCAGGCAGCCACGCTGGCCAGCGCCGGCCCTCGCAGGCCGAGCTGAATTGCGACCTGGCAGGCCCCCATGTTCGGGGCCATGATCGGGATGTAGAACGGGCTCACGCGGGCCGGGCCGCGCTCGGAGAGGACCCGCATCTCCTCCATGGTGTCGATTGCGCCCCCGGAGCCGGTGGCGATGCAGGCTGCGGCGCGGCCGCGCTCGCTTTCGGCCAGCTCCAGCTTCGCGTCGCCGGCAGCCAGGCGGGCGGCCGCGACGGCGAACTGGGCGAAGCGCGACATCCTTCGCGCCTCTTTCGCATCCATGTAGTCGCCGGGAACGAAGTCCTTCACCTCGGAGGCGATCTTCACCGGCAGGTCGGTGGCGTCGAAGCGCGTGATGGGTGTCACGCCCGAAACGCCGTTTACCAGGCTGGTCCAGAAGTCATGCGCTGTCAGGCCGATGGACGTGATCGCGCCCAGGCCGGTCACTAATGCTCGGGTCACTCGGTTCTCCGCAGGTTATTCGGCCTCTCGGAAGATGAGGCAGGAGTTGTGTCCGCCCAGCCCGACGGAGGTAGTCATGGACACCTTGACGCGGTGCTGGCGGGCAACGTTGGGCACGTAATCCAGGTCGCATTCCGGGTCGGGCGTGGTGTAGTTGATCGTGGGTGGAACCTTCTGGTCCCGGATGGCCATGACGCAGGCCAGTGCTTCAACCGAACCCGATGCGCCCATGCAATGGCCCGTGATGGGCTTCACCGAGCTGATGGTGGTGCGGTAGGCGGCCGCGCCCATCACCTCCTTGAAGACGAGCGTCTCCACGCGGTCGTTGAGCGGCGTGCCGCTGCCGTGGGGGTTGATGTAGTCGATCTCCGCCGGGTCGATTCCAGCCTTGCGGATAGCCGCGTTGACGGCTCGCTTGAGGCCCCTGCCGGTCTCGTGCAGGGCGATCATGTCGAAGGCATCGTTCGATGTGCCGTAGCCGATCACCTCGCAGTAGATCTTCGCGCCCCGCGCCCGGGCGTGCTCGTACTCCTCGATGATCATGGCACAACCGCCCTCGCCGGCGATGAAACCATCGCGGTTGAGGTCGAAAGGCTTGAGGGCCTTCTCGGGGTGCTCGTTGTCGCCGGCCAGGGCGCGCATCGAGCACCAGGTGGCGTGGTAAATGGGCAGCAACACGGCCTCCGAGCTCCCGCCGATGACCGCCACCGCGTCGCCCCGGCGCACGGTTTCGAAGGCTTCGCCCAGGGCGGCGCCGCCGGTGGCGCAGGCGGCGACCACGGCCACGTTGGGCCCCCGGGCGCCGGTGGTGATGGCGATGTGCCCGCTTGCCGCATCGGGGATGAAGTTCGCCACAAGGAAGGGCGTGATGCGGCGGGGTCCCTTCTCCTCAAGCACCTTCTGGTGCTCGATGATCATGTCAGTCCCGCCCGCTCCGGAACCGAAAACCACTCCAATATCGTCCGCGTTCCCCTCATCGATGACGAGCCCGCTATCGGCCAGTGCATCCAGGGCCGCGGCCACGCCGAAGGTCACGCCCCTGTTCATGTAGCGCTGCTGCTTGGCGTCGACCCTATCGCCCAGCTCGAAGTTCTTGACTTCGGCCTGGATGCGGACAGGGTACGGTTCGGGGTCGAAGAGGGTGATGGGGCCGATACCGCTGCGCCCGTTGAGCATGGCCTGCCAGGTCTCCTCGGCAGTGTGCCCGGCGGCCGTAACCGCCCCGACTCCCGTGACGACGACGCGGCGGCTCACAGGGCAGCAGCCTCAACGAGCTGCCAGCGCTCGCTCAGCAGGCCCTCGTAGTCGTCGCTGATTGAAAGGCTGTTGACGTCGTAGTCGATTCGCCGCACCAGCCGGGTGAGCACGTTGCCGGGGCCGCATTCGATGAACATGTCGGCTCCGCGAGACTTGATGGCTTCCACGCACTTCTGCCAGTAGACGCCCTTGAGGAGCTGATCGCGAAGCTCGGCATAGATGCCGGGCCCGGTTTCGATGAGCTCGGCGCTCACGTTTCCCACAACTGGCTGCTCGGGGTCGCGGATGGGGAGCTTCTTCAGCAGCCGGTTCATGCCCTCGCTGGCGCGCGCCATGAGCGGGGAGTGCGACCCGATGGTGATGGGCAGGCGCACGACCTTGCGGGCGCCTGCCTTCTCGGCCAGCTCCATGGCCCGCTTGAGTGGGCCGAGTGCGCCGGAAATCACGTTCTGGCCTTCGCAGTTGGCGGTGGCGAGGCCGACATAGCCGCCGTTCGCCGCTTCGGCGCAGATCTCGGCGACCTTCTCTTCAGAGAGTCCGAGGATCGAGGCCATTCCGCCCGGGTTCTCCGTTCCCGCCTCTTCCATGAGAACGCCGCGCTCCTTCACGAGCAGCAGTCCTTCGTCGAAGCCGATCGACCCTGCGGCCACTGCTGCGGTGAACTCGCCCATGGAATGCCCCGCGTAGACGAAGGGCGCAAGAACCCGTCCCCGGCTCTGCCAGCGTTCCTTCAGCGCTTCGAACCAGGCGATGGACGTGACGAAGGTGGCCGGCTGCTGGTTGATGGTCTGTTCGAGCTCTTCGAGGGGACCTTCGAAGCACAGCTTCGAAAGGTGCGTATCGAGCACCTCGTCGGCGCGGCGGAAGATGTCGCGCGCGGCCTTCGAGACGCCAGCCAGCTTCTGGCCCATGCCCACGCTGTGCGAGCCCTGGCCCGGGAAGATGAGGGCGAGACGCCGCCACGGCCTGACTTCCTGGTCCATGCTTGAGTGCGCCTCCCTCCCCGGCACGGCCTGGCCGGCGCCGGTCCACGCCTGAGGATAGCAGAGCCGCCCGCCGCGCAATAGGCAGGAGCGTGGCTCAGGGGCCTGCCCCTCCCCCTTCGGAAGCGGCCCGGGTTCGCCGCTGCTCCTCTTCGCCGAGACGGTGGTAGATGTAGGCAAAGACGTCCCTTGCGGCGGCCGCCAGGGGAACGATCAGGAGCACACCCCAGAGGCCGAACAGCGCGGCGCCGGCAGTGAGAAGCATGAGCACGATTGCCGGGTGCATGTGCACCGAATCGCCGTGGATGCGCGGCACGAGCAGGTAGTTCTCGGCCGCCTGCACGCCCAGGTAGAAGAGGACCACCCACCACCAGCGTTCCGGGTCGGTGGCCAACACCACGATGAAGGCCGGCACGAACCCGATGATGGGCCCGATGATGGGGATCATTTCGGTCAGGCCCGCGAACACGGCCAGGGCGAGCGAGAACTCCACCCCCATGAGGCGGAGGCCCACAAAGGTCATCGCGAAGATGATCACCGCCAGCGTGAGCTGGGCACGCACGTAGGCCCCCAGCACCTGGTTGGCGATGCGCACGCACTCCCGTACGTCGGGCCGGATCGGCTCCGGGAAGAACTGGTAGAAACGTCCCAGCGCCCGGTCGCGGTCCTTCAGCGCGTAGAAGACGAAGAACGGGATTGCGATGTAGCCGAGCAAGGCGGAAACCGTCGAGAAGACGAGGCCGAGACTGCGGCGGGCTGCTGCCTCGGCGAGCGCGCCTGCCTCGTCGCTGGCGCTGTTGAGGGCATCGTTAACGCGCTGCCTGACGCTCTCCGGAACGCGCTCCTCATAGCGGACGGCCCACTCGTCGATCTGCGCCTGCGCGTCATCGACGAGCCGGGGCACATCATCGATGAGCTGGTCGACCTCGTGGACGATGTCGGGCACCACGAAGATCCCGGCGATCACAAGCGCGGCAAGCGTTCCGCCGTAGATGGTGAGCACAGAGATGCCGCGGGCCGTTTCGGGCCTGGTACCGTACCAGGGCTGCACGATGGCGAGACGCTCGACCAGCGGCGCAATGACATAAGCGATGATTGCGCCCAGTGCGAACGGGAACAGGGCGCCGCGGGCCAGGTAGGCTGCCCAGAGAATCACGAGCAGCGCACCAGCTACCATCCCGGCGCGCAATGCGCGGGGGGTCAGCCTGAGTCCCTGCATTGATGCCCCCGTTGTTGAGCGGCATTCTGTGGGCGGCCGGGACCGTGGTCAATCCGGATGGCCCGGGGCTCAGGCGCCGGAATGGAGCTCGCTCAATCCTTCCAGCAGCACCCGTACCCGCTCGGGACCAGAGAGCGACGCCCGGATCTGGCTCTCGAGCGCGCGGCGTTCTGGTGAGGCATGCCAGCGCCGCCAGTCGCCAAGCCCGAACCACGTGCTGATGACAACCAGGGTGTGCGGGTCCTCACTGTCGCGCAATGTTTCGCCGCTGATGTATCCGGCCTGGTCAAGGCAGCGGGCGCGGAGCTCACGCAGGAGCTCGAGGGAGCGCTTCTCCTGCCCGGGCAGCACACGCCGTTCGATGATGACTTTTACAGCCATGGTGATGCCCCGGCGCATGCAGGCGTGTGCATGGCGAGACTATAGCAGGGGCCGGGCTGCAGCTGTTGCAGTATCCGGCCGCGCCTCATTGCAGAGCCGGGACCATATCCCAGAGAGGATGGACCGTAGTCTCAACGAAGAAGCGGTGCATGGGGAGGGCAGCGAGCAGCTGGTCCATCTCCCGCGCATCGGCCACGTCGTAGATTGCGAGCACGCCGATCCCTGTCTCGCGATAGATGGTCTTGATCTTGCCCTGGTCGTACTGGGACTTAACCGCCTTCAGCTGGTCGGCGACGATGGATTGCCAGGCCTCGGGCGTCATTTCATGGGGCTGGCGCGAGACAAGGCGGACGGAAAAGAGCATTCGGGCGACTCCTGGCGGGGTGAAGGTCGATTATATGCCCGGGGGCGCCCCTCAATCGAATGGCAGCCTCACGGCTTCCGCGCCGGTTGCGCGGGGCGCGTATCATTCTCATATCGCGGTGCACCAGGAAGCCCGCGGGGAGACACCGGAGAATGTACGGCCGAGTGCGGGTCCCGGCACGGACTCGCTCCCGCTACCAGGGACGCCACCTCGCAAGGGAAGACGAGGCGCACGGCCGCCGCCAGCCGCCGGGCCCTGCAACCATGCCTGCGGGGAAGATCGGCCTGCCGGCGGTAATGGCGCTCCAGCGGTCGCTCGGCAATGCGGGCACGGGCCGTGCCCTCCTGATTGCGGGCCATCCTGGGACGGCGAACCTCGTGCTCCAGCGGGCGGATGAAGACGAAGAGCTCCTGAAGCAGAAGGAAGACGCCCAGCGGGCTGAGCAGGCGCAGGCAACCGCCGAGGCAGGGGCAGCTGAGACCACTCAGGCCGCTGCTCCCGGCGAAGTGCCCGCCGCCGCCCAGGCCACTGCGGTGAACGCTGCCCGGGAGGCCGCCACCGCTGACCAGGCCGCCGCCGAACAGGAGCAGGTTGAGTCGCAGGCGGAGGTCGAAGCACGGGAGGCCGAGCAGGCCGAGGAGCAGGAGCAGAAGGCCGCCCGCGATGCTGAAGCGGCCAGGATTGAAGCGCCTGCCGCCCAGGAGACTGCGCCCGGTGAAGTCCCGGCGGAGGGCAGCCAGCAGGCAGAACAGCCGCCGCTGCCCGCCATAGAAGATGAAGGAGGACCTTTCCCCGGCGTGGGAAGGGCGGGTGGCTCGATCAACCTGACGGGTCGCACGCGCGCCTCGTTCCGGTACTCGTTCAGCATCGAGAACGAGAGGGTCGAACCGGGGAGTGCGTGCGCAGGCTGCGGGCGCCGCGATCCTTGCGTCCATGTTACGGGGAACCTGGTGATCACGTTCAGCGTGACGACGCGCGTGACGTTGCCACGTGTCCCGCGCGGGCTGACTGCCTGCCAGCGGGAGCGCGTCAGGGCGGCGATCCGCGACACACTTTCGCCCCACGAAGATGAGCACGTGGCCGCCTTTGAGACCTACAACGGCACGGTCACGCTCCCCTTCGATGAAGAGATGTGCCGCAGCCGCTACGGTAGGTTCATCCGCAACATGGCTCGCGACGAGGAGCGTACGCGCAGGGCCGATGCCCAGGCTGCGAGCGACGCGCTCGACCCGTTCCGGGTGGATGTGGACCTCGATTGCACAGACGAATAGGGGCAGTCACGCAGGGGTTGCGGCGGCGGGTCCAGGCGCGGGGATGCCGAGCTCCTCGCGGATGGTCTTCAGCCGGTTGACGTTCTCCTCGTCGGGGCCGCCGCCTTCGATGCCGGGCACTTCAAGCAGGAAGGGGACGTCGCGGAAGGCCGGGTGCCGCATGATCTCTCGGAAACCAGCGTACCCAATGTGCCCTTCGCCGATGTTCTCGTGCCGGTCGCGCATGCCCCCGAGCGGGGTCTTGCTGTCGTTGGCGTGCACCGCCGCCAGCCGGTCAAACCCGATCTCGCGTTCGAACTCCGCCATTGCCAGCTCGCAGCCTTCGCGCGTGGCGAGGTCGTAGCCCATGGCGTAGGCGTGACAGGTGTCAAGGCACACCCGCAGGCGCGGGTGTCCATCGGCGCCGCGGATGATGGCGCCGATCTCGGAGAAGGTGATGCCAACGCCTCCGCCCTGTCCGGCGTTGTTCTCGATGATCAGGAGCTGGTCGCCGGCGGGGTAGTCGAGGACTTCCTTGATCTTCGTGCACACCTGCGGCAGCACGGTCTCAAAGCCGGCGCCCTTGTGACTTCCGACGTGGAAGATGGTCCCCACCGTTCCCAGGGTCTCGCCCCACTTGAGGTACTGCTTCAGCGACCCGACGGAGCGCCCGAGGAGTGCGCTATCGTCGCTTGCCAGGTTCACCAGGTACACCCCATGGAAGAAGACGGGCACGCTCGCCGCCTGCCGCGCGGCCTGGAACTCGGCGACCTGTTCATCGCTAATCGAGGGCGGGCGCCATTGCTGCGGCGCCGAGATGAATAGCTGTACGGCTTCCGCCCCAATCTTCGCGGCGAGCGGAAAGACGTTCGCCGGGCCCCCTGCGCTGCTCACATGTGCGCCGATTCGCATCAGTGCGTTCCCCCTGGCCGTCCAGTGTAGCAGCGCTCAGTGGCGGTCTTCGACAACGGCCACGCCCCGTATCGTGGGGAGAGGTCCAATCCCGCCGGGGGTGAGCTCGCGGATTGTGAAGCCGGCGGCCGAGATCGCATCAGCCGTGCGCCGGTTTGGGTAGCAGCCTCCTCCCACCCGCCGCCAGGCCGGCGTTACGGCATCGAAGAGACGTCCCTTAAGGCCACGCTCCGGCCGCACGTGCTCCCAGAAGAGGAACTCGCCCCCGGGCCGAAGCACCCGCCGAACTTCCGCCAGAGCCCGGGGCACACCGGCGATTGTGCAGAAGGTCAACGTCGTGAAAACCGTGTCGAACGTGGCGTCGGCAAAAGGCATGCGCTCGGCGCCGGCCCGGAGGAGTTCGAGGCGTAGGCCGCGTTCGGCCGCGTGACGCCGGGCGCGCTTCATCATGAATGGGTCGGGGTCGATCCCGGCGTAGCGAACTCCTTCGGGCAGGTAGGCCCAGTTCGGTCCCACGCCGAAGCCGATCTCCAGGACCCGGCCGTGCGCCCCGGCGACCACCGCCTCGCGCGTCGCACGTTCCCCACGGCTCTCGTGCCGCGAAGTGAAATCCAGAGCGGCGGCGAAAAGGCGATGCCCTGACCTGCCCATCAGGCCGAGCCTACAGCATCGGCCACACGCCGGCCTGCCGTGCGGCGGCGGTTCATTCGAGCGGCGACAGGTCGATGGTCAACGGTATTTCGCCGGCGGCGGCCGTTGGTGTCACGAGGACCGGCAGGACAACCTCGACCTGCTGGATGAGGCAGAGCTCCTCCTCGCCAGCCCTGCAGTAGTAGATGGTGGCGGTGGCGGTGATCGCGGTCTCTCCGGGGCCGAGGTTGACAGGCACGGGGATGTTCACCCCGGGCAGGTCGCTGCTCCAGCTCAACTGCGACTCCCCCAGCGCGACCACTGCCGGGTTCCCACTCACAAGCGTGAGAGACGACGCGCCGAGGCTGTTCAGCTTGTAGCCTGCAGGGGCGCGGACCTCTATTCGGAGCATGCTCCCACCGGCGGCTGCTTCCACTCGCTCCCGGGTAATGCGCGCTACCCGTCCCGCCGGCGAGCCGGCGAGGGCAAGGTTGCTCAGCGCCAGCGTCGAAATGCTCTTCGCCTGCGGGTCGAGCACGCGGATCACGTGGTTGTTCGTGTCGGCGATGTACAGGAGATGCCCGGCCGAGGAGATGCCCCCCGGCTCGTTCAAGAGAGCAAGCGCGGCCGGGCCATCGGCGAAGCCCCGCTCCCCGAGGCCGGCGACCGTGGTAACCGTTCGCGTCAGTGGGTCGACGCTGCGTATCCGGTGGTTGTACGTGTCGGCCACGTAGAGCAGCCCGTCCGCATAAGTGATGCCCTGGGGGTGTTGCAGGCGCGCGCTCCGCCCCACGCCGTGCTCGTCCCCCCACTCAA
>WBZY01001778.1_pt1 | contig 10182 bp, 8 predicted proteins | sample 5204191 | NCBI WGS metagenome assembly WBZY01 (sample SAMN12344363, study PRJNA552823) | activated sludge metagenome | biome: Activated sludge suspended growth; feature: Anammox Sidestream; material: Wastewater; isolation source: activated sludge from anammox sidestream of wastewater treatment... | reverse complement strand
GGGCACGGTGTCGAATTACGATCGCAGCCGTGGCTCGAGCTGCCTTGCCGAGAAGCGCACACTCGAACTGCTGGCGGACGGGCGGCCGCAAACACCGTTCCTGCGCTTCGGTGACCGGGTGCGCATCGAGATGCCCGATGCAGCCGGCCGCAGCATTTTCGGGGCGATCGACCAGCGCGTGGTCCCTGCCGCCTGACCGCGATATCCTTGAGGGCATGGGTGACTTCACGACGCTGATGGCCCGTGACGGCCATGAGTTCCAAGCATATCTTGCCGCTGCGCAAGGCAAGCCGCGCGGCGCGGTGGTCGTGATCCAGGAGATCTTCGGCGTCAACCGCAGCATCCGTGCGGTCGCCGACGGCTACGCTGCGCAGGGCTACACGGCGATCGCGCCTGCCCTCTTCGACCGCGTGCGCCGCGGCATCGATCTCGGCTACACGGCCGAGACGATGCAGGAAGGCATCGGCTACATGAAGCAGGTGGGCAAGGACCAGTTCCTCGCCGACGTCGGCGCCGCGATCAGCGCGGTAAAGGGCTCGGGGAAGATCGGCATCGTGGGTTTCTGCTGGGGCGGTGCCGTCGCGTATGTCGCGGCCTGCAGACTCCCGGTGGCGGCAGCGGCCTGCTACTACGGGGCCAGCATCCCGAAGTATGTCGATGAAGTTCCGAAATGCCCGGTCATCTATCATTTTGGCGAGAAGGACGCGAGCATCCCGCCCGCCATCATCGAGAAGATCCGCGCGGTGCATCCGGCAGGCGTGTTCCATACCTATCCCGCGGATCACGCCTTCGGCAATGCCGACCGCGCACAGTATGACGCACAGAGCGCACGCCTCGCGCTGGAGCGCACACTCGCTTTCTTCGCCGGGTTCGTCGGCTGACTCCAGGACTTACGCCATGAAACTTAAAGACTCGTCCCTGCTTCGGCAACAGTGCCATGTCGACGGCCACTGGGTCGACGCGGACTCGAAGCGCGCCATTGATGTCGTCAACCCCGCCTCCGGAGAGAAGCTCGGCACCGTACCGGACGCCGGCAGGGAGGAAACCCGCCGGGCGATCGATGCGGCCGCGCGCGCCTTTCCTGCATGGGCTGCACGCACGGCGAAGGACCGTGGCCATGTCCTCAGGCGCTGGAGCGACCTGATGCTCGCGAACCAGGAGGATCTCGCTACCCTGATGACCGCCGAGCAGGGCAAGCCGCTCGCCGAATCGAAGGGCGAGATCGCCTACGCGGCCTCGTTCCTCGAATGGTTCGGCGAGGAAGGCAAGCGTCTCTATGGCGATGTGATCCCCGGCCACCAGCCCGACAAGCGCCTCCTCGTGCTGCGTCAGCCGGTCGGCGTGGTCGCGGCGATCACGCCGTGGAATTTCCCTTCTGCGATGATCACGCGCAAGGCGGGCCCTGCGCTCGCCGCAGGTTGCACTTTCGTGTGCAAGCCCGCCACGCAAACGCCCTACTCGGCGCTCGCGCTGGCCGAGCTCGCCGCACGCGCCGGCGTGCCCGCCGGTGTGTTCAGCGTCCTTACCGGCAGCGCCACCGCAATCGGCGGCGAGATGACCGCCAATCCGGTGGTTCGCAAGATCACTTTCACGGGCTCGACGGAGATCGGCAAGAAGCTCGCGGTGCAGAGCGCGAGCACCCTCAAGAAGATTTCGCTCGAACTCGGTGGCAATGCGCCCTTCATCGTGTTCGACGACGCCGACCTCGATGCCGCCGTGCAAGGCGCGATCGCGAGCAAGTACCGCAACACGGGGCAGACCTGCGTGTGCGCGAACCGCCTGCTGGTGCAGGACGGGGTATATGACACCTTCACCGCGAAACTCACCGAAGCGGTGGCGCTGCTGCGGGTCGGCGATGGCCTGAGGGGTGCCACCGATCAGGGACCGTTGATCGACCCCAAGGCGCTCGCGAAGGTCGAGGAGCACATCAACGACGCCGTGGCGAATGGTGCGCGCGTCGCGTACGGCGGCAAACGCCATGCCCTCGGCGGCACCTTCTTCGAGCCCACAATCCTCACGAACGTGACACCGAAGATGATGGTCGCGCGCGAGGAGACCTTCGGGCCCGTGGCGCCGCTCTTTCGCTTCAGGACCGAGGCCGAGGCGATCGCGATGGCCAACGACACCGAGTTCGGGCTCGCGGCGTACTTCTACACGCGCGATCTCGCGCGTTCCTGGCGCGTGCAGGAGGGCCTCGAGTACGGCATCGTCGGCGTCAATACCGGCATCATCTCGACCGAGGTGGCGCCGTTCGGCGGCGTCAAGGAATCAGGCGTCGGCCGCGAAGGCTCGAAGTACGGCATCCTCGACTACACGGAACTGAAGTACGTGTGCGTCGGCGGCGTCGTTTGACGCGGCGGTCGCATGCCCACATTTCTTGGCAGGCCGGGTTTTCCGCACGATGGCAGCGAACGCGTCGGCGTACTGCTCGTCAACTCGGGCTCACCCGATTCGGCCTCCGTGCGCGACATCCGCCGCTTTCTCGGCGAGCTCCTGTCTGACCCGCGAGTCGTCGAGATGCCCCGCTGGTTGTGGCTGCCCATCCTTCGTGGCCTCATCCTGCCGATCCGCCCGTTGCGCAGCGCGCGCAAGTACCGCGAGGTGTTCGCGGCGGGTCGATCGCCTCTGCTGTCACTGTCGGAATCGCTGCGTGAAGCACTCGAACGCGAGCTGACCCCGCAGCTCGTCGCGCCTGCGTCGGTGGCCATCGGCATGCTTTACTCGAGCCCGTCGATCGAGAGCGCCATCCTCGGCCTGATCGACCGTGGCGCACGCCGGCTGCTCGTGGTGCCACTCTTTCCGCAATACTGCGGCGTGACGACGGGCGCAGTCTACGACAAGGTGGCGGACGTGCTCGGCAGATTGCGCTGGGCGCCCGAAGTGCGTTTCATCGCCGATTACCACGACGACGACGGTTACATCGAGGCACTGCGCGCGAGCATCGCCACGCACTGGGCCGCGCACGGGCGCACCGGGCACCTGCTGCTGTCCTGGCACGGCATACCGAGCGCCTATTGCGACAAGGGTGACCCGTACCACAAACGCTGTCACGCAACGGCCCAGCGACTCGCCGACGCGCTGCGCTTGCACGACGGGGAATGGAGCGTCGCCTTCCAGTCGCGCTTCGGTGGCGGTCGCTGGCTGCGGCCCTATACAGATGAGGTTCTCGAGTCGCTGCCCGCCCGCGGAGTCCACGCGGTCACGGTCGCCTGCCCGGGGTTCGCGATCGATTGCCTCGAGACGCTCGAGGAAATCGCGGTCGAGGATCGCGCGCGCTTCCTGCGTGCCGGCGGCACGCGCCTCGATTATGTGCCGGCGCTCAACGCGCGCCCGGAGCATGTCCAGGCGCTCGGTCATCTCGTCGCCCGGCACACGCGCGGCTGGATCGGCACCGCTGCCGCGCGCGCAGCGGGCGGTTTCCCGCGCGTCGTGTCGAGCCACTGACTGGCGCGCCCGCGCATGCTCGGCCGCTTTCTCGAGTTGTCGGTTGCGACCGATGACATCCGCACATCGGTGGAATTTTACGAGCGACTCGGATTCACACAGTGTGTGACGAGTGACGTCTGGCCACATCCCTACGGCGCCCTCACCGACGGACGCCTCGTGATCGGCCTGCACCAGCACCGCTTTCCTTCGCCGTCCCTCACCTTCGTGCGCAACGGCATCGCGCAGCACATCCGCGCGCTGGAGGCAGCGGGCATCGAGATCGCCTTCCGTCGAACGGGCGAGGAGGTCTTCAACGAGGTGGGGTTTCGCGATCCTGCGGGCCACATGGTCACCGTACTCGAAGCGCGCACCTTCTCCCCCGCCGATCGCGGTCGCGACCAGCCATCGCTATGCGGCGATTTCACGCAATACAGCATGCCCGCGCACGACTTCGCCGCAGCACAGGGGCGGTGGGAATCCTTCGGCTTCGTCGCCGCGGGCGATGACGAGACGGGAGAAGATGGCGGAACGGCGTGGCGCCGCACATCGCTCAGCAGCGATCACCTGAATATCGCCTTTCATGCGCCGCGCTTCTTCGCGGCACCACTGCTCGTGTTCACGGCCACGGATCCGCCCGGTCGCCGTGCACGCCTCGCTGCGCGAGATGTGGCTTTCGCCACCGCGGTTCCCGCGGCGCTCGATCCGGGGCGTTACGCACTGATCGAGAGCCCGGAGGGCCTCGCAATCCTGCTGGCGCCAGGGTGACCGCGGCGTCACGCTGCGCCGCGACGTGTCCACCGCGCACGCACGGCCCCGCGACCTCTACGGATTCGACGCCGTGCTCAGGGAACTCGGCGTGCGCTGAGGTCGACCTCGATACCGAGCATGTCCTCGACCTGAATCGCGCCCAGCATCACGCTCAAGGGCGTGAGCCCGAGGGCACGCTGGGAGACCGGGAACTTCGAGGTGATGTGCAGGCGATCGGCATCGGGTCGATCCACCTGCACCGGCACCTCGAGGATGCAGCGCTTCCCTCGCGTGCTCACTTCGAGACGGGCTGCGACGCTGTGCGGCCCGCCGGTGAACGAGACCGCGCGCACCACGATCTGCGGGAAGTGCACGGCATCGAGCTGGTCTTCAGCCAGCATGTTGCGCCGCGTGCCCTCGCGCGCCGGGTCGGGGACCGCGTTTGCGAAGTCTGGTCCGCGACCGCTCCGCAGCTGCGGCTCGTCGACGGTGAACTCGGCGACCGGCAAGTGCAGCTCGAAGGTGCTGGCTGACGGCGGATCGCGCACGTCGATGACGCCTGCGAGCGACCGGGAGGCAATGACATGGTTGTGCCCGAGCGACGCAAAGGCCCCACCCCGGTAGACGAGCACGACGATGAGCGATTCACCACTCGCCACCCGGTATCTCGTTGCGCCGGCTGCGGGTGGAGCAATTCTGGCAGGCGAGGGTCCGGGCACCGGCAACGGAGGGGGAGCACCGCGCCGTGCCGCAGGACAGCCGGTAAGCGCCAGCGCGGCCAGCATCACCGCGGCCAGCGTCGCCTTGCTAAACTGATCGCTTCTCCCTCCCATGGAGTCGAGCATATGCCGATCCGCAATACCCTGGAACGCTGGGGCTCGGTCGCGAAGTTCCTCCATTGGGCCATCGTGCTGCTCGTCGTCACCCAGTTCTTCCTGGCATTCACCGCCGAAGGTCTACCCGTCGGCCTGCAGAAGCTCGCGGTCCTCGCGCGTCACAAGTCGGTCGGCATCACCATCCTTGTGCTGGCGACTCTGCGTCTCCTGTGGAGGGCAGCCAACCGCACGCCTGAAATGCCCGCCACCATGGCAGTCTGGGAAAAGACGGCAGCGCGCGGCGCGCATGCCCTTCTTTACGCACTGCTCCTCGCGGTCCCGCTCGCGGGCTGGATCATGTCTTCTGCCAAGAACTTCCCGGTGTCGTGGTTCGGCCTCTTCCAGCTGCCGGATCTCGTGGCGCCGAGCGAAACCACCTTCGACATCGCGCACGATGCGCACGAGATTCTCGCGATCACGCTCGGGGTCGTCGCCACGCTGCACCTGCTCGCCGCGCTCAAGCATCATTTCTTCAACCGCGACGTGGTGCTGAAGCGCATGCTGCCCTTCGCGCGCCTGCCGGCCGTCCTTGCAGCGCTGCTCATCATGGGACCCGGCGCAGGCGAAGCGTTCGCCGCTGGGCCCGGCACGCTTGCCGGCAGCGACACCACCGGGTCTCTCCAGTTCCGCTTCACGCAGGCGGGCGCCGCCACGACGGGCGCCTTCGACAAGTTCACCGTAACGCTCATGTTGGCTGAAGACGGCACGCCAACCCGGCTTGTGGTTGCGATCGATGCCAGCTCGCTCGATACGAAAGACAAGGATCGCGACTCTGCCCTGCGTACAGCGGACCTCTTCGATGTGAAGAGGTTTCCACAGGCACACTTTGCGGCGACCCGATTCAAGCGCATCGCGCACGACCGCTTCGAGGCCTCCGGCAAGCTCACCATCCGCGACATCACCCGGGAAGTGACCCTGCCGTTCACGCTCACTGCCCATGCCGGTGGCAGCACACCCGGCAGCGTGATCGCAGGCGAGCTCGCGATCAACCGGCTCGACTACGGAGTGGGCCAGGGTGAATGGCGCTCGACCGAGATGGTCGGCAACGTCGTCACGGTCATCTGGTCCGTGACGCTCGCGCCCGCGCCCTGATTTGCCGCAGGTCTTCAGCACGATCGACGAATGCGTGGACGCGACGCTCGCGCGCGTCGGCGGCCGCGTCGTCCTGGGCCTGCCGCTCGGCATCGGCAAGCCGAACCTCGTGGCGAACGAGTTCTACCGGCGCGCCGCGCGTGATCCTGCGCTCCACCTCACGATCCTCACCGCGCTCTCGCTGACGCGGCCCCGCGCGCGCAGTGACCTCGAGCGACGGCTCCTCGAGCCCATCGTCGAGCGGGTATTCGCCGACTACCCGGAGCTCGACTACGTTCGCGCCGCAAAGTCCGGCACGCTACCCCCCAACATCGAGGTGATCGAATTCTTCTTCGAACCGGGCGCCTGGCTCGGCGTCGATTCGGCACAGCAGAACTACCTGTCGGCCAACTACACCCACGTGGCACGCGATTTCCTCGCGCGCGGCGCGAACGTGATTGCGCAACTCGTCGCAAAACGCACCGTCGCGGGGGAGATGCAGCTCTCTTTCGGCTCGAACCCCGACGTCACGGTGGATCTGCTGCCACAGATCGAGGCCGCGCGCACCGCGGGACGTGACATCGTGCTGATCGGCGCCGTACATCCCCGCCTGCCCTTCATGTTCGGCGGCGCCTGTGTCGACCCCGGGCGCCTCGATTTCCTGATCGATCATCCGCGTTACGACTACGAGCTCTTCTGCCCGCCGAATCTGCCGCTGCGTACGGTCGATCATGCGATCGCGATGCGCGCAGCTGCGCTCGTGCCCGACGGTGGCACGCTGCAGATCGGCATCGGCGAACTCGGCGACGCGCTCGTCTACTCGCTGCTGCTGCGTCATCAGCGCAATGATGCCTGGCGCGCCACCCTCGAGGCCCTCGGCGACAGCGTCCCTGTCGATGCAGACCCGTTTCGCGAGGGCCTCTATGCCTGCAGCGAGATGCTCGTCGACCAGATGCTCGACCTGCTGCGCGCCGGCATCCTGCGCCGGCACGTCTACCCTTCGCTGCCGCTGATGCGACTGCTTGCCCAGGGGCGCATCACCGAACGCTTCGATGGCAGCATCCTCGAAGCGCTTCCCGATGCGGGGGCCCCACGCCGCCTCGATGCAGCCACCTTCGGGGAACTGCGCCGCTGCGGCGTCTTTCGCGCCGACACGTGCTATCGCGATGGCCGCATCCGCGCGCCCGAAGGCGAGTGGATTCCCGCCGACCTCGGCGATGCGGGGGCGCGCCACAGACTTGCAGCGCAGTGCCTCGGCCGGGAGCTGCAGGGCGGCATCGTCGCGCATGCGGCGTTCTTCCTCGGCCCGCGCGGCTTCTACGCCAGATTGCGCGAAATGCCGGAGCGTGAGTTGCGCCGCATCGACATGTGCGGCGTCAGCTTCGTCAATCAGCTCTACGGCGCCGACTACGAGTTGCGTTGCCTGCAGCGCCGCGATGCGCGCTTCATCAATACGGCAATGATGGTGACGCTGCTCGGCGCGGCCGTGTCCGATACGCTCTCGGATGGTCGCGTCGTCAGCGGTGTCGGTGGACAATACAACTTTGTCTCGATGGCACATGCATTGCCAGGCGCGCGCTCGATCCTGTGCCTGCGCGCTACGCGCGAGAAGGCCGGCCGCATCAGCTCGAACATCGTCTGGAATTACGGACAGACGACCGTGCCACGCCACCTGCGGGATATCGTCGTTACGGAGTACGGCGTCGCCGACCTGCGCAGTGCGACCGACTCCGAAACGATCGCGCGCCTTCTCGACATCGCCGATTCGCGCTTCCAGCCGGAGCTGCTTGCCAGGGCGCAGGCGGCCGGCAAGATCGCGCGCGACTACCGGATACCGGAGGCATGCCGCGCCAACACGCCCGAGCGTATCGCCGCCGTATTTGCCGGACCGCGTCGCGCCGGCCTCTTCAGCGACTACCCGTTTGGCACCGACCTCACCCCGGTGGAGGCCCGCCTCGCAAACGCCCTCGGCGCACTCGCCGCGCGCACGTCGACGAGTGCCGGCTGGCTGCGCGCGCTCCTCGCAGCGATGCGCCAGCCGATCGAGCCAGCCATGCACGAAGCACTCACGCGCATGGGCCTGTCGCGCCCGCGAGGCTGGCGCGAGCGGCTGTCGCGCCGGCTCGTCGCACTCGCCTTGCACGAGAGCGCCGGCTGAAGGGCCTCGCGGCTACTTCGCAAACAGTTGCGACGGATCGCGAAAGGCCTTGAATTCGAGTGCATTGCCCGAGGGGTCACGGAGAAACAGGGTCGCCTGCTCACCGACCTGACCGCGGAAGCGGATACCCGGCTCGATCACGAACTGCGTGCCCGCCGCGCGCAGGCGTTCGGCGAGTGCATGCCACGCGTGCCATTCGAGCACGACACCGAAATGCGGTACCGGCACGGCGTGCCCATCGACTGGATTGTGATGCACCGGACGCGCCCCGGCCGCAGGGTCGAGATGCGCGACGAGCTGGTGACCAAAGAAGTCGAAGTCCACCCATTCATCACTGCTGCGTCCCTCGGAGCATCCGAACAGCTCGCCGTAGAAGGCCCGCGCAGCTGCAAGGTCATGCACGGGAATCGCGAGGTGGAAAGGCTGCAAGCGCATGCCATCGGCCAATCGCAAAGCCGCGCGCGGGCCGCGGCTTCAGCCCCTGCCCCGACGACGCCCGCGATTCCCCCGGGGCTTCTTCGGCGGAGCCCGCTTCTTGCCCGCTGCGCGCTTCTTGCCCGCTGCGCGCTGCCCGCCGCCCGTAGCCCGCTCCACTCCGCGCAACTGGTCGACGATGGCGGGATTCTCCAGTGTCGAGATGTCCTGCGCGATTTCCTCACCGCGCGCGATCGCGCGCAGCAGGCGACGCATGATCTTGCCCGAGCGGGTCTTCGGCAGGTTGTCCGCGAAACGGATGTCATCGGGTCGTGCGATCGCACCAAGCTGCTGCGTCACCCAGTCGCGCAGTTCAGCGACGAACTTGCTGGTGTCGCCGGTGGGCCGCGCTCCACGGCACACGACGAAGGCGAACACCGACTCGCCCTTGATCTCGTGTGGTCGCCCGACCACAGCGGCCTCTGCGACCCGCGGGTGAGCAACGAGCGCCGACTCGATCTCCATCGTGCCGAGCCGATGCCCCGCGACATTCAGCACATCGTCGATGCGACCCATGATCCAGAAGTAGCCGTCGGCATCGCGGTGCGCGCTGTCGCCCGCGACGTAGAAACGATCCTTGAACTTCGCCCAGTAAGTCGAGAGATACCGCGCGTCGTCGCCCCAGATCGTGCGCAGCATGAACGGCCAGGGCCGCTTGATCACGAGATAGCCGCCTGCGTCGGGCCGCGTGACGGAATGCCCGTCGTCGTCGACGATGTCGGCGTCGATGCCGGGCAGTGGCAATGTGCAGGAACCGGGCTTGGTCGCCGTCACACCCGGCAGCGGACTGATCATCGTTGCGCCGGTCTCGGTCTGCCACCAGGTATCGACGATCGGACAGCGCCCGCGACCGATCACGCGCTGGTACCACATCCACGCCTCGGGATTGATGGGCTCACCCACCGTGCCGAGGAGGCGGATCTTCGACAGATCGTGGCGTGCGGGATGCTCGTCGCCGAGCTTCATCAGCGCGCGGATCGCGGTGGGCGCCGTGTAGAAGATCGTGACACCGTGCTTCTCGCAGATGTTCCAGAAACGCCCGCCGTCGGGAATCGTCGGTGCCCCCTCGTACATCACGATCGTGGTACCCGCCGCGAGCGGGCCGTAGGCGTTGTAGCTGTGGCCCGTGACCCAGCCGACGTCGGCGGTGCACCAGAACACATCGTCCTCTCGCAGATCGAACACCCATTGCGCCGTGACTTTCGCGCCCAGCAGGAACCCGGCGCTCGAGTGCTGGATGCCCTTCGGCTTGCCGGTCGAACCGGATGTGTAGAGGAGGAAGAGCGGGTGTTCTGCATCGACCGGCACGGGCTCACACGTCGGAGCCTCGCCTTCAACGAGGTCGTGCCACCAGAGGTCGCGACCTTCGCGCATGGTCACCGGCTGACCGACGCGCCGGTACACGATCACGCGCTCGATCGAGCGGCACCC